>Ga0302319_10020476_pt1 | contig 11963 bp, 19 predicted proteins | sample Bog_T0_2_FD_203319 | JGI IMG/M metagenome (GOLD analysis project Ga0302319, IMG submission 203319) | Peat permafrost microbial communities from Stordalen Mire near Abisko, Sweden - Bog_T0_2 | ecosystem: Environmental > Terrestrial > Soil > Wetlands > Peat | place: Sweden: Abisko, Stordalen Mire...
GCGCCCCCCCCCCCCCCCCCCCCCCCCCCCCCCCCCCCCCCCCCCCCCCCCCCCCCCCCGCCCCCGCCCCGGGCCCCCCCCCCCCCCCGCCCCCGGCGCCCCACCCCCCCCCCCGGGCCCGCCGACAAAATAGGCCCCTCGACGCTCGCGGGCATACCTGGCCCTCGAAGCCTGAACTCGAGGACGAAATTGGAGCCGATCGAATCCCAATCGACGATGCGCGACCTCACCAGCTCTGCGATGCCTCGCTGAACGGTCCTGGTCGATACACCGCACTCGGAAGCGATCTCGGCCTGGGTCGCGCGAATCCAGCCGGTTTTGGACCGGGCGAGGATCGTTAGGGCGCCAAGCACATTTTTCGCACGCAGGCTAATGTCTGGACGACGCCAGACAGCACGGGGAATGCGTCCGAAGAAATCGTATTCAACGGACGAACCCTCCCCCACGGGCAGGGCTTCTGCAGTCATCCTGTGAGGCTCCAAACCTAAGCAGCGCGGGGAGAAGTTTTGCCGACTGTTCCCTGTGCCGCTAGGATTCAGTTCATAGTTGGTAAAGCGCGAAAAAGAGCCCTATCACCGCCGCAAGACAATGACAGGGCAAGATCGGAACGGAGATTAACACGGCTTGCGGACCGTGGCAAGGACTCGCGAAGTGTACCGCCGTTCGCGTGTCGCATCAATCCCCCGCCTGGCCGGAGGCGACCGAGTAATACCGCCGCGTGATCATCACGCGGTCGCCGGGTTTGCGCGGCTCGAACCGATCGACCGCGTCGACGACCTGGTCGTCGACGAGCTGGTCGAGCATCGCCGCGATCTCGGCCGCGCGAACCTTGCTCATGCGACGGCCGTACTCACGGACCTCCGACGCCGTCGCCGGCCGGCCGATGAAGGCGAGCGCGGCGACGACGCGGTCGAGAATATCACGCGGGGGGCACCGCGGCCGGGACGGCTGAAATCCAGGATTCTCCTTTCTCGGTATACGGCCGGCCGTGGGACCATCCCCCGCCGCGTGGCTGCTCATGATTTGGGTTCCTCGTACCAGAGTTCAGCGGGGACTTCGCCCCGCACGAGAAAGGCGCCTTCGCTCCACGTTGCCGGGAGGCGAAAATCGCCGACGGACTGCACGTTGAATTCGGGCACCAGGTCGAGCCTGGCGCCCTCTGGCCATCGATCAATGCCTCCCGTTACCGTTGGCGGCGGTATGGTCGTTCTGGGCGGCGACGGCGTTCTCGTACTGGCCGTAGGCCCAGGCAACCTGCTCACGGGTCCATTCGCGGAAGCTTTTCGGCAGGCCCGAATTGCCGGCCAGATCCTGGAACCACTGGACGAGGTCGTGATCCTTCGCCCAGCCGTAGAAGCCGCCCTTGCCGAAGTTCGGAACGCGTCCGTGCGACGCTGCAGACGCAGACGCAGGCGCGGGCGTCTGCGTCCGCTGCGACGGCGCAAACGGTGGTCCGCCCCCATTCGCGGGCGGAGCGGCCGGCCTTGGTTGAGGAGTGATCGGCCCGGGGTGCCTTATCTCGTCGACCTCGCCGTGGTGCGGGTCGATGCCGTCGTCGAACTCGTCAAAGTCGTCGCCCGGCTGTCGGGCATTCGGCTGCGGCAGATCCTGGCGGTAGGGCAGCGGCCGGCCCGGTCGCTCGACGCGGCCGATCGGCGGAGCGGCCGTTGCCGCGTCGTCGTCGACCTGGGCGATGCCGGCGATCGCAGAGAGCGAATAGCGGCGCAGGTATGTGATCGCCGAGCCCAGGCGCTGGGTGTCGCCCCAGTCGCCGGCGATCGGGATCTCGCTGGCTATCCATTGCCCCGACGCGTGGAGCAGGGTCGTGCGGAGCAGGCCCAGCACGTAGAGCGAGGTCCGGACCTCACGCTGACGTTGATAGACAACGCGTTCGGCGATGAGAGCCTCGGGGCGTGAGACAAAGGTTTGTGTGACAGCGAGGCCGTGCTTGGCGAAGATGGGCGCGACGATTTTTCGGACGTCCGCGAGGTCGGCGTATTTGTAGTCGAACTGTTCCGTCTTGACGACAAAGGTAGCGACGACGTTTTCGAGTTCGCCCTGCGCGGCGACGAGGGCGGGAGCGAGTTCGGCGAGCGATTCGGATTGCAATTCCATTGTTCGATTCTCCAGCAAAAGGCCCGGCGGCGTGCGAGCCGCCGGGCTCGCGGTGATCAGGTCCCGTACGTACCGTGCGGCCCATAGCGTTCGGCGTCCCGACGCGCGAGCCATTCGCTGTGTTCCTCGCGTACCTTGACGGCCGCGAGATGTCGCGCCTCGTCGCGAGCGTCGGCGGCGTCGACCGTCGCCCGCTCGGCGGGGCTCATCGACCGGTAACGTTCCTCGGCTTCGCGCTGCTCGCGGATCGCGGCGGCGAGCCGTTCGGCTTCTTGCGCCCGGAGACGTCGATCGAGGTCGGCGCTCTCCTGGGCGTTACGGGCCCGGCGCTGCTGGGGCGTCTCGGGACGGCGGCGATTTTGCGGGACGCGATACATGGCGATTACTCCCCGCGTAAGTGCGACTCGTACGATTCTAGGGCGCGCTGCGTCCGCTGGAATAGCTCGGGACTGAGCGGGTCGCGGTTGCGCGAGAATGGGCGGAGCGACCCGTTCCACTCTTGCTCCTCGGGCGTGAGCGTGATGTCACGGTCACGTTGTCGGCGGCGCCGAGCCTGCTCGTCGTCGGGCTCGCTCGTCGTCCACCGCTCGTCCCAGCGCGGGTCGTCGGCCGATGCCTCGTCCTCGTCGGCCGGATCGGGTTCGGCCGCTCGCGGTACGATGATCGGTCTCGTGTGGAATTCGCCGATGATCCGGCCGTCATGGTCGGCGACGCGAAACATATCGACGTCGAACAATTCAATCTCGAGGCCGATCGATTCGAGCCCGTCGACGATCGCGTTCAGGATGTCGCCGATCGACGGCGGCGTCGTGGGCGCCGCGTAGCGGCGGGTGACAAGGCGATTCGCGTCTGCTACACTCTGCATTGGCCTTCTCCTGTCGAGAGGGGTTGGCTTTCCCGGGCCGGCGAGCGTCTTACTCACGCTTGCCGGCCTTTTTCGTTTCCACGGGGCGCACTTCGTCCCCATCGGTTGCGCCGGGACGGCCCGTATCGCTGGTTCCGAGCCGCCCCGACCTGGGCGTCGATCGGAACGTCCGATCGACGCTAATATCGTACGACGAAATTAATACGCGTGTCAATGCCGTAATGTCTACGTGTTGCAATTTTTGTGGGCGGTGTACAATATAACCGTTAGGTGCGGTTCGCAGACAGCGGCTATACTCCGGCGGTTTATTCGCTGGGATCGGAGGTTGAATGAGCACAATGACATTGCCTAAGCGGAAACGGAAGCCGGGAGCTGGCCGCCCCAAGTCGATCCGTCCGATCAGGGATACGACGCTAACGGTCCGCGTTACGGAGGAATTCGACGTGTGGCTCGAGGGACTCGTTGATCATTGCCGAAAAGATGCGAATTGGCTCGGGCTAACCAAGACCGCCGTGGTTATTCAGGCTCTCGTCTGTCTGGCGAAAGAAAGGGGCTACGATGAAGATCCGCCAAAATAATGAGGGGCTAACATGCGACGTGTCGCTAGTGTTCTTGTGGGGATCGCCTGGGTGATTTGTGTTTTTAGCGGGTTCGTGATATTCGCGACTGTCGGCCGATCCGTCGACCGGCGCGGTCGTGTCCTTCACCACTTTGATCGGAATTCTCGCACTGGTCTATACGATTCGCGCTGAGGCGAGGGAAATGACCGGCGCGATCCGCTCGTCGCCCGACATGACGGCCGCTGCGCTACGTCGGGCGGCGAAGACGAAAGGGGAAGAATGAATGCAGTACATGACGATCACGCCCGACGAACTCGCGGAAATTGTCCGCCATACGATCGCGCAAAACGCCGGCTTCGAACGCGAGAACCCGGCGCAGGCGGCCGTCGACCGGTGCGTTCAGGTGTGCTACGAGGCCGGCGAGATCGAACTCGCGATGGCGATCATCGTCGTCTCGGCGGCGAGGGTCGCCGGCGAAAGCCATTCGATGCTCGGCGTCATCATGCAGCACGTTGCCGATCGACAACAAGTTCGGGAGGCGATCAGAAATTGAACGCGATCCGCCGTCTCGTTGCCTGGCTACGCCGCCGCGTCGTTCGCGATCGTCAATACGACGAACCGATCGTTCGCGGCGTCGATGACGGCGACGACTCGGGGGAGCTGGCGGAGCGGGAATGGAGGGAACGATATGACCGACGACCGGACCACTAACGAAGCGCTTGCCGTCGCGGCCGTCCGATACTGGGTCGCGACGTCCGAACGCGCCGAGCGGATGAAGCGGCGATACGGCGCCGGCCCGGCGGCGGCACGGGCGATGGATGCGGGACGGCTCGCGGACGAGTCACGCCAGGCTGCCGTCGTCGCGATCGCGGCCCTCGAGCATTCGATGGTCGAGGTCGACGGCGTAGTGTACCTGCTCCAAAAGGGCATCGAACACGGAACGGCGCGGATCGTGTCGTTCGTGCCGGAAGGGAGGGCTTGACGTGGCACTTAAAAACGACGACGTCGCGGCGGCGATCACGGCGATCCAGGAGTACCAGTCGAAGCCGAGCCAGGAGCTGGCCATAAAGATGGGCGTCGCGATGAAAAAGGTGCCCGGCGTCTGGATCGCGGTCGGCGGCGTTCGGTTCAGGGCGGTGCTCACGGCACGGGGCGAGATGCTCGGCGAGCTTTTGATGGAGCCCGACCCCGATGCTTAAATCCGGCGACGGCCGCCAGCTCTGGATCGTCACGCTCGGCGCGATCGGCCACGCGATCGTCTCGACTGGCCCCGTCACGTCGGCGTGCGGCCAGTCGGGCTGGCAATTCAGTCAGGTGATCGACCGTCGGCCGCGTCGCGTGTGTGCGGCGTGCGACGCGGCAGTCGCGGCCGAGGCGGCGGAGCGGACGGGCGTTCGCGAGACGCAGCTCGGGTTGTTTTGAGGAAAGGCCAAACTCATGAGGGCAAGACCCGTCCGCAAAGGCACCGACGTCGATTACGACCTCAAGCGGCCGTGCGACGATTGCCCGTTCCGCAAATCGTCGCGGTTTCACGAAGGCGTCGCGATCGAGACGCCGCAGCTCGTCCAGTCGATGACGGATCGGGTCTTCGCACACACTTGCCACAAGACGGACCCCCGCGCCGATTCGCCGCAAGGCCAGCGATACGAGGGACGCCTTCAGCATTGCGTCGGTGCCTTGTTCATGCTGATCAAGACCGGCCGCGGGTTCGATATTCAGGTCCCGTACCTCGAGGCCGCGCGCGAGGGCCGGCTCGACCTCGACGGCCTGGTCGCCGCCGCGAAGGCCGACACGGAGTGTTTCACGGTTCTCGAGTTTCTCCAGTTCCAGGGCCGCGAGCTCGGGCGGCTGGTCGACGATCGCGATCGCCGCGAGCGGAATCGGCGTCGCGGGCGAAAGGCGGTGCGGTGATGGGCTTGCATCTGTGCCCGATCGAACCCGACGATTGGGCAAACGGACCGAGCGATTCGCAAGACGAGTGCCCGGTCTGCAACGGGGCCGGCGTTGTGGACGCCGATCTGCCCGGCGTTCACGACGCCGAGATGACGTGCGAGCGGTGTGGCGGAACGGGATTTATCGATATTTATGAGGCACTGGTGTTAGACGATGATTGACCCGACGATCTGGAAACACCGGGCCGAACTTACTGTCGCCGCCGCCGCCCACAAGGCGCTCGACCGCGGCGCCAAGATCGACGACGTCGAGACGATCGTCCGCAAATCAACGCCGCACCCGTTCGGTTCGGCCGCGCCGGACAGCCTGGTGATGCGCACCTGGTACGCGGCGCTCGACGAAGCGTTCGGGATTCAGCGGAGACGGAAGCGGCGACCGCCGCGATAAGGAGGCCGTATGCAATACCGAGTCGCGGCGATCAACCTCGAGGGCGACGTCGCCGCCGCGAAGGCCGACACGTACGACGAGGCGAAGCGTCTTTTCGACGTTGTCCGAACGCTGCCGTGGGGGCAGGCGGTCGCGATCGAGATCCAGTGTTCGATCGACGCCGAGACGTGGACGACAATTGGGCGGCTTGATCGCGATGCGGTCGAGGTCGCGATTCACGAGGAGAGGATGTGAACGACTTGAACTTCGAAGGAACCCAATTTGCCTGACACCACGATCAAGTGCGGCTTGTGTTCGCGAGAGCAGGTCGCAAAGCCCGCGAAAAGCGGCGAGGCCAAGCTTCCCGCGGGCTGGAAGCGGCACGATTCGCACATCTATTGCCGCGACTGCTGGAAGAAGTCGTTCATCTTGCGTGCAGTCACGTTGCCGGTGGGCAGCGTGATCGATGGAGGCGAATGGGGGGAGTTTTTTTCGGCGTGCAAGGACAACTGGCGGCATGCGACCGACGTGGCCAACTGGGCGGTCACGGAACTTGCCCGCAACGACACCCCGCGCAAGGCCAGCGACGAGCGGCTGGCCACGTTCAAGGCCCCGTATCTCTATCCTGGTGCGCGCGACGTTGCTCCAGAGATGACACCCACCTCGGTGGTCGCGCTTCTGCATGCCGTCGAGGGACGATACAGGAAGGCGCGATTGGCGACGCTTTGGTTTCGCACGCAGAGCCATCCGGTCTATCGTTACCCGGTGCCGCTACCGATTCACGCCCAGTCATGGCAGTGCGTCGAGGGCGACGGAGGCCGAGCGTGTATCTCGTTTCGCCTCGGCGCGAGGCGCTGGCTGGTGTCACTGGCGACGGCCCGTCACAAGCGGCAGCTCGTGGCGTGGCGGCGAATCTTGCGCGGTGGGGCGATTGCCACCGAGTTGTCGATTCTGGGCCAGGAGGGACGGCACAACGATCACCGCAACGACGGCGAGGAACGCCAGGCCGGTGGCGGCCGGCGTAAGACGATGCGGGTGATGGCCAAGCTGGTGGCCTGGTTTCCGCGGAAGGAAGGCCGCGTACGCGACGGCGTGCTTTACCTGCGCACCGATGGTACGAGTTTCTGGGTCTATCATGTCGGTACGAGCGGCGAGGTCAAACACCTCAAGGCCGAGCACCTGAAACGCTGGCAGGCCCAGCATCGGCGGTTTCTGGCCGGCGCCAGTGACGGCGCGGCGGGCGAAGGGGAGAGTGGCAAACCTCCGGTGCCGATTGATAAGATCCGATCACGACAGGCCCAGCATCGCCGCCACCTCGATGCGATGGCGGACGACATGAAGCACGAGAAACGATGGCCCAAGGACGTGCGGCGGCAGACGGGGGAGCGCCGGGATCTCTGGGTGATCAAATACCGCAATCGCGTCGATGCGTTTACTCATGAGGCTTCGGCGATGCTCGCGAAATTCGCCGAACGCAACAACGTGACCACGGTTGTTTACGACGACACGGATCAATCATTCGTGGATCGGTTCCCTTGGCGCCAGTTGAGGGACCGACTAGAGTACAAACTGGAAGAGCGTGGCATCACGCTCAAGGTGGCCGCGAAGAGCGACACCGCCGGTGGCGACGATGAGGCGGAAGGGGCGGAAGCCCAGGACGCCGAGTGACAGTCGCCGCCGCCCGCGAATCACGCGGAATCAAGGGCCCCCGCTAGGCCCAGCGCTGGCTACGGTGGACGCCAGAGCGCACCACACGTCCGGCGGAACGCTGGCCCCGCAAGGGGTAAGAGTCGGGCACAGATTGCGGAAGCAGTCCAGCGCCCGAAGGTCTTTGACATCCCGGAGACGGTCGCGATTTGCGCCGAAGGGTCGCGAGAGGTTTTGAGGTGGTCTAAACCCCGGGGACCGCTCGATCGTCGCAACGAATGGATCATGCTATAGTTGCGATATGTCGCATGCGTTGGGTGCGATTGGCGAGCGACTTTGCTGCTTAACCTCTCGCGGAAAGAGGCTCACGGTCCTTGTTTGTAAGGATCACGGGAACGGGCCGGCGCAGACGTGTCTGAGGATCGTCAAGGCTCGCGGCTATTCCTAAAGCTGTTTGCGATTTCCTCACGAAATACCGGCGCAGACGTGTCTGAGGATCGTCAAGGCTCGCGGCACGACCCACACTGACCCGAGACAGTGCGCGTAACTTGGCGCAGACGTGTCTGAGGATCGTCAAGGCTCGCGGCGTTGAAGACTGTGTGAATCGCATCAATTTCGTTCCAAGGCGCAGACTTGTCTGAGGATCGTCAAGGCTCGCGGCTCGAAAGAGCTGGCGACGAAGACAAAAGGCTCCGAGGGCGCAGACGTGTCTGAGGATCGTCAAGGCTCGCGGCTTCAGAGAAGACTGCCCAGAGAAGGCGCAGACGTGTCTGAGGATCGTAAAGGCTTGCGGCGCTATGATTCGGCTGCCATCCACCGCAGGAAATCGCGGCGCTGACGTGTCCGAGGATCGTCAAGGCTTGCGGCTAGATAGCGTAGCTCGTGCAAATCGACGTTCCCGAAGGTCGCCATCGGTCTCCCGTGATGCACAAAATTGCCGATCATGATACCATCACGTCGTCGCGCGACAGGGTGTCGCGCGCGAACCTCTGGTCGAAAGGACGTGACATGGTAGCGGCAACGGCGAAAGCGAAGACTTCGAAAAAGTCCGCGAAACCGCGGACGGCAAAGGCTCCGGCGCACTCGTGGGACACGGGTCAATTCGTGTTCAAGGGTAACGGCTCGGTCCTGATGAACGAGACGATCACCCCGCAGAGCATGGCCAGGATCTGGGCCAAGCTCCCCGGCGTCATGAGCAAGAATGGACCGGGCAAGTACACGATCGCGATCGAGACCACGTCCGGATCATCGTCCTCGAGCCCGTCGCCGACGGGCCGTACTCGCTGAAAGAAACGACCGCCGATGGATCGACGGGACACGCAACGGAGGCTCACCTCATGTCAACGCTCGCGTCTCTCCGCGAGCAACTCAAAGGCCGCCGCGTCGTCGAGGTCTTCGGCCGCGACGACGACGGCGTTCTCGAGCTGCACTCGCTCGAATTTGATGACGGAACCATTCTCCGGCCGCTCTGGCGGGCCGGTTCGTCGGACGGGTTCGTCGGCGTGGCCGTCGGTCGTGCGCGGCCGCGGCCGGCGAGCCGGCGGCGGCCGGTGGTATGCGCGTCGTAGAAAATACAAAGCCCCGCCTCGGGGAAGGGAAAACCCGGGCGGGGCTCTGGAGGGGCAGCGAACGATCCGCGCAACTTTCCATCCTGGATGGCACGTCAGATGTATTGCGTTTATCGGCCGGCAACGTCGCCGCGCATGAAAAACGCCGCCCGCGCCGGCGGCGTTAAACGAACGAGAGGTAGGCCCGCGGAAGCGACAGGGGACCGGTGTAATCGACGTCGCCGCGCCAGACCGTTAAGGATCACCGGCTCTCGACCTCATGCCCGTTCACGGGCGTTATAGCCGATCTCCCCGGATTCGGGAAGGCCACCCCCCTGCCCTACATTTTGCCAGGCCGAAGGGGTAAGGTTTACGGGCCGGCGTCAAAGTCCCCTCGAAAGGAGTAACGGGTATGGCAAGGATTCGTGCCTCGGCCAGCAGGATCTCGCTGTACTGCGCGATCGGAGAGAGACTTGCGACGGTTGCAACTCAGTTCTTTGGGCCTCGCGGGATCTCGCAAATGGCGGCCTCGATCGGAGTGACCTCCAGGACATACAATCGCTGGATCAAGGGCGCCACTCCCGATGGCGAGTCGATTCTGCGGCTGATTCACATTTATCGAATTGAAGCGCACTGGCTGCTGACCGGGTCGGGGCCCATGCAACGCGACCCTTCGCTAGAAGCTGACATGGCCAGGGATGTGATCAAAGCGGCTCGCAAACTGATCCATCGCGCCGAGACGATCGTCAAGGAGGATAACCGAAAAGCGACCCATCAGACTGCGGCGACCAGTCGTAACGCAGTCGCCCGGCGTCTCGATGGTCGGCGAGCCGCGGAGGTTTATTGACTTAGTCATGTCGACTACTCCTCGGTTTTGTCGTCGGGAAAGAAGTTTTTGAACCGGTCGGCCGCCAGGGCGGTATAGCGTACCGTGTGCTGGATATTACGGTGCCCGAGGTACGCCTGGATTGCACGCGTGTCGACACCTTTGTTCGCGAGATAATATCCGCATCCGTGCCTAAGCATATGGGCGTGAGCCGGGTAGCCGAGCTTCGCGTCGACGCCGGCCCTGGCCACGATCTTGCCGAATCGGTTCGGTGCGATGGCCCCGCCAAGCTCGGACCGAAAGACAGGACCGATCCGCTCCCCTTTCAGCTTCTTGAGCGCGGCGATCTCGTCGCGCCCCATCGGATGCGTCGACGGGTCGCCGTGCTTGACCCGGCGAACGTGCAAGACTCTGTTATCGAAGTCGACCTGGTCCCATCGCAGGTTGACCAGTTCCGACGCGCGGAGGCCGTGGCGGTACGCGATCAGGATCATCGTCGCGTCGCGGTGGCCATAGCGGCCGGTCGCGGCGGCGGCCTCGGTAAGTCGCTTCAGCTCGTGGGGGAGAATCCATTCGCGCGACCGGACCTCCTCGTTTTTGGGACGCCTGGGCATCCCGCTGGGAAGGGTTTCAGACATGGAAGACGCCGTAAAAGGATGCAGGTTCGTGAGGTGCTTTTCAGAGACGCCGTAAAAGGATGCACGATAAAATCGTTACAGGAGTCAAATTTTCGGCCGTGAGAGGCCCCGGGAGCGGGAAAGACGCCGTATTTGAGCCCAAGTAGGGCATGTTTCGAGGCCGCGCGGCGGCACGTTATCGCGTTATCGCCTGGCGGTAATCCGCCGCCTGACTCGCGGTTTTTGCCGGGTTTCCGGCCGTTTGAGGGTGCCACGCGCACCGCTCGGGCGATCCGCGCCGGTCGTAACGATCGTAACGACCGGCTTTTTCGCCAGTACCGCCGGAAATGTGCGGTGGTCCGCGCAATATCTCTTATAGAAGCACCAAGGTGACGCACCCGGGAGACTCGCGCATGGCAGCCGACAAGCCTCTGCCGCTGACGCGCGACCAGGTCGCTCTCGTTACCGAGCATATCAAGCTCGCCGAATACATCGCGTGGCGGTTCCGGGTCAAGGCGCGCGAGCACCGGGTCGACCTCGACGACCTCAAGCAAGAAAGCAATCTTGCGTTGATCAACGCCGCCCGCACCTGGGTCCCGGAGCGCGGGACGAATGTCGTCTTCGCGACGCACGCGGGCCTCTGGATTCGCGGCGCGCTCAAGCGGCTTCTCTCGCGGAAGCCGATGCCGACGCTCTCCGAATTCGCGGCGATCGCCGACCGGCGGTTCGCCCAACCGATCCTTGAGCCGCTATTTCCGATCACGTCCTTCGGCCCGTCGTCAGACTGCCCGCACCGCTCGCCGATCGAAGATGGATCTGTCTTTGTGTGCATGGTCTGCTTTGACTGCGGTGAGCGCGACCATCCTGCCCTGAAGCGCGACCCGAGAAAAGATCCGCAGCCCGAGCCGATACCCAAGGCGCCACCGATTCGACCGAAACGCGAAACGCGTCGGCAACGGCGGGCTCGGATTTTCCACGCGGGCACACAACAGAGTGCTCGAACAGCCTGAGAGAAACGCATGCCCAAATTTTACGGCAAGCTTCCGCCGCGTGAAGACGCGCGCCGCTTGCGGTTCGCGACGTTGCTCGCTCCCCAGCTCGGCCCCGCTCCGTCCGCCGTCGACCTGACGTGCGGCATCACGGAGTGGGGCATGATGCTCAACGACGTCGAAGGCGACTGTACGGTCGCGGGCCGGGCTCACATGATCCTGTCGATGTCGGCGGCGGCGACCGGCAAGCCGATCATTGTTTCCGACGCCGCGATCCAGACCGCGTATCAGGCCGTCTGCCCGACGTTTGATCCGGCGACAGGGGCCGGCGACAACGGCGCCCTCTGCACTGACGTGCTGGAGCTATCTCGCACGGTCGGGATCGGCGGCTACAAGATCGACGCCTGGGCGGCGATCGATCTCACGAACCCGCAGCACATCGCACAGGCAATCTATTACCTCGGCGGCGCCTATATCG
>Ga0302319_10020478_pt1 | contig 11962 bp, 12 predicted proteins | sample Bog_T0_2_FD_203319 | JGI IMG/M metagenome (GOLD analysis project Ga0302319, IMG submission 203319) | Peat permafrost microbial communities from Stordalen Mire near Abisko, Sweden - Bog_T0_2 | ecosystem: Environmental > Terrestrial > Soil > Wetlands > Peat | place: Sweden: Abisko, Stordalen Mire...
CTCTTTCAAATTGAATATGAGCTGCCTTACAGCGCAGGCAAGTTCACCTTTCATCCGCTGGTTTCGATTCCAGCCAGAACCGTTTGGGTGATGCTGCCCAAAAGCATGACCTTCACTTCAGGCGCGAGTTCGGCCTTCCAGTCCGCGCCGCAGGACCCCGGCTTTCAGACCTTCGTAGCCCGCAACGCCGCTCCCGGCAAGCCGCTGGAGTTTACCGTGGCGGGCGCCGGCTCTCTGCCGCGCGAAGATCAAGGCGGGCAAAGTGGACAAGGCGCTCAGGCCGACGGCGGGCAAGACGCAGGCGCTCCCGGCTCGCAACCCGGCGGCGGCATGGCCACTCCCATCAATACGCCCGACCCGCTGACGAAGTACAAGTGGTGGATTCTGACGGTACTGGCGTTGCTGCTGGCGGCCGGCGCGGCCTTTCTGCTGCGTAAACCGGCCTCTGCCGCGGCTGTGGGAGCCGTCGCCTCGCAAGCCTATGCAGCGCCCGCCGCCCGCAACGCAGCTCTGCTCAACGCGCTTAAGGAAGAGCTTTTTGCGCTGGAGAGTGAGAGAATCGCCGGTACGCTTGCGCCCGCCGAGTATGCGGAATTGAAAGCGGCGCTGGAGACTGTCTTGAAGCGGGCGCTGAAGAGGCCATAAAACCGCGCCTATTCCACGCCCAGCACCTTCACAATCACCCGCTTGCGGCGCTGCCCGTCGAACTCGGCATAAAAGACGCGCTGCCATGTGCCTAGGTCGAGCCGTCCACCGGTCACCGGCAGCGTGGTCTCGTGATGCAGCAGAAGCGACTTCAAATGCGCGTCGCCGTTGTCTTCGCCCGTCTGGTGGTGCCGGTAATCAGGCCGTGCCGGCGCCAGATCCTCCAGCCACTTGCCGATGTCCTCGATCAGCCCGCTCTCCAGGTCGTTCACATAGACCGCCGCGGTGATGTGCATCGGCGAGACAAAGCACAGCCCGTCTTTGACGCCGCTGCGCCGCACAATCTCCTCCACCTCGTCGGTGATATGCACCATCTCCCGCCGCTTTCTGGTCTCAAAAACCAGATATTCGGTGTGACTCTTCATCGCCGCCTCCTGCATGGGTCTCTCAACCATTTGGCTTGATGGTCAATCATGTGAGATTCGCTTGCCTTTGTAGACTCATAATCTCACCACGCGGCGTTCATGATCCTGCCGTAGGCAATCTTCGAGTATTTACTTGGGCAGACTATCCGCGGAAACCCTCGGCAACCTCCGTCAGTCGGAGTGCCTTCCTCGTTCGAGTTTGCTGGCATCGTAGCCCTTGGCCGCCAGGCGACCCGCAATTTCTGCATAGACCTTGTCATCCATCTTCGCGGTGCGGCTCAATATCCATAGGTACTTACGGCTCGGTTCGCCGATCACTGCGTACTCATAGTTCGGGCTCAGGTCGATAATCCAATAATCGCCAAAGAACGGCCAGAAGAATGTCACCTTGAGCTTTGAGCCGGTCTTCTGGTCAACTACCTTAGCCCAGCCGTTCGCTTGGGTGAGCTTGGCTTCGCGAGTCTTGCAGGCATTCACCACGCTGATCTTGCCGTCAGGACGGAGGGAATAAGTCGCCGTCGCGTTGCTGTCGCACTTGCGCTCGAAGCGATTGGGGTACCTTGCAATCTCGTACCAACGCCCTGTGTAGCGGTTCAGGTCAACCTTCGGGACGGTCTCCAGGGGAACCTCGCCGAATGTGGCTCGAACCACAGAAAACACCCCAACCAATGCGAGGCCAAGATAGATAAATCTTCGCGAATTCATCAAAAAAACCCACAGTCTTGCGATGTCGTAATTCACCATGAGAGCAACCACACAGGAGCAACGCCCCGGACTGAGCCGTCAGCCTCGGTGCAAGGGAGCCAGGGTTACTGCGTTCCCTATATTGTCTTATGAAGTTGCGATTTCGCGATTTCTGCCACTTCTTTAGCGCCCTTGGCATAGAGCGCCTCTTCATCGGGAGCAAGCGCGTACAGCAGCTTCAGAAACTCTCCTGCGTGTACACGCTCCTCGTCCGCGATGTCCTCGAGCACTGCCACGGCGAGTACGTTGTCGGTTGACTCTGCAAGCTGCACATACATCTGAGTCGCTTCGTACTCCGCGGCTACCATGAACCGAATCGCTCGGACGAGTTCCTCATCCGTGAGCTTTCTGGTGTTCGCCAACTCTGAAAAAGGTGACCCGAACTGTGGCATATCATTTTCCTTTGCTTGATTCACGTTGACACGTTAAGGTTTAGAGTACGCCTTTGTGTGCTATCAAATTTGTAGTCCCGTGGCTTCCTGAGGTCTGAGCGGGATTGACCATCGCCACAATCTCCGTCCAAGCGAAGGAGTGAGCCCGTTACTGAATCTCGCGCGGCCTCGAAGCGGACTCGATGCGTTTCTGAAGCCGAGTGAATTCCTCCATTTGAAGGCCAGCCGTGAACTCGATACCGCTCACTTCCGCCCAGCGCCTGCGCCGGATGCACGACCGGCTGGCCGCGGCCTACGGCCCGCAGCATTGGTGGCCGGCCGAGACGCGCTTCGAGATGATCCTCGGCGCATATCTCACGCAGAACACCGCATGGAAGGCTGTCGAGCGGTCGCTCGGCAATCTGCGCTTGGCCAATGCTCTCACGCTGGACGGCCTGCGCGCGCTTCCGCTGATAGAGTTGCAGCGCATGATTCAGCCCTCCGGCTTTCATAGCCGCAAAGCGCCCGCGCTCAAAGCCTTTGTAGCCATGCTCGACGGCGAGTTCGACGGCTCGCTCGATGCGCTTGCCGCCGCGCCCACGGCCGCCCTGCGCGTCCGTTTGCTCGCCCTGCCGGGGATTGGCCCGGAAAGCGCCGACGCCATTCTGCTCTACGCGCTCGGCCATCCGGTTCCCGTGGCCGACGAATACCTGCGCCGCATCGTCGAGCGCCACCGGCTGCTGACGCCCACCCCGCAGCGCAATCGCAAAGGCTATGAGGCGCTGGCCGCGCTTACGCGGCAGGCCTTTGCCGCCGACGCCGCGGAGAATCAGGCTGCGCTCTTCAACGAGTTCCACGCCCTCACGGTCGCCGTGGGCAAGGCGCACTGCCGGCGCACGGCCCTATGCGACGGTTGCCCGCTCGCCGGGGATCTGAAATTGTCTGCAACAAAGCCGGACTTAAACACTCCGAAATGACGTAGGATAAAGGATAAAGGAAGCTGACCGATGGGAGAATCCGGTTCCACTATGCAACTGACGCGCGCTGCTGACTACGGTGTGCGTGTGATGATTCATCTGGCCACCCTGCCCGACCATCAGCTTACCCGCCTGCCCGCGCTGGCCCGCGCTACCGGAGCGCCGGAGAGCTTTCTTTCCAAGGTCTTGCAGGGCTTGTGCCGCGCCGGATTCCTGGCTTCGCGGCGGGGGCAGTCGGGCGGCTTTGAGCTTCTCGCAGCGGGCCGCGAAACGTCGCTCCGCGATGTGATTGAAGCCATCGACGGCCCCATCCGCTTGAACGTCTGTCTCAGTTCAGGCGCCTCTTGCAAGCGGAAATCCTACTGCCCGGCGCATCCCATCTGGGCCAAGGCGCAGGAGGCGATGATGGAGGTGCTCAAAACGGCCACCATCGCTCAATTGGCAGCGGAGGCTTCCGCCGGTAGCACCAAAACCGCATGAAAAGCCGCCTCATCCCAGCAACTGTTTCGCCACCTTGATGTACAGCTCGACCGCCTCCAGCAACTCCCGCTTGGCGATCTTCTCCTGCGGCGTGTGCGCCACGTGGATCGACCCCGGACCGAGCAGTAGCGGCTCGCCCCAGTTGGAGAGTTGTGGAATGTCGGTAGAGAATTTGGCGATCATGGTGGGCAGCCCCTCGACGGCGCGAAAGCGCATGAACGGTGTGTCGAGCGTGAACTCCACCTCGGCCAAAGTGCCCGCAATCTCGGTCAACTGAGCCCTCACCGGCCCCGAGTCCGTCACCGTGCGCACCAGCACCTGCGCCTCGGCCTGGTCGGCGATGACGTTGGGAGCGTGGCCACCGTGAATCTGGCCGATGTTGAGTGTGCTGGGGCCAATCCCCTCCAGCTCCGGCAGCGGCATGGCCAGCAGCTTGCCCAGCACCTCCACCAGCTTGTGGACGGCGCTCTCGCCCAGCTCCGGATAGGCCGAGTGGGCCATCTTGCCGGTGGATTTGAAGGCCGCGCGCAGGGCGCCCTTCGAGGCCAGAGCAAGGCGGTTGTCGGTAGGCTCGCCGTTGATGAGGAAGCGGCTGCCCCTGGGTGCGAGATTGGCGGCCTGCGCGCCGGCCGAGTCACGCTCCTCGCCTGATACGAACAATAAACCAATCCTGAACCCAGCCGTCCGCAGGACTTCGGCGGCAGCCACCTGTGCGGCCAAAATGCCCTTGGCGTCGCAGACTCCGCGCCCGTAGACGAACTCCGCATCCTCGCTGAAGGGAATGTAAGGCGGCACGGTGTCCATGTGCGTACTGAAGACCAGGTCGGGGCGCTCACCCGCCGCGCCGGCGTAGATATTCCAGCGCGGGCCGCCGTCGAGGTTCTCCTTGGGCTGGACTACTGGCGTTTTTTCCACGGCCCAGCCGCGCGCTGTGAGAAAATCGGCGAGAAAATCGCCCACCGCACCCTCGTGATAGGTGGTGGACTCGATCTCGCACAACTGGCGGGTGAAGAGAATCGGGTCGAGGGGCACAATGGAATCAACAGAGAGGCGATCAGGCATGATATTGCCAGAATAAACCAGGGAGCGCGTGCTGCTGTCTTATTGCAGGCTCTGAGAGCATCCGGAAACGGGAATGGAACGGCAGGAAGCGGAGATTCGCGCCGCAAATGGTGAGTCTAAGAGGGCATAAAGAAATCTTTATGTCCTGCGCGTAGAATGGAGTGTGGAATGACTACGACAAACGACTCCGCCGCCGATCTCAAACATATGCTGCACTGTTCCCGCGCCGATCGCGTCCGTACTGGCCAATCCGAGCCTTCGCCGCTTGCGCTCGCCGCCTCTCTGCCGGTCAACTCCGGCAAGGAGCAGCCGCGATGACCCCGGTCAGCAGCGATTTTGCCCTTGATGCCATGCACGCCATGGCTACGGAGATCTTTACCGGCGCCATCAAGGCCTGCAACATCGCATCGGCCTTTGACCGCCGCATCCGCTTTGAGGGCGACACGATGCACCGGCTGATGCCCGACGGCAGCGGGCCGGATTCGATTGATCTTAACTGCTACAAGAAGATTTATGTCATCGCGCTGGGCAAAGCCGCTTGCCCCATGCTCGATACGCTACTCAGCCGCATGAGCCGCCGCCAGGGAGTGCGCGGCATCTGCTGTAGCGGCCAGTTGCCCAAGAGCCGCGACTGGCGCTTTCGCTACTTCGAGGGCGGCCACCCAGTGCCCAATGAGGATTCCTTCGCCGCCGCCCGCGCCGCGCTGGCCATGCTCAGGAAGGCCAATAAGGACACGCTGATCTTCTTCCTCATCTCCGGCGGCGGCTCGGCCATGTTTGATCTGCCGCTGGACCCGCACATCTCGCTCGATGACACCATTGCCTTTCATGAGTCGCTGCTGGCATCGGGCGCGCCGATCAACGAAATCAACACGCTGCGCAAGCACTTTTCCGCAGTCAAAGGCGGGCGTCTGGCGATGGCCGCGCCCAAGGCCGCCAAAGTGAGCCTGCTGCTGCCCGATGTGCCTCTGCGCACACTCGACGCGCTCTCCTCCGGCCCCACCTCGCCCGACCACTCGACCGTGGCCGAGGTGCGCGGCTTGCTGGAAAAGTACGACCTGAAGGCCAAGCTGCCGCCCGCGGTGAGCGCCTTCTTTGAACGCGAAGACCTGCCTGAGTCGCCCGGCAACAAGGGTTGGCGTCCGCCTTTCTTTCCCAAGTTTTCCAAGCCGGATAACGCGCCCACTCGGCCGGTCACAGGAACTGCGGCGTTGAGCGGCGAGGATGAGGCCTTCCACGATTCGGTCTACGAGATTCTGCTCAGCAGCCACGACCTTGCGGAGAATGCCCGCGCGCTGGCGCAGCAGGCCGGATACCATGTGGTGGTGGACAACAGTTGCGACGACTGGGATTACGCCGATGCCGCCCGCTATCTGCTGGGGCGCTTCCGCGCACTGCGCGCCGTCCACCCGCGCTTATGCCTGATCTCGGTGGGCGAGGTGACGGTGAAGATCGACCGCACTCCCGGCGCCGGCGGGCGCAACCAGCAGTTTGTGATGGAGTGCGCCCTGGAATTGGAGCAATATGCGGACCAGCGGCTGACCGTGCTCAGCGGCGGCTCGGACGGCATCGACGGCAACACCCAGGTGGCGGGAGCCATCGCCGACCCCACCACTGTGCCGCGCGCGCACACCTTCGGATTCCACCTGAAGTCGTCGCTGGCCGCCTTCGACGCCTGTCCGATGTTCACCGCTCTGGGAGATGCCGTTGTTACCGGCCCCACCGGCCAGAACCTGCGCGATCTGCGGCTGCTGATCGCCGATATTTCATAATTCGATTCCATGAACGGCTTGCGGCGATTCCCCTGGCGGAGAGAAGATGGTGGAGCGCGGAAACTGCCAGCCGTATCAGGCAGTTGCACTCGCCGAATCCTGGATGTGCCCCATCTTTTCCTGCTTGGTGCGAACGTACTCCGCAAAGCTCTCCTGCGGCTCGACCTCGGCCGAGACGCGCTCGACCACATTGATTCCAGCCGACTCCAGCGCCGCAACCTTCTCCGGGTTGTTGGTGATCAGGCGGACCCTGGAGACACCCAGCAGCTTGAGCACCTCGGCGGGCAGTTCATAGGCGCGGCAATCGGCGGCATAGCCCAGCTCGACATTGGCCTCGACCGTGTCCAGCCCCTGATCCTGCAATTCATAAGCGCGCAGTTTGGCCATCAGCCCGATGCCGCGGCCCTCTTGCTGCTCATAGAGCAGGATGCCCGCGCCCGCCTCGGCGATCTGGCGCATGGCCAGCTCCAGTTGCAGACGGCAGTCGCAGCGCAGCGAGCCAAAAACATCTCCCGTGAGGCACTGCGAGTGGATGCGCACCAGGGGGGGCGCCGTGTGGATGTCGCCCATCACCAGGGCCACCAGACCCTCAACGGCGCTGCTCTTGATTTCGTAATCGCTGTTGCTTGTCGTATCGTCCCCGCCGCGCTCCAGCCGCGCCGCCGCCGCGTCGCAAGTGCGCGGAGCAGTAAGCACTCCCTCGAAGCCAAAAATGCGGAATGCTCCCCAGCGGGTGGGGAAATCCGCCTCGGCGATCTTCTTCACGCTTTCAAATCCCATGCTTCCATTTTACTTGGCCGGGAGAGAGCGTGGCAGCGGAGGCGGTCAAGTGAATGATTCAGGGGTTTGCGGATCGGAAGATAGGCCGTTATTGATTGGACAACTCATAGGTCGATAAATATTGCGCTACGGCATTGGCCACAACCTGTTCGCCTTGCGCATTCAAATGTTCAGGATCAAAGATGATCACCTTCGCCCCCGCGGGATGGGCTGTGTCAACGCCGGCCATATTGCGCGTAACCTGCATGGTGTTTCCTGTTACCATCGCGACTCCAAATACATTTTCAGCGTTGGGCGTACCTGGGTCTATCGTCAAGACTTGATTCGTTACGCCATACACACAGCTTCTGGCGCACGGCTGCGTCAGAGTGAGGGTTGTATCTGTGGGGCCGATGGCGCTTGCAAGTTGTGTAATAAAGTCAATTGCGTGCAGCGATGTAGGCACATCGTAGTGCTGGTAATCCGAGACGTCCGTCACCAGCGATGGATCGTAGCTATTGACCAGCAGTTGCCAAACATCCAGGTAATGCGTTCCGTAGACAGCCGACAGTTGCGTGTTGTCGGCGACAAGTATTTCGTATGAGGGGCTGCCCGGCCATTCGTACGGCCCGCTGATGGGAGTCAGAGACAGGACCAAGTAGTTCTGCCCGGGGGGAATGGTGGCCACCATGGCGGCTACATCGGACAAAATCTGTGTCGTGTCGCTGTAATTATCACGGCCCGCCCAGATGACGGGAAGCCAGTTGGCATAGGGGGTGTCCACGACAAACTGAGGGCTGCCCGGCGCGCTGACCGGACTGGCGAGCGCCGTGGATGGCGTGAATGTATAAATTGTGTCTTTCGCGTCATACGTAACCGTTCCATGAACTCCCAGGATAGTTCCGGCAGTTCCTGCTGCAGGGCCGCCGTTCGTAACCGGTCCATATCCACTGGGAAAGGTTACGGTAACTCCGCCCGATGCCGGAATCATCCCGTTCTCAACCGTTGCATACGTAGCGACTCCACCTTCGCGCACTGCGATCTCCGTGGAGGTCTGTCCGTCGATGCCCATATTCACGACCGGCAGGATGAGCAGTTTCCCCAGTTCGGTGGGGAAATCTCCAGCATCCACCGTTCCCTCCTCTCCCTGGGTCATCGAGTCGCCCCAAGCCACGACACCGAACGAAGTGGCATTCAAACTGAGGCTTGCCTGGGCCGCGTTGTAGTCCTGCATGTCGGCGGGCGTGAACAGGGCAGAGAGCGTCTGCGCTCCGGGCGATTTGAAGACGGTTCCCGCCGGCGGCGTGTAGAGAAAGCTGCCGGCAACCGCCGTACCCCCCGGAGCCGCGGCGATTGCATCAAGCTGGCCTGTGCCCAGGGCCGCGCCCACCGCGAGGGGAAATGCAGCCGCCCAGTTGATCTGCGGAGTAGCCTTGTTCACTGTCAGCGTCACGCTGGCGCTGGCGGTGGTGTAATCCGTGGTGTCGGTCGGCGTGAAGACGACGGAAAGCGTTTGCGAGCCGGCCGTGAGTACGGCGCCCACATCTGGGTTGTAGGCAAAACTCCCGGGTACGCTTGCGGTGGCGTTCAACTGCGTCGCGCTCAACGCCGTGCCGTAGACAATCGCCGCCGGATTTGCCCATGTGAGCTGCGTCGTCGCCTGGCTGACTGTCAGTTGCACGCTGCTATTGGCAGTAGAGTAATTGGTTGAATCAGTCGGAGTGAAGGTGACTGAAAGCGTGTGCGTGCCGGCTGTGAGTACCGCGCCCTGGGCCGGGGTGTAGGCAAAACTGCCCGGTACGCTTGCGGTTGCGTTTAACTGTGTCGCGCTCAACGCTGGGCCATAGATAAACGACGCCGGAGCCGCCCATGTGACTTGCGGCGTCACTTGGTTCACGGTGAGCGTCACGCTGGTGTTGACGATGGCGTAGTCCAAAGAGTCGGTAGGGGTAAAAGTGACGGAAAGTGTGCGAGAGCCGGCCGAGAGCACGGCGCCCAGCGAAGGACTATAAGAAAAGGCGCCCGGAACGCTGGCGGTGGCATTCAGTTGCGCTGTGCTCAGCGCCGTGCCGTAGTTGATCACGGCAGGGGGCGACCAACTGACCACCGGAACCGCTTGATTGACAACCAGCGTCACGCTGGCGCTGGCGGTGGTGAAGTCCGTGGTGTTGGTGGGAGTGAAGATGGTGGAAAGCGTATAGGTGCCGGCGGGGAGAACGGTGCCCAAAGGCGGGTTGTAGACAAAGGCGCCGGGGACATTCGCCGTTGCATCCAATTGAGTTGCGCTAAGCGCGGTGCCGTAGGGGATCGGCGCCGGAGCAGCCCAGGAAATCGGGCCGGAGATAACCCCTCCTCCACAGCCGGTCAGAACCAGGCAAACGATACCGAGTCCCGCTATCCGGCGTACAGAGCGGATAAGTGAGCAAGGCTTCAAATTCAAGTAATACCTCCAAATTGAGTTCTGGACTGAAAGAATTATATCGTTCCATGCGCCGCTTGTCACAGACAGGCCCAAGGCCGCGCCGGACTGAAGTAATAATCTGTAATTACCAGGGTTTATTATGGTTCGCGGCGCGTTGCACGGAATTCACGGCCTGCTCATTCTACAGGCTGAAGGGAACTGTCGATGGCTTGCCCCGCGTCCTGCAAGCCAAAGGGATTATTCTGAAGGATGAGTGCGGACGGAGGGTTTCAGCATGATGCATTGCCGGCAATTTGGCTTGATGCGGACGCTTGCCCTTGCCTGCTTGCCGGTCTGGCTCTGCGCCGCCGCACAGTTGGCCCAGCCGCAAGACGCTTCCTCGGTGATTCGCGGCGTGGACGCGGCGGTCAAAGCGCGTATTGATGGTATTTTGGGTTACACCGTCAACGAGCACTATGCCGTCTACAGGGGCAAGGATGAGTCGCACCCTGTAGCTGAGATGACCGTGCGGACCGTTTATCGGCGTGACTCCGGCAAAAGTTACACCATCCTTTCGGAGTCCGGCTCGGAGTTTATTCGAAACCACGTGCTGCGCCCCCTCCTGGACAATGAAAAGCACATCAACCTGCCAGGCGTCCGGGAGGCCTCGTGGTTTACCTCGGCGAATTACCAGATGCAGCTCGTTTCCGGCACACCGCAACAGGTGGATGGGCGGCAGTGCCTCGCGCTGGCCATCACTCCCCGGCGAAAGGCTACCAATATGATCGCGGGAACCCTGTGGGCCGACGCCGCGGATGGCTCCATCGTCCGGCTTGAGGGCTCGGCAACGCAGAGTGTCTCCATCTTCACCGGCCCTGCCCAGGTGATGCGCCAGTACGTCAAGATGAGCGGCTTTGCCATGGCCACACAGGCACGAGCCGTCTCGGATAGCTTTCTGCTTGGCCGCACAACCGTCACCATCGACTACCGGGAGTACCAAATCGAGCTTGCTCCCGCCCATTGAGAGGGCTGATATTGCTTCCCGATCCGGGAAGTGTTTCGTATTTACAAGAAAAATCTGAGCGTTACCACTCTACGTGACCGTGGTCACGGATGAATGCTGGCATGGAGCCGTAAAACAATGTGTAGACATGGATCCGGCATGGCGATGCACTTGCTCTAGTGTATTTTGGGAGAGATGCCTTCGCTGCGCATATGCGTTCCGTGAACGGGAGGAATCGTGCTTGCATTCACACCCCCGCCGCTGCCCAGCGACGATAAACGCTGGAAGATCGTCAACGGCACCATGCGCAAGAATGGCTTTGCCCGCCATGCGCTGATTGAGACGCTGCACACCGTGCAGTCGGCCTTCGGCTATCTGGACGACGATTCGATCCGGTTTGTGGCTACCTCGTTGCGAGTGCCGCTCAGCCAGGCTTATGGCGTGGTGACCTTCTACCACTACTTCAGCCTGAAGCCGCCGGGCAAGCACACCATGACGGTCTGCGCCGGCACGGCCTGCTACATCAAGGGCGCTGACAAGCTGGTGGCCGCTGCCGAGAAGCGCCTGGGCATTGCCCAGGGCCAGACCACCGCGGACGGCAAGATCAGCCTGATGATGGCCCGCTGCGTGGGCGCCTGCAGCCGCGCCCCCGTGGTGCTGTGTGACGGCGCGGTGGCTGGCGAGATGGCCGCCGGGCAGATGCTCGAGCAACTGGAAAGGTGGGCGGTTGAATGACAATTGAAGAGCTCGAACAGATAGCCAAGAGCGTCTCCCAGGAGAACGCCAAATACGATTTTGAAGTGAATGTCTGCATGGACCTGGCCTGCATGAGCCAGGGCGCCGACCGTTTGCGCGAGGCGCTGGAGAAGAGCGCCGAAGCCTCCGGCAAAAAGGTTCTGGTTCGCCGCACTGGCTGCATGGGCCCCTGCTCCAGCGGTCCGCTTGTGAGCGTTGACCCCGATGAGCTGCTTTATCACCACGTGACGGATTCGAGCGCCGAGGCCATTGTGGAGAGCCTGGGCGGCGCGCCGGTTCAAGGCCTGCAATGCGACCTGAACGAGCACTTCGACAAGCAGGTGCGGGTGGTGCTGGAGAATGCCGGCCACATTGACCCGGAGAAGATCGACGATTACATCTCCCGCGACGGCTACAAGGCGCTGCTGACGGCGCTCACCGAGATGACGCCCAACGGCGTTATTCATCGCATCACCGAGAGCGGCCTCAGGGGGCGCGGCGGCGGCGGTTATCCCACTGGGCTGAAGTGGGGAACGGTGGCCAAGGCCTCGGGCGAGCTTAAATATGTCGTCTGCAACGGCGACGAGG
>Ga0302319_10020479_pt1 | contig 11962 bp, 5 predicted proteins | sample Bog_T0_2_FD_203319 | JGI IMG/M metagenome (GOLD analysis project Ga0302319, IMG submission 203319) | Peat permafrost microbial communities from Stordalen Mire near Abisko, Sweden - Bog_T0_2 | ecosystem: Environmental > Terrestrial > Soil > Wetlands > Peat | place: Sweden: Abisko, Stordalen Mire...
GCGGAGACGGCCTTGATGCTGACGCCCGGTATGGCGCTGCCCTGGGGATCGAGCACGGTGCCGGTGATGCCGCCCAACGTCTGCTGCGCCGACGCGGTGAGCGACAGGCCAACGGCTGTGGCGACGACGGCGACGAGTGCGATGAGCTTAAGGGCGATGAACTTGCGCGATAGATACACCAATGGCGTTGCCTCCAAGTTGATGGAATTCGTTTGGAACTTCTGTGCCTTTGTGGACGTTTCGGTTGTCCGTCGTGAGGCTTTACTTGCGTTGTGTTTGTACTGGGTAAAGGGGCCCGAGGAACTGTGGCTCAGTGAGCGGGGAAGAGCCGGATGAAGCGTGCTGGAAGCTCTGCGTGCATGACGTCTGATTTTCGATAGGCCACGGCGTAGACTCCAAAGTTAGATTTCTGGGGTAGCAGCGATGCACAACAAACTTTGCGATTCGGACGGACTACAGATGGATCCTTGAGGAATCCAGAGTTATGTCCGGTTGAGCCGGACTGTGAGACCAGATAAGTCGTTGACCGATGAAGAGAGCATAGCCCAACTTAGGGCGAAGTCCAAGAAAAATTTACAGGGCTGTGAAAATCACTGGGCCGATTCATGAGGGCGCCGAAAGCAATATAGATATAGTTCAGAGAGATTCGCCGGAGAGCCATGCCAGCTTCCTCGTTTGTAGCGCGAGCCCTGCAATTGTTGCGCACCATCACCCGGCCAATTGTGCGCAAGGGCTGGTGGCATTGGGTGCGCTTCGGGTTGCTGCTGGCCGCGGGGTCCTACGTTGGATCTCAGCTTGCTACCAGTGACCGCTTTGTGGATATTCGCTATGCGGTGTATCAGTACCAGACGCGACTGCAAAGGCGTGGGCCGATCTATCCGCAACATACCGTGTTGGTGCTGCTAAACGATGAGGACTTCTGGGGTCCCAAGTATGAGTCACGCGAGCCGGTAAAACGTGACCAGATTGCGGCGCTGGTGGACAAGCTGAACCAGGCTGGGGCGAATACCGTGGCGCTGGATCTGGACTTCTTTTCTCCCATTCGCGACCGGCCGGACTTTGAGTATGAGGGATTCCTGCGCGAAGACGCGGTGCTGAAGGCCGCGCTCAAACGCATGTGCGACGCAGGTAGGCATGTGGTGCTGGCGACGGACTCCGAGCCAGTGAATGGCTTTGATGGCGATGGCCCGGAGGTGGAAGTGCCATCCATTTACACGCCGTGGCTGCCGGAGCTGCCATGTGTTCTGACTGGCTATACCGACAGTCCCAGCGAAGATCTGCGCAGGATTCCTGGACTAAAGAAGTTGAAGGATGGCCGCAATCTGGACTCGTTTTCACTGGCGATGGTCAAGGCCGGCGATCCGGTTGCGTATGCAAATATCGTCAATAGCCAGGACACGAGCATACAGTACAAGGGATTTCGTTTTGGACAGTTCCTCACCCAGGAAGACTTCAGCCCGAAGCAGGGGCGGCAGTTTGTCTTCAATGGCGAGGCCATTGAGACCATGGATGCCAATGCGCTGCGCCAGGCGGTGGCCGACCGCGAGGTGATCATCGGCGAGCACTGGCATTGGCTGGCGCAGGGAATCGGAGGCTATGTAGATATGCACGCTACACCAGGCGGCATCGAGCCCGGCTCCATGCGCTTGGCCAATTATGTGGAGGCAATGCGGGACGAGACGGGATCGTTCATCGGCATCTCGGACGAGACGGCCGAGATCCTGGAGTGGATACTGGCCTGTTGCCTGGCGCTGTTGTGGGCGCTGGAGATTCGCACGTTGTGGAAGTGGCTGTGTCTGCTGCTGGGCTGCCTGCTGAGCCTGCTGATGAGCTTCTTCCTGTTACAGAATTTAGGGCTGTTCCTCGATTTCTTCATTCCCATTGTGATTATTGTGGTTCATACTGTTGCAGAACATCTGATGGAGATGCGTCGCGAACTTCAACACGCGAGGCAGGTAATCAAGGAGTTGAGATCATGAAGACGGTTCGTGTGCGTGGAATGAAGATGTGGGCAGTTGCGCTAGGTACGGTTCTGGTGGCGGCAGGCCTGACGGCGGTGGCGCAGAAGAAGTGCTGCAAGAGCATAGGCCGCGGCTCAGGATTTCCCGTTGCGATCCACGTCATGCTTGCTGGTAAGCCGGTGGCGCATGCGAAGGTGGAGGTCGATACCCTGCATGGCGCACCGGTGAAGGCGCTGAAGACCGACGAAACCGGTTTGGCGAACACATCGCTCTCGACGGGTGATTACATTGTGACGGCGACGACCAAGACTGCCAGCGGCATGGCCAAGGTAACGGTCACAGCGACCACGCCGGTGGCCGTGACGGTTACGCTCTCGCCCACAACCAACTAGCCGGCTTTGCCGTATCGAAGCGGAGAGATGCCATGAGACGAGCATGCATAGCGCTTGTCGTGGTGGCGAGCGTGTCGAGTTTTTTGAGCTTGAGCACGTGCGCTGCCCAGACCAAGCGCGCCCTGCTCATCGGCATCAATATCTATCAGCCAGCGAACAGCAAGCCACGGTGCGTTGACGACGGCAAGACACCCGACGGTTGTACAGCCGGGCGATGGAAGCTGCCGCAGTTCCATAATCTGAACGGCTCCGTCAACGATGCTCATGCCATGGCCGACGTGCTGGAGCTCCCGAAGTATGGGTTTCTGCCCGTCAACGTGGTGCAACTGACCGATCCAGCGCAGACTACGCACGACGGTATCCTGGCGGCGATGCAGAAATACCTGGTCGAGGAGCCGAAGCCGGGGGACACGGTGGTGTTCTACTATGCCGGGCACGGATCGCTGCGAAGAAATAGCAAAGGGCACAAGCTGAACATCGTGGTGAATGGACCGGGGTCGAGTCTCCGGTCTATTCCGGTGGACTCCACGATCGTGCCGTCGGACGCATATCTGGGCAAGTATGACGTGCTGGACCGCGAGATGACCCGGATCTTCAACAATGCAGTGGCCAAGGGTGTGCATCTGACCGCGATCTTCGACAGTTGCCACAGCGGAGACATGACGCGCGGGGTGGAGCGCCATGACCGCAGCCTGGACTTTGATCCCCGCGACATCCACGACGGGCACACGCAGCTTTCGCCGGTGGAGAACAAGACGAATCCGGGGCTGATTCTCTCCGCGGCGCAGCAGGACCAGACGGCGGAAGAAAATCCTCTGCCCGATGATCCGGATGTATCTGACGGAGATTTTACGGTTGCGCTGGTGACGGCGCTCAAGACCTTGCCTGCGGATGAGCCAGCGGCCGAGGTCTTTGAGGTAGTGAAGGCCCAACTGGAGGAGCGGGGAGATATCGGACAGTTCCCGCAGATGGATGCCGAAGCCTTGCGGAGGTCGCAGCCGCTGCTGGGGCCGCCGGCTGTGACAACGGTGCCAGCTGACCTGGCAGGGAAGGTGTGGACGGCTGTCGTCGATGTGAACACGGACGATGGCGAGGTTACGCTGGATATGGGCAAGATATCGGACGTTGGCGTGGGCAGTGTCTTTGTGCCTGAGACGACGGCGACAGATGCACCCATGATTCAGCTGACTGTGAGCGAGTTGACCGGGATCGACCGCTCCATTGCCACGTTGAGCCCGACGAATGCGGCGGTGAAGGCCGGCGATCTGTTTGTGTTGCAGACGCGGATGCACGCGGACCTGCCAGTGCTGCGCGTCTGGATGCCGCCCGCGAACCTGACCGAGGAGCAGGTGCGAGCTGCCGCGGCGCAGGTGCAGGCGGCGAAGGTGGTGAGTGTAAGCGATCCGGCCGAGGACCCGTGGAATGAGCGGTTAAGCTGGGATGGCAGCGCATGGCTGTTACAGGCAGCGACGCCGCGCCAGGACCCCGTGCAGAGTGAAGCGGCGATGCCTGTTGATGCTCTGGTACAGGCTGTATCGGAGCCGGTGAACCTGGGCGCGCCGCTCACGGCTTCGGCGTTGAAGCGGAATCTGAAGCCGGGAAGTAAGGTGTGGGTGGACCTGCCGCCATCGCGTGAGTTGGCCGCACGGCTCAAGCCATCCGCGGAGGATGCCTCTGTGCAGTCGGCGGCTACGGCCTCCGTTGCTGAGTATGTGCTGACCGGGTCGCTGGCGCAGGGGGTGCCGCAGTACGCGTGGTTCCACCGCAAGGAGTTCGCCGCCGGCCCGCACGCCAGGCGCAGCTTGGATCACACCCCCGGTTGCTCGACCACGTCGCCCTATCCGGTGCGCCGGGACTGGCAGCCCATGCCCGATGCCGCCGGCCTGACCACGGGTGCCGGCCATCTGATGGAGGATGCGGGCAAGCTGGCCCAGGCCAATCAATGGCTGACGATGTCCGCGGATAAGGATATGGCATCGGGCGATTCCTTCTACCAACTGCAACTGCAGCGGAACGGCAAGTCGCTGGCGTCGGGCGATACCGTGCTCGGTGGGGACAAGGGCGGGGACGTAGTGTCGGTGGTCCTCCATGGGGACGGCTCGACCTACAAGGCCCGCTGGGTCTATGTGCTGGATATCGACTGCCAGGGGAATGGGACGCAGGTGTCGCGGGCGGAGTCCTATCCCAACGAGGGCGACAACCCGGACAGCGGCCCAGACAATGCAAAGCCGCAGGCCATGCAACCCGAGACGATTCCATTGCCATCCGAGTTGGGAGCACATTTAAAACTTCAATTTATCTGTCCCTGTGGCGTGGAGACGTTTATGATGTTAAGCACAAAAGATCCACTGGCCAACCCTTTCGGGCTGGAGTCCAAGGCAGCAGCGCGTGATGCGGGAGATGCCATGCAGTCCTGGGGATTGGATCGAGTTGTTGTGCGCTCGGTTCCGATAGACGTAATGGGCAAGCAGGAATGAACTGAAGATCTGAAACTTGGCACACAGGGTTTTCGTATTTACGATGGACAAACAAGACAAGCTGGTTTGACAACAGGTAACCAGGGAACCGTTTGGTATACAGTACCTTGGTAATCTGCGAGAACAAAAGCTTGCAAGTTGACCAATACTTGTGTGTAATCCGTAAAACAAAGTCAACGCTAAAAAGCCGTTGTATTTTTTTTGGAGATATAAACACATGCGTTCGAAGAGCACTGCCCAGTCTGCTGCTGGATTTCCTCGCTGCCTGTCAGGTCGTACATTTTTCACGAGCAAGTCGCTGCGGGCGATTGTTGCCGGCATGGCGGTTGTGGCGATGGGATGCGTCCCTTCGTTTGCAGCGGGTGTAGCGACAACGACGACGCTGACTATTACGAGCGGTGGCGTGACGGTCGCATCGGGTGGGAAAGTCGTATCTCCAGCGCAGGTGACGCTTACGGCCACAGTGCTGGCGGGCGCAACGCCGGTCACCAAGGGCACCGTAGAGTTTTGCAACAGCACGGCTGCTGTGTGCTCGGACATCAACCTGATTGGTTCGGCGCAGCTAACCGCCGCAGGCACCGCCAGCTTCACCTTTGTGCCCGCGATTACCCCGCCCAACACGGCGACTCCTCCGGTCACGACGCCGCACAGCTACACGGCGGTCTTCCTTCCGACGACGGCTGACGCTGGAAGTACCTCTGCGGCTTCCACCCTGTACGTCAACGGAACCTCACCCACGACGTCGGTCCTGACGTCTGTCCAGACAGCGGCCAACCCTCCGCCGTACATCTACACGCTGACTGACACGGTAACCGCCACGACCCAAGCCTACCCGACGGGTACGGTCACGTTCTATGACACGTCCGATGTCTTGACGCCCGGCAGTGCGGGTCCGCCGGTCGTTCCAGCGGTCTATCTGCCGCTGGGCACCGCACCCATCGTGACCGGAACCAGTACCTTCGTGCTGAAGGCACAGCCGCTGGTGCCTAGCGCGAACTTGCCGCGTTATCTGGCTGTGGGCGACCTAAACGGGGATGGCATTCCAGATATTGCGGTTTCGGACTTCGGCGTCAACGCTACGACCGGCAACAGCACCGTGGACATCTTCTTCGGCAAGGGAGACGGCACCTTCACGGCCGGCCCCTTGTTGAACGTCAGCGCCCAAAACGGACCGCAGTTCACCGTGCTGGGCGATTTCAACAACGACGGCTGCCTGGACGTTGTTACGGAGGGGTATCAAGCGGACTCGCTCTATCTGTTCCTGAACACCAAGACGAATGGTGTCTGCACGGGCGTCTTTGGCGCGGTCAAACCGTTCACTAGTCCGGGAATCTATGGTCCGGGCGGCATCGGTGTGGCCGACTTCAACGGCGACGGCAATCTGGACATCGTGGTGGCGAACAACTCCAACGCTACCGGCGGCACCAGTTCGGGTGCGTACTCGACGATCTTCTTCGGTAATGGTGCCGGCGGGTTCACGCTGGCGCAGACGCTCGCTCCGGGCGGGGTCATCAACCCGGATTTCATCGCCATTGGCGACTACAACGGCGACGGCTTTCCCGATATCGCGGTTGCCAACAACGCAAGCAATACGATCGATATTTACCTGAACAGCGGAACAGGAACGTTTTCGGCGACGACTCCCAACACAATCCTGACGACGCCGGGTGGAAACAACGTCATTCTGGCGGCAGACGTCAACAAGGACGGCAAGCTTGACCTGGTGGTCAGCAGCAGCGTTAATACTGCGCCCATCAATGTCTGGACGGGCAACGGCACCGGCGGCTTTACAGCTGCGGCCAATCCCCCGGTCGGCACAGCCGCATTGCAGGGCGTGGCCGTAGCTGACGTCAACGGCGACGGTAACGTAGACATCATCACCGACACCAATCCGAACAATGGTACGGACGGAAATGTGTTCGTCCTGCTCGGCAACGGGAACGCGACATTCCAGGCCCCCACGGCGACGCAGTCCGATCTGGGTCTTGATACGCTCTCGCTGGCAGTTGGCGATTTCAACGGTGACGGGTATGCCGACGTTGCGCTGGGTAACTTCTCCAGCAACAACGTCGCCATCTATCTCGCGGGCTACCAGACGACCGGTACCGCGACAGCCAACCTTCCTGGTGTTACGGTGTACGGCGAGACTGTGAGCCCGCATCTTGCGGACGCGGTCTTCCCGACGAACACGGTCTACACAACCAGCACGTCGAACACGGTGCCGCTGTTACCGAATATTTTGCCGGGAACCGCACCGAGTGAGACGTTGACCATGACGGCTACGCCGATGAATACGGACTACGGCCAGCAGGTAGCCCTGCAGGCGACGTTCACCTACATCAATCTCGGCCCGTCCTACCAGCCGAACGGCGAGACGGTGACCTTCTACCAGGTAGCTGCGAATGGCAACCTGACAGTGCTCGGGACCGCAACTCTAGGCACGGTGGCGAATCCAGGATGCAATACGGTGACGGCCAACGGCACGACCACTACGACTTGCCTTTCCACCATTCTTAATACGACGACTCTGCCCATTGGTACGGACAAGCTTGAAGTGAGCTACAACCTCGTCGCGCCGGCTGCTCTGCCAGCGGCACCAACAACGAATGGTGCTGACATCAACTTCACGGGACTGATCTCGCCGAGCGTCATTGTGACGGTGGGACAGGTTCCGGGTACATCTGACACTGTGACGGCGAGCCCGAGCCCGACTGCCTATGGGCAGCCGACGACGTTGACGTTCTGCATCCCTGTGGGAACCGGAGCCAATCTTGGCGCCAATGTGCCCTCAGGTACGGTCCAGTTCAGCTATGGAACTCCGGCCACCAACATCAATGCGCCGGTGACCATCGGAACAACTCCCACCGCGGTCAACGGCACGAGTTGCTATGTTGCGACCACCACCACCACCTCTCTGCCGGTGGGTAACCCGGACACCGTGACGGCCGCCTTCACGGCCGGAGCCAACTCCGGCTACGCAAGCGCATCACCCACCGTCCCTGTAACGGTGGCTAAGGCCCCGATCACCAACCCGACGGACCCGCTCCTGAGCCAGAGCTTCACGGCTCTGCCGGCGACTCAGATCTTCGGTATGCCGGTGGTGCTGACGTACACCGTTCCAGTGGCGGCCGGCAACACGCCACCTGTTGGTCCGGTTACCTTCACAGATGGGGCACTTGCACTGGGAACCTGCGGAACTGCTGGAACAGCGCCGCCTGCGTTCACTGCCGGTACTACGTTTGTCTTCTCCGGTGTCACGTACACCAACTACTCCTGCGCGACAACGACTTCGGTTCTCCCTGTGGGCAGTCCGGACACCGTAACGGCCACCTACACTACCGCAGATCCGAACTATGCCGGAGGAGCGCCTGCACTGACGGCGCCGGTGACCGTAACAGCCGGAACCGCTCCTGCAACCCTCTCCGCTGGGCCAAATCCGGCGACCTTCGGGACCACGGTGACCATCACCGAGGCTCTGACGCCGATCAACGGCGTGTGCCCGACGGCACCGGTGAGCTTCTATAGCGGCGGCACGGTGACCAACGGTGTCAACACCGGTGGTACTTTGATTGGCACCACAGGTGGCACAGCCAATCCGGCTGCGGTAGTTGCCTCTCCCGCGGCCCCCAACGCCACCAGTTGCACGGCATCCATCCAAACCAACTCGCTTCCGGTTGGAACGACCACGGTGACGGCGACAGCCCCGGCCAATGGCAGCTTCGCCGTTGTGAGCTCCGGACCGCTTCCTGTCGTCATCAACAAGGATGCTGCTGCTGACCTGCTCGCCACCGCGCCGAACCCCTCCACCTTCGGTCAACAGGTCACGATCACCGATACGATTCCCAATGCGCCGAACGGAACGGCGCCGACCGGTACGGTACAGTTCTATGACTTCGGTGTTGCGATCGGAACGCCACAGACTGTAACGAACGGCGTGGCTACGCTTCTCACAACGACCCTGCCAGTTGGATCGGATGCCATCACGGCCATCTACTCCGGCGATACAAACTTTGCCCAGGTCACCTCCAACCAGGTGAACCAGGTGGTCAATGCGGTTGCCACGACGCCTACGCTCTCTGCGGCGCCGAATCCGACAACCTTCGGTACCACGGTAACGATCCAGGAGCAGATACCGATCGTCAACGGCGTTGTCGCAACGGGCACGGTGACCTTCACGACGCCCAACGGAACACTGACAGGAACGATCAATGCTCAGGGTATTGCGTCGGTCACAACAAGCACGCTCCCCGTGGGTGCGGACCCGGTGACTGCCAGCTATCCGGGCAACACTAACTATGCTGCAGTGAACTCCGGACCTATTTCAGTTCAGGTAAATAAGGGCATCGGTCCAGACACGCTCGCTGTGGCTCCGAACCCCTCTGTATTCGGTTCAACGACCCCGGTGATTGCGACCGATACCATTCCGACTGTCGGGGGCATAGCGCCTACTGGCACCGTGACCTTCTATGACAACGGGCCCACCGGTACGAACCTCGGAACCTTCCCCGTAGTCAACGGCGTTGCAACACTCTCCACCACCACACTGCCTGTGGGAACCCAGCCTATTACTGCCGTCTACAACGGTGATGCCAACTATGGTGTGGTGACCAGCAACCAGGTCAATGAGGTCATTACCGTCAACGGCACGGTGCCTGCGCTGTCGGCAAGCCCGAACCCGACCACGTTTGGCACAACCGTTACGCTCACCGAGACAGTCCCGGGCGTGAATGGTGTTACGCCGACGGGTACCGTGACTTTCACATACATCCCAGCAGGGTCTACAACTCCGGTTGCAATCGGCGGTCCTGTGACCCTCAAAAACGGAGTAGCACAAGTTCCAATATCGACTCTGCCCATCGGTGTTGATGCGGTCACGGCAGTATATTCGGGAGATACGAATTACGCGACGGCTACCAACAAGACCAATGTCAATGTAGGACTTGCCGCTTACACGGCTACCATTGTTGGGGCGCCGAACCCGGCGAACACCGGCACTTCGGTGACCTTTACGTATACGGTACCCGTCGTCAATGGTGTGATTCCGACCGGAACTGTTACGTTCTATAACGGAACGACACCCTTCACCGGCACAACTACTGCGTTCAATGCGGCTGGCCAGACGACGATCATGACGAGTTCGCTTCCTGTGGGGACTCTCTCGATCACCGGAAAGTATCTGGGAGATAACACTTACTCTGCGAGTACTGCTACGGTCTCGGAGACGATCAATGCAATTAGCGGTGGAGACACTGTCACCGTGAACCCGTCGCCGACAACGTTCGGAAATCCCACTACCATCAGCTTCTGCATACCTGTAGTAGCTGGTGCAAATGTGCCGACCGGGACAGTGACGTTCACTGCGGGCGGCGTGATCCTGAATACGACGCCAATCACCATTGGAACGACGCCGACCACGCTCAATGGGCAAAGCTGCTACCTGGCGACGACGACGACAACCAATCTGCCGGTGGGCTCGCCGACGACGGTGACGGGTACCTATACGCCGGGTCAGAATTCAGGCTATGGCCCAGCTGCTCCGACGGGCCCAGTTGTGGTGAACCCGGTCAATCCGACCTCGATCATCGGTACTGCGCCGACAGCACCGTCATGCGGGTCCACGCTGGTCACTCTCACCGACACGATTAACCCTGTGAATGGTGTGGTGCCAACCGGAACTGTACAGTTCTACGCCATTGTGAACGGTACGCCTGTAGCCATTGGGACGCCGCAAACAGTGGTAAATGGCGTGGCGACTCTGAATATTGTGCTGCCATGCGGGACGACAGGTGTGTACGGCATCTTCACCGGTACTGGGCCTTACGGCACCTCCACCACGCCCACAGCGCCACTCAATCTGGCTGACTTCACCATTGCCGCAACGCCCCCCACGGCGACGGTCAACCCAGGAGACACGGCGGTCTACTCGGTGAATCTGGCCGGTGCCGGCGGCGTGGCATTCTCCTCTCCGGTGACGCTGACCGCTTCGGGTCTGCCGCCGGGGGCGACGGTCAAGTTCGGAACAGTAACCTATGTTCCGGGTGTAGGGCCGACCCCCACCACGATGACCATCGTCACCTCGCCGACGTTTGCTCTGTTGCAGCAGCCGACGCACGGAGGGAACGGCATCTACTACGGCCTGCTGCTGCTGCCGCTGCTTGGCATCCGTCGCATCCGGAAGAAGATAAGGGCTCTGCCACGTGGCATCAGCTACTGCCTGGCAGCGTTACTTCTGCTCGCCGGTCTGGGAGCGATGACGGGCTGCTCCGGCGGCTACTTCGGCGCAGGTCCCAAGGCGTTTGTCATCACCGTGACCGGCACCAGCGGTACGCTTACCCACTCCACTACCGTTACATTGACGATTGAGTAAGTGAAAGGAATAGAAATGAAGTTTCTTGCTGTAGGCCTGGTTGTGATCGCAAGTCTCGCTGTCGGTGGTCGTGCTCACGCGCAGGCCCTGCCGACTGGTGGAGCATTGGCCCTGGATCTCGGCGGCAGCTATACTGTCGTTCACGCCAATGCACCACCGGCGCAGTGTGGCTGCTTTTATATGAAGGGCTTTAGCGCCTCTGTTGCGGTGAAGACCGAACATGGCCTCAGCTTCGTTTTCGACTATGGCCGGACGAATAATCCTAATGTCAACGGAGACAATAACAATATAACTCTGTCGACCTACATGGAAGGCGTTCGCTATACCGCGCTCCGTAGCCGCAGGTTTGAGCCATTCGGTGAAGCTATGATCGGATTCGGCCACACCCAGTCCAACTACAAGATTGATGCGAATGCGACCGGCTTTGCCTACGCCGGTGGCGGAGGCTTGGATATCAAGATGGGGTCGCGCTTCGATGTCCGGCCTGTGGAGGCTCTGTATCTGAAGACCGATATTCCTAACGCAGTGAACAATCGTCAGAACCAGATTCGTCTTAGCGCAGGGTTGATCTTTCATTTGACGCCACGCTAAGAGATGCAAGCAGTTCGGTAGTACATTCGAGGTCAAATACAACCAGCCAATCTTGAATAAGATTGGCTGCTTTTCTTTGTGTAAGGACTGGTGTAGGCCATTAGCGGATGGTGCTATAGAGCCTCTTCGCCGCGTTGATCGTTGCGGATGCGGATAGCCTCATCGACCTTGGAT
>Ga0302319_10020481_pt1 | contig 11961 bp, 12 predicted proteins | sample Bog_T0_2_FD_203319 | JGI IMG/M metagenome (GOLD analysis project Ga0302319, IMG submission 203319) | Peat permafrost microbial communities from Stordalen Mire near Abisko, Sweden - Bog_T0_2 | ecosystem: Environmental > Terrestrial > Soil > Wetlands > Peat | place: Sweden: Abisko, Stordalen Mire...
CGGGGCTATTTTCATACCCTCCCTCTGGGAGGAAAGGCCGCTGTTTGCGCGGCTTGATGTACGGGCTGAAGCCCGTACCCTTCTCCTGAAGGCGCGCCCGGTACAATAAGACTTATGCTTCGCGACCTGCGCCCGCTCTTCGGCTACATGCGCCGCTACCGCTGGGGATACCTGTGGGGCAGCCTGTCGGTGATTGCTACCAACGCCGTTTGGGTGCTGTTTCCCAAGGTGATTGAAGCGGCCATCGACGAGATGAAGCACGGGGTGACGCGGCAGAGGATTGTGGTGTTTGCCGGGCTGCTGGTGCTGATAGCGCTGGTGAAAGGCATCTTCCTGTACGCGCAGCGATGGATCCTGATCGGCATCTCGCGGGAGATTGAGTTCGACCTGAGGAACGACCTTTTCAGGGTGCTGGAGCGGCAGGACTCGGGGTTCTATCAGCGCTGCCGCACCGGGGACATAATGGCCCGGCTGAGCTAGCGGAGAGAGTACCGCAGGGGCTGAAGCCCGCGTTGATTCTATGGCACTTGCGGCACGACTGAAGTCGTGCCCTGATACAAAGCCTTCGCAAATTGCACTGGAAGAGAGTTTTTCCGCAGCCTGTGAAGTCGTGCCCTGATACAAGGCATTCGCAAATTGACCCTGAAGCGATTTTGGGTGGCTGGCCAGCGAGTCGCTCTTGCCGCCGTTATTTTCCATGGACGCGGACAAATCCAGGGGCTACCAGGGCGAAACGGGTCTGGCCGTCTTTGGGCTCTTCAAAGCCCACGATGTGCTGGTGGCGCCTGGAGCCGGCCTTGAGTTCGATGCTGTCGTTGCTGGCGCCGTAGTCGCCGCGGTCGATTGTTACGTTGCCGCCCTTGTCGTCCTGGCAGGTGAGGCCTTCGGAGGTGGCGGAGGGCGAACCTACCGGAGTGTTTCCCTGGCAGATAACTACGTCGCCGAAGTGGCCTAGCGTCTTCCTGTAGAAGGCAGTCCCGTGCTCCCTGGAGTCGGGCGTGGAGACCGAAGCCTACAGCAGCGGATCATTCGCTAGGGCAGATGATTGACATAGCACTGCCCGCTGGCGCTCTGCTGAGGGGGTACGGGCGGCGTCGTCCAAGGTGGATTGCTGAAGTCGAAATACTCCGTCATATCCTCCTGGGCGGCGTCGCGCTTGGTGAGCGATGGAATGTTAAAGCGGGCTTCGATGAACTTCAGCATCGCCGTATAATCGGTGACCGTATGCGACACGTAATTCTTCTTCGCGTACGGGGAAACGACAACGAGGGGTACGCGGTAACCCGTGTAGACAAAGTCGCAGGTTGGACCTGTGGTCGTAGTGCAGATGTCGCCGGGCTGCAAATCGACCGGCTTGATGCCGTCGGGACTGGGCTCCGGTTGCGGCGGAACGTGATCGTAGATGCCGCCAAACTCGTCGTAGGTGAGGAACAGCGCTGAACTGCTCCACGCCGAGCTTGTCATCAGCGAGTTGATAATCTGCTCGACGTGCACCTCGCCGCTCTGTATGTTTGCCGGCGAGTTATCGGAATCGGAAGGATGCTCGTCCTCGCCTGCGTCGGAGGCTGGTTCGATCTCGGAAACCTGCGGCAGCGTTCCGTTGTTCAGATCAGTGAAGTACTGGGACATGGGCGCAATATTCGTTGGGTATTGGTTGATGACCGTTTGCGCATAAGTAAAGTTCTGCAGATAACTCAGCTTCATGAGGCAAGATGCCTGGTAGGGCGGACCGGCGCATGAGCTTCCTTCGGTGTCCACATAGATCTTCCAGCTAATGCTTGCGTTCTGCAACGCCTGAAAGATGGTCTTTGACGTGAGCTGCGGTGTATCGGCGTCGTCGGTGCCGTTGGGATAGGCGTATCCGCCCGACGTGGCAGCCAGAAGATATTCGCGATTGATGTTGGTGCGCGACATGGCCGGGTTAAACCACCGGTCCGACGTGGCGAAGTTGGACGCCATGAAATAGAGGTAATTCAAATCGCCGCCATCGTAGTAGCCCATGGCGCGCAGGCCGTTGGTGTCGTAATAGTTGAGCGCGCGCGCATCGTGGGCCGCGGTCCACACAAATCCATTGCTCGCCGCCGGATTGAGTCCAACCTGGTCGTTGTAATCCCAGTCCACGTGGGCTTCGTTCCACGAGGGGCTTGGATTTTCAATGCACATGGTCTGCAGATGGAACGATGTAACCGGATTGGCGGTGTCGTACGAGCAGTCGCTGGGCGGCGGCGCACTGGGGTCGCAGCCGGGATTCGTCGGCGCCGGACCCTGCAGCGGCGTTGCGCCTGACGTGGGATTGAACTGCGGCAGGCCGTCAAAAGCCTGATCCGGGTAACCGTTTTGCGCCCAGTATTGGCGCAACGTACCCAGATAGCTGTCCAACGAGCGGTTCTCCTGCGCCATGAAGACAATGTGTTGGATCGATGAGATGGTGGCTGCTGGAGGTGTCGGGGTTGTTGGGGTTGTCGGGGTAACCGGCGTCGAACTGGAGGTGCTGCTGCTTGAGCCCCCGCATCCTGCGAGCGCGATGGAAAGAGCCAGCAGACTACCAGTGAGCCAACAAAACGATGCGAGCCGGCAGCAAGTCACACGAGTCATGGTCCCCCCCAACGTCCAGATGCGTTGGATGCAGTGGAACCCGAAAAATTTGTATGGGCAATCCCAGGGATTCACGAAGGCGTTGCAAGGAAAGAGGTTCGGAGGTTCAGGCAATCACGTCGTAGGGGCGCATCATGTCGTTGTCTTCGTGCTCGAGCATGTGGCAATGGTAGACGTAGCGCCCGGCGAATCCTTCGAAACGAACAAGTATCGAGAGAACCTCGCCGGGCTTAACCACCGCCGTGTCCTTCCACCCAGCCTCATTTGCAGCCGGAGGACGAGGGCTTCCAACCAACTGAAAATGGCCCAGCGCGAAGGCTCCCGTGTCAAAGCCCTGTCGATGCAGAATCTGAAACTGCACGAGGTGTAAGTGCATCGGATGCGCATCCATGGTGGTATTGATGAACCGCCAGCATTCCACCGACCCCAGCTTGACTTTTTCGGTGACCGGATCATCGTACCCCATGTTGTTGATGCGGACGCGCAGAGAATGACCCTTCGCATCCATATCTTCCGTGAGTACAAAATCTCTGGTGACGGTGGAAGAGTCCAGCGCCAGTTTGCGAAACTCTGCGTTACCGGGGAACGAAAACACTGGCGCCGGAGCGGTAAGGGGTCGAGTCACTCGAAATTGCATCAGCTCGTAAAGGCGCGGCGGCTCGACATGAGCAAACTCCCATCCAGGGTATGGCGCGGGTGCGTCGTTTGTCAGTGCGACGGTCTTGCCGTTTAGAGAAGAGAAATCGACAATCACATCGGCGCGCTCCGCCGGGCCCAGCAGCAGCTTGTTGAGCGTCGAGGCTTGTGGCAGAAATCCCCCGTCTGAACCAATCTGTTCGAGCGACACGAGCTTCGGAATGTCGGTTGGTCGCGCGGCAAGATTGAGATACAAATCAAAGAATCGCGAATTTGCATTGTTCAGAATGCGCAGCCGGTAAGGGCGCGGCTCAACTTCAAGATATGGGTACAATGCTCCGTTTACTACGGGCTGGTCTCCAAATAATTCCGGGGCCCAGTGCCCGGGACCAGGGGAAGAGCCATCGTCAAAGGTGGGCAGGTAGACCAACTGTCCGTTCTCATCGAATCTGCGGTCCTGGATCAGGAGCGGGATCTCATAGTCACCGGCGGGCAACCGCATGTTTCGTTCCGTCTCGTCGCGCAACAGATAAAGCCCCGACAGCCCCGCATAAACGTTGAGACGCGTAATGCCCACTGCGTGATCGTGGTACCACAGAGTGGCGGCCTGCTGCTGATTGGGATAGTGGTATTCGGCCGCATCGCCGGGCTTGAACCACTTCTCGGGAAGACCGTCACTCTCCGAGCGCGTTTGTGCTCCATGCAAATGCGGAACGGTGCGGACCTCAGGAGCCGGCGGCATGGCTCCATGAATCGTTGTGTCAACGGCGAACAGGTGCTGCGCCGGCAAACGATTTTCCCAGCGAACGACTATCGGACTTCCGCGGAGCACCTCGAAGGTAGGCCCCGGATACTGGCCTTCATAGGTCCACACACGCGCCGGAGCGAGCTGCGAATGAAAGCGGTGTAGGGTTTCGGCCATGCGCACGCTGTAGAAGTCCAGGCCATTGTGCCGCTCGACCGGCATGAGCTTCCTCGGGATCGGCAGCGGATCGATATAGCGATCAATTCGGGCGGGGACGCGCGACGCAAGCTGTGCGGCCCGGACGCCGAGGCACGCGGCGCCGGGAACTGCCGCGGCGCACCATTTTACAAATTCACGCCTGCTGGTGGAAACCATTGATCCTCATGACAGCACGCACACCCGCGATAAGTTGCGGACATCGTCGAACTTCGCCGCGCAGAAAGAGCGTAGCACAGACCGTGGAGTGAGGAAGGCTGCGAGGCTTAGAACAATGGTAAAGGGGGCGAGAGTTAGTACGGTTGTATTTCCTGCAAATCCGGGTAAGGGTGAAAAGGCCCGGGCCTGAAGGCCTTGTCGATTTGATCCGTTTTCAGGGGGTTGAAACCCCCTGCTCCTTCGGGAGCTTCGGGAGGCTCCCTCCGGAACTTCAAGGGACTCCCATCGGAATCTTCGATCTGCAACTGTAGTACTAGTCGCTCTTGCCGGAGCTCTTTTCCATGGACGCGGGCAGATCCAATGCGACCAGGGCAAAGCGGGTTTGGCCGTCTTTGGGCTCCTCAAAACCTACTATGTGCTGGTGGCGCCTGGAACCGGCTTTGAGTTCAAGGCTGTCCTTGCTGGTGCCGTAGTCGCTGCGGTCGATTTTTACGTTGCCGCCATGGTCTTCCTCGCAGGTGAGGCCTTCCGCGGTTGTTGTCGGCGAGCCTACCGGGGTGTTTCCCTGGCAGAGAATTACGTCGCCGAAGCGGCCTAGCGCTTTCTTGTAGAAGGCGGTTACCTGCTCTTTGGAGTCAGGCGTGGCGAAGGAGACCGCACGCACGCGAAGCTCCCACTCGCCAAAACCGAGATGGACGTCTGCCGACCTGTGCTTGTCGTCGTCGGCCACCTGCTTGGCGCCGGGATAGACGGGGAGGCCCAGGTCCGCAGCCGAGGTCTGATTGGTATTGACATGAACGCCGCCAAAGGGTGTATCCACCTGGACGTTCTTATCTTCTCCGTTGGCGTCCTTGTCCACGTGTACCCTGCATCCCGCAATGCCGGCGGCCAGCGCCAGGCAAGCCAACACAACTGCCGGATTCCTCGTCATGACAATCGACCTCATGCCCTGTTATACGCCCCGATTCGGAGAATTGTTCCTCGAATCGCGGCGGATGGGTGGGCGCGGGGATTTACGCGCGGGGGTTTTCGGCGAGCGCCAGGGCAAAGGAGAGAAAGACCAGAGCGGCGGGAGAGTAGCCGACTGGATCGGGCTGGGTAAGGTCGCCGGAGATGGGGTACCTCTGAATCAGTGGATCTCGTGGCCGTCTTCTTTGCTGCTGGTTGCAAACAGAATGGCTGCCACAAAAACGACGATGATGACGGGAACGACGAAGAAGGGGGAAGTGATGTCCATGGCGCAGGCTCCTGGGGTTTAGAGTAACAAAGCGGCGTTTCTGTGGCGAGGATTACTGCCTCGGCACCGGCACCGCCGCAATCAGGTCGGATAGGACGCGGTCGGCGTCGAAGCCCTCCAGCTCGGCCTCGGGCTTTAGCATTACGCGATGGCGCAGGACTGGCAGCACCGCCCGCTTCACGTCGTCGGGAACCAGGTAATCGCGGCCATCGAAGGCGGCTGCCGCCTGGGCCACGCGCATCAGGCTCAACGCGGCGCGGGGACTGGCGCCCAGCAGCAACGTGGGCCACTCGCGGCTGCGGCGGGCAAGGGAAAGAATGTAGCCGTAAAGCTCCGGCTCGATTCTGATGGCCCTGACCTCGGCGCGCGCGGAAGCCAGCAACCCGTCCGGAATGGGCGCTATGGCCGTGTCTTCCAGCAGGCCTGCGCCGGTGCCTCCGTGATGGCGCTCGAGAATCTGCAACTCCTCGGCCTGCGAGGGATAGGCAACGCGGATTTTGAGCAGAAACCGGTCCAACTGCGCTTCTGGCAAGGGATACGTTCCTTCGAAGTCCACCGGATTCTGCGTTGCGAAAACCGTAAACCACACCGGCAGGGGGCGGCGCGTGCCGTCGCTGGTTACCTGGCGCTCTTCCATGCACTCAAGCAGCGCGGCTTGGGTGCGCGGCGGCATGCGGTTGATTTCGTCTACCAGCAGCAGATCGGTAAACACGGGGCCGGGGTGAAAGCTGAAGCCCCTCTCTTCGAATCCGGCGCCGGAACGCAATATGGTGGTGCCCAGAATGTCGGCGGGCATCAGGTCCGGCGTGGCCTGCACGCGCTGGAAACCGAGGCCAAGCAACCGGCCCAGGGCTTTGACGATGAGCGTTTTTGCAATGCCGGGAACGCCTTCCAGCAGCGCATGGCCCTGGCATAAGACGGCGATCAGCACCTCCTCGATCGCCTGTCCCTGGCCGGAGATTACGCGGCCCAGTTCCGCTCGCGAGTGTGCGATCAACTGGCTGGTGGCATGAAGAGAAGACGGCGGATGCGATTCAACGGGGTATTGATACGGTTCCTGGCTCATCAAGCCCTTTCCTTCGGCATGGAATAAGTATCTTCGATTCTTGCGGGCTGGCCGCTTGGTTTTACCACGGATACGAGATTTTCGAGGTGACCGTGCAGGGTCTGGATCAGCCTGAGGGCCTCGCGAGGGGCGATGGTATCGTTGCGCATGGTCTCTTCGCAGGCGGCGAGGTCCGTCTCCAGGCTGGCATCGGAGGCCGGAGAGCGACGGCGAATGAGCACAGCGAGCTCGGCTGCTCCCATCTGGCTGCCCTTCAAGCCGCAAAGCTGAAGTGCGCGACGGCGAAACCGCTCCCAGGCTATGGCAACCGCGGTGGACGATGCATCGGCGTTGCGGTAAAGCGATCCCAGCGCGATGAGAAACTCGACAGGCGTGGCGCGCGCCGGAGCAGGCAAATCGCGCACCGGCCCGCTGCGGCGGCTGAAGCTGAACACGATGAGGAGGGCGAGTACCGGCAGGCTTATTTGCAACAGTGTCAAAGCCGGCCCTGAAGCGTAGCTCCAATCGGAGCGGATATCGCCATGCAGCGACTCATCCCAGTAGAAATGGCGGCCGTCGCGCGGCCCCAGCGAATTGAGCAGCAGGTCGAGATTATTGGCGCGGGCGAGGGAGCCGTTCTCAAGCGGCGTTGCGCTGGCCCACCACACCGCATGGCCGTTGCCCCAATCGAACTCGACCACCGCCGGATGCCCAGCGCAACTATACTCAACGCGATGGGTGGGATTTCCAACCTGCCAGGTGGCTTCAGGGACCATCCACACCTCGCCCGTGCCGGAAAGCGGATCGATGCCCTCAGGCCCCAGCTTGCACGCGGAAAAGTCAAACTCCTGCCGCGTATCGCTGGCCTCGCCGGGGAGAATGAATCCGCCCCAGAAACCAGTGGAGAGCACTCGGCCGCCACGATCGAGAATGGCGCGAACGGCTTTGATGTCTTCTGGATTGCGCGAAAACGGCTGGGCAAAGATGACCACCGTATCGGGTCCCGCGGTGGTGGCCAGCTCGCCCAGAGGCCGCTCCCAGCGTTCCAGGGCGTAGCCGGACCGGAGCAGCGTTTCATAGGCCGCGCGCGCGCCATGCTGGCCGGACAAATAAGTCGAGGGCAGTGGATTGTCGTTGCTGTTCTCGTTTGGAATCGCAAAGCCGCTCAGCACCGCCAGCGCTATTCCGGCGCCCACAAACCACAGCAGCAGTTTGCGGTCTCGGGGGTCGAGGGAGGAAAGGAATTTCATTGCGAAGCTCCTCCCCCGGAAGCCGAGGGCGCGGTGCCCGCAATCAGCGTATTGGCAAGTTGCTCAGCCCGCCGGTAATCGTCCTCTCCGGCCGGCCGGCCGCCATACCAGGTGCGCTCAAAGCTCCCCGTCAGTGTTGCCAGGCCGGTTCGGCGGGGATCCGTTGAAGCCACCAACGCCAGATATTCACGGGGAGTGCGGGCGCGGTCGGCAGGCCACAACCGCCGGGATTCCAAACGAGAGATTGCGGCCCAGTAGACAAAGTGAATCGCCTCACGCCAAAGGCCTGCAGCAGCAGCCTTGCGCGCGTCTTCCAGCCACAGTTGCCACTCGCGGGCCGAGGCGGCGGTTGGGGCAGGAGCGGCGAAGTCAGGCGTAAGCCGGACTCGCCACCGCTTGTCTAATTGTATTAATCCCCACACCAGGCCCACGCAAACCGCCAGCACGAATCCCCACACCAGTGCCTGGCCAATCCATGGTGAGCGGGCGCCGAACTTCGCCGCGGTCTCAAAAAGCTGGTTGAGCCAGGTGCCGATCTTCTCCTCAACGCGGTCCAGCGGGGAAGGCGCTTCCAGCTTGCGGAAGTCGTGGCCGGCAAGGACCAGCTTCATGGCTTCGCGCTCGGCGGTGTGGGCGGGCGGCTTGGCAGCCGCGGAGGGGTCTTCGGCGACGTCATGGCGCAGACGAACGAGCGCATCTCGCAACTGCTCCGTCGTCGTTTTTGGTGGTGGCAGGATGCTGGCCGGATCCTGATTGGGCTTTGCGCCGGTAGCCGGCTTGGCCTTGCTTGTATCTTCGACTTTGTCTTTGTCCTGAGCCTTTGACAAGAGGATGCGCAGCCATCCATAGCGGACCAGACGCTGCTCCGCATTGGGGGCCTGGTTCAGCGGAACGCGATCGTCGAGCGAAACGAGCGCCGGGTCGCAGGTTTTGTTGTCGCGCACCTTGGCGCAGGACTCGACAATGGCAGTCAGCGCGGCCAGGTGCTTGCGGTAATCGTCCAGCGAAACATCGTTCCAGCGGCCCGCGGTTGCGGCGGGAGCGGGCGAAGCAGCGCGCGCGTGTGCCGCAGCCAGGATTGCGGTCAGCGCGATTGCCGCGAAGATGGGACGGGCCTTCACGCACCGGCCTCCAGTGCCGATTGGGGCGCGGCAGGTTCTTCGGCAATGAGCGGAACTGGGGGCGCGTTCATTCCGGCGGTTTCCATCATCCTTTCGATATCGTACCCCTCTTGGCGTATGCGCTGATCATAGTGGAACAGCACCAGCTACGTAGGGCAGATCGCCCCAGTGAGCGGTGGATCGCACAATGTTCGGCTGGAGATCTCGCCCAGGTTCAGCGGTCGCGGGGGCTCATTCATGCACGCTCCCTTGATCTTCCGGTGTCGCCTCGGGATCGGCCACCGCAGGCAGTGCCGAAAGAGCCGAAGGCGCGGTCATTCCGGCTGCCTGCATCATCCACTCGATGTCGAACCCTTCCTTGCGAACCCGTTGGTCATAGTAGAAGAGCGTAACGCCGGTTGCCCAGATTGGACCGAGGAAGGTGTTGGTAAAGAACGCAATGATCTGCGAGACCGCGGTCAGGCCCGGTCCCAGAACGCCGTGGTTTTTGAAGGCCGCGATAACGATGAACAACTGGGTAGCCAAAACCAGTCCAATCTTGATCGCGCCGATGAGCAAAGCCAGAACGAAGATGCGCCCTCGCGAGCCTTTGCTCAGGTTGATTGCGCGGCGAATTGCAGCGCGCGCCTTTATGTTCTCAACCACGCAGGCCGGCAAAGCCAGGGAGTAGCGCAGGCTCATGAAAACGGTGTAAAAGCCAAATGGAAACAACAGCAGGACGAAAGCCAGCGAAGCCACACCAAACATAACTGCCGTTTGCGGATTGGACATGGCAGCCTGCTGCGCCGCCGGGTCGGGATGGAGCAGGTTCAACTTGCCCCACACCATCATGGACCCGAAATAGCCGCCATAAAGCAGAACAATCGGCATATAAACGATGAACGCCGTGATGAACATCAGCCACAGGTAGCGGCCCAGCATAGGCAACACACTTGCGTATGCGCCGCGGATGGTGGCCGGCTCGCCCAGGTTCACCCAGGCAACGGCACGGCTGATGGCAGCCACGGACGCTCAAAAAAGAAGAAACAGTATGAGCATTTCAACGCCGCCCGCGACCAGGGTGATCCAGACCTGGGCGTCGGCCATGTGCAGCGCCTTCAGCAGCATTCCCAAGCCAATCAGCGCCAGGTTCAGGACCAGGCCCACGCCGGCATACACCGAGAAGATTCCCGCAAAAAGAAGAAAATTCTCGCGGTAAAGCTGGGCCGTGCGGTCGAGGATTTCACCAAGAGTGAGAGGGCGTAAGTAGTTTTCCATGCAGAACTCCTAAGAAAATGCCTGGGAACGCTTGCCGGGATACTAGCACATGGCGAAACCCCGCCGCCGTGCTGAGGTTACCCGCATCGCGTTTCAAAACCGTCCCGGCAGATTTTGGGCCGAGATGGCTCAGGGGCAAAACTGGCTGCGGAAAAAGGGCCTGGGCTCGGTCGAGATGTCCGAGATGCATGCCGCAGGGGCTAAAGCCCAGTTGATTCGATGGCTCTTGCGGCACGACTGAACTCGTGCCCTGTTACAAAACCTTCGCAAACTTCAATGGAAGAGAGTTTCTCCGCAACCTGTGAGGTCGTGCCCTGATGCAAGGCGGATCTTTGAAACACGCTGCAAGGAGCCCAGTCAATTTGCAAACAAATAACTATCTCCGCACCGCTGGGATAAACTGAAGACCCGCGGCATGGAAGAGATTCGCAACAGGGTCAACGATCTGGCCAAAGCCTGTGCCCGCTCCGCCGATGCGGCGGAATGGGAGGAGTTTGTGCGCCGGTGCATGCCACTGGCGACACTGGTGGCATTCCGCATATCCCGGCAATGGGATAGCGGAACATCGTCAACAGTGGTGGACGATATCGTGCAGGAGATCTTCGTCAAGCTGTGCGAACACAAGCGCCGGATACTGCGGGAATTTGAGCCGCGCGGCGAGGACTCATTCCTTGGGCTTCTGCGCATTGTTTCCGCCTCGGTGGCAAACGATTACTTCCGGCGTTTGCGCTCGGCCAAGAGAGGTGGCAAAGTAGTAACCACTCCGCTCATCGAGGACGGCGTCCATCTCCCTGTGGCGAGTAGTCGCCAGAATGCGGAGATGCAGCGATCAGTCCTGTTCGCACAACTGGACGGGAAGCTGCGCTCGGCGCCGGAGATCATTGGCGAGCGCGACCGGTCGTTCTTCTGGCTCTACTATCTCCAGGGGCTGACGGCCGAAGAGATTGCGCGCCTGTTTCCGGCCGGACTGACGGCCAAAGGCGTGGAGAGCGCGTTGCGGCGTGTCGTCAAGTGGCTGCGCGGCGAGGTGGAGCGGCGAAATCCGGAGGACCGGGCAGAGTCCGGCTGAAGGCGGAAATGGCCTGGTGAAATGAATGCAGCGAAGAATCCCGTTAAATAGAGTGCGGATATGAATGAGAACTTGAACCCGGATCGCCCAGTGGGAGTGCCTGAAGATGCCTTGGCAAAGGCGTTGGAGGAACTGATGGACGGGCGAACAAATCAGGCCGGGGGACGGCATCAGGACCAGGTGCGCGGTTCGGCGCCGGGCCCGGAAGCCGGTTGTCCTGAGCCGGGTGAGTGGCCTCGCCTGCTGTGCGGGAAGCCGCGCCCGGCTGAAGTGGATAAACTGCTGGCGCATGCCGCCGAATGCCGAGCCTGCGCGACCGAGATGCGGTTACTGGCCGCGGAGGCCTCGCTAGAGGAGATTGCCGAGTTGAACCGAATGGCATCGGCAACCGGCGAATGGCAACAAAAGCTGGCCGCAAAGCTCGCCCGCACACCCCATTTTCCGGCCCCCCATTTGCTGGTCCTGAGACGCCCCATGAGTGCGTACCTTTGGGCTGGAGCCGCGTTGGCGGCATCGCTGCTGGTGGCAATCCTGGCCAGCGCATGGTGGCAGCACCTGAATAATCCGGAGCGGCTTCTGGCCGAGGCCTACACGCGATCCCGCATCTTCGAGATGCGCATGCCCGGCGCAG
>Ga0302319_10020482_pt1 | contig 11961 bp, 10 predicted proteins | sample Bog_T0_2_FD_203319 | JGI IMG/M metagenome (GOLD analysis project Ga0302319, IMG submission 203319) | Peat permafrost microbial communities from Stordalen Mire near Abisko, Sweden - Bog_T0_2 | ecosystem: Environmental > Terrestrial > Soil > Wetlands > Peat | place: Sweden: Abisko, Stordalen Mire...
GAGGGCCTTCCGCCTTCCACTGGAATGGGATCGAGCGCCACCACCGACGGCACAAGATTCAAGCCGTCCACGCCCGGAATCACAACCGGCGTGTCGCCCTGCATATAGGCGACCAGGGAATTGGTGGTCCCCAGATCAATTCCAACAACGCGGCCATTCAAGGTCGATTCCGCCATGCTTGTCTTCTAAGCTCCCAGAGTTTCGGTAACGTCGCGCACAAGATTGTTAAGGTAGCGTCTCCGGTCCAGGAGGGCCACCATGGTCTTCTGCACCGAATGCCGTGCGGCCGCGTCACCCTCGTCCCACACTTGCCATTGACGGCGCAGGCTCTGGTCCACCTCAACCAGCAGGCCGTCGAATTTTCTCTTCGCCTGTTCCAGGCTTGCCTGCAAATCCGGGTCCGTCGCGCCCATCTTGCGGGCCATGCGCATCTCTTCCAATTGCATGTTCAATTCGAAGACTTCTTCCAGCAGATCGGCGGGAACACGCGACGGATCCTTTTGGCCTTTGCGATCCTTGCCCGCATGCTCCTCGCCAATCTCAGCGCCTTCAAGCTTCAGCAGATACTCGGTACGGTTCAGGGGCTCTTTCAGCGTGCGATAGGCGTCATTCAGCAGGGCGGTGTCGGCCAGGCTCCATTGCCGCTCAATCTCGCCGGCGCGGGCAAATCGGTCGGGATGCACCTTGCGGCTGAGGCGATGAAACTCATGCTCGAGCGCCGCAAGATCGACTTGGAACGCGCGCTCTAAACCAAACACCTGAAAATAATCGCCTCCGGGTGGAGGCTGAATCTTGCTGCAGTGCGGGCAAAACAGCGTGGAGTCGTTGTGCCCGATGGAACAGGACCAACACGCAATTGGAACCGCGGTATCGATGACTTTGAGCATAATGGAACTCTGGCGAAACGATCCCTAGGACGAGAACGACGAACCGCAGCCGCAGGAGCGCGTGGAGTTCGGGTTGATGAAATTGAAACCCTGCCGCATCAGCGTCTCTTCGTAGTCCAACTGCATGCCATGCAGGTAGAGGAACGATTTGGGATCGACGAAGACTCGCACGCCGTCAAAGTTGTAGATGCGATCCCGCTCGCGCGGGCGGGAATCGAACTTGATGGAATAGGAAAGCCCGGAGCAGCCGCCGCCCATCACGCCAAGCCGCAATCCGCCCTCTTCCGGCGACACGCCCTCCTTCGCCATTGCGATCCGAATGCGCTTGATGGCGCGGTCAGTAACCTGCAAGCCACCTGCGGTGGGGCCAACTCCGCCTGCGGCGGGCGCCGGCTGCGCAGGAACCGCAAACGCGCCTTCGGCGGGCTTCGATTCGATTGTCACCATGTTCGACATGATTACCTTTTCGCTCCCGAATTTCCAGCGTTCCAGGCGGCGCGGCTGAGCCACGCCACCCGGCAGGAAGGGGAAGCCACTTAGTGTGCTGCCGTTGTTGCGCCGGCAGCCATCTCTGTTGCTGCAACGCCGTTCTTCTTCTTCCAGTCGCCGATTGCCGCGCGAATGGCATCTTCGGCCAGCACCGAGCAGTGAATCTTCACTGGCGGCAGCGACAGTTCCTTCACAATGTCGGTGTTCTTGATGGCCAGGGCGTCGTTGACCGTGCGCCCCTTGATCCACTCGGTTGCCAGCGACGAGCTGGCGATGGCGGAGCCGCAGCCAAAGGTCTTGAACTTGGCCTCTTCGATAACCTGCGTCTCCGGATTGACGCGGATTTGGAGCCGCATGACATCGCCGCACTCCGGCGCGCCCACCAAGCCTGTGCCGACTTCCGTCGAGGCCTTGTCAAGCGTGCCCACGTTGCGGGGGTTGTTGTAGTGGTCGATTACCTGATCGCTGTATGCCATGGTCTGTCTCCTCTGCGGGGAAGCCGCTTAAAAGTGATTAGTGACTGGTGGTTAGTGGTTAGTGATTAGTGGTTAGTTTCTGGTCGATCGGTTGTCACGACCGATCACTAATCACTAACCATTGTTCTTTAATGCGCCGCCCATTGAATCTTGGTAAGGTCGATGCCTTCTTTCACCATCTCGTAAAGCGGCGAAAGCTCACGAAGCTTTTTCACGATGTCGATGACCTTGTCGGCCACGTAGTCCACTTCGGCCTGGGTGTTGAAGCGGCCCAAACCGAAACGAATTGAACTGTGCGCCACATCGTCGCCGAGTCCCAGCGCCTTCAGTACATAAGACGGCTCAAGTGTGGCCGAGGTGCAGGCCGAACCGCTTGAGACCGCTACGTCGTTGATGCCCATCAGCAGGGACTCGCCCTCGACATACACGAAGCTCATGTTCAGGTTGCCCGGCAGCCTGTGCTCCCACGAGCCGTTCACATGGATGTAGTCGAGTTCGGACTCGAGCTTGGCCTTCAGCCGATCGCGCAAGCCGCGCAAGTAGGCTGCTTCTGTATCCATCTCTTCGCGGGCGATTTCGCACGCTTTGCCAAGGCCCACAATGCCGGGCACATTCAAGGTGCCGGACCGCATGCCGCGTTCGTGGCCGCCGCCGTCGATCTGAGCCGCGATCTGCACTCGGGGGTTGCGCCGGCGAACGTAGAGCGCGCCCACTCCCTTGGGTCCGTAGATCTTGTGTCCCGAAAGCGAAAGCACGTCGATGTTGTCCGCGATGACGTTGACCGGGACTTTGCCCACCGCCTGCACCGCATCGGTGTGGAAGATGACGCCCTTTTCATGACATAGCTTGCCGATTTCACGAATAGGCTGCAGCACGCCGATCTCGTTGTTGGCTGCCATGATCGAGATCAGGATGGTCTTGTCGTCTATGGCCCGTTTCAGGTCGTCGAGATCGATGAGCCCGTCTGCCTTGACGGGAAGATAAGTCACGCGATAGCCGTACTTTTCGAGCCGCTTGCAGGTGTCCAAAACCGCCTTGTGCTCGGTTACCTGGGTGATGATGTGGTTGCCGCGCTCGCGATACATCTCCGCGATGCCCTTGATGGCAAGATTGTTCGATTCGGTGGCGCCGGAAGTGAAGATGATCTCCTTGGCGGTGGCGCCGATCAGCTTGGCAATCTGTTCACGCGCGGTCTCGACGGCCTGCTCGGCTTCCCAGCCAAAGGAGTGGTTACGGCTGGCCGCGTTCCCGAACTTGGTGGTGAAATAAGGCAGCATGGCTTCCAGAACCCGCGGATCAAGCGGGCTGGTAGCATGGTTGTCCATGTATATCGGCAGACTCAAGCCTGCCGGCACTTCCACATTGCTTGCAACGGTACTCATTCAGGTCTCCATCCATTCGTTAGCGGTGTTAGCGTAGTTAGCGGCGCTAGTCTTTCCTGCTAACTCCGCTCCTTACAACGTCAATGCAACCAATCCTTGCGACGCGTGAACTCGAGCGCCGTGCGCGCGGGCCGCCGGTTGTTCGTGCTCCGCCAAATCTTGAATGCTGATGCTTTTCAGTACTCCGGCGATGGTATCGTTCACTCGCGCCAGAGGTTCCTTGATGGTGCAGCTCGGCGTCAACTCGCAGGATTTTGTGCCCTTGGTGCAGGATGTAATGAAAAACGGCCCGTCGATGGCGAGAATTACTTCGTAGGCCGAAATCTTGCGCGCATCCCGCGCCAGAGAGTAGCCACCGTTCATGCCGGCGTGCGAACGCAGCAAACCGTTCTTTGTGAGCAATTGCAAAATCTTGGCCAGCAACTGCGCTGGAATGCCATAGGCGTCGGCGACATCCTTGGCGCTGAGCGCGGTCGTCTCCGGGTGCTCGGCGAGGTACTTGAGCGCCATCAACCCGTAGTCCGCTTTTTTTGTCAGCTTGAGCATTGAATATCCGACTTCTTCGGTCCTCATTCAGTATACGACCGATTCCGTCGGGATTTCAAGTCCACTTGGGAACCGCCTTCAGGACCCTGAGGAAAAAATCTGAAGCGCGATCGAAAGATTCAACAAATATCCGTTTCAAATTATGGAAAAGATCGCTACAATCTGGCGGAAAGAGCAGTTTATCCAACCGAAACACGAGCGATGGCAACCATCTGCAAGCATCCGAGGGTACGTATCGTTTCCCGGCACGACGACATAGAGTTTGTCGAGTGCCTGGAGTGTGGCGAGGTCTTCGACTCCGAGGAGTTCCGGGACATGGAGATTGAAGAATCCGTCGAAACAGAGGACGCTGCAAGCGACCTTTGAGACCGAATCACCTGACGCCGGACCCGTTGGCCGCGGGAGCAGCCATGCGGCGCGACGCTGTCCACGCGTAATGAAAGCCCGATACCACGGTAAGCACCATCGTGGCATTCAGCGCCAGCATGCGTATCTCCGCGACCCAATGCACCGCAGTGAGTTGATGCAGCAGCACGGCGGCAACCGCGGCAATCTGTATGGCGGTATTGGCTTTGCCAAAGATGCTTGGATTAAACTCCCGGCGTCCGACCGCCGCATACAGAATGGCGGCAACCACCAGAATGCCCACATCGCGGCCGAATACCATTACGGTTACTCTGGCCGGAATGAGCCCCATGTGGGTGAGCACCAGGAACAGCGTGCTCAGCAGCAACTTGTCAGCCACGGGATCGAGGTATTCGCCTAGTCGCGAGCGCTGCTTCAGCACGCGGGCCAGTGTGCCATCCAGCGCATCGGTCAATCCGGCCGCCACAAACAGGCCAAAGCTCACTGCGTAGTGTCCTTCGAGGATAGCGGCCACGAGAAATGGCGCCAGGCAGATGCGCAACAGCGTAAGCAGGTTTGGAGCGGTGCGGATTGGGTTCAACCGTGTGCTCGAAGCGTCTTCCATGGCAGGTTATTGCAAGCACCAGACTTGAGCGATCCCTGTAGGATTCAAGCGAATGCACTTCCCCAGCGAAGAGAGCCTCGCCGTTCGTCAACGATGGTACATGATGAGACGGGTTGGCGACACCCCCAACTTTCCCCGCCGCCCCGATCCTGTTAAACTACCTGATATTGCATTGCAGGCGCGTAGCTCAGTTGGTTAGAGCGCTTCCTTGACACGGAAGAGGTCGCTGGTTCGAGTCCAGTCGTGCCTACCATATTTTGTTAAGCATCAACCAACCTTACAGCAGCACATTCTTCTTGCACGCTGGAACTGCTGGGCTTTTGGACCCTGAACTGTGCACTCTCGGATCAGCCGCCGAAAAGCCAGATACTGTTTCAGCTTCCTTCTTCCCTGGCTTGCCGTTGAGAAACACGCAATGCAAGGTGCGCGTCCGCAGGCGGGACCGCTGTTGCGCTGTTTTGAAAAAGGGCCATCGTTCGAGTATTGTAGGTTGAGGCAAGTTAATCGATCCAGCGCGACATTGTGACTCGGTTTCGCACAGCAGTACCGTCCAAGAGCATCTACCCGGGAGAATAGGACATGGCAATTGCAGATATTCTGGCAAGCATCGATCACGACCTGTTGAAGTTGCATCAAGCACGCGCACTGTTGAGCGGTGACGTAGCGCCAGTGGACAAGAAGAAAGTCGGCAGGCCAAGGAAGATTTTGGCGGCTCCGAAGAAGGCAGCCGTAGTTGTACCCGCGGCGGCCAAGCCTGCCAAGAAGAAGAGGAACCTTTCGCCTGAAGGGCGCAAGCGCATCGCCGACGCTGTTAAGAAGCGCTGGGCGGCACAGAAGAAAGCCGGCTCTGAAGCTCCAAAGTAACGGCGAGGCCTAACAACGAACTAGAGTTGGCGATGGTCGTCGCCCGCGCCGATTCACTTTTCCTCTTTCGTGTCCTCTAAAGGCCAAAGCGGCGGTTGAACAGCCAGAACTCTCTCATACTTCAGGTCTGCCACAATTCTGGTCCAGTATTGGATGGAGCGCTCAGCGCGCGCCAACTGACGCTGCGCCTCGCGGAGTTTGCGTTCAGCTAAGCGCATACGGCGGCGCCGGATCTTGTCGAAGTGCGGAGTCTGAGACATGTGGGGTATCGAAGCCTGAAAGTCCAGAATAATATGCTGCCGCAAGAACAGTGGAGATAGTTATCTGGAATTCGAAGCGGCTCGCTACGGGGCCGGAAACCATGGATTACGAGTTTCCGGCAGCCGCCGAGCGGACGCCGGCAAAGGTCGAAATTCCCATAGTTCAAGGTCAGGAACGTCTTGCCGGTCCGCCATCAGGGCGATCCGGTGCCCGGCGTGGTCATGCAGGCAATAGCGCCACTTCCGCCCGGGCTCATCGCACAAGCTGGCGTCCAGTTCCAGGCGAACTCCATCAGCTCCGCCAAATGCAAAAGAGAACTTGCTCAATCGCAGCGACAGCCCCATTCCTCTGGCTTTGATATAAGCCTCCTTCAGCGTCCACAACGACAGGGCGCGATTCAGTTTCTCATCGATAGGCAATGCCTCAAGCTGGGCCAGTTCTAGCGGAGAAAACACTTCCGGTGCAAGATCGGCAATTTTTTGCGCTCGTTCGCAGGACTCCACGTCCACGCCCACGTCCGATCCGGTTCCGATGAGACAGACCACCAACCCAAGGGAGTTGGACAGATTGAATCGCAAGCCGCAGTCCGGGTCGGTAGCGGGTTTGCCATGAGCGTTGGGCTGAAAGCGCCATTCCTCGGGGGCGAGCGGACGATAGTGAGACAGCGCGGAACGCACCAAAGCTCGGGTAGCAAGATATTCGCGGCGATGCCTGGGATACCGAAACCTCTGCCAGCGTGTGCGCTCATCCTCGGTGAGCAGCGGTGCGTACTTCCGCACAACTTCGTCGGTTGAGAAATCTTCGGGGAGCGCAAGCCACAGGTTGAGCGGCGATCTGTCTTTGCGCGCACGGTCTCGTTCTGATGCCGTTTCGCTCTCGTGCAAGAGATCGTCGAACCCTGCTGTGCGATTCTGACCTTCGACGCCAAATTTGGAATCGCTTCCCATTCCCATTCCTTGCTGTGCTCCAATCCTACCTTCTTCTGCTTTGCGGCGTGTTGCAGCACCAGGTTTTCCATGGGCTTGGCGAGTCAGATGCCTGTTCTTTGGGAATGCCGCGTCAGTCGGCGATCATGCTAAAATAACCACGTCTCCCCTTCGCCGCAACCACGACTGACCGGTTGATCGATAAGGTTTACATTGCGAGAATCACCAACCATGATTCCTGATTTGCGCATCAGAATTGCGGGCATTGCGGAAGATACTCCTGACAGGCTTGCTTTGCTGGGCTGCGACAGGAGGCCGGCGAGTTACAAGGATCTGTTGAACCAGATCGAGGAGACCGTGAGCCGGCTGACGCTCATGGGCGTGGGCCGCGCGGATCGAATTGCAGTGGTGATGCCGAACGGTCCGGAAATGGCAAGTCTGTTTCTCGGCATCGCGTCTGTCTGCACATGCGCTCCGCTGAATCCCGCGTACACGGCCAGCGAGTTCGAGTTCTATCTCTCAGACCTGAAACCCAGGCTGGTTATCGTCGATGCCGCAATGGAATCGAGTTTACGCGGAGTTGCGCGCTTAATGGATATTGAGATTGTGGAACTGCACCGCCAGGAAATGGGCGAAGCGGGGCTCTTCGAGCTGAGACTCGGACGAAGTCGTGCGATCTCCGATAGACCAATCGAGTACACCACGGCGCGCGATGTCGCTCTTGTTCTGCATACCTCCGGCACCACGTCGCGTCCCAAGATTGTTCCGCTGACTCATGAAAATCTGTATGTCTCGGCCATCAATATCGCCCATTCCCTTGCGCTCACCCCCGATGACACCTGCTTGAACATCATGCCCCTATTTCACGTTCACGGGCTGGTGGGCGCGGTGCTTTCATCGCTCAGCGCCGGCGCTTCCGTAGTATGCACGCCCGGTTACAACGCGACGAAGTTCTTTGCATGGCTCGCTGAGTTTCAACCGACGTGGTATACGGGCGTTCCTGCCATGCACCACAGCATACTCACGCGCGCGGAAGCAAACCAGGATGCGATTGCCTCCCATCCACTGCGATTCATCCGCTCCTCTTCCGCCGCTCTTCCGCCAAAGTTGATGGAGCAGCTGGAGGATGCATTCGGCGTACCAGTGCTTGAGGCGTATGGCATGACCGAGGCCGCACATCAGATGTCTTGCAACGGATTGCCTCCAAGGACGCGTAAACCGGGTTCGGTGGGCCGTCCAGAAGGCACTGAAATTGCCATCATGAACGAAGCCGGCGCATTGCTGCCGGAGGGCGAAGAGGGCGAGATCGTAATCCGCGGGCCCAATGTGATGGCCGGCTACGACAACAATCCGGATGCCAATCTGAAATCATTTACCGAAGGATGGTTTCGCACCGGCGACCAGGGACGATTTGACGGCGATGGAGATCTATTTCTAACTGCACGCATCAAGGAGCTGATTGTTCGCGGCGGCGAAAAAATTCCTCCGCGTGAGATCGACGAAGCATTGCTGCAGCATCCCGCTGTGGAACAGGCGGTGGGATTCGCCGTGCCGGACGCGGCGTTGGGCGAAAGGGTTGCGGCAGCCGTGGTATTGAAGCCCGGAGCTCTTGCCACCGAGTTGGAGCTGTGCGAACACGCCGCCGGGTTGCTGGCCAGCTTCAAAGTCCCCGAGAAGATCTTCTTCGTCGCGGAGATTCCCAAAGGGCCTACCGGCAAGCTGCAACGCATTGGGCTGGCGGAAAAGCTTGGGCTGAATGGGCTGGCTGAGCCGCCGATGGCGTCGACTCCGGAATATTGCGCCCCGCGCAACGAAACCGAAGCCCGGCTGGAGGAAATGTGGCGTTTGGTTCTCAAGCTGGAACGCGCCGGAATTCATGACAACTTCTTTCAGTCCGGCGGCGATTCGATTCTTGCAAGCCAGCTTATTGCGCGAATACGACAGACGTTTGGGGTGGAACTCTCATCGCCGCGCCTGTTTCAGTTTGCAACGATTGCGGAGCTTGCACAATTCATCGATGGCAAGTCGAATGAAAAGGTTGGAAATCTGAATCTGCATTCCGTCAGCCGCAAAGGCAGCGTGCAGCTCACATCGGCGCAGCAACGAATGTGGTTCCTTTCACGGCTGGAACCGGAGTCGCCAGTGTACAACCGTCCGCTTGCCTATCGGCTGACCGGGAGCCTCGATCTGTTTCGCTTGCAGCGAAGTCTCAATGCGGTGGTTGAGCGACACGAGATTCTCCGTACCAGCTACTGTGAGCGCAACGGCGTGGGCAAAGGAGTTGTGCGCGACGCGAGCACGGTTTCGATTTGTTTGGAGGACCTGAGCGGACAGCCCGCTGCGCAGCGAGAATCCGCAACTGCGGAGTGGTTGCGGCAGAGATTTGCTCGTCCGTTCAATCTGCAAGCCGACATTCCGCTGCGCTGTTGGTTGGCGCGCGTTGCGCCAGATGAGCACATTCTGCTGTTGGTGTTGCATCACATTGCGTTCGACGCATCCACGGAGCCGGTGATTCTTGGCGATCTGGGCCACGCATACAATGGGACGCTGCCCAGTGCGCCCTGCGCCCAATATGCCGACTATGCAGCGTGGCAATACTCTCGCGAAACGTTAGCACGGGAGGAAGAACTTGCCTGGTGGAAGCAGCAATTGGCGGATATGGAGGAGCCGAGCGCCATTCCCGGTGACTTTGCGAAGCCGGTTCGAGATGACCACAAGGGTAGTTCGGTCCCTCTGCAAATGGATGCCGCAAAGTTCGACCAGTGCAAGGCGCTTGCCCGCGCGGCAAACACCACGGTCTTCACGGTATTGCTGGCATGTTTCGATGCGCTGCTTCATCGCTACACGGGCTCCGAGGACATTGCGGTGGGCACACCTGTTGCGGTGCGCAACCACCCCGCCGCGGAATCGATGGCCGGTCTTTTTATCAACACGCTGGCATTGCGCACCAGCGCTTCAGGCGATCCCACGTTCCGCGAATTCCTGGGCCGCGTGCGCGACACCGTGAACGGTGCACTCGATCACCGGGAGGTCCCATTCGATGCCGTAGTCAACGCGGTTCGTCAGGGACGCGGCATTGCCCGCCCCGAACTTTTTCAGGTCATGTTCGAGTACCGCAACATCGACAAGCCGCGTCTGGCGATGGAAGGGATCGAGACCGAGCGCATTGACTTCGATCGCGAAGTCACGCCCACGACCTTCGACCTGACGATCGACATCGAACCGTGCGAAAGCGGGATGCGCGGCACTCTTGACTTCAACACGAACGTCTTTGAACGCTCGACGATTGAACGCATGGCGCGGCACTTTGAAACATTGCTGAGCCATGCAATCCAATCTCCGGGCGAGAGGATTTCGCAACTGCGGCTTTCTTCGGCGGAAGAGCGGGCACAGTTGCTGGCCTGGGGGCAACAAGCAAAGTCCTACCCCGGCGGGTGTCTGCACACGCTATTCGAGGAACAGGTGGAGCGTACACCGGACAACGTTGCGTTGGTGTGCGAGGATCGAAGGCTGACCTACCGCGAGCTGAATGCGCGCGCCAACCAGTTGGCAAACTATCTGCGACGGCTGAGCGTCGGACCGGATATGCTGGTCGGTCTTTACACTGAGCGCTCGTTGGACACGGTGGTCGGGCTGATTGGAATCTTGAAGGCTGGCGGCGCCTACCTGCCCATTGACACGGCCTATCCAAAGGACCGCATAGGATTCATGCTGGAAGACGCACAAGTGCGCGTTCTCGTTACACAGGAACCGCTGAGGGGCTCCATTGCCGAAACAGAAATCCGCGTGGTCTGCCTCGATGCCGAATGGGGAACCATTGCGCGAGAAAGCCCGGACAATCCTGTTTCTAGCATAGGGCCGGAGAGCCTCGCCTACGTCATCTATACCTCCGGCTCCACAGGCAAGCCCAAGGGCTGCCTGGTAACGCATAAGAACGTTTCCCGGCTTATGCAGGCCACGGAGCCATGGTTTCACTTCAATGACAGCGATGTTTGGACCCTGTTCCACTCTCATGCGTTTGATTTCTCGGTGTGGGAGATATGGGGTGCGCTGCACTATGGCGGTCGGCTGGTGGTGGTGCCATACGGGGTTAGCCGCTCTCCCGAGCAATTCCATCAATTGGTCCGCGAGCAGCGCGTGACCGTGCTCAACCAAACACCTTCGGCTTTTCGCCAGTTCATTAAGGCCGATGAAAGAGTGCAGGACAAGGGTCTCGCGCTGCGCCTGTTGATCTTAGGCGGGGAGGCGCTCGATATGGAAACCCTGCGGCCCTGGTTCGACAAGCACGGGGATAAACTACCTCGACTGATAAACATGTACGGGATTACGGAGTCAACTGTGCATGTTACTTACCGGCCCATCTCCTTTGCAGACGTGCGGGAGCACCGCGGAAGTGTAATCGGCTGTCCGATCCCCGACGTGAGCCTGTACATTCTGGATTCGCAATTCCGTTTGGCTTCTATTGGAGAGCCTGGCGAGATTTACGTAGGTGGTGCGGGTGTGGCGCGCGGTTACTTGAATCGCCCAGAGCTAACTCGAGAGCGCTTCGTCGACAATCCCTTCTCCAAGCAACCCGGCGATCGGCTGTACCGATCAGGTGATCTGGCACGGCGCCTGGCCAATGGCGATATCGAGTACCTGGGGCGAATCGACCACCAAGTCAAGATTCGAGGTTTCCGGATCGAGTTGGGAGAAATCGAAACTGCGTTGCGACAACATCCCTATATTCGAGATGCAGCCGTGGTGTTAGATAAAAGGGAAGAGGATAAGCGGTTAGCGGCATATGTAGTTCCCGGAACATCGACGCCCTCAACTGCCGAATTGCGGTCGTTTCTGGGTAGGATGCTTCCCGATTACATGCTGCCGTCGGTGTTTGTCGTATTGGAGAAATTGCCGCTAACCGCGCACGGTAAACTTGACCGGCGCGCGCTGCCCGCGCCAACCCTGGAGAACATCGCCACTACGGCTGAATACGTTGCTCCACGAACGCCGCTCGAAAGGGATTTGGCCGCAATCTGGCAAGAATCGTTGGAGTTGGAGCGGGTTGGGATCGATGAGAACTTCTTTGACATTGGCGGCCACTCCCTTTCCGCAATGCGCGTAGTGGTTCGAATACGAAGTGTCCTCGATTTGGATGTTCCCGTTGCATGTCTTTTCCAA
>Ga0302319_10020484_pt1 | contig 11960 bp, 10 predicted proteins | sample Bog_T0_2_FD_203319 | JGI IMG/M metagenome (GOLD analysis project Ga0302319, IMG submission 203319) | Peat permafrost microbial communities from Stordalen Mire near Abisko, Sweden - Bog_T0_2 | ecosystem: Environmental > Terrestrial > Soil > Wetlands > Peat | place: Sweden: Abisko, Stordalen Mire...
AGCGATGTTGAACAAACATCATTTTTGGCAGAACTACTGGGGAAGCGGCTATTATGGAGGTGAGATGGGCATAACAAACAGGCAACCTCTAAGAATTAAAAATCTGGACCCCGATCCCGGGGTAGATGTTCATTTGCGTAGTATACTTCAGGTTAGCGGCTATGCCATTCATGCGACCGACGGAGAGATAGGGCATATTAATGATTTTATCGTTAATGACCAAAACTGGACACTGGTTGAACTTGTGGTGGACACCCACAACTGGATCGGGGGCAAAAAAGTGTTAATAGAAGTAACGCATGTTCATTCCATATCATTCTTGAGTTGGCTGGTATATGTTGACATCCCAATTTCAGCCATTATAGATTGTAAGTTGTTTGAAGAGGCTGAATTTAACCAACATTAGGCCACAATAAAATTTTACGGTGACGGGTCGTTTGTTCAAAATCAGGTCGGTTAATTATCAAAATCAAATAAAATTCAAAAAACTTTGAACGCAACATTAACATTTTAGAAGGTTATAGAATGAAAGCGAAAGCTGGATTGATTGGAGAAAGTTTAGCATTATACTTATTTTATGAAACCCAGGCGTCAAGTTTAAGCTTCAAAAGGAAGGCCAGAAAAAAATATAAAAAACATGGAAAAGAAAAAGTTTAATGCGGACAGGCTGTATGGTTTTTTGCCTTCAAACATAGAAGGGCTTGAGGAGCTTGCCGAACTTGCCCTGGATATGCGCTGGTCATGGAACCATGCTGCAGATGACTTATGGCAGCAACTTGATCCGGAGTTGTGGGAGCGTACCCATAATCCCTGGGTATTGCTGCAGACTGTAAAACGCAGCCAGCTTGAATTGCAGATGGCCGATCCTGTTTTGCAGGCCAAAATAAAAAGCCTGATGGCCTCGAAGGAGCTTGCGGGTTCAAAAACAACGTGGTTTCAAAAGAATCATCCCAAATCAGCCTTAAGCTGTGTAGCTTATTTCAGCATGGAGTTTATGCTGAGCGAAGCCTTGCCCATTTATGTTGGCGGCTTGGGTAACGTGGCGGGAGATCAGCTGAAATCTGCAAGCGACCTTGGCGTGCCTGTTGTGGCTGTGGGGCTGCTTTACCAGCAAGGCTATTTTCGCCAGGAAATTGATCAGTATGGCAACCAGCAGGCTATATTCCCCTATAATGATCCGGGGCAATTGCCTATTACACCATTGCGCTTGCCAAACGGCGATTGGTTACGGCTCAAAATATACCTGGCGGGGAATCCGGTTTGGCTGCGCACCTGGCAGGTGCAGGTCGGTAACATAAAGCTTTACCTGATGGACAGCAATGATGCGGCTAATCTGCCCGCGCACCGCGAAATTACCAACGAACTTTATGGCGGCGGCTCAGATCTTCGTATTCAGCAGGAAATAATATTGGGGATTGGCGGTTACAAATTGCTGCGCGCGCTGGATATTAAGCCCGAAGTATGCCACATGAACGAAGGCCATGCTGCTTTTTTGGTATTGGAACGCGCCCGTGATTTTATGAAAGAAACCGGCGTTTCGTTTGAAGTTGCATTGGCAGTAACCCGCGCAGGCAATATATTTACCACGCATACTGCGGTTGCGGCCGGTTTCGATTACTTCAGTCCCGGATTAATGGGGCAATTTTTGGGCGAATATGCTAAAACCGAACTCGGAATTGCATTAGACGACCTGATGGCACTTGGCCGTACCTATCCTAATAATTATTCAGAAAGCTTTAATATGGCTAACCTCGCTATACGGGGCAGCGGCGCCGTAAACGGGGTAAGCCGTTTACATGGCGAAGTGAGCCGGCACCTTTTTGGGCCGCTTTTTAAACGCTGGCCAAACGAAGGAGTGCCTGTTGGCTACGTAACTAACGGTGTACACATGCCAAGTTGGGATTCTAAATTCGCGGACAACACCTGGACCGCAGCTTGTGGTAAAGACCGCTGGAAAGGTAACCTCGAAATGATTGAGCAGGACATTTATAAAACGCCGGATAAAACGCTTTGGCAATTGCGCAACAATTCGAGAAACAACCTGGTTAACTATACCCGTAAAAAATTGGAACAGCAATTAAAAGTCTCCGGCCAGCAACAGGGAATGACAGAGTTTGCAAAACAGGTATTTGATCCTAACGTGTTAACATTGGGTTTTGCACGCCGTTTTGTCCCTTATAAACGGCCCGATCTTTTGCTGCATGACGAGCAAAGATTTATCCGCATACTCACCAATCACGAGCATCCGGTGCAATTGGTTATTGCCGGTAAATCCCCTCCCTTTGATGAACCGGGCAAGTCATTAATAAGGCAGTGGATACAGTTTATTCAAAAGTATGATTTATATCAGCATGTCGTTTTTTTAAGCGATTACGATATGTCGTTATCTGCGCAACTGGTACAGGGGGTCGACGTGTGGCTTAACACGCCGAGGCGCCCCTGGGAAGCCTGCGGGACAAGTGGTATGAAAGTGCTGGTAAACGGCGGCCTCAATTTATCGGAGCTGGATGGCTGGTGGGCCGAGGCTTATACGCCCGAAGTTGGCTGGGCGCTTGGCGATGGAAAAGAGCATGGGGAAGATCCTGCCTGGGATGCCACGGAGGCGGAAGCCTTATATGACTTACTCGAAAAACAGGTTATCCCTGAATTTTATGACCGCGATCAAAATGGAACCCCAGTACGCTGGATAGAACGGATGCGCAAAAGCATGGCAATGTTAACTCCAAAATTTTCGGCGAACCGCACCGTTCGGGAATATACAGGACAACGTTATCTGCCGGCAGCTGAAAATTATTTAAAACGTGCAGCAGAAAAAGGCGCAGCAGGCGCAAGAATTACTGATATTCGCCATCAACTGGCTAACAACTGGGAAAAAATTAGATTCGGGGAAATACAAAAGGATACGATAAAAGACGGTTATTCATTTCACGTTTCAATAGGGTTAAATGGCATAAATCCGACTGCAATTGCGGTGGAGCTCTACGCCGAAGGAACCAACGGCCAGTCGCTCGAAAAGATAAAAATGCAACCGGGTAAGACACTAAATGCCACAGGTGAAACTGTTTATTGCGCGCAGGTAATAACAAAAAGGCGATCAACCGACTTTACGGCACGGATTATTCCTGAATATGAAGGCATTGGGGTGCCGTTGGAAGACGGGCATATTTTGTGGCTGCAGTGAGCAGTAATTATTGGTAACAAACTTTAACGGCAGTTTACAATATTCACCTAAGCAAACTTAATACTACCTGTTAAATTTGCCTGGGTGATTTTGTAGTAACAGGCTCCTCTGCATATTCAAAAGTGCAGCCAGCTGCGCGTTTACCCAATCCAAACCTACAAGCCCGGGGTAGCCCGGATGTTTTCGTGTATCAGCCTTAACTGTTAAATTGCCTGAGATGGTGATCGGTATGTTTATAGGCTAATATCCCGATTTCTTCGACGGTCATCTTACCGAAAAAAGATGTGTGAACTTAGGGTTAGGAGAAAGTGCATTTTCTTCCACGAGGGCCATCCATTTGCGTTTATCGGGTTCGATATCGGCTGTACCGTCTGTTATCTTCAGTTCAGGCATGGTTGGCAAATGGCGTTTTACAGGGCTGTCATTGCCAATCATGCTCTTTAATGCAATTTTTCCAAACAACCGTCCGATAAAAACACGCTTTAATTTTTGCTTTCCAGTAACCATTTCCTCCCAGGCAATACAGTGTTTGATCATTTGGTGCACATTCATGCTGCCCCAGTTGGCATTGCTATTTTCGGAAAGCGTATGAATACGGTCTATTAACCCGTCGCGCGTCTTTTTGTCAAAAACAGTTTTCATTTTATTTTTTTGAGCAAGGTAAAACCGATTTCCGGAATCATCCATCACAAGATCTTCTAAACCAAAAGCTCTTGCCCCGGAGCTTTTGTAAACATTATGTCTTTTGTTTTTAGGTCTTTATGGGTTCGACGCTAGCAATATTAGATTACTATGCCTGTGGATCGTTTCCAGAGGATGAATATAAGAAAAAAAAGGCCGCAAATTTTTCAACAGGAAGCGTTTGACTTTAGGCCCTGCATAAAAAATTAATGGAGCTTTCATCTATCCCACCTTCGTTTCCACCAAGGCATTAATAACCAAGCCGCAAGATTAGAAATGCAATGATCAGCCTCCCGTTATCACTAATGACCGGGTTGAAATCAGGGAACGCAGTTTAACAGCATCAAAAAGTGTACAACCAAATAAATCGCGTAGCATAATCCCCAACGCTCCATTTAGCAACAATGATCCCCTACGCATGCGATTATTTTAAATTTATAGGTTATGTATCGTTTTGACCTTATTTTCTATGTCCATATTGTATTGACCCATACGGGCAGCGACATTGCACATAGCCCTATGACTTAAAGCCTGCTGCGCTGCCAAAACATTAGTTTCATCACCTTTCCATATTTCTAAAGCAGGTTGCTGAATAGCCCGGGCAAACGAAAATCCCAACCCCCAGGGCATTTTGGACTTAAAACGGATATTCATGGCATTTAAACGCGCGGAAGCAAGTTCTCCCGGTTGTCCGCCAGATAAAAAAGCAATACCAGGTACCGCAGCCGGGACATTTCGGAGAAGGCATTTTACGGTAGCATCTGCCACCTCCTCGACAGATTCCTGTACTTTACAGGACAACCCGGGCAGTACCATATTGGGTTTAAGTATCATTCCCTCCAGCAAAACGTTCTGCAGGTACAGTTCTTTAAAAACCGCCCGTAAGACTTCTTCAGTTACATCAAAGCATTGGTGGATTGTGTGTTCTCCAGCCATAAGTACTTCCGGTTCAACAACGGGCACCAGTCCGGTTTCCTGGCACAAAGCCGCATAGCGGGCCAATGCCTGGGCATTGGCGGCTAAACAACCACGTGTTGGTAAATCATCATCGGTACTTATTACACCGCGCCATTTAGCGAAACGGGCGCCCATTTGTGCGTATTCCTTGAGCCGGTCGCGTAATCCGTCCAGGCCTTCGGTAACTTTCTCGCCGGGATGACCTGCCAGGTCTTTTGCGCCGATGTCAACCTTTATGCCCGGTATGATTCCCGCATCAAGAATAACTTTAATAAATGGAGTGCCGTCTTTCATTTGCTGGCGGATGGTTTCGTCGTAAAGAATCACCCCGCTAATGTACTTTCCAAGGCCCGGCGTGGTTAAAATCAGTTCGCGGTAAGCACGGCGATAGTCCACCGTCTGCGGAATTCCGATGGCTGCGAAGCGTTTGTTGCAGGTGCCATTGCTTTCGTCCATGGCCAGCAGGCCTTTATCACCTGCTACCATGGCCTTGGCTGTAGCTATAAGTGCTTGCTCATTCATCGTTAATTACTCCATTTCCAGTTGCGGATCTCCGGCATATCCTCGCCATGCTCATCAATATAACGCTTATGCTCTATAAGTTTTTCCTGCATCAGTTGTTTAAGATATGCGCCTTTTGTACCTAAGTTCGGCAGGCGGTCAACAACGTCCTGTACCAGGTGGAACCTGTCCAGGTCATTTTGTACCCGCATGTCAAATGGTGTAGTTATGGTGCCTTCCTCTTTATATCCCCTAACGTGGATATTGCGGTTGGTACGGTTGTACGTTAAGCGGTGCACCAGCCACGGGTAGCCATGAAAGCCGAACACAATAAGCTTGTCTTTGGTAAACAGCGAATCAAATTCTTCCGTGCTTAAGCCGTGCGGGTGTTCAGAAGCGGGCTGCAGCCTCATGAGGTCCACAACGTTAATCACCCTTATTTTCAAATCGGGCAGGTTTACCCTTAAAATAGAAACGGCGGCCAAAATTTCCAGTGTCGGCGTATCGCCGCAACAGGCCATCACCACATCCGGTTCGTCATCCTGGTCATTACTGGCCCATTTCCAGATGCTGAGGCCTTCGGTACAATGCACAACAGCCTCATCCATGGTAAGCCATTGCGGCAGCGCATGCTTTCCGGCAACCACCACATTTACATAATGGCGGCTCCGCAGGCAATGGTCAAATACCGATAATAAGCAATTGGCATCAGGTGGCAGGTAAACACGCACAACATCCGCTTTTTTATTAATAACATGGTCCAGGAAACCGGGGTCCTGGTGTGTAAAGCCGTTATGGTCCTGCTGCCATACGTGAGAAGCCAGCAAAAAGTTAAGTGAGGATATTTTCCGGCGCCAGGGAAGTTCAAGCGTTACCTTGAGCCATTTGGCATGCTGGCTGAACATTGAGTCGATAATACGGATGAAGGCTTCGTAGCTGTTGAAATATCCATGCCTTCCGGTGAGCAGGTAACCTTCGAGCCACCCTTCGCATTGGTGTTCGCTTAGCTGCGAATCGAGCACGCGCCCCGCCGGGGCAAGGAATTCATCATTATTTTTTTTTCGGGCGTCCCATTGGCGGTTGGTCACTTCAAATACAGCGTCTAACAAGTTGGAAACCGTTTCGTCCGGCCCAAATGTGCGGAAGTTGTTGGGGTTAAGTTTAGTTACGTCCCTCAGGAACACGCCGAGCACCATGGTGTCCTGACCCTCGACTGCGCCCGGGGAAACTACATGGACAGCATAGTCGCGAAAATCGGGCATCACTAAATCCTTCAGTAAAATACCCCCGTTTGCATGCGGGTTAGCACCCATCCGCCTGTTTCCCTTTGGTGCAAGTTCTTGCAATTCGGGCAATAAACGGCCATTTTCGTCGAACAATTCCTCAGCTTTATAACTTTTCATCCAGTTTTCAAGCAACCTTACATGGTCGGGATGATTTGCATCAACCAGTATCGGTACCTGGTGGGCCCTGAATGTACCTTCAATCTGCAGGCCATCCACTTCAACCGGCCCGGTCCATCCTTTTGGCGACCTTAAAACAATCATCGGCCAGCGCGGGCGTGTACTATCGTTGTTTTTTCTTGCGTTATGCTGGATAGCTTTTATCTCTTCGACAGCCTTTTCTAATGTTGACGCCATTAGCTGGTGCATGGTTTCAGGATCGTCCCCCTCCACAAAATAAGGGGTCCAGCCACAGCCCCTGATAAATTGCTCGAGTTCATCATGCTCAATACGTGCAAGGATGGTCGGGTTGCTAATCTTATAACCGTTAAGGTGCAGTATCGGTAATACAGCGCCATCGGTAATCGGATCAAGAAACTTGTTGGATTGCCAGGCAGTTGCCAGGGGGCCGGTTTCGGCTTCACCGTCGCCGATAACGCAGGCGACTATCAACCCCGGGTTATCAAACGCAGCCCCAAAAGCGTGGCTAAGAGAATACCCCAGCTCACCGCCTTCATGAATAGACCCGGGCGTAGTTGGCGCAACATGGCTTGATATACCGCCCGGAAATGAAAATTGCTTAAACAGCTTTTTCAATCCCGCTTCATCCCGTGTAATATTGGGATAAAAGTCAGTCCAGGTTCCCTCAAGGTAAACGTTGCCCACAATCGCGGGTCCGCCGTGGCCGGGGCCGGCAACATAGAACATATCCAGGTCATACTTTTTAATAATACGATTGAGGTGCACATAAATAAAATTCTGGCCCGGCGTGGTTCCCCAATGGCCGACCACCAAAGGCTTAACATGCGAAAGTTTAAGCGGCACTTTAAGTAGCGGGTTATCATAAAGATAAATCTGCCCGACAGATAGATAATTCGCCGCCCGCCAGTAAGCGTTCATTTTTTGAAGCATCCCGGGTGATAGTGTTTCAACTTCAGGGCTTATTGTTTCTGTTTCCATAGGTATTTAGTTTTTAATGTTATTGTTCAATATATCGCAAACCGACTTTGCAATCATTAATTCCTCGTTGGTTTTAATGACGCGGACGCATACACTGCTGGTATCCGCAGAGATAACCGGCTCGCTTTTAAAATTTCTTTCTTTATCCAATTCAATTCCGAGAAACTGAAGGCCCCCGCAGATCCGTTCACGAACTTCAGGTGAATTTTCACCGATGCCGCCTGAAAACACCAGCGTATCGATGCCATGAAGCGCCGCGGCAAATGAACCGACCCATTTCCTGGCCTGGTAGCAAAACAGTTCAATGGCTTCCTTAGCGCGGCAATCCGTTTCCTGTATTTTTAACAACTCCTGCATATCAGAATTGGTTTCCGAAATACCCAGAAGTCCGGATTGGTGATTAACCAGGTCGTTAAACTGGATGAGACTAAGCTTTTCCGCTTTCATTAAATACCAGGCTATACCAGGATCAATATCCCCTGTACGGGTGCCCATTGGAATGCCGGATGAAGGCGAAAACCCCATGCTGGTGTCTATGCTTTTACCATCCCTTACAGCGGCAAGGCTTGCGCCATTTCCGAGGTGTGCGAGTACAACCCTTTCCCTAAACATTGGGTTACCTTCCACCTGCTTAAGTTGCTCCGTCAGATACGCGTAAGAAATACCATGAAAACCAAATCTATGGATTCCCATTCTGTTATACCGGCGGGGGATTGTCAATAATTTTGCAACCGCCGGCATCGTGGTATGAAAGGATGTATCAAAGCATGCTATTTGAACTAAATTGGGATAACGCCTTTTGAAAATAGCGATCACTTTTATTTCTTCGGGCAGATGGTCAGGATCATAATCGCTTATTTCTTTTAAATCAACCAGTAATTCTTCAGTTATTATTTGCGGTTTAGTATGTTCCATTCCATGTACCACCCTATGGCCTATGCCTTTAACGGCATCAAAGTCTATTTGCTTTTCCAGCCAGTCAATCAGCTGGTTTATCGCTATATCGAACCCTTTAGCCTGTATTTCAATTTCAATTTTTTCACAGCTATCGCCCTTCAAAAAATAGAATAGAATGTTTTTTGTACCAATATTTTTTATCTGGCCCGAAAGCAACAAATTCTGGGGCTCACTATATTCATATAAAGCGAACTTGATGCTGGATGAGCCACCATTGATTGTTAAGACACAATTTTTACCTGGCTTCATTATGCCTGTCATTAATAATACGCAATCCAAAGGATTCTAATTTTGTTATGGTAGATTCATAATCTGTATGATGAATGGTATTTATCCCAAAACCTTCTGCGAGCTGCACAAACATAATCTGATCGTCGATGTAGACAATTTGCTTTGCTGCCACTTGCGAAAGATCCAGTGCCAGTTTAAAAATGTCAGTGTCGGGTTTACGGAGGCGCACGAATGAAGAAGAAATAAAACAATCGGCTAATTTATCGAGCCCGAATTTTTTTATTCTGTAGGCATTCAGTTCGCGGCTTTCATTGCTCACGACCACGATTTTTAAACGGTGCTCCTCTTTTAACTTAGTGATCAGGGAAATCATTTTAGCAAAAGGGAGGGATTGGGCAAACATGAAATCCCTGAAATCAGTTGGCGTAAAATCCTGTTTATCACAAAAAACAACCCTTTTTAAGTATTCGTCAAGCGTTATTTTACCTATCTCAAAAGTTTCCACCGTAATATGGTGCCGGTCGTCCATCGCATCATAGTCCAGTTTAAAATAAGCGGCAGCTTTTTTCCGGACCACACGGTCCCAGCCCGGAGTAAGCAAAACGCCCCCGATATCCAGGAACAGGGTAGTAATCTTTTCCGGTTTGTTATTCATAACCGCTTTTTATTATGGTTTGGATCATTTTAAAACGGCCATTTGGCTTGATATAATTCGGAAGGTGTGCCGGTATAATAATCCCCATGCCTGATTCCAGGCAATTGGAAACGTTATCAATAACAATTTCGGCATTTCCCTCAATAATCTGGGCGAAAGTGTCGAACGGGCTGGTCGTTACGGTCAGTCCTTCGCCACTGTCGAAAGACATAATACTAATGTTCCCGGTAGATTTCTTAATGATTGTTTTAATTACTACCGAATTTGGCACATATTCGATAATTTCCACTATAATGTGCGCCTTGCCAGTTTCCATTTCGCCATTGCCCGGCTTAATTTTGTCCATCATATTCTGTTTTTTTACGGTCATTATTACCAAAAGTCCATCCTGGATCTCTGAAGTCGGCGGCAATAATTCTTTTTGATTTCAGGATAATGATTTGTTAATATTAATAGGATAAAAGTGGCTATCCTTAAATCTAAACTGTTACATAACTCCTGAAATAAGTTACATCATTCACACATCTAACAGGTGAGAACCCACTAGCCGTCCTTGCAGCCGGCCGTTATGACCGCGCTTTCCTTCGTCAAAACGGTTTGCCGGACGGCGCCGCGTCAAACAGAGAAAAACTTACATTTAATAGCTAATCAATCAGGGCGTATTGCATTTATTTGTTGTAACAGCTAAAACTATTAGGCGTATTATCTCTTATATTATCAGGATATTAAGCCGTATACGTAACTAAACTATAAATTCAACTGGACCGGCTTAGGACCCTGTAAGGATTCATCCTTACGCGTACATTTACTTAAAGCTGGTCTTAAAGCATGAAACTTTACATTAAAAATATGGTCTGCATCCGGTGCAAGATGATTGTCAGGCAGCAAGTCGAAAAATTATCCATGCATTGTGTCTCGGTTGAATTAGGTGAAGTTGAAATCATGGAAAATATTTCCAGGCTTCAACTGACAGATTTTAGGGCTGCATTGTTAAAATTCGGACTTGAGCTTTTAGACGATAAAAAGAGCATTCTTATAGAGAAAATAAAAAAGGTGATTGTTGAATCGGTCCATTATGCCGATGAACCAATGAAGGTTAATTTTTCAGATTATTTAAGCGAAAAGCTAAATCATGATTATACCTATATGGCCAATTTATTTTCTGAAGTAGTGGGCATCAACATCGAGCATTATATAATTATGCATAAAATTGAAAGGGTTAAAGAACTACTGGTTTATGACGAGCTTTCGCTAACCGAGATTTCCTACAAATTGAATTATAGCAGTGTAGCGCATCTTTCTAACCAGTTTAAAAAGATTACCGGTTTAACGCCATCACATTTCAAAAAATTTAAAGAAAACCGGCAGTCTGGCATTGTGAACCCCTGATGAAAATTCCTTTCGAAAATAAGCTGTGCTCAAACTCTTCACCTAAATTTCGTTTCGTAGTCAAGGGTCGCCTTTGCTCACTTGCCCACCGACAGACTTCCGCCAGATTGTGACTATTCGGTGCAGAACAAAACGGCGAAGATTTTTTGACTATTCTGATGGTACCTTGTCAGGGGAGCATTGTTTAATTAAACTTCCCGTATATCCGGCAATCCTATTTTTTTTTAACGGTATCTTTTTTAGCAGTATCCCTATGTATTGGCATAATCTTCGACCCAATTTTATTGCCACTTTTTGGATCAAAAACATCAACTAATGCGGAATCAGCCGGTTTTGTAGCTTCTTTCATCCCTGTTGTGTCCGATCTTACAGAATCGGTTTTAGTTGTATCGGCTGTTGAATATCCTTTGCCATTACACCCGACAATAATAATTGTTACCGCCAGTGCCTGTAGTAGGAGATAATTTTTCATTTTTTGGATTACGTTTTTAAAGAAATTTTTTTAATATTTATTATGATAACATAGTTAACCAGCAATTCAAGGTATTGTAAAGTTGCGTTTAATTTATTCTAAATAACTTTTTACCGGTATTCAATTAGCAATTTTGAATAAACTTTTTTGTTATTCCGAAAGTCTTTTTAGGGAAAAATAAACCCTATAAATTTACCTGGAAAAATTTATTTGATCATCTTATGAACCGGAACGCCGGCTATTTACTAATTAAAACCAACCTGAAGCTGAACTTAAATATTTTTGCCGGTAAAAATTTGATTTACTGACTTTTAATTTAAATCAGTTAACTTTAAGGCTAATGTCAATATTTAAACATAGCATGAAAAAGATCCTGTTGTTTTTATTTTTGGTAGTGTCGTGTAAAAACACCTCAAACAACAATACATTATCGGTGCCGATCGCAATATATAAGCAACCAATTGTACAATCTTTAAAATTTACCAAACCCAAAAAATTTATTTGGGACTCCACTAAAACGGTTACAACACATCC
>Ga0302319_10020488_pt1 | contig 11958 bp, 13 predicted proteins | sample Bog_T0_2_FD_203319 | JGI IMG/M metagenome (GOLD analysis project Ga0302319, IMG submission 203319) | Peat permafrost microbial communities from Stordalen Mire near Abisko, Sweden - Bog_T0_2 | ecosystem: Environmental > Terrestrial > Soil > Wetlands > Peat | place: Sweden: Abisko, Stordalen Mire...
CCAGCCTTCAGGCCCGATTGCTTTTAGATAGAGACGTTTGAAGGCAGTCGCCCTGAGGTTTGGCAGGGCAATTGCCTACTGGTATTCAATCTGAAACTGCTGGACAGAACAGCATTCGACGGTCAACGGTATGGAAGTACCGCGATTACAACGATTTGCCGACATTGCAGTTGCCCTGCAAAATGATATATGCGAAGCGTCCGTCGCGCAGGCGGTTTCGTTCTAACGCAACTCGATCCTGCGATCCGTGCCGGCGATTCCAGTCTACAAGCCGACTTCCCGATACGAATACGTTTAAGGGCACTGCCAAGTGCCCCGTTTTTCGGCAAATCCATGTCAATAAAAACTTCGCCTCTTCTTATTCGGCTATTTGTGCACAAGTGTTTATAGCGTAGTCAAATCCACGATAGTGGTAGCAATGGCAGTTGAGCACGGCTTCTTCCAACCGGCAGGCGGGACATCAACCGCCAGCTTCCTCTAACTTATGCTTCCAGTGCTGCGCTTTTTCAACGTCTGCGGGGATATCGAAAAAAACCGCTGGAGCTGATGTTCACGATGCGGCCGGCCGGACCCTGCCTCTCCTTATCCGTTCCCAAAAGAGGAGCGAAGGCCCTTCATGACCACATTTGGTCAAATGACGCTCCCCGCGCGCGTGGGTTGCGTTACACGCTTGCTGGAGTCGGGGCCGCTCGCTCCCTGACGCTTTGGATGAACTCTAGAAGAGCAGCCGACAACTTCTCCGGCGCCTCCATGGCGACGTAGTGTCCGACGCCATCGAATTGAACTGAGCGAACCTCATTCCTTGCGGCCTCTGACATCGTGCGGCTGGTGAACGCGCCTCCACCGGCGCCGACTGCGAGAACCGGCAGATTCAGGCCGGGCTTCTCCGCGAGTGCGTTGATCTCAGCGCCTTCCTTCAACATCGACTGGTAAAGACCCACTGCTCCGCGCCAGCCGTCGGGCCGGGAGTAAGTACGGACAAACTCATCGATGTCGCTTTCGGAAATGGCCCCCGGGGTCGCGCACATCGCCCGGAAAGCGAAATTCCCGAGGAATTCGCGTTCCCGACCGGCGAGCAGCATCTCAGCGATACCGGGTGCTGCGAGGACGCCGATATGCCAGGCGCCGCCATGTGTGACGTCGGCCAGTGCCTCCAATCCGAATCCGGCGAGGCCCATTTCGATGGCGGTAAAGCTCGTTACGCACTCCGGATGCGTGACGGCGAGGCGGAACACGGTCGCTCCGCTGATGTCCTGGCCAGTCAGGTGCACGGGGCCGACACCGAGCTCCTCGATGAGCTGGGCCAAGTCTTCGGCGCACGCCTTGCTGTCGTACTCACCCGGTGAATGCGCCGAGTCGCCGAAGCCACGCAGATCGACAGCAAACACCCGGTGCTTCACGGCCAGCAAGGGAATGAGCTTCTTAAAGGTCCACCAAGTCTCGGGAAACCCGTGGACCAATAGGATCGGGGAGCCGCCCGTTCCAGCAGCCACGTAGTGGAGCTCGGTTCCGTTGACCTTCGAACGGTGATGAGTGATGCCTGGAAGGGTTGTCCCCATTGCAATGCTTGCCATCTCATTTTCTCCTTCTCTTCTTTGAAACTACGCGTCCATGCGTGGCCGCGAGTTTACCGGCTCTTGCCAATGCCGCCGGCTATCGACTGGTTTCGGCTAGAGTTTCCTCAAGCAGGAGAAGGGCCGATTAACAGCTTTTTACGCGAATTCAAATGCGGCTACCCGCCGAACGTCCACCTTCGCCTTGTTGATGACTTTTGGACGACTGATCGGTTTCACTACTTCACACCTGACAAGACAGCGAGCCGCAGCACCTGGTCGACCACCGCGTCGGGACGTTCTTCGGGAATGAAGTGGCCGCAACCGAGAAGCACCAGGCTATTGACTTCACTCGCGACCATCGAGACGAACTGACCCACCATCGCCCCGAGCCCCCTCTCGCCGCCCATTGCCACCACCGGAACCTTGACTCTGCTCTCCTGCAATGGGGCTGTTTGAGCAATCGTTGTAAAGGCGGCGCGATACACGCCCTCCGCTCCTAATACGCCCTCCTTGCCGGAAAAAGTGCGCAAGTACTCATTCACGGATTCAGGTGAGATGGCTTCATGCGTGGCACCTGACGGGCCTTGATAAAACCAGTTGAGATACTCGCGCTCTCTCCCCACGATCAAAATCTCCGGAACGCCCGGCGCGAGGGGGAGAACCCACCACCAAAAGCTTCCCTTCGCCATCGCTTCAGGCGTGTAGGCGATGATTTTCCCCAGCATCGCCTGCAGCATCACGGGCCCTTCCACGTAAATGAGCCCGGCAATCTCATCCGGATGATCTGCCGCCCAGAGCAACGCCGGCGGCGCGCCCATGTCGTGTGCGACGAGAGTCAGCGGCCGGCCTGTCCCGAAACCGATCTGCTGCCGCAAGGCGCGGAACTCTTCGGCCAGCGCACGCCCATCATATCCCTGGTTGCCTGCGGGCTTGTCGGAGTCCCCAAAACCGCGCATGTCGGGAACGAGGACCGCGTAACCAGCCTCCGCGAGAAATGGCATCACCTTGTGCCACGAATAGCTGGTTCCCAGGAAGCCATGCCAAAGCAGCACCGGAGGACCATCCGGATTTCCGCCGACCCAGTAATGAAGACGGACCGCGTTTACCGTTGTCGTTGCGCTCCGAAACGCCGCCACCTCTTGAGGACGCCTCAATGTTTCTCGGCTGATCATCTTAAATTACTCCTCACATATTCGGTAATGTCGTCGCTGTTGAGCGGCTCATCGAATTGCCTGCATCGCCGGGGTCGCCAACGAATTGTTGCCGCAGGAAGTTGCCTATATCGTCGAGCGCTTCCTTGGCAGCGTGTAGGAGAGCGACGTTGGAAGGGAAGACATGGATCATGCCCTGCCACGTATGGATCTCGACGGTCCTGCCCTGGCTTTCGATTCGCTCGCCGAGACGAAGCGAGTCGTCGAGGAGCACCTCGTCTTCGCCCACGTGCACTCTAACCGGCGGCAGCCCGGCCAGATCACCATACAAAGGCGACGCAAGCGGGTCGCGCGGGTCGTGCCCGCCGAGGTAGAGTCGCGCGGTGGAAGCGAGCGACTCCTTGGTCAACAGCGGGTCCGCCTCAGCACGCGTTTCCATACTCATGCCTGAAAGCGCCAAGTCGGTCCAGGGAGACATGACCGCAGCACCAACAGGGCGAAACGCGGAGACGTCCCGCGCCTTGGCCACTAACGACGACAGCAGCGCCAGGGCAAGTCCGCCTCCCGCCGAGTCGCCCGCCAGCGCGATTTTTCCAAAGCCTTTCTCGACCAGACCCCGATAACAGGCCTGCGCCTCATCCACAGCTGCAGGAAATGGATGCTCGGGCGCTAATGCGTATTCCGGCACGAAAGCTACCACCTGCGCCCGCGCCGCGATCTGTCCGACGAAATGCCGATAGGCACGCGCCGAGCCGGCGACGTACGCGCCGCCATGGAAATAGAGAAGGGCCGCACCTGCAATAGCGTCGTCCGGCCGGCACCACCAGCCAGCCACGCCACCCACCTCGGCCCCCTCGTAAGTGATACCGTCAGCCGTCGGTGTCTTCTCCATCAGCTCATCAAACGGCTCGCGTGCCGACGGCCCGTTTACGCTCCCTTTCATCGAAGCAACCATCAAGCGCAAGGCCATCATAGCGACGCGATCAAGGAGATGTATTGGGTGATGAATTGTCGTTGTACTGACTGCATCCTCGCGAATAATCGAATCTGTTGTAATCATTTGAATTCTCCGGTTGGGGACAGAAAAGTCGTGACCGCGATCTGCGCGTTATCTGGCCAGAACATATGTTCCTGCATTCTCGTCCTCGCCCACGCTTCCAGCGTTCAGCTCTTCGAAGAAAGTGCGCAGGGTTCGCGGCTCACGACCGAGGATGGCGCGCAACGTAAGGTCGCTCCCCATAAGGCCGCGCTTGTCGTACCAATCGAACATCTTCGTCAGCGCGGGAGCGCCGGGCCCAGCGCCTGCGGCGGCCATCTTTGGATCAATTCTTTCCGCCTTTATCGGCCGGCCAATCACCTCGCCGATGATCGCAGCGACATCCTTACGGTTGAGCCAGCCCTCCGCGCATAATTCGAAGGTGCCGTTCAGCAGGCGATCTTCCGTAAGCGCAATGGCTGCGACTTCGGCGACGTCACGGTAATCGACGCGGGAGAAGCGCGTATCGACCGACCAGGGTTCCGCCAAAACTCCGGTTTCTACGATCTTGGGCCACGCTTCGGTGAAGTTCTGGAAAAAGACGGTTGGATGCAGGAAGGTGTACTCCATGCAAGAGGTAAGGACGGCTTCTTCTACCGGCGCTTTTTGAGCATGATTTCCGAGTGCGCTGAGAATGGGATGGATGACCGACGAGAAGACGAAACGGCGTACACCGGCGCGCTCGGCTGAAGCCACCATGCCTTTACCGATCTTAGCCTCGTCGGGCAAAAAAGCCGGTGCCATATAGAAGACGGCGTCAACGCCCTTCAACGCCGCATCAAGGCTCGCTCCGTCACGCAGATCGCCTATCGCGATCTCTGTTGCGCCAAGTTTCTGCACTGCTGCGCCTTGGCTTCCGTCCCGAACGAGCCCGCGAACCTTTACGCCCCGGTCTGCGAGCGCGGGTACCACGAGACCGGCGAACTTGCCAGCCGCGCCGACAGCGAGGATTGTCGCGGTTGAACTTATCATGATTGGACCTAGGCCTCTTTAAGTAGTTCCGTTCGGTACTTGGGTGCGAGCGCTTTCACTTTCTCAATGAATGCGGCCTGCTCCTTTTCGCCTGGCTTCGGCGGGGCCGTCGTACGCGTGGCGACCGGTACCCCAACCTCCATGAAGAATTTCTCCTGGCCCGCGGGAGAGCAGATGCAGAGCATGCGTACCGGCTCGGTGGAAGTGTTGTGAAACTGATGAGGAGCGTTGGCAGGAATGTTCAGCGTGTCGCCAGAGCGCACGATGGACTTATTGCCACGAAAGGTCGCTTCCATCTCGCCTTCAAGCAGGATAAAGGTTTCCTCGAAGTCGTGCCGATGCGGTGGCGGGCCGCCTCCAGGCGGGATGTGCATATCGATAACGCAGAAGCGTCCATCGGTATGCTCGCCCGTTACCGTGATCGTGTATGTATCGCCCACCAGACCGAGGTGAGGGAGGTTGTCGGGTTGCCCCAGCGTGAGATTACGTTTGGGGTTGTCGGGCGGAATCATTGCTAAAGCGTTTGCTAGAGCGGTTGACATTTCGTTTCTCCTTTTATGTTTCTTTGTGGCTACGCGGCCAGGCTGGGATAGTCAGTGTATCCCTTGGGGCCGACGCCGTAGAAGGTAGTAGGATCGAGCTTGTTCAGCGAAGCGTCGCGCCTGAAGCGATCCGGCAAGTCCGGGTTGGCGATGAACATGGTACCGAAAGCGACCAGGTCTGCATCGCCGCTCGCCAGCACCGCCTGGCCCCTGGCTTTGTCGAACCCAGTGTTGATCATGAGCGGCCCGGAAAAGAGCGGGCGGAAAGTCTTCGCTACGTGCTCGATCTGGACGGTCCCGGTTTTCAGGTCTTTTGCATTAGGCTCAAGCAAACAGACGTAGCCCACCCGCCTGGCGCTAAGTTCCTTGATCACGTAACTGAAGGTGGCTAATGCATCAGTGTCGTGCATGCCATAGAGAAGGCTTGAAGGCGACAGGCGCACCCCCACACGCTCAGCCGACCACGCCGCGACCATGGCGTCGACCGTCTCCAACATGAAAGTAGCGCGATTTGCCGCTGAGCCACCGTAATCGTCACTCCGTTGATTGCTGCCGTCCTGAACGAATTGGTCCTGCAGATAGCCGTTCGCCCCGTGAAGTTCGACGCCGTCGAACCCCGCCTCGCGAGCGTTCCTTGTGGCTTGCGCAAAGGTCTCGACAATCGGCGCAATCTCCTTGATGCCAAGCTCACGTGGTATCGGAAAATCGACGCGGCCAGACGGCAGGAAGAATTCGCCTGTGGCGGGAATGGCAGACGGCGCAACGGGCTGTTCGCCGCCGCGCATGTCTGGGTGAGCCACGCGCCCGCAGTGCCAGAGCTGATTGTAGATGTGCCCGCCAGCCGCGTGCACCGCGTCGGTGACCTTGCGCCACGCGGCGATCTGGTCCGCTCGGTGGATACCGGGGGCGCGAATAATTCCGTGGCCCTGGTCCGAGACCTGGGTGCATTCGGTGACAATCAGGCCAGCAGACGCCCGCTGAACGTAGTATTCGCTGATGAGGTCGGTCGGAACATCGTCCTCGGTCGCCCTGGTCCGCGTCATGGCCGACATAAGGATGCGATTGGGAAGTTTGAGACCGTGAAGGTCAAATGGGTCGAACAGGTTTGCCTTTGTCATGTTGATTACTCGTGGCTTAAAAGGGGATATTTTTCGCTTAGGTTTGGCGGATCGCAATCTCTCAATGCATGTTTCGTCCCGCCCGTGATTGCAAGCCGGCGGAAGTGAACTGCTAGTCGGCGGCCTGCATCATCGGTGCGGTTGCGACGAGAAGCATTACAAGTTTTGGCGAGCATGACCGCGTTCCGCAATGACTGATCCGAAGAATTGTTCCTGATCAATTACAGGGTCCCGACCTGGTAGTCGATCAGAACGAGCGCGCTGTTTTCTGGCGTGAACTGATTGGACATTTCGAACTGGTTCTTAGTCGGACTGGGCATGCTATCTCTCCTTTAGCGGTTGGTATTGTAAATGTCGGAACGCCAGGAATTTTCTGGAATTCCCGCCGGTTCCTAAGCGGCTGCTTCCAGTTTTTGCCAATTCACTGCGGTTTCTGCTGCAAAGTCTTCGTAGCGACGAGGCGGATGCCCGATGAGTTGCGTCAAGGTCCCGATGTCCCCCGCTTCCGCGACGAAGCCACGTTCGATATATCCCTGAAACATCATGCGGATGTCGAACGCGGACCACGACGGGGCCCGCTTTCTCATCTGCTCCTCGAACGAATCCATGTCATCCCCGGAATAGCGAATCTCCTTGCCCAGCAGCCCACCCCAAATCGATGCCATCTTTGAACCACTCAGCACATCCGGACCGTTGAGATTGTAGGTTTTGCCGAAATGTCCGTCGGAGGTAAGCGCAATCGCTGCGGCCTCGGCAATATCCCGGATGTCGACTGCCGAGATGCCTTCCTGGCCGAGAGGCATCGGGTAGATCCCAGCCTTTGTAAGCGCGTCTTTCAGTGTCGCGTCGTTCTGACTGAAGTAATTTGGGCGAATAATTGTGAACGGGACATCGAACTCCCGCAGTGCGTTTTCAATGGCGAGCTTCGACGCGAAGTGCGGAACATCCTTGAACTTGTCCACCCGGAAGACCGAATGATAGACGACATGTTTCAGCTTCAGCTTCTTGGCCAGATCGTAGGCGATGAGGCCCTGCGTTAGTTCATCAGGCACTACGGCGTTCAGCAGGTACAGCTTATCCACTCCGTGCAACGCCTTCTGGACGGAGACCGGATCAAGCAAATCTCCGATCGCAATCTCAACCCCCTTGGGCACCGTCGCGCCTTCCTTGCGTACAAGCAGGCGAATGTCTGCCTTGCGCTTCTGCAGCTCTTTCACTACTTCCGCACCGACGTTGCCGGTGCCGCCCGTCACTAAAATTTTCATATTGGAAATCTCCCGTGCTTCGATGACTCGCCAACGCGCAGCCGTCCTTTTCCTGCCATCGTTCTAAACAACAAGCTGATTGTGTGGCGATTCTTTGGCTCTCAGCTTTCGACTATGGAAACAGCTTGGCATTGTTGGTAGGGGGATGTCTGTGCCTTTGGGCTCACACCCGAGACAACCGTTTGCCGAAATGCTTTGCAAAAGCGAGGCTGCCCGCACACTTGAGGATGCGGTTTACTGTACGGGCTTCTTTGGAGCTTCCTGGATAGTGTTTACTACCTTTGCGATGCGCCTGGCCGATTTCGAAGAGCCCGGCGGAGCAACAAGGAGGGCGGGGCTTATCGCATTTTGCTCGAACGGCTGGTCGTGGAGCACCACGTTGAGCAGCGACTTGTTCACCCGGATACGCCCGTTGTACTCGATGAAGCCTAGCTTGCGGAAGCGGTTCATAAAGCGGCTCACGCGGGAGCGGGTTGTGCCGATCATCTCCGCCAGGTTTTCCTGAGTGATCGCCGGCAGGAGCGTCTGCGGCTCAGGCGATTTTCCGAATTCGGCCATTAGCAATAGAACTCGGGCTAACCGTTTCTCGCTCGAATTGAAAAGCTGGTCCACAAGATCGGCCTGTGTCCGCATGCTGCGAGCCAGCAAAAAGGCGAGAAACAAATCGGAGAAGGCATGCTCCTCGTGAATCACTCGAATCATCTCCTTTCTATCTATCTTCAGCGCGGTGCAAGCTGTGATCGCAGTTGCCGTCGCCAGGCGATTGCCGGCAACCGCCGCGACAGCCTCCTCACCGACGAACTCGCCCGCCGACAGGAGTGTAATCGTGGCCTCTTTCCCGGCATTCGACACCACCGTGAGCTTCGCACGGCCTTCCTGAATGTAGAAGACAGCGTCGGCGACATTTCCTTGTGAGAAGAAGGCCTGTTTCGGCTTCAGATGAACGATCCTCTTCCCTAACCCGGCATTCGCCAGGAAGTCCTGAGGATCAAACGCATCGCGCTTCGAGTCAGTCATACACCAACGCTTGGTCGCAAATAGGCAATCCTCCCCATTATGCGGCCATATCAGCCGCTCAGGGCCTTGCGGTCGTGCAAAGGATGTTTGCTGAAACGCAAGGCCCGAACCTCGGTATCATGTGCAGAAAGGCGCTAATCGGCACATTGCGCAAATCTCGATTTGGAAGCTTCATGCGCAAAGCGCTCGACCTCAACGACATTCAAATCTTTGCCTCCGCCGCACGCGCCGGCAGCTTAAGTGAAGCGGCCAAAGAACTTGGCCTGCCAACCTCGACGGTGAGCCGGTCATTGACGCGGCTGGAGAAGCACCTGGGGCTCTTACTTGTCCGGCGAGGGCAGCGCGGACTGCTGCTCACGGACGCGGGTGCCGAGTACCTGAACTCTAGTGTCGAAGCGCTCCATACTTTGCGCAACGCCGGAGAACTCCTGGACAGAAACCGGTCGCACCCTCGTGGCGTGCTTAAAGTAGCGTGTCCGATCACGATGGCAAGAGATGTCCTGGGGCCGTTGATGCGGCGCTTCGTCGATGCTCAACCCGAACTGCGCGTGGATATCCGGCCCTACTCTTCTCTCTGGGATCGGGAGCCGAAGGAAGATATTGATATTTTCTTCAAGGTTCAAGCTCCAAGGGACTCGCTCAGGCGGGTACACCATTACCCTTCGGCCCTACGGGCCTTATATGCCAGCAAGTCGTATCTGCGCAAATACGGAGTTCCGAATAATCCTGCCGAGCTCTCGAATCACCGGTGCACCGGGTCAGCGGACGACGCGTTTTATGCCAACTGGAAACTGACCAAAGGAGGAAAGACCGTCGCACTGGATCTCAACTTCCAAGTCATGTCCTCAGATCCGTCTGTACATCGGCAATTAGTGCTTGATGGCGTCGGCATCAGCATACTGCCGGTTTGGATGGCAAACGACCCTGCAATCTCCGCCGACCTGGAACGAGTGCTCCCACTTTGGATACCCGATCCGGTGAGTCTATGCGCGCTCTATTCCGGAACCTCGGACACGATACCGAAGGTCAAAATCTTCCTAGACTTCATGGCTGCCCATCTGGGCACTGATCTCGATCCGCGCCTTCATGGCCTGAAGGCTAAGGAGTGCTTCGCAGAGACTGTTGGTCAGCAGTTGCAAGCCGTCCAGAAAAAGCCGGCACGCGCGCGGATTCACTGGGAATCGCGCGGTGTGTTTCCCACTTCAAAAGCCTTTAAATAGAGGTTCGCGATGCCGGAATAAAAACGGGAGAAGTTGTCTCCAGCGTCGGCAATCCATGCTGCACGTTTTTATTAATGTCAAACGCCGCATTAATTCGTTCTGACCGAATTTTGGTGCAGATTGAGCCCTTGACTACGTTGCTAGGTTGGGATTGTGGGGAGCGTATTGAATGAGTGAGTCGCTTTGTTCGCCAACTGAAGAAGGATTGGCCAGCGGTAGAACACGCGGTAGCAAAACGTTTGGAGCAATGGTCCCAACGCAGGGCACATCAATCGATTGAATACGTTGAAGGAGGCAAAAGTACGGAAGAGCCAGCTTTGAGCTCCTTCGCTCCGGATGCTACCGTTGGCCGCGTGAACTTGGCTTGCACCAAAATTCAGTCAGAAACCAAAAATCTGCCTCTCGCCTTGTTGATGCGTCTTGGGACTATTCAGACTTGTTAGCCTGGCAATTGCCGCGCCACCGTCAGCGTCGCCCAAACTACACATCGTTGTCACTGCGAACGACTCCGTCAGTGGCGCCAAAACCGCCATTAACTTAATCCTCACCGTGCTGTAAACCTATGAAGAAACTCTTTACTTTAACCGCCGTATTCACGCTTCGGGCAAGTGCCCTTCACGCGAACCTCCTGCCGGAAGCAGTTCTTCAGGCCGTGAAGCAGGGTCTGACAACGAGCGCACTTGACGACGAATCGGTCTTCTGCTCCAAAGACGGCGTATGCTTTCTATTTCTCACTTGTGGGAAGGAGGCCGCCTCGTTTTTGGGACGCCCCCAGTTGCGCGCCATCTCCGACGTTCGGCAAGGCCGCGCACGCTCATTGCACGCCAATGCGACGTTCACCGATCTCATCAATCGCATCGAACCCAATTCACGGGTGTTTCGTGTCGCCCCGGAAGCGAAATACGACTCTGGGCTGGCGATAGCACTCCAAAGCTCTCTCGTCGCGGTTGGAAGTGACGAAGATGTTTGTAAGCATCAACACCTTTGCTTAGAGGGTTAAGGTTGATAGCAAGGTGCATGTGGTCTTGAGCCTGCTCTGTAGTCCAGATCAGTACCCAGCTTTGCTTCGCACTACGTTGAGTGCCGCGAGTGGTCTCGAACGCGCAGACGTATCTGAGGGCGTGGGGCCAATGCCGTTTAACAACATGGTGGTTAACTCCACCAATCGATTGGTAGCCGTGCGTCTTGACGCCTCTACTCGGTAGCAGGATGTCTGCCGCTAATTCCAGTATGCACGGAATGTGGGGACCGTACTTGGAACTAGGTTTGAATGTTGAACTTCCAGACAACCAGCTGATAGGTCCCCATAAACGCCCTCTGGTCCCCCGATCCTTGAACAAGAGACGCGCCGTAGATTGCCGTTTGAAGCCGGCTTCCGGGGAGAAAGACCTACTGCCCCCTTGCTCCCCCGCTGCGATAGCATCGTGAGATATGGCCAGAGTCAGGAGCCCCGAGAAGCGACAGGCGTTGCTGCAGTCGGCCGTGCGTGGAATTGCGGAAGTGGGTCTGGGCGTATCGACCGCGAGGATCGCGAAGGGCGCAGGTCTGGCTGAAGGAACGATGTTCAGGTATTTCGCCTCGAAAAACGACTTGTTGAATGAGCTCTATATCGACTTAAAGACGGCAGCCTATCGGCTCATTGATATGGGTTTTCCCCATCAAGCCGGCCTGCGCGAGCGTGTCCGGCACGTCTGGACAGAGTATCTGAACTGGGCGATGGCGAATCCTCAAGAGCGGAAGGTGTCGGTCTTACTGAATCTTTCCACGGTGATCTCTGCCGTAACCCGGAAGAAGATGAACTCTGAACGTGGAGCCGTGGAGAAGATCATGGCCGAGCTTAACGTGCGCGGTGCATTCAAAAACTTGCCGCCTGGATTCGCTTCGTCTTCCATGACGGCCATGCAGGAGGCCGCGATGGACATGGCGGCGAAAAACCCCCGGCAGCAAGCAAAACTCATCGAAGCAGCCTTTCAGGCATTCTGGCGTATGGCGGAATAAGTTCTTGCTTCGTTCAAATAAATGAGCAACAACTCGCTCATTTAATGAATCTGTTTAAAAAGGAGACCCACCAGTTCCCGAAG
>Ga0302319_10020489_pt1 | contig 11958 bp, 9 predicted proteins | sample Bog_T0_2_FD_203319 | JGI IMG/M metagenome (GOLD analysis project Ga0302319, IMG submission 203319) | Peat permafrost microbial communities from Stordalen Mire near Abisko, Sweden - Bog_T0_2 | ecosystem: Environmental > Terrestrial > Soil > Wetlands > Peat | place: Sweden: Abisko, Stordalen Mire...
TTTGTTTGAATTCCTTTCGATGAAGAACCAGAGGTTCCAGTCAGCCCCTTGATTGGGACAAAGAAATCGTCACCGGGCGTTATCTGGCGTCAACCTTCACTTTCACATTGTAACCAAGCCAGCCGCCCTCGTCGGGCCAATGCAGAGTCCATTCCACCTGGCCGATCTGTTCTCCTACGGTGATATCGGCGCTAAACCCTGAATATCCAAAGCTGCGGCTCCGCGTGGTCTGCATCGTCTGCCACCCATCCGCGCTCCACACCACTTCAAACCGCGTCTCATGCAAAATGCGCAGCGTGCTGCCCGCGGCAATTGTTTGGATAGGACGACGGAGTGTGTAGATTTCCAAACCCTGCCGCCGCCGTTTGCGGCCTTCCGTTTCGCAATACCGCTCATACACCGCGTCAATGCGATCGAAGACCTTGCCATCCATTGCCGAGCGCAGCAGCTTGAGGTACTCGGCATGGGCCCACACCAGCGGCACCGCCGACCCAGCCGGCATGCCAATTCGCAGGCTTTTATCCGGCAGGTCAGCCTCGTCCCACACCTGCTCCGGCAGCATTTGCCCACAGGTGGCAAAGCCTTCATAGGTCCTTATCAATGCGGAAATGTCCTTGCCGGCCGCCAGCTCATGGTGTGCGCGCTCGCCTGTCAAGAGCGGCCACACGCGGCCCTGTCCCCATCCTTGATAAGCACAGCCATCCGCCCTCTGCCCGTAACCGTCCCAGTTGTACCGGAGCCAGCCTGGCCCCTGAGGCAGATCGCGCTTGAGAACCGCATCTACGACCGCTAGAGAGTCCACAATCAGCGGATCGCCGGCGCGGCGCACACCGTAGCGCACCAGCTCCAGAAACCCGCAGTCTACAATCTCCCGCGCCTCAAACTCATACCGCGTTCCAGGGGGCCGGTTTGACAGCCGCATCGTCTCTTTTCCGCAGCTCTCGTGTGCGTAAGCCGCGCCGCACTCCGGTGGCCGAATGCGCATATAGTGCCGCTTGATCTCCGGGTGCAGCACTCCATTGTTGGTTACGGTCCAATCCTCGATATGCTGCTCAATCCAGTCCGCATACTCCTCGAGAAACACGGCAAGCTCTGTTGAATCGTGCGCCAGGGCAATCTCCGCCGCGCAGATCAGTCCGGCAACCACCACCGCCAACGTTGCGGGCGAGTAGCCGGCATTCTCCTCCCACCGCTCCTGCTGGGTAATGGGCGCGTGCGCTACCAAAAACCCCGCCGCGCGCTCGACAAACGGAAAAATCTCCAACTCGCCCAAACCGTTGGCCTTCCACAGCCGCCACGCAAGAATCAACGGGAAAGCCACCTCGTCCAATTGCAACCCCGACCAGTAGGGCGTTCCATCGATCCAGAAATTCTGCGCAAAACTTCCGTCCGGCTGCTGCGTGCAGGCCAGGTAGACCAGCGCCCGCCGCGCTGTCTCCGTACGTCCGCAGGCTAGCAGCGCCGTGGCCGTCTGCACCATATCCCGGGTCCAGACCAGGTGGTAGCCGCCCAGATCGTCGTCGCCCTTTACCTGACCCCACGGAATCGATGCAGAAGCCACAAACGCTCCGGAGTAGGTTTTGTCCTCGTGCGCCAGAAGCACGTTGTGGCTGGCCCGCATCAGCTTCCCCCCATCGCCCGCCTTCGCAGCCAGAGACTCCGGATTAGCCGCCCGCCGCCACTGCGCAATGAAACGGCTGCGATGGTCGACGAACGGCGTCGTCAGCGCGCTCATCGTCTTCTGCGCCGCCGTGTGATGCCCCTCCCCAAGTCCGAACGCAAGCGTAAATTCGTATACCCCCGACCGTGATCCCGCCTGTAAAGCCAGTTCCCCCATCAGCGCAATATTCCCATTTGTGGCCGCGCCAAACTCCCAGTCCATGCGAAAGTCTTCCATCAGGTCGCGCCACCCGTCGCTCGCGCCCACAAACCCGCAGCTCACCCGCGAGAAGCCGCAACTGGCCGCCATGGCCAATGACAGCTTGTTTTTCCAGGCCATCAGCACTTTGCGCCCTGCGATGTCCACAGCCCGTGCGGAGTTACCTGCGCCGCCACCGTCTATGTGCGGCGCCAGAAGAGCGTATACCTTCAGCCGCGGAAGCAGCTGTTCATCGCCCTCGATTCGAACATGAGTCAAAACCACGGAGTGATGCGGGTCGCAGATAATCTCCTTGATAAGCCGGTAGCGGCCCGCCGGATCGCTGTTTTCGTAGCGCACGCCCAGCGCCTCTGGATCGATGTACTCGAAAGTAGATTGGAGGTCGCGCTTTTCTTCGTGGAAAAACGTCTCCCCGTCGGTTATCAGGAACTCCATGTCCCGTACCTGCGGCCGGTCGATGGTCGGATGGTAGATCTCATTCAGGATTCCGTGCGAGCAGGTAAACCAGACCCGGCTCGACGCCGAGTAGGCCGTCCCCACCGCATCCTTTACGCTCGACGTCCACCGCGGCTCCATGCCGGGCGCGCCAAAGGCCTCGCCTTGCAGTTCAAGCCAACGATATTCGTCCCGGCAATCTTGGGGTTGTTCGCTCATCGTCGCAAATCGCTTCTCATCGTGGGGAACGCCGATAACGCTGGGCAGACTGGGGGGGAAGCCTCTGGTTACCTTCTGCTATAGAAGATGTTCCTCCGCTCCTAAAAGTTTCCCATCTCCGCAGTTTCCCGAAACCTGCGCATGTTTTCGCGCATCCATCCAATCGTAGGGCGAAAATCGTCCATCCTACCGCTTGAAGCACCTGAGAATGTGAAGTTTGCGATTCAACCTGCTGCACACTCCGGCTTTTCACTGTGCCGCTCAACCTTCGCAGTACAATCGAAACGAGGAGATTTCCCCTATGGCTTTTGAACTCGCACCGCTTCCCTACGACTACGCCGCCCTCGAACCGTTCATCGACACTGAAACGATGAAGATCCATCACGGCAAGCACCACCAGGCCTACGTCAACAACCTCAACGCCGCGCTGGCTAACTACCCCGAGCTCGCCGCCAAGTCCGTGGACGACCTGGTCCGCGAACTCGCGCAGGTTCCCGACGAGATCAAGGCCGCGGTCCGCAACAACGGCGGCGGCCACTCCAACCACACAGCATTCTGGAGCCTGATGGGCCCCGTCGGCGCTCCCGGCATCGGCGGCTCTCCCTCCGGCGCCATCGCCAGCCAGATCTCCGCCGACTTCGGCGACTTCGACACCTTCAAGAAAACCTTTAATGAGACCACCGCCAAGCAATTCGGCTCCGGCTGGGGCTGGCTCGTCTTAGCCGGCGGCAAGCTCAAGGTGCTCTCCACACCCAACCAGGAATCGCCGCTCACCCAGGGCCTGTATCCGATCCTCGGCAACGATGTCTGGGAGCACGCCTACTACCTCAAATACCAGAATCGCCGCCCAGACTACCTGGCAGCCTGGTGGAACGTCGTCAACTGGCAGGAAGTCAATCGCCGCTTCGGCCTTGCCAAAGGCTGACGAACAGTGGATTGGGATTACGCTGGAACAAAGATAGGGTGCCCCACCCTCGCCGCGTTTTTGTTGTTGCGGCTAGAGTGGGAACTATTCCCCGACAATTGCACCATAACTGGTGATATCCACAATTTCATCCAATTTTTGCACTTGCTTCCACAGTTTGATCCGTCCTAAGCTCCTTAGTAACTGGTAACCCTGTAGGGAAATTGGAAACGCAATTCCAGCCGGACAGGAAGATGCAGGATTGAATTGAATGCGGCGGTACACAGTCGGGCAACCGGCAGTGGAAGGCCGGGTTGAGATTGAGATTGCATCGAGGGTCCGGCAGGGGTGTGCAAGACCCGATCAGGCACGAAGATTCATCCGCTGGCTTGCCAGAGGATGCAAAGTTCGAGTCAGGCCGGGGAGTCATGATCGACTCAGCCGTAGATGCAGGTTCGAGGTAACTCGAGGTGTGTCGTCGGCGTAGCGAATGGATTGAAGCTTTGGGGCAACCCGGAGTTTCGCCACTGGTGACGTCGGAGGATGCAGGATTCGGGGTAACTCGGGTATGCATAGACGGTGTAGCCGGAAGGTGCGAGATTCGAGGACGCTCGATGATCCATCGGCCGGAGTAGCCAAGGGAGCGAGGATTCGGGGCGACCTGGAAACTCACCGGAGGCGCAGCCGGGAGATGCAGGATTCGGGGCGACCCGAAGACGCATCGCAGACGTAACCGGAAGGACGCGAGATTCGGGGTAACTCGAATATCCGCCTGAAGGGAGCGCTGAAGGATGCAGGATTCGAGGAAACTCGAAGACCCGTCTCAGGCGAAGCTGGAGGAGCGAAGTTTCGGGGCAACCCGGAGTTTCATCGCCAGGCGAGCAGGAGACGCTGGATTCGAGGGAACTGGAAGACTCATCGCCAGGTTGATCGGGACGAAGCATGGTCTAAGGAACCTGCGAGTTTACCGTGATTGAGACGCCAGGGGCTTCGGCCTCTGGCGTCTTCGTTTGTGCCTGGCTTGCTTGCTCTCTCCTCTAACATTCCAATAGACGTGTGTGAGTGTTTTACATCAAAACCTGCGAAAGTACGGCGCCGTGTGTGAGTCGTCCACCGGCGACCGGAGATGAAACAGTTGTCGTTGGTTCAGAGTCATTCTGCGTCGCTTGGATCGAATATTCGGACTGGCTCCTAGCAGCAATTGGCATTTGAGATTAATTTTTCACCCTGAGCTGAGCTCTGAGGTCTGCATTTGTTCTCGCATAGCCTCAATCCGTAGACTGGAAAATAGGCTTGGACGCGAAAATCTGCCAAGCGAAAAACAGCCAATTGAGCAAGGAGCTTTTCATCGCATGTTGAAGACAGGCATTTTAAATCCAGGCATCAATTCACTGCTCAGCCGTATGCGCCACACCAATACGCTGGTCATCGCCGACCGGGGGTTTCCCTTCTGGCCGCGGATTGAGACCATTGATCTTGCGCTGGTGGACGATCTTCCTCGCGTGCTCGATGTGCTCAAGGCCATTCGAGCCAACTTCAAGATCGGCAATGCCTTCATGGCCGAGGAGTTCCGCGCCGCCAACAGCCCGCGGATTTGCCAGGAGTATGAACTCGCTCTCGACGGCATACCGTTGGCTTTTGAACCGCATGCCGAGTTCAAGAAACGGGTTCCCAATGCGATTGGCCTGATTCGCACCGCCGACACAACTCAGTATGCAAATATGATTCTCGAGTCAGCCTGACTCGGCTGGGCTGTAAATGAGGCGAAAACTACTGCGGCGCTCAAAGAATCGTAGTCGGTCTACCCGTTGAAAACGGCGTTGCCCAAAATGAGAACCGCCGGCTGAGCGTACCACACACGCTACTCCCCTATTGAAAGCAGCCCATGTACACTGAACTCGTTATGAGCTGCCTCTTCTGCAAAATCATTGAGGGAACCATCCCCTCCGCTGCCGTTTTCCAGGACGAGCTAGGCTACGCCTTCGCCGACATTAACCCCCAGGCGCCGGTGCATGTGCTGATTGTGCCGCGTGAGCATATCAGTTCGCTCGACGATACCGATAAGAAGGATTCGGCGCTGCTTGGCCACCTGCTGTCTGCCGCAGCCGAGATAGCTCGAAACAAGCAGCTCGACGGCGGCTATCGCATCGTGGTGAATACGGGAAATGACGGTGGCCAAACCGTGGACCACCTTCACCTGCACCTGCTCGGCGGCCGCCCGATGACCTGGCCCCCCGGATAAATTCTTCGCTCAAAGCAAAGAGGGAGTTCCCGCCTCGGGAACTCCCTCTTTGTTTTTTCTACTCTCGATCTGGATTACACCGGCTGCTGTGCGTGGTCTTCTTCCTCTTCAAGCCCGTAGCGGCGCAGCAGGTTGGGCAGAGTCTGCGAGAAGGCGGAGCGCGGCATCACGGTGTCGCAGCCTGCCTCGATGGCCTTCAGCTTCAGGTCGCCCTGCAGATGATTGAGAAAGCCAATAATCGACGTGGCCTTTTTCAGCTTGGACTTGAGCTTCGGGATCAGCGTCATCGGCTTGGCGTTCAGATTGTTCAGGTCAAACACCAGCAGCGTCGGCCGCTCAGCCTCCGGCAAATCCGTCAGCCTGGCCACCGACTCCTTGTCGCCTTTCACAAACTCAACCTTCACGCCCAGCCTGCGAGACGACTCCTGAATCTTGGCCTGGAAGAACAGATCCTCAATGAAGCAGAAGATGCGTGTGGGCGCGTCTTCGCGCGCTGGCGTCACAGGCGAGATGTAAGAGTCCTGATAGTGGCTGCCGTGGCCGTTCGTCCCAATTTGAATCGTCGAAGGCGGGCCGTCGGCTATGTTGCCATTGACGATCCGGTAGCTGTGGTCCATGGGACCGACAAACTCCCGAGGCCCCTTCTGCTTGGTCTTGCGCTTGCCCTGCGAAGGCGCGGACATGCTGTTACCCGGCTGCGCGGCAGTCGCTGAACCCTTCTGAAAGAACTTCTTCTTCTTCCGTCCCTGGTTCTGGCTGGGGTGAGCTTGGCTAGCGGCAGCCGCCCTGGGCGGCGTTGGAACCGGCGCGGGAGCTGGCGCTGGGGTTTGCGGCTGCGCCTGCTGTGCCTGGGGCGCGCTCGCTTGGCTGGTTTTGTTCTTGCGGCGGCGCCGGCGGCGCCGATGCCCCTGTGACTGCCCCTGGCCATTGGCCGGAGCTGGCCCCAGTTCAGGCTGGGGCTGGGTCGATTCTGTCGTCATGCGTGTACTTCCTGACAATGTACTATCTGGTGCATTGCATTTTCCAGCTTCAGCCCTCTTCGCGCGCGTTGCTGAGTTACCATTGCCTGCCGCCTGTCCAACTTTGGACGGGGAGCACGGCGACCGGCATTCCAATCACTGTAGAACATCGAGCAAACCGCCCGGAGTTGCCCCCGCACGCAATCCGCCATGATTCACAGAAGCCTTGCCGCCAAACCGCCTTGTTCACAGAGACTCTCGAAGAGTTCCCTCCGGTTTTCAGGCCTTTTTCAGGCCTCGTGCCGGGACTCAAACGGCGCGGCTGGCGCTTTCTACAGGTAATGCCCTTCCTATGCGAGTTTCCACCGCGAGTTCTTGAGAACGAATGAACTGTGAGGTGGAACTTCCTTGCTCAGTGGCGAGCGCGCTCTGCCCGTTTCGGGGTGGCTCGCGTCAGCCGCTTGATAGGCAATATTGATACTACAATGAAGCGCCCCAACTGACAAGTATACTTTCTGGTCATCCGCAGTTCAGTTTTCTGCAATTGAGTTTCATTCACATTATCAAACAAAACGCCACTCCAACTGGAGTGGCGTTTTGCTATCATGGCTGGTCACTGGCCCCCCCAGCTTTTGTGTGGCCGATGGTATTCCACCTGACCTGCTTGCAGACTTTCCCGACCGGTTCATCCCTTTTGAGGGCCGCTGCTTTGGCGGTTGCTCTTGTCAGGGTTTCTGCTGCTCTCTGGGCTGGCCGGACTTCTTTCCAGCAGCCGGTACATCACTGGCGCCCTACTAATAGCAATCGACGCGCCATTCTTCATTCTTCTTGTTTTCAATCACTTAACAATCGAACGCCACGGCTATTTTCTGCATTGTGGAAGACTGATACGCGAAATAATCCTAAAAAACATAGAATCGCATCTTATCGCTGGCACGCAGGGCAATAGTGCGTACCCCTTCCGGCGAGTAAAGTGCGCCGGATGGGCGTCTGGCAGCGCAGGCAGGGAAGTCCCGTACGCATGTAGACGCGGTGCTCGAGTTGAAAGAAGCCGCGCACACCGTCCGCGTCCACGTAATCGGAGACCGACGATCCGCCCAGTTGGATAGCATGTTCAAGGACTGTGCGCAGCGCCACGCGCAGCCGTTCAAGGTCGGCTCTGGTCAGCCTTCCGGCCCTCCTGCCAGGCCGGATGCCGGCGTGAAAAAGGCTTTCGTCGGCATAGATGTTGCCCACCCCGGCCAGCAAGGTTTGATTCAACAGGGCAGCCTTGATGGAAAGTTGGCGGCCGCGAAAGAGCTTGGCAAACTCCTCCGTCCCGATCATCAGCGGCTCCGCGCCCGATGGACTGAAGCCCGCGCCACGGCGCAGGTCGCGAAACTCCAGCCGCCCGAATCGACGCGGATCGACAAAGCGCAACTCCCTGCCGCTGGCCAGGAACAGCCGGGCGTGGGTATGCGCCGCGACAGGCCCGTCGGGGGTGGTGACGAGCAGTCGCCCCGTCATGCCAAGATGCACAATCCATTGCGCCTCAGCCTCGCGGTTAGAGGCCGTTCCCAAATCGCAAACAATATGCTTGCCAATGCGATGCACGCCCAGAAAGACCCGCCCCTCAAGCTCCGAGGCCTGTCGAGCCGGCGGCGTCTTGAAGGGCTCCCGATGCCCGCCGAACCATACTTCGATAATGCGGTCGCCACGCACTCTCTCGTGGACGCCGCGGGCAATGGTTTCTACCTCAGGCAGTTCAGGCATCGGTCTATTGTAGAGTACTGAATCTCCCGTTACCGGAGGATCATCCGTCAGCCACCGCCCCGATGCTTCGGCCTCGCCTCGTAAGATCGTTTCATGCGGTTGCTGTGGAAACGACTCCGCCGCCAGCCGTCTCCGCTGGAGTATCCTTCTTGAGAGGAATTTATCTTGTCGCGCATTCGTTTGCTGGCTGCTCTGCTCACACTCTGCATGACCGCGGGCTGCAAAGCCCAATCTGTTACGCAACCATCCCTTGACCCGGCGATCAACCGCCACATCGAGGTCATGGTGCGCTCTCAGTTCAACATTCCGCAGGACTACACTGTGACCCTTGGCGCGCGCAAGCCTAGCCAGATTCCCGGCTACGACTCCTTGCCTATCTTGCTTTCACGCGGAGAAAGGAAGACATTGGTCGAGTTCCTGATCTCCACCGACGGCAAGACGCTGGCTCGCCTGGAAACCTTCGACCTGGTCAAGGATCCCGTCTTCAACATCGATATTGCCGGCCGCCCCATTCGCGGCAATCCTGACGCCAAGATCACCGTCATCAACTTCGACGATCTGGAATGCCCCTACTGCGCCCGGATGCACCTGTCGCTCTTTCCAGACAGCCTGGTCCGCTACAAAGACAAAGTTCGCTTCGTCTACAAAGACGACCCGCTCACCGAGCTGCACCCATGGGCCATGCACGCAGCAGTGAACGCCAACTGCCTGGCTGCCCAGAGCGGCGATGTCTACTGGACCTACGTCGATTACCTGCACGCACACGGGCAGGAGATCAGTGGGCAGGACCGCGATCCGGCGAAGAGTTTTGACGCGCTCAATCGTATCGCCCGCCAGGAGGCGACTCTGGCCAAATTCGACCAGGGGCAGCTCACAAAACTCGACGGCTGCCTTGCTGCTCAGGACGAGTCCAAGGTCCGCGCCTCCGCCCGCGAAGCCGAGTCGCTCAAGATCGAGGGCACACCCGCGCTCTTTGTCGATGGCGAACGCATTGACGGTGCTGTACCCGAAGAACAGCTCTGGCTGGTCATCGACCGCGCCTTGCGGGCTGCGGGCATCGATCCTCCCGTTGTTGCCGCCCCGCACGCTCAGGCGGCCGGATCTGAAAAATAGGTTCTCGTGGTGCTATCGCCGCACCGGCCTGTGGATTTATTCTTAAAGGCTGGGGCCTCTTCGGCCTTGAAGGAGATATCAGGTTGCAAGTCGATTCGATTTTCCCAGCCCGCTTTCGTTGCGCCATTCTCATACTTCTTAGCGGAACCATGCTGGCTCCTATTACTGGCTGCCGCCCTTCGCCCGCTCCCGACGTGATGGCCACTGTGAACGGGAAGGAAATCCTGCGCGCCGACCTGGAGAAGTATTACGCGGCAAACATCAAAGACAACCCGCAGCAACCTTCCGCCGAACAAGCAGAAATTGGCCGCCTCAGTATCTTGAGGCAGATGATCGACGATGAGATCCTGCAGCAGCGCGCAGCCAAGCTCAACCTGGCCGCCAGCGACGAGGATGTCAACGCCAAGTATACGGAAATGAAGGCGCCTTATACGCAGGAAGACTTCGACAAGCTGCTCAAGCAGCGCAACGTCTCCGAGGCAGACCTCAAGCGCGATATGCGCCGCCAGTTGACCGCGACCAAGCTGCTCAACAAGGAAATCGAGTCCAAGATCAACATCACCGACGGGGAGATCGCTGGCTATTACAACGCGCACAAAGCTGAGTTCAATGTCATCGAGCCCACGTACCATCTGGCGCGGATCGTAGTCACTGCCGGGCCGTCCCAGCAGACGGGCAACTTGCAAAACAACAAAGCCGTGGGGGACGCCGACGCGAAGAAAAAAATTCAGATGCTACACAACCAGATCGAGAGTGGCGACGACTTCGGCGCTGATGCCATGAAATACTCAGAAGATCCAAACACCAGCTCGAGTGGCGGCGATCTCGGATTTGTGCCCGAGTCGCAATTGCGCAGCGACCCGGAAGCCTTCAATGCCATCAGCAAGCTCAATCCGGGGCAGATCAGCGATATTCTCCCGATCTACGATAGCGGACACCGGACTGTCGGTTACGCTCTCTACAAGTTGATCGCACGGGAGCAGGCCGGCCAGCGCGAGTTGAACGACCCGCGCGTTCAGCAGGCCATTCATCAGTTGCTGCACGAAGGCCGCACTCAACTGCTCAAGAACGCCTACTTTGAAATGCTCCACGACGATGCCAAGGTACACAACTATCTGGCCGACCAGATTCTCAAAGATGGCGCTAAATAGGGCGCATCGTTTTCAGAGCTTAAGAATTCGATTGAGTTCATAAAGCCCGCAGACGGAATCACCTTGTCCGGCGCGTTTGTAACGGCATCCCCAACTCCATGTCCCTGGCTCACAAGCACCACGCTGGAGGTGTGTCCCGCAGCCATCCCCGGATAGCTCCCCTGGCGTGCGCCCAAGATCGGCGTCCGTGCGCATCTTCCCAGTAGGTTAGGTACGCGGCAGGTCGCCGTCTTCCCGCTCCAGCGGTTCGCTTTACAGGTTCCTGAACATCAGGCCGCCGTCCTGTCCAAACAATGAGACCGTCAAGAAAGAAGGCGAGGCGAGTGGGACAGGAGTGAGGCATTGCGATCCTCGCGCATTGGACCGAATAGGCAAGCCGAAAAGTGCAACGGCCCCCGCACAGGGCGGAGGCCGTAATTTTTGTGAAAGTGTATGCGCCCGAATTTACTTCAGGTTGCCGCTAGAGTCCATGGTGATGCCGCCCGGCCCCTTGTTCTTCCGCTCTTCGTTGGCCTTGCGGGTGCCCATCGACTTGTTGGTCCAGTCTTTTGCAGCGGCTACGTCGGCAGCTACCGCCGCCGGATCGGCATAATCCACATCCGCCTTGCGCCGGTAGACAAGATTCAGATAGGTCATGGCGTCGTCGTAGTTGGCCCGGTTCGCCTCAGCCTGGTTGAGATACTGCAAGCCCTCTTCGACAAGCGGCCCATTCTCGTGCTTGAGCTTCTCGAGAATCGCCTTGGGCGCCTTCGCGTTGCCCTCGCCGTCGTCGGTGACGCCAGCTGGAACCAGCTCCTTGAGCGCGTTCTGGTGCGCCTCAGTCCAGTCGATCACGCCGACTGTGTAGGCGGCTTCGGCATCCTTGGGGTCTACGGCAAGCACCTTCTTCTGCCATGCCTTGGCATCCTCCAGCTTTTTGATGCTGAAATATATGCCCGCGACCTGCTTCAGGCTGTTCACATCGCTCGGATCCTTGTCGAGAACCTCTTGAAAGATGTCGATCGCCTGCTGCGCGGTCTTCAGGTTGTCTGGCGTCTCCAAGCCCGGCACCACGTTCTGGGCCAGCGCCGTGGCCAGGTAGCTCTTGGCCATGGGGAGCTCCGGATCGAGCTGCGTTGCCTTTTGGAAGTGGCCGATCGCCTCTTCGTACCGGGCGCTCTTGTAAGCATCCACTCCCTTGTTCAACTGGTCGCGGGCTGCAAGTTTGTCGCACCCGCTCATGGAAACCACCATGCCGGCCAAGGCGACCGCAAGCGCCGTAATTCGTGCGGGTCCATTCATGTTCGTATCCTTCTCCTTCAGGC
>Ga0302319_10020490_pt1 | contig 11958 bp, 17 predicted proteins | sample Bog_T0_2_FD_203319 | JGI IMG/M metagenome (GOLD analysis project Ga0302319, IMG submission 203319) | Peat permafrost microbial communities from Stordalen Mire near Abisko, Sweden - Bog_T0_2 | ecosystem: Environmental > Terrestrial > Soil > Wetlands > Peat | place: Sweden: Abisko, Stordalen Mire...
TGGCTGAAATAAACGAAGCTGGGAATCGTGTATACCGGCGCCCACTTAATTTCGCGATCGTACTTTCCCTTGTGACAGCCGCCGCACACCGCGGGCGCCGGAAGTGTCATGGCCTCGCCGGGATCGGGATTCGGATGGCATGTGGCGCATTTCAGCTTCAGATCGCCGGCATGTAATTTATGGCTGTAAGGCACCGGTTGTTGCTGGGCGAACGCCGCAGCCGCTAGCAGGAGAAGCGTTAATTTCATGCGTTGTCTATTTTACCGGGCGCGTCGGTAAAGAAACCGGCGCTGTAGCCTTCGTAAACTTTATCGAAAACTGTGTCCCACGATTCTCGCGCCGCCTGCTCCCGGGCCGCCGATCCCATGCTCGCCCGCAATCCGGCATCGCGCAGAAGATTGGCGGTGTGCTCGATGAATTCCGCCTCGCTGTGGGCGACGAATCCCGACACCCCGTGATTCACGATAAACTTCGGCCCGCCGGCATCCGTCACCACCGCCGGCACGCCCGAGGCAAAAGCCTCCAGTACTACGTTGCCGAACGTATCGGTGCGCGAAGGAAAAACAAACACATCCATGTTGGCGTAGGAACGGGCGAGATCCTCCCCGCGCTCGATACCGGGGATGTCGGCGGCGGCCAGATTTTCAATCAGCCAGTCGCGTTCGCTGCCGTCGCCGATCACAAGGAAACGGAACGGAGGAACGCCGGCCGCAAGCAGGGCCACTTCCAGCTCGCGCAAAAAGCGCACACTTTTCTCAGGCGTGATCCGGCCCACGTAACCGAGACGCAGAATGCCATCGTCGACGCTGCGCCTTGCGGGATTGAAGAGCTGGGTATCGATGCCGCGCTTCATCAGAAACACGGGCTTATTAGTGCGCTCGCGCAGCATCTGGACCAATTCGTTGTTGGGCGCGTAGAGCACGTTGCCGAGCGAGTAGAATGCCAGCACCAGATTCAACATCTGCTCTTCGCTGAAAGCCACCACTCCTTTGCGCGTCTCATCGGGCATCCACCAAAGTAATTTGTCGAGCCGCATGGCGCCGAATTCATGCAGGTTGGTGTGCCAGGAGATAGCCAGCGGCAGTTTCAACTTGCGCGCAATGAACACGCCGATCTCGCTCACGTCTCCAGGACTCACCACGTGAATGATGTCCGGCTTGAACTGCTCGACTATGCCGGTGACATAACCCAGCATCCGCCACAGCGCGGGGTCGTGACGCAGCCCGCGGTCGAGTTCGAATGCAAGCGGGCCGCGCGTGAGTTCCACATGGGTGACGGCGCCGTCCGGATAATCGCGCGTTTCCGTCGCTCCACGAACGCAGAGAAAAGGATAATTATGGCGGCGCGCGAAGCCGGTCAATTCCCGGCTGGTCAGCGCTACACCGTTGATTTCCTGAAACGTATCTGTAAAGAAGGCAACTCTGGGGATGGCGTCCACTCAGAGCAGCATAGCGCGAACGGCTGGAATAAAGACGCCCGAAAGCGGGATAATCGTTTTGTGACGGTGCTCGAAGAAAAACACAAGCTGGCCACGCGCTGGTTCCACTGGATCAACTTCCCGATTCTTTCGGCGATGATCTTCAGCGGATTGCTCATTTACTGGGCTTACGACCCCTATCGCATTGGCGTGGGCAGTGTAACGCTCTTCCATTTCTTTCCCGACTGGTTCTACAAAATCACCGGTATCGGCGAAATGCTGTCGCTCGGCATGGGGCTGCATTTTCTTTTCGCCTGGATCTTCGCCATCAACGGCTTCGCCTATGTGATCTATACATTGGTCTCGGGCGAATGGCGGGAACTTCTGCCGGAACGAAAATCTTTCGGCGAAGCCATCCAGGTTGCAATGCATGACATGGGCTTGAAGGTGCCGCTTCCCCCGCAGGGCCGTTACAACGCGGCACAGCGCCTCTCCTATTCGGGGATTGTGGTGATGGGCGGGCTGAGCCTGCTCACCGGTCTCGCCATTTACAAACCCGCGCAACTGCATTGGCTGACTGCGCTCGCCGGAGGGTACGAATGGGCGCGCTGGGAACATTTCTGGCTGACCATGGGCTACCTTGGATTCTTCGTAATTCATATCGCGCAGGTAGTTCGCGCCGGATGGCCAAATTTCCGCTCCATGGTCTGCGGGTACGACCTGGCGGAAGTCGCGGAGCCCTCTGAACTGGCGCAAGCGGAGGCAAATCATGGCGACTGAAGAGAAATCGAAAAGCGCTCTAACCCCCGAGCAGGAAATCGCCCGCCGCACACGCCGCTCCTTCATGGTCCTCGGCGCCGGAGCGGTGGCTGCTGCGGGAGGCTGGACCTTGCTCAACTCAGGGGACGATGCCGGTGTTCCGCCGTCTTTACGCAAAGTGCTCAGATTCAATGAGAGCGTGGTGCGATCCACGCTCTACAGCAACGATCATCTGGCCAGGACATACCCGGCTTCGGCCGTCGGCGATCTTAAAGAGAACGGCGATTTCGGGCTCGACGACGATGTCGAAAACGAAGACTGGCGTTTGCATGTGACAGCCTTCGGAGCCACCAGCCCGGCGACGGCTCTCACCATGGCCGACATACGATCGTTGCCGCGCTATGACCAAACCATCGATTTCAAATGCGTCGAGGGCTGGAGCGTCGTGACGCAGTTCGCCGGCGCGAGGCTCTCCGATTTCACCGCAAAATTTGCCCCCGGTTCCGAGAAGGCCGAGTGCGTCGGCATGAAGACGCCGAATGCGGAATACTACGTCGGCCTCGACATGCCGAGCGCGCTCCACCCCCAGACGCTCCTCGCGTATGAGATGAATGGAGCGCCTCTGACCGACGAACACGGAGCGCCCCTCCGTCTGGTTATCCCCGTCAAATACGGCATCAAGAACATCAAGCGCATCGGCAGCATCGAATACACCGACACGCGTCCCAAAGACTATTGGGCCGAACGCGGCTACGACTGGTACGCCGGACTGTAGCGTCGCCCCTTAATCCAAAAATCCCTGCCACATCCGCATCGCCCGCTGGTTGTGCCTGCCGAGCGCCGCAAAGCCGCGCGGAGCGGCCCACCGGCTGCGCAACAACCTCACCCCCACCTTCGCGATATGCCCCGCGTCGTCCACCTGGGCCTTCCAGTTGGAGGGCGCCCATTCAATTGCATCCGACACCACGCTCGGAACGCCCTCCGCCGCGCCATCCGCCGTCACCACATTGAAGCTCTCCGTATAACTGGGCTGCAGCAGCAGATGCATATGGCGAACCGTCTGGCGGAATTGCGGCCACGTCTGCCAACCGTTTTCGATCAGCTTCACGTGCGGCAGTCCCACGAACATCTGGCGCACCGCGTCCATCACCGAACCCGCGCCCTCGTTGCGGCCCGACGAAAGCCAGAATTCCAGATCGGCTCGCATATCGGTGGCGATTTCCACCGCCGCCCCCGCCGCGGTCATCAGATTCTTGAGGGCGCGCGTAGCCCCAAAGGCGCCGATGCGCAGGGTGCCGGCCTGGTACAACGCGCGCTTGGGCGCCGCGCCAGCCAGGTAATACATGTTCGGCAGATAAAGGCACGGCGCCGCATACGCCTTCTCCACCCATCGCGTCAGCCGGTCGCAATTGGCGGCAATCTGAAAATTCCAAGTACAGCGTTCCAGGTCGATGCCTTCCCGAACCAGGCGCATCGCACTCGGATCGGCCTGCAGGAAGCCCAGATTCGAGTGACAGTTGACCGCGAACCGCGTCTCCGGAAAATCGGCGCAAAGCTGCGCCAGCTCGGCTGTCTGAATCCACGGCGCCGAAACGACTACGTGAGTTACCTCAGACGACGACGACCGGGAGACAACGGCCGATTTATGCAGTTGATTGCGCAGATCCGCTGCGCTGACAATGGGCCAAACGTTCGCCTCGACGCCCGCGGCCCGCAGACTTTTTGCGACGTTGAGCGCCGTAACGCCCAATCCGATATGACTCACCGCTCGATTGGCGGCGAAATTTTTGTAAGCCAGAATAACTTGCATTTGCCCCGACGATAGACTGCCGGAGTGCAGCTTTAAGCCTGCCCTGAACGCAAGTTATAGAAGACAGTATGAAAAAGGATCGCGAATTTTTGTGAATGGCTTTTTCGACTACCCGTGCCCGAGCTTCATCGCCCATCCGATGGCGAACAGCGCCAGCATGAAACAGCCGAAGCAATATGCCCCATAGTGCAGCCGGTCGGGATTGGTCTTCTTGGTGGTAATCCCCATGACCACCGAGACGAACAAAGAGAACAGAAAAGCCGCCTCGAAGTGTGAAAGATTCAGTTTCGGCATCAGTCCTTCTTCCCCGTGCCGATTTCCCACGTATCAACCATGGCCAGGATATTCAACAATCCCGCCGTTACCAGGAATTTCGTCCCGTAGTCATGCACGTCGCCCGGCATGTCGGGCTGTGCGTATCCGAACATCGTGGTCAGCAGGTACATCGCACCCGCCGCCAGATTGCAGATGAAGCCGCCGTAGTTGATGAGCGAACTGAGGTAGTCGGCGCCCTTTTCCGGCGTGAACATCATGCCGCGCATAAAGATGCCGAAGAGAAACATCAGGAAGACCGACGCGAAGATGAGTGCGCCCCGTCCGGTTTTCTTAAGCAGGAAATGTCCTGCGCCAGGTATCAGCCAGGCCGCCAGCACGGGCAATAGCCATGCGTTGATGGCCGGACTGGCTTCATTCGCGGACGATGCGGATTGCGGTTGAGCTGCCATTCTGAGTAGTTAATACGAGCGTATCACGCGGAAAGTTCGGCGCAGGGGCACGCGGACCCGGACGCGTTCGGAATTAATTTAAACCAACGCCGACCGGCTTCTCCGCCTTACTGCTGTCGCGCGCCACTTCGAAATGGCTCAGCGACTGGGAATATTGCGAAAGGCCCTTGAAAATCGCTTCGGCGATCTTCTGCCGGTACTCCGGCTTGTTCAGATTCGCCTCGTCCTTCGGATTGCTCAGGAACCCGATTTCCGCCAGAATCGAAGGCATGGAGGCGCCAATCAACACCACGAACGGAGCGCGCTTCACACCGCGGTTTCGAGCAGCCGCGTTCGATTTCGCCGCCTGGGAGAAAAGACTGGTCTGCACGGTCTGCGCGAAGGTTTCCGATTCGGTGATCTTGTCGTTCAGCGTGATGGACTGGATCAGATTCATCAACTCGCCAACGCTCTTATCCGGGCCCGCGTTCTCGCGCGATGCCACGTCGAGGGCCGCCGGGGAATTGGTGAAGTTCAGGAAGAAAGTCTCTGTCCCCGCCACCGACGGCGCGGGTGACGAGTTAGCGTGTATGGAGAGAAACAGATCCGCCTTGCGCTGGTTGGCAATCGCCGTCCGTTCATGCAGCGGGATGAAGGTATCGTCCGAGCGCGTCAGAACCACCTCGGCGCCCATGCGGCTCTGGACCAGCTTCGCCAACCGCAGCGCCACATCCAGCACTACGTCTTTTTCGAGAACGCCGTTAGGGCCGACGGTGCCATCGTCATGGCCGCCGTGCCCGGCATCGATCACGATGCGATTCACCTTCAGGCCCAGGGCGCGGGTTAGCGATCGTGTACCGTTCTCCGAAGCGTGCGGGGTCAGATCGCGTGAAGCTTCGCGCGCCTGCGCCGGAGCGGGCGGATCGTAAGGCACCGGCTGCGGCGCGGCGACTACAGGCGCGGCGGCTACCGACACATTGGCTGCAACATTCCGGATGGCCTTCGGAGGTTTCGCCAAAGCCGCCCTGATCGCAAAGTCCAGCGTGGTGATAGGAGCCAGCGGCGCCGCATCGAGCGGCGGCGGATTAACCGCCAGAATCACGCTTCGCCTGCGCACCGACGGGGAGAAGAACACCGGCTCGGCCGCATGCTCCGGCGCCCCCTTGGGGCGAACTTCAATCACCATGCGATCCGGCGCTTCGAGGCGGCTGACTTTATATGTCGCCGGCCCGGTCAGGTCGAACACAATCCGCGTAGTGCCCGGAGCCGTCTCCGCAATCCGCACCCGGACCACCAGCGCGTCATTAACAGGCTGGGTAGCGTACCGCTTATGCGCGATCCACGGCGTAGCATGCAAAACATCAAAGAAAAGGCGTTCGGGATTGGAGGCGTTGTCGGCCCGGTATTCGAAAGGTCCGGTGGTCTCGACAATTACACGGGTCGAATCGGGATGCGACCAGGCGCGGACGCTTGTAACCTGAATTATGCCGGATTTCGCGGCGGCCATCGCGGGCAAGAGGATTAATACCGCCGCCGCGCTTTGGAATCGCCTGTACATTTGCCCTATGGAGTGCGGTAATAAATCCTGCCGTCAGATCCCACAGACGTCGGAGCCTGCGTTGATGTTTCGTTAACAGCGCCCAATCCAGCTATTTTACCCGACTCGGCGGGCGTCCGGGGGGCAGTACTCGCCCGCTGCTGCCGCGCCGCCGTCAGATTCTTAGCCACGCGGGATACGTAATTCCGGGTTTCGGCGTAAGGCGGCACACCGTGGTATTTATCCACCGCGCCCTCGCCGGCGTTGTATGCCGCAATGGCTTTCGCATAGTCGCCGCGGTAATAATCCAATAGAAATTTCAGATACTTAACGCCGCCCTGGATATTTTCCTGAGGATCGAAGGTATCGCTCACGCCGAAACGTTTAGCCGTCGCCGGGATCAGTTGCATGATGCCCTGCGCCCCTTTCGGGGACACGGCGTTTGGATTGTAGTTGCTCTCCGTCCGAATCACCGAATGCACCAGCGATTCTTCCACACCCTGCTCGACGGCAATCCGGTCCACCGTAGCTGCCAGTTCGGCTGGGGCGATCGGCGGCGCGGGCTTCTGCGAAACCACGACCGCGCGCACCAGGCGGCCCGATTTTTCATCGGCGCGCACCACCGTGCTCACGCGCGCAGGCGTGGAAGGTTGTCCCGCAGAGGCCGCAAAGACAGGCATGGCCAACATGAGTATAGAACAATATCGCACGAATTTGTTCGGAAACCTGCCCGGAATCTTTAATGTCAATGGTAACATCCGGAATAAATTGAGTCGCAAATTCGACCCCAAAAACCGAGCGGGATGGGTGCTCACGGGAGGGCGCAGCAGCCGCATGGGTGTCGATAAGGCGCTGGTTCCCATCGAGGGCCAACCGCTGGCGCTGCGCGTCGCCGCCGAGGTGGGAAAAGTTTGCGGATCGGTCTCATTAGTGGGCGATCCGGAAAAATACCGCGCCCTGGGGCTACCCGTAGTGGCGGACGAGTTCCCCGGCCTGGGACCCCTGGCCGGCATTGAAGCCGCCCTGCGTGTGACCGAAGCCGATTGGAATTTGCTCGTCGCCTGCGACATGCCCGCGCTCGATCCATCGCTGCTTGCCGAGCTTTTCGCCGCCTGCACGGAATGTAATCCAGATGAAGCAGGCTCGCCGGACGGCGCGCTGCCCCAATACGCCGATGGCCGGCGGGAGCCGCTCTGTGCCGTATACCATCGGCGGTGCCATGCGTCGATCCGGGCGGCGCTTGAGTCGGGAGTCCGTAAGGTCACCGACGCCCTCCAGTCCCTTGAGATACGATACGTGCGAGTGGCCAGTGACGCTCCGTTCGCCAATCTGAACACGCCCGAAGATCTTCGAAAGTACACGAATGGCTGAAGAGTATCCCCACTACATCGAGTTCAGGCACGTCTATAAGACGTTCGACAGGCCGATTTTGGTCGACTCCAATTTTTATGTCGATGCCGGCCAGACCGTCGCCATCATCGGCCGGTCCGGTGTAGGCAAGTCTGTAACTCTTGGCCACATAATGGGTTTCCTCAAGCCCGATAAGGGTCGTGTGATCGTGGCGCACGAAGATATTACGGACTTTAACGAGGCCGAAATGAATCGCGTGCGCCGCAAGGTGACGATGGTTTTCCAGTCGGGCGCCCTCTTCGATTCGCTTACGGTGGCGGAGAATGTCCTGTTCTCTCTCGAACTTCGCGAGGACTACGACGCGCAAAACAAAGACGATGTGGTGGAGGGCCTGCTCCGCATGGTCGATATCTGGGAGGCCCGCGACTCCTACCCCGCCGACCTCTCAACCGGTTACAAGCGTGCCGTGGCTATCGCACGGGCGCTCGCCGCGCAGCCCCAGTGCGTCCTGTATGACGAGCCGACCACCATGGTGGATCCCATCATGAGCGACCATCTGACCCTGCTGATGCTGCGTTTGAAGGAGCAACTGCAACTCACCTCGGTGGTGGTTACGCACGATCTGGATCTGCTGCACCGTGTGGCCGACGCCGTCGTCTTCCTGAATAAAGGCCAGGTGGCGTTCTTCGGTCCCCCCGCCGATATGTATAAATCGGATAATCCGGATATTCAGGAATTCCTCGAACTGGATAAGGTGATCCGCGGCAGAGTGCTGGGTGCGGACGATCCGTTCCGGATCGGTTTGGGCGGCGTGGCCAACGAAACGTGAGTCCTCAGTGAATTTGGGAGGCGCCTTCCGGTGCCAGCGTCGAGCGCAGCCACACGACCTCCGGGTCGTTCATAAAAAGGACACGGACTGTGACTCTGCCAATCGGAGTAAGCGGCTGAATCTCTGTCCCGTTCCTTCGGAAATGACCATTCCAATCGTCAAGACGGGGGTGAAACAGGCGGATCAACTCTCCCGTTTCCGAGTCGATCCCGGCGATGTTTGGTCCCTTGTACCGATTACAGTGAATGCATGCCAGTGCCAGATTGTCGAGGCCGCTCGCACCACCATGTTGCTTCGCTATGATGTGGTCGACCTGAAAAGGCGCCGGATGTAACACGGCCGGCAGTTGGCAGTACTCGCAACACCCGGCAGCCCGCTCCCGAACATAGCGAATCGTGTCCGGATGCACTCTGCGCTATTCTTTCGCGACGCGCAGTGCTTGTCTGGCTTTTGACTGCATCACCGCCAGCAGATTGCTCACATGAATATAGCTGTCGAGCTCTGCCTCCTCGGCGGCGGACAGCGTTCCGTTCCGAGCCAGTTCGCTCAGCTCATTCATCCTCGCTATGTCGTTATCTTCGAACCGTATGGACAAAAGATAGTTGGCGGCATCGCGCGACAAATTGTCCTGACGAGTCTGGATCAGACGCGCCAGTATGCCGGCTTCGGTGTTCTGCCCAGCAAGTTGTGAATTCATGGCTTTGCCAAGTCTCAGTATAGAGTGGTAGCAGCCTCATGGACCCCTCCTCCTCACGCAACATCGGCAAATACGTCTCCATGGCGCTGATCCTGCCCATCTCCACATTCGTGGGCTATGCCATGGGTTACGGCCTCGATCTGCTCTTCCATACCGCCTGGCTGCGCTATGTATTTCTGGTGCTGGGGACCATCTCCGGCTTCATCTCGCTGATTCGCGATCTCGACAAGGACACGTGATGCCGGCGGGATTCTCTTTCGAGAACGCCATCGCACGTCTACCCCGCTGGATTCTACTCCTCGCGGCGGCTGGTACCGCGATCGCCGGTATATTCTTCGGCCTTGCGGCAGCCGGAGGATTCCTCGCTGGTTCCATCGCCGCGTGGATCAATCTGCGCATCGTTGAGCGCACCGTCGATCGCGTGTCCCGGCTGGCCGGCACGGCCAAGCCCGGCGGAGGCACCGGCACGTGGCTGCTGATCCAGTTTACGGGCCTCATTCTGGGAGCCTTTGTTATACTCAGATACTCTGGATTCAGTATGGCTGCGGCGTTCTGCGGCTTCCTCGTGTGTCCGGCCGCCGTGGTGCTCGAAATTGTATACGAACTCGTGACTTATGAACAATCATGAAGCGTGGCTGACGCAGATCTTCAATACTTATCTGGCGGGCCCTGGCAACGCCTTGCTGGCGCTGTTTCACCTTAGCGCGGCGGACCCGAAATATCCCTGGGCGGACTTCATCGTGATGCAGTTGCTTGTCGCCGCCATCATGATTGTTCTGTTCCTGATCCTGCGCAGCGGGCTCTCCGTTGACAAGCCAGGCAAGCTTCAGCAGGTGTTTGAGCTCGTGCACGGATTTATTTCGGAGCAAGCGGAAGAGCAGGTAGGGCACGGTAGCTCGCACCACGTTGTTTTCTTCGAAACGCTCTTCATCTTCATACTGCTCGCGAATCTGATCGGCATCATTCCCATGTTCGTGAGTCCCACGCAGTTCGTTTACGTCCCCGCGGGGTGCGCGCTGCTGGCGTTCCTTTACTACAACATCATCGGGCTGAAGAAACATGGGTTGGGATATGGCAAGCAGTTCATGGGTCCCATCTGGTGGTTAGTGCCGCTGATGATCCCCATCGAGATTATCAGCCACCTGGCGCGGCCCCTGTCGCTCACCATCCGTCTCTTCGCCAACATGTATGCGGGCGAGCAAGTGACCCTGGTATTTCTGGGACTCACGTATCTCATCGCCCCGGCGATTTTCATGGGGCTGCACGTGTTTGTCGGCTTGCTTCAGGCCTATATTTTCGTGCTTCTGACCATGATGTATGTGGCGGGAGCGGTCGCTGAAGAACATTAATCCGGTTCCGGCATAATGCCGTTTTTCCGCGTGAGGCCTCCCGCCCCCCGGCGAGGAACGCAACCACCTCCGGAAGACGATTTCTATAAGAGGAGTAAGAAACTAATGAAGAGCAAGATGTTTTTCCTGATGATGGCGATGATGTTCCTCGCCATCCCCATGTTTGCCCAGACCACAGGCGGCGGACAATCGAGCACTGCCTGGGCTGTGCCGTTTACCTCCGGAATCTCCATGGCTATCGCCTCGGGCCTGTGCGCCCTGGGACAGGGTAAAGCGGTGGCGGGCGCCGCCGAAGCCATGGCGCGCAATCCGGGCGCCACGGCGGCGATCCGCTTCGCGCTGATTCTCGGTCTGGTGCTGATCGAGTCGCTGGCACTCTACACCTTCGCCATCATTTTCGTCAAAGTGGTCTAAGGCTATCCCGAAGAAAAGCGGGGCAGGTTTCCGATCTGCCCCTGCTCCATTTCCTGGGTCACAACTTTCTTCAATGTATTTTCACTGAGTATTCAATGGTTTGCAGGTTCCAGTGGCTGGATGCATTGGCTGGCAGTGTATCTGTAAGGCATGAATACAAGCAGTTCGGAACCGCAGGAGCGACTGATTCGGGTGGTGGCGCTGAGGCGCGGAATTCCCGTTGAGCTCAGAGTTCACTATGAGTTCGTTCAGAGTGGTCCGTGCAGTACTTATAGCCTGTTTCTTATCGAGGAGGTGGATTAGCTTACAAGAGATAAACTAATCTCGCCCTCACCATTGATTCGGCGAGGGAACCGCATTAGAGTATACATTTGGAACAACGCCGAACTCAGCGCTATAAACTTCAGTTACCGCTCCACATCCTGCAACTGGGCGGCCAGCGGGTCAGTCGCACCGAGAAAACGCGGGACATCAGCTCCGGAGGCGTTTGCTTCATGTCCCGCAGCGCGGTTGAAGTGGGCGGGAAGATCGAGTATTTAATCACCCTCTCGGGCAGCAATCCGCCTGTCCGTATTCGCTGCCTCGGCAAGGTGTTGCGCAGCCACAAACCCGCCGCCGATAACGGCTTGTTCGAAATCGCCGTCACCATGGAACGCTATCAATTCGTGCGGCCGGAAGAACTGGAAGCCATGGCCGTCCCGGCCTGAACTCCGTCCCGCGGGGCATCAAAAAACATATGGGCCCTGGAAGATTTGCTTTAACCATGCTGCTGACACTGGCAGCCGGACTGCCGCTTCCCGGCGCCGGCAAAATCTTTCCCTATCCTTATGTCCAGCAGGACCTGCCCAACGGCCTGCGGCTGATTACCATCCCCACCGACTACCCGAATATCGTCTCGCTGTACATCGTTGTCGGAACTGCCTCGCGCAATGAAGTGGAACCGGGCAAGAGTGGCTTCGCTCACCTGTTCGAACACCTCATGTTCCGCGGCACCCCGGAGTTTCCGCCCGAGCGGTATGACGCCGTATTGAAGTAAGCGACTGGTGAACCGCTCTGGCCGGGGCATTGTCCGCCGCGCATAGTGGTGACATG
>Ga0302319_10020493_pt1 | contig 11956 bp, 9 predicted proteins | sample Bog_T0_2_FD_203319 | JGI IMG/M metagenome (GOLD analysis project Ga0302319, IMG submission 203319) | Peat permafrost microbial communities from Stordalen Mire near Abisko, Sweden - Bog_T0_2 | ecosystem: Environmental > Terrestrial > Soil > Wetlands > Peat | place: Sweden: Abisko, Stordalen Mire...
CGCTGGTGCTGAACCGCAACTGGCAGCCGGTGAACGTCGCCACCGTGGCGCGGGCGCTGGTGCTGCTGTGGAACGAGTCCGCGCGCGTCGTGGACCCGGCCGACTACCAGCTCTACACCTGGGCTGATTGGTCGAAGCTACGGCCGCGCGACGGCGAAGATTCCATCCGGGCGGTTCGGTTCAAGCTGCGGGTGCCGGAAGTAGTCGCCCTGAACGGCTACGACCGGATGCCGGCGGCCCACGTGACCTTCAGCCGCCGGAACATTTTCAAGCGGGACCACTACACCTGCCAATACTGCGGCCGCCAGGGGCGGTCCCATTTGCGTGCGGCCTACTGCGCTTTCGGAACCGTCGCGAAGCGCAATGGGCTACACGAAGAAAACCGTCCTCGACGGCAGCCGGGCAGCGAGGAATTGACGCTGGACCACGTTGTCCCGCGTGCGCAGGGCGGTGTGTCGAGCTGGGAGAACTGCGTGCTGGCCTGCACGGCCTGCAACAAGCGGAAGGCCGACCGGACGCCGGAGCAGGCGAGCATGAAGCTCCGCAAGCGGCCGGTGCGGCCGACGTGGAAACCGCTGTACGCGGACCACGAGTTGCGGATCGAAAGCTGGGCGAAGTTCCTCAGCGAAGCGTACTGGAATGTGACGTTGCGAGAGTAGTGCTTGCGCCAAAGGTCCCCGGTCGCAAGGCCGGGGACCGATACACGAGTGTGCTCCTGGGAGAGTAGGCAGATTCCAACCCTGCCGTACGGGGTTCAAATCCTCGCACTCGTGCTGATTGCCGACGTGGCCGAACAGCGAGGCGGCGGTTTTGTAAACCGCATCATGCTGGTGCAAATCCAGTCGTCGGCCCTGAAGATACGTCCCGGTGGTGTAGCGGATTGCACGGGGCTCTCCTAAGGCCCTGGCCCTGGTTCGACTCCAGGTCGGGGCGCTCGATGTCTCGATGGTGCAATGGATCGCATAGGACCCTCCGAAGGTCCAGATCCAGGTTCAATTCCTGGTCGAGACACTGGCCCTGCAAGTGTACCGGATCGCACGGCAGACTACGAATCTGCAAGACGGGGTTCGATTCCTCGGTAGGGCGCTCGGCAAAATGTCCTCGGAGTGTGCCGGATCAGCACGCGACCGTGCGAAGGTCGCAGACCTGGTTCAACTCCTGGCGAGGACGCTGTAATAGATTGACGCTGGAGCCAGACGGCGCGGCAACCGGCTGCAACCCGGTCCAAGTGGGTTCAATTCCCACCGGCGTCTCTGATACGGCCGGGCCAACGGCGCCCGTCGCCCCGTCTTCACGGCGGTTGGTGGCGTGCGTTCCGTACATGGGTTCTGACCGAAGGTCGTGTCAATTATGGTTAGCTCAGTGGATAGAGCACCAGACGTTCAATCTGGCTGTCGTGGGTTCGACCCCCACACCAACAAGCAGGCTAATAACCTGCCACCAACGCGGCCCGAGGGAGGCGGGCCAACGTGTGATCGGCCACCGGCGGTTGAGCGACCGGCGGCGCCGATGATTCTGGGTACTCCGTCCATGGGGCGGGTCCCGGCGGAATCCGCGCCCAAGGGAGCACGCGGCTGCCGCGTGGCAGCACGACCGGGTGCCATGTAGTGCGTGGATACCGCTTCCACCGGCCTTCGACAAGCGGCAATGGATGCCTGGCAACTCGCCCCTGGGCTTTGCCCTCGCGGCGACGAGCTTAGCGGAAACTGCCGTGCCGCCGCAGGCTTTGTGGATGCTCAAACGACACTCCGCACTCGTGCGTGTGATCGCCGCTGGTTCCGCCGCCCAACGGCGTTGCCTGGCACGACACTGACACGAAACAGGAGCGGCCTATGAACGGCCGCAGGAAGGAAGGTGAAGGATGCTCAACACGATCAAGATTCGCAGCTATGAAATGGGTCTGCACTTCCGCGACGGCGAGTTCAAGGGCCTGCTCGGCGCTGGTCGCCACTGGTTCTTCGACCCGCTGGGCAAGGTCAAGGTGGAGGTCGTCTCGCAGCGCAGCCCGTGGCTGGGCCACGAGAAGCTCGACATGATCGTCAAGTCGGGTGCGCTCAAGGACCGCGCCGTGGTTCTGGATCTGAAGGACTACCAGCGGGCGCTGGTGTGGGTGGACGGCCGGTTCAGCCACATCCTGCCGCCGGGCCTGTACGCCTACTGGACCACGCTGCGGGAGGTAACTGTCGAGCTGATCGACGCCCGCAAGGTCCGTTTCGACCACAAGGACCTCCAGGTGATCGTCCGCTCGGCGATGGCCGACCGGCTGCTGGACGCCTTTGCCGTCGAGCAGGGCCATGTCGGCGTGTTGTTCGAGGATGGCCGCTACGTGGAGACCCTGCCGCCGGGTAAGTACGCCTTCTGGAAGAACATGGCGAAGGTCATGCTCGTCCCGGTGGACCTGCGCGAGACGATGCTGGACATCGGCGGCCAGGAGATTATGACTGCCGACAAGGTCACGCTCCGCCTGAACGCGGTGGCCACCTACCGGGTGGCCGATGCCCACAAGGCGCTCAGCGCGGCCGACGACGTCCGCCAGGCCCTGTATCGCGAGGCCCAGTTGGCCCTGCGGGCGGTGATCGGCGGCCGGGAACTCGACCAGTTCCTGGCCGACAAGGACGCCGTGGCCAAGGAACTGGAGGTCATCGTCCGGCAGCGGGTGGCTGCGCTGGGTCTGGAAGTCATCTCGGTGGGCATCCGCGACGTGATCCTGCCGGGCGACATGAAGGATCTGATGAACAAGGTCACGGAGGCCAAGAAGGCGGCCGAGGCCAACCTGATCGTCCGCCGCGAGGAAACGGCGGCCATGCGCAGCCAGGCCAACACGGCCAAGGTGCTGGAAGGCAATCCGACGCTGATGCGGCTCCGGGAACTGGAAGTTCTGGAGCGGGTGGCCACCAGCGGCAAGCTGAACGTCGTGCTGGGCGAGAAGGGCCTGGCCGAGCGGGTCGTGAACCTGCTCTGATTGAAACGATGCCCGGAGGCTGGGAGTTATCCCAGCCTCCGGGCCTGTTCTGTAAGTGGCGGCATAGGTCGCCCGTCAATATAATGGGCGATGTTGCTGTTTGGGACAGGCGACTGAGCGCAACTCCCACGTAATATCCGTTGTGGACCAACCATGCAGTGGAGCAAATTACGCATCCGGGTCGAAGAATTGCTGGCCGACAGCGTCAAAGGCCGCGTTGGGCTACATTCAACACGCTACCGACACGTGCACGACGGCGATGGGCGTGACTGGATCACGCTCGACGGCCAGGAACTGGTCAACATGCCTCACTGGTATCGCTGGACCGTTCGCTACCGAGTGGACCGTGAAGCGGCCGTGGGGACGAACTCGGAAAAGCTGCCCGATTACGACTCGCTGTTCCGCTTCGGAGGGCTTGGTCGGGCGATGTTCGGGTACCTGACATTATCCATCGACGATATTCTGATTTCCCAGAATGTCCTTATTCGTGCTATCGGAATGCTTGACCGGAGAGTTGGCAAACGTAGGCTCAAGGGTCTCGCGGACGAGAATGCCCACCCACTGATCGGGTTCTTCCATCGCTTCCGTTGTGATGCCGAGGGCGTAGCCCCGCCGGATCTCCAGGTAACCGCTCAAACAGTCGATCTGAGACGCCCGGCTTCGTCTTCGTCTGTCGATCCAGGGGAGAAACGCCGTCGGGCAGATGCGGCGCTAAAAACCAAAAAGAAACGTCATCCACGGACACTTATCGAACGCATCTATCGCAACGAGAGTGTCGAGAGCGAGCCAGACACCGAAGTTGCTCGCCAATTGCGAGAAGGCTTCAATCAGGCACAAGATCGAGATGTTCTACTGGACATGCTGTGTTTCATCGAGTCGAAATCCAAATTGATGGAATCGGCTGTGCATGTGAAAGGCGTGATCCAACTCGTCAAAGACGTCGAGTTTTGGATCAGGCTATTGAAACAGTGGACCCCCAGATCGCACAACCCGGACCGGCAGTTCTCGTCATTGGCCCGGCATCTTTGGGCCGCTTACGACGTACCCGTGTTTATGGATAAAGCATGGTTGCAGGGAACGGTGGCACAGCAGCAATGGTTCAAGCACGTCGGAACCGGGAAGAACATTCGCACGGCAGAAGGAATTCCAATCCCGCTTACGAAAAAGATGGCTCACTGCTTCCTGGAGGCCCCCGATCACTATTCCATTGACGCAGCCTTCCGATGGGCACAAGTGCTTGCCTTGGAAGGTAGCGCGCATCTGGCTGATGCACTGCGAGAGACTCGAATTGCGCGGGAGTTTCACGACAACGACTTCTGGTTAAGCGTCATCCGGTTCTTCATCAGGAATCCGATGCTCGATCTCGTGCACGTGAGCCCGATAGTCGATTATATTTGGAATCAGCGTTATGAGCCTCGCATCGTGTTTGTCGAAAGGGGTGTTGCCCGGGAAGCCGGGCCGGGACAGCCCAACCTGTCGATGAAAGGGCGAACCGTCGCCTCCCTGCTGAGGGATGTCGAGCAGTGGCACAAACGACTGGGGCGGGAAACCCAGGGCGGCCAACTCCAGTGGCGAAAATCAGCCATCCCGGACTTCCGTTTCGTCGAGGGCACCGAACAATCGAATAACATGAAGGTGTGGAAGATTCGGGAGCTGCTCAGCAGCAATGAACTGATTGCGGAAGGCCGCCGCATGCGGCACTGTGTGGCGAGTTTCGCTCGATCCTGTCATAGCGGGACCTGCTCCATCTGGTCCATGGACGTGGAAACGGAAGAAGGCGTGACGGCGCTGCTTACCGTCGAGGTGAACGCTGGCACTAAGGAAATTCGCCAAGTTCGGGGGAAACACAATCGCCGAGCCACCGAGAAAGAGCTGGATATTCTCAGACGCTGGGCCGTGCAAGAGAGTTTAGGGGTTGCGTCGTATGTTTGACTCTGAGATGCTCACTTATGTCAAGCAATGACCGCCAAGAGAGCAGTATACTGAAGCCCATGAAAGCCGGGGTCGATCTATGAACGCACGCCAACTCGCCAAACTCGGGGTTCCCCACGAATGTGTTCCACAAGCCCTCCAGGTGGTGCAGGCGGTTGCCAAGCACAACCGGAGCGTGCCCAAGGACCAGCGGATCGACGTCGAAGAGACAATCCGCGCCTGCGTGGAGCAGCCCGATCTATACCGGACAGGAGACCAAGGTGGCGAGGCGGCGGAACATGCACAGTCCCCGGCAACGCACGAGACTGCCTTGCGGCAGTTGGCCGATGCGCTGGTCGCGGACCGCGCGTTTGTCCGCGCGGAGCCGATCCCCTATCGCACCTGGGGCGAAGAAATCGACGCGTCGGCCCATCATCAGATGCGGCTGGCCTGCTCCTTGCCGATGGCTGTGGGGGCGGCCTTAATGCCCGACGCCCACGTCGGGTATGGGCTTCCCATCGGCGGTGTGCTGGCACTGGACAATGCCGTCGTGCCTTACGCGGTGGGCGTGGACATTGCCTGCCGGATGCGGTTGAGCATCTACGATATTCGGCCCGATCTGTTGGTCGACCGCAAGCAACGGTTTGTGGATGCCTTGGAGCGTGGCACCGTGTTTGGCGTCGGCCGAGGGCACGAAAAGCCCCAGGATCATCCCGTCATGGATCAAGACTGGTCCGTGACCCAGGTTACCCGGACACACAAGGACCTGGCCCGCGAGCAACTCGGCTCGTCGGGCAGCGGCAACCACTTTGCCGAGTTTGGCGTATTGCTGCTGGATGAAGACGACGAACAGCTCGGGTTGAAGGTCGGCCAATACGTGGCGCTACTGACGCACAGTGGAAGCCGGGGTACGGGTGCGGCGGTCTGCCAGGTCTACAGTGGCATCGCCCAATCGCGGCTGCCGGCGAAGTACAAGGATCTCGGGCGTCTGGCCTGGCTGGAGATGGATAGCGAGGCAGGACAAGAGTATTGGGCGGCGATGAGCCTGATGGGCGAGTACGCGGCAGCCAATCACGAGGTCCTCCATCGGAACGTCTTCAAACTGCTGGGGGAGCGGCCGGTCGCGTTTGTGGAAAATCACCACAACTTCGCCTGGAAGGAAACCCACGAAGGTCGAACGGTGATTGTCCATCGCAAGGGGGCCACACCGGCGGCGGAGGGCGTTCTCGGCGTGATTCCCGGCTCAATGGCCGATCCGGCGTTCGTGGTTCGCGGACGGGGAGTTGCGGCGAGCCTGCATTCAGCCTCGCACGGGGCGGGCCGAAAGATGTCTCGAAAGCAGGCCAAGGACCGTTTCTCATGGCACGCCACGAAAGCGAACTTGGAGAAGCAAGGCATTACCGTGCTCTCGGCGGCGGCCGATGAAGTGCCGGGCGTCTACAAGGACATTAACGAAGTGATGGCCAGTCAGGCCGACCTGGTGGAAAAGGTCGCTCGTTTCGAGCCCCGCATCGTGAGGATGGCCGGGGACCGCGACGGGCCTCCCGAGGACTGAAACCAGCAGAGCCGATCCCAGAACCGCCAACAACCATGACGGACGACACCCTCTCTTTCCGCAAGCTGCTGCCCGGCTTCGTTATCTCGGCGGGTACGCAGGTGGTGCTGAAGGTCGCCAAGGTCTTGCAGGACGGCCAGCAGTTCAAGCCACCGGGCAGCGTGGGCGTAGTGCTGGAGAGCCCGCCGCACAACCAACAGCCTTACGTCATCCGTTTTGCGGATGCGGAAGTGGTGCAAGCCTACTTCGACGAACTGGCCCTGCGAAGGCGGGAGGTCGAAGACGAACTTGGCGAGGTGACCGAGGACCTGCGGCCGTGGATCATCTACCGCTGCCAGGTCGGCTCCAAGGCTTTTGGACTGGCCTCGGACGACTCCGACGATGACTTGCGGGGCATTTACCTGCCCCGGGCTCGATTGCATTGGTCCCTGCGCCGCCTGCCGGAACAACTGGAGTTCGCCGATGGCCGGCAGGACGAGGTCTACTGGGAACTGGCGAAGTTTCTGCGGCTGGCGCTGAAGGCCAATCCCAACGTCCTGGAGACGCTTTGGACGCCGTTGGTCCTGTTGGCAGACGAGACGGCCCAGGAGCTACGGGGCATCCGCCAGGCGTTCCTGTCGAAGCATGTCTACAAGACCTACTCGGGCTACGTCCTGAGCCAGTTTCGCCGCATGGCCAACGCCTGCAAGGACAAGGGTACCTACAAGCCCAAGCACGCGATGCACCTGATCCGGTTGCTGCACTCAGGCATTGCCGCCCTTCAGACCGGCGAAATCCGCATCGACGTGGCGGAGCACCGTAACGAGCTGCTGCACATTCGCAACGACGGCCTGCCGTTCGACGAGGTCAAGCGACGGGCGTTGGAACTGGACGAGCAGTTCCAACAAGCATTCGAGCGGACGGACTTGCCGGAGCAACCGGACTACACCCGGGTGAATGATTTTCTGATCCGTGCCAGAAGGAGGATGGTGGATGCTTGACATAGACCTGGCTGCCATGCGGCAAGTCGTGGCGGCGCTGAATTACAGGCCGCTGTTCGTCACCGTCAGCGGGGCGCACCTCTACGGCTTTCCGTCATCGGACAGCGACGTAGACCTGCGCGGCTGCCACCAGTTGCCGTTGCAGGATCTCGTAGGGATCGACGTGCCTTCGCTGACGCTGGAACATAAGACCATCCACGACGGCACCGAAGTGGAGTTGGTCAGCCACGAGGTGGGCAAATACCTGCGACTGCTCGTGCGCAACAACGGCTATATCCTGGAACAAATCTTCTCACCCATCGTGGTCATGGGTGAGGCGTTTCTCGACGAGTTGCGTCCGCTGGCCCGCCGTTGCATCACCCGGAATCACTATCATCATTACCGAGGTTTCTATGCGACCCAGCGGAAGCTAATCGCCAAGGAGGAGCCCAAGCGGGCCAAGCCGCTGCTTTACGCCTACCGGGTGCTGATGACCGGCATCCACCTGCTGCGGACCGGCGAAGTGGAGGCCAACCTGCAACGGCTCAACGAGGATTTCGGCCTCGGGTTTCTCGACGAGTTGATAGCACGGAAGGTCGGTGGCGAAAACACGTCTCTCGGCGATCTCGACTGGTCGTTCCACGAGACGCGGCTGGCCGAGTTGGAGGCCCAGCTCGACCGGGCGTTCCAGGAATCGAAGCTGCCGGAGGACCGGGACCGGAAGTCGGTCAACGAGTTGCTGGTGCAGCTCAGGTTAGGCGTGTCCCAGCCAGACATTTCTTCTATGGGACTGATCCACCGCCGCAGCGGCAGCGAGGCTCAGACCCAACGCCTGGGACCGTATTCCATCGAGTCGCTGATTAACCCGTCCGAGGAAGGCCGGGCGACCGTCTACCGCGTCTCCATCGTCCCGCATCAGCGGACCAGAATCAGCTATCACCGCGTGGCGGAAGAATACTACTTCGTCGTGGCGGGGCACGGTACGGCCGTGCTCGATGGCCAGGAATACTGCCTGGAAGCTGGCGATTTCCTGCGGCTGCCGCCCGGCACAACCCATGGTTTTGTCACCGAAAGCGAACCGCTGGAAATGCTTAATATCCATATCCCGGGCTGTCGGCCCGACCGCGACACCTACTTTGCCGATGGCGAGCCCCCGGAGGGTTTTGCCAAGGACAGCCACCATGGGATCTGACAAACGCAATCCAGGCTGCTGCGCGGCACCGTGCCACGCCGCGAGGCGTCGATAACCTCTTCCCGACGTTGAAGGCTAATGCTCATCATGGTTTTGCCTTGGGAGGCCTGGCGGCGCGCCAGCCGGCGTTCAGACTGGTCTGAAGTTGTTTGACTACGGCGGTATGGGCCGGGTCCTTGGCCAGATTGTGGTCTTCGGCAGGATCACTTTCGTGGTCGTAAAGTTCGAGTTGGCCATCGGGATGCTCTATCAGGCGGTAACGCTGGTTGCAGATGGTCCGATCTCCGGCTTTGTGGAGACAACTGAAGGCGCTGGTCTTCCATGGGCGCCGTGGATCGGTAAGTAGCGGGACGACGCTCGTCCCTTCGAGATAGCCGGGCGGCTGCAAGCGGCAGATGTCGGCGAGCGTCGGATAGATATCCACCAACTCCACCAGCGCTGGGCTTGCGGGCTGGCCGGGCAGCCACGGGACCCTGAATATCATGGTGATGTGCGTCGAGGTTTCGTAGTTGGTGTACTTGCTGAAGCGACCGTGCTCGCCCAGGCTCCATCCGTTGTCGCTCCAAAGGACAACGACCGTGTTTCGGTCCAGGCCCAGAAGACGGAGTTCGTCCAGCACCTTGCCGATCTGAGCGTCCACGAAGGTGATGCTGGCGTGGTAACCGTGGACGATCTCCTTGGCCTTTTCTTCCGGCATCGGCCCCTTCCAAGGGCAGTCGCCGTAGCGGCGGACTTCGTCCCAGTCGTTGCGCGGAACACCGTCATCAGGCTGGCGAAAATCGACCGGCAGCGTGGTCCGGGCACGGTCGTACATGTCCCAGTATTTCTTCGGTGCCGTCAACGGCATGTGCGGACGGTAGAACCCGGCCGCCAAGAAGAACGGTTCGCCGGTCTGCTTGAATTTCCACAACTCCTCGACGGCCCGCCGCGCAATGATGCCATCGGGGGTTTGCTCGTCGGGCGTGTCGGTGATCTCGGTGATGTCCGAAGCCGGCAGCCCTTGCCTGCGCTTGCCTTGGAGATAGTTCTGCACCAGGGCACGGTTCTTTTCCAACTGATACCCCGAGCAGTACCCGTTGCACCACTTGCCTTCCGAGTCGAAGGTGTCGGTGAAGCGCCGTACCCACGCAGCCGGGTCGTCGTCGTTATCGTGATAGACTTTGCCGGCGGAAACCGTGACGTAGCCGTGGTTGCGGAACAGTTGCGGAAGGGTGATGGTGCCGGCCGGCACATGCCCGCTGACCCTGCCGGTTCTCTTGATGCTTTCAGGACGGTAGCCTGACAGCACGCTGGCGCGGGACGGCATGCAGAGCGGAAACTGACAATACGCCCGCTGGAACAGCAACCCCTCGCCGGCAAGCCGGTCCAGATTGGGTGACTTGACCTCCGTGTTTCCGTAGCACCCGAAATCGGGACGCAGGTCGTCCACAATGATGAACAGCACGTTGGGCTTGGCCGGCGGTCCGGGTGCGGCGTGAACACCGGCGGCGAGCGCCAGCGCAAGGACGGTTACCAGTAGTGCTTTTATGGTATTTGTCATCCGCGATCCTTTGCAAAGCGGTCCAATGGGCAGCACCGGCCCGGTGACCGGCCAACCGCCAGCCTACGGCACCACCCAGGCCCCCGACCATGGTGACATCCTGAACAGCGACGGTTTCACTACACCGTGTTCGGAGTTGTGACAGTCGAGTTGTAACGAAATCGCCCCGGTTCCGAGTTCGGACCGGGGCGTTTGCATGCACTTAGATTGAGCGGTTACTTCGCCATATCCTTGAGGAGCTTCAGAGCCCGCACCTTGACCTTGCTGTAGGCGGGCTTGGCGGGACGGTCCATCAACTCGCCGGGCTTGAACGGATTGGGCACGCCCTTCTGGGCGGGCCGGGCCGGAACCTTCTTCTTTTCGATCTTCACCAGGCCGGGGATCGCGATAACGCCTGCACCCTTGCTGCTGAGGCTCTTCTTGATCTCGGCAGCCAGGGCCTCCAGTACGGCGGCCACCTCCTTCTTGGGCACCTCGGTGGCGGCAGCAATGTTGGTCAGCAATTCGGTCTTGGTCAGGGGTTTCTTGGGCGCAGCAGTCTTGGCCATGATTCTCAGTCTCCTCGTGAGGTAATGGATAAAACACGTTGTCTGTACGCAACAGGGAATATGGTGATTAAAGCCGGTTTGGGGAAAAATGCAAGCCGCCAACCGGCGCAAACCCGCCAAAAACCTGAGAAGCACACCCTCTCCGCTGTTCTTGAGTTTTCGACGTCCGACAAAAACTGGGGAAACCGGACGTGGTAGCGAATCGCCAAAGCAGACTCGCCGCTGGCGCGAAAACCACGACCGGCAGGCAGTGTACGAATGGCTGGTGCGGTTCTGGCTCAGTTCCCGGGACTTGTCTGACCAATGAGATAGAGGAACACCTCCGCCGCATGCCAAGTGTGAGGCGTGGCCAGCCGCTGGCGGACAAATTCCTCTGCGATGATCTTCATGCCTTCGTAACGGGCCTGGCTGGCATGTTGTTCCCAGGTGAGCGGGTAGTCGCGATTGCCAATCGGGCTGGTTTTCGTGCCGTGAAAGTGATCGCTGGCCCAGCCCAGGTACGGGTACGGACCACGATTGTTCGCATCATGCCCTTTCACGTAGGTGTTCTTGTACGCCATCCAAAACAACGCCGAGTAGGAATCCTGGACCGCAGGCACCACGTACGGGTCGGCGAGCCCTAGCGATGACAAGCCGAGCTTGGCCCACTTCGTCGAGAGCGTCCGAGATAAGCACGGTTGACGGCTGGGGTAGCCTGATGGGTGGTTCTCGTTTTCTCCCACCCTGTATCAGGAGGCTACCCAGTCATGGCTCGAAGAGTGAATCAGGTTCTTTGGGATCAGTGGCGGCAGCGGATGGAAACGCAGCGTTCCAGCGGGCTGTCGATCGTCGAGTTCTGCCGAAGGGAGCAGGTCTCGTCGCACCGATTCCACGCCTGGAGGCGGAAGCTTTGCCCTGCGGTCTCAACGCGGCACGCAGCAAGTAAGGTTGCCAGGCCACAACGTTCCAGCGTCACACCACGCCAACGGACTCGCCCAACGCTCAGCAATCCCGTGATGCCGCCACGTCCGGCCCAGTTCCTGCGGCTGCCGGTGACGGCGGCCCAAGGCAGTCCCTAGATCGAGTTGGCCTTGGCCGATGGCACGATTCTTCGCCTGCCCCAGCAGAATCTCGCGGCGCTGGTCACCGCACTGCGTGTGCTTCGCGGCGAACGGCTGGAGTTGCCCTGTGGAGAGAGCGGTCATGCTTAGCCTCTCTCCGGCGATCCGCATCTTTGTACACGCTCTCCCTACGGACATGAGGAAGCATTTTGATGGCCTCGCGGGGATCGTAACCCATTCGTTCGGCAT
>Ga0302319_10020494_pt1 | contig 11956 bp, 10 predicted proteins | sample Bog_T0_2_FD_203319 | JGI IMG/M metagenome (GOLD analysis project Ga0302319, IMG submission 203319) | Peat permafrost microbial communities from Stordalen Mire near Abisko, Sweden - Bog_T0_2 | ecosystem: Environmental > Terrestrial > Soil > Wetlands > Peat | place: Sweden: Abisko, Stordalen Mire...
AGAATGGGTTCACCGCGCTTGAAGAGAAACTGCAAATCAATATCCGCGACGACCTGGCGGCTAACCTCGGCGGAGACTTCCTGCTCTCGCTCGATGGGCCGGTGCTGCCAACACCATCGTGGAAGGTAGTGATTGAGGTCAACGACTCGGACCGTCTTGAAAACACCCTGGAGCGGCTTGCTGAAGCGATTCGCAAACAGACCAATACAAACGCGAAGCACTCCTTCACGATTGAGGCGAGCGACGCAGGTGGTCAGCGCTATTACTCCATCCACGACACTGTCACGGGTAACACCGTGGCTCAATACACCTATGCGAATGGGTACATGATTGTGGCGCCCAGCCGAGCCCTGGTGATCCAGGCATTGCAGACGTATTCGACCGGAAATTCCCTGGCAAACTCAGCAGCGTTCAAAGCACTGCTTCCCAACGATGCGAACCAAGATTATTCCGCGGTTGCTTATCAGAACCTGGGCCCGGTGCTAACTCCTCTGCTAAGTCAACTTGACGGACAAACTGCGGATGCGGTTCGTAAACTGGCGGCGGATGCGAGGCCCACTGTGATTTGTGCGCGGGGTGAGGAAAGCCGCATTGAGGCCGCGAGCGACAGTAGCCTTTTTGGGTTTGACTTCCTGACTTTGGAAACATTGATCCATTCTGGGAACAAGAACGGCGCCACAAGCGTAAGAGAGTGACATGGGCGTCATTGATCTTGATGGGGTAGAGGTCCGGCTTGCCGGACGGATCGTTTTGGATAACCTCACCGGAGAGTTGCGAGGGCAAGCGATAGGCCTGCTAGGCCCGAATGGCGCGGGAAAATCCACGCTGATCAATACGCTGCTCGGCTTCCATCTCCCTTCAAAAGGGAAGGCCAGCGTCTTTGGCCTGGATGCGCGCAAGGACAGGGCGCAGATTCGCGGCAGCATTGGCTTCATGCCTGAGAATGATTCGTTCATTGGGAACATGAGTGGTGTTCGCTTTGTGCGATACATGGCTGAGTTGTCCGGCCTGCCATCCAGAGTCGCGCTGGAGCGGGCCCATGAGGCCCTGTTCTATGTCGGACTGGGCGAAGTGCGCTACCGCAAGGTAAACACCTATTCACTGGGAATGAAGCAGTTGGTGAAGCTCGCCCAGGCACTGGCGCACGGGCCAAAACTGCTGATCCTGGACGAGCCCACCAACGGCCTCGATCCCGTAGCCCGCCAGCGCATGATTCAACTCATCAAAGACATTCGCCAGGAGGGCAGCATCCGCCTGCTCATCTCGTCGCATTTGCTCAGAGACATTGACGAGACATGCGATGAAGTCCTGATCCTGAAAGGTGGCCGCATCGCCTCGCTTTGTAACATCGAACAAGAGCGGCGGTCGAACCGAAGCTTCATTGAGTTAGAGACGGTGGGCGCGACTGAGCGCTTCTCCGTCAGCATCCGGGGCCTCGGCTGCGAATGTGCAATATTCCCCGGCGGTCGGATCAAGCTTGTGATTCCCGATAGCATTGAAGCGCGCGATCTCTATGTCATCGCCGCGGATCAGGGAGTGCAGATTCGGCGCATGAATCAGCGGCGCGATTCCCTCGAAGACATCTTTCTACGAGCGATGGACAACGATCAGGGACTGAAAGACCAGGGCCTGAAACATCAGAGAGGGAGCGCGAATGGCCGTCTATAAACGCAATTACACAGCGTATACAGGCTCTGTGACGGCGGTGGGTACGCGCGTCCTGGTGCTTGCCCGCTATGCATTCGAAGAAGCATGGTCATCGAAGATAACTGTGGGGCTTTTTATTTTCTGCCTGCTCCCCTCCATCGCCTCTTTGCTCGTTATTTACCTTGCCAATAACCCCATCGCGAGGGCCTTGGTTGGAGGCCGCGGGTCGGACACGCTTGCCATCGACGCGAAGTTCTTCCTGAGGGTCCTTGCGACTCAATCATGGCTCGCACTCGTTCTGGCTTCGTGGATTGCTCCACGCATGATCACCCTCGACCTGGCGGATAATGCTCTGCCCATTTTGCTCAGCCATCCCATTTCGCGTTTCGGTTACGTGTTCGGCAAATTCATTGCTCTGTTCTCGTCGCTTTCGCTGGTAACGTGGCTGCCTTGCCTTCTGCTCTTTGTCTTCCAGAGCTATTCTTCGTCTCAACCATGGGAAATGAGCAACCTTCAAATCGCGTTCGGCCTGCTGGCCGGATCGGTGATCTGGATTGCCTTCCTCTCGATTCTTGGCCTCGCATTGTCGTCCTGGGTTAAGTGGCGGGTCGTGGCCACAGGCGTTATCTTTGCGGCGGTCTTTGTGCCGGCTGGCGTAGGAGCCATCGTAAGCGCGGTGCTGCGCACAAAGTGGGGACTGCTCCTGAATGTACCGGTCATGATGTCGAACCTGTGGCAAAGACTGCTCGGCGCTCCGGCGTCCTTCGACGAAAGGTTTTCAGTGCCGACACTCGCCGTTGCGGCGATGCTTTCACTTGCCTGCCTTGTCTGCGTCGGCATGCTGAATAAGCGGATCAGGGCACGTGAGGTGGTCCGGGGATGAATGACAGGATCATCTTCGAAGACGTGTCGAAGTTCTACGGCGAAGTCCTGGGAGTGAACAGGATCTCGCTGTCGATTCCGCCCGGAATCACCACGCTCGTGGGACCCAACGGCTCAGGCAAGACCACCATCATGAACCTCATGACCGGATTGGTTCAGCCTTCGAATGGGCGCATCTCGGTCCTTGGACTTAAACCTTCAGACCAGATGGAACTATTCAGCATTTTGGGGTATTGCACGCAGTTCGATTTCTTCCCGCGAGGGCTGACCGGATGGCAGTTTGTACTGGACGGTCTGATGCTCCATGGGATGGAAGAGGCCATGGCCGTCGACCTTGCACAACAGGCCATTGAACGAGTGCAGCTTGGCGATGCCGCATACCGAAAAATTGCCGGCTATAGCAAGGGCATGCGGCAGAAGATCCGGCTGGCCCAGGCGATTGCTCATCACCCTCGGGTGTTGGTGCTCGACGAGCCGCTGAACGGACTTGATCCAATGGCACGGGCGGAATCGATCGCGCTGTTCGAAGAGCTAAGCCGCCAGGGGATGCATGTACTGATCTCCAGCCATATTCTCGACGAGGTTGACCGCATCTCCGATCGAGTGATCCTGATAACTGGCGGATACCTGATCGCTGAAGGGAATATTCACCAGGTCCGGCAGGAAGTGCACGAGAAGCCGATGCAGGTGCTGATTCGCTGCGACAGGCCTGAGGTGCTCGCTTCGAAGATGTTCGCCATCAACCACTGCGTCGAAGCCAGATTGCATGCCGATGGCAAAGGCGTCTTCCTCCGCACCGCGGATATCGACCGGTTCTATTCCATGCTTAACGGCATCGCCGCGGATGGGTTGGTCAAGATTGATGCTGTTGCTCCGGCAGACGACGATGCCAATGCTATTTACGAATATCTGATTGGCAAGGATGGGAGCCCGTCATGACGGAAATGCAATTAGGCGACCATGCGCGAAAGATTGCCAAACAGCCCTGGGGCCTGTGGTGGACGCAGGCGCAGCGTTTAACGCGCATTGAGTTGAGACGGAATCTCTTCTCGTGGAAGGCGACCTGGATTTATTGCCTGGCTTTCATTCCTACCGCCATCATCTTTATCCACTTGCTGGTTGATTCCCATCCCGGATTTCAAATGACCGAGGATACCAACATATTGGCAGGCATCATCCAGCTCTATTACATCCGGCTGGGGGTTTTCTTCGGGTGCCTGGGGATTTTTTCGCGGCTGATTCGTGGAGAGATGATTGAGCGCAGCCTGCACTTCTACCTGCTTTCTCCGGTGCGTCGCGAGGTACTGCTGCTGGCAAAATTTGCGGCTGGATCTATCAGCGCAGTATTCCTATTCGGAAGCGCGGTCGCCGCTGATTTCGCGCTGATGTATGTAGGCTTTGGCGCGGCTGGCCGTGATTATATTTTCGATGGGCCCGGCATGGGACAGCTCCAAGCGTACCTGCTCATCATCGTGCTCGCCTGTTTTGGATATGGCGCTGTGTTTCTCTTATTGAGCATGATGTTCAGGAATCCGACGCCGGCCGCAATGCTGGTGCTGGGATGGGAGACAATCAACCCCGTGCTTCCGTCTCTGCTTCAGAAGATCAGCGTGGCTTCGTATCTCCGCCACCTGATGCCGGTCACCGTCGGCGCTGAGGGCATTTTCGCGCTGCTGACGGTTGAAACCGAAGCGGTATCCGGCTGGGCGGCCACCACAGGGTTGCTCGGCCTGATCGTCATCGTCCTGATCTACTCCTGCTATCGCATTCGCAAGCTTGAAATCCGATACTCGACCGAGTAACGAAGGTGTACGCGCCATCAACCATTCATGAATGGCGTTCCGGAATTGGGGAAGAACTGACTCCCCTAAAACCCAGCTTTGAGTCCAGAAGCCGCCGTTTCGGATTCCATAATAAAGGCGCTCGCAGGCTCATGCGCATTTCGGCAATTACCTTATGGTCAATGGCGGTCGCGAGCCAAGGTGCGGTCATGTCTCTCGTTTCGAAGTAAATCACCAAGTCACTCACGGACGTCGGAAATACGCTGGCATACCGCATTCCCGTTCTTTCCAGATGCCAGAATGCAGGTCTTGGATCTAGAGCAGGTCTCGAACCCACAACCCTTCGGGTAACAGCGTTTTGTGGTACAAAGATTTCACGATTATCTACGCCGGTCTGAGGCAGGTCTCATGTTTACTCCAGAAGGATTGCAGCAAGCCAAAATCTTTGCCTGTCTGGACGAAGCCGAATGCGCTCGATTGGCACATACTATCGCCGATGTGCGGCTTGAGCCGGGAGAATGGTTCTTTCGGGAGGGCGCGCCCGACGCGTTCTTTGTTCTGTTTGAAGGCAGTCTGCGGATGGTTTTAGACGTTCTCGGAAAACAGACCGAGTTTGCGCAGTACGAACTCAAACCAGGCGATTTCATGGGTGAAGCTCCTCTTCTGATGGGAACGCCGAACTACAGCAACCGAAACGGAGAAACACAATGTCGAGTGATTCCCCCAGAATGATCGAACCAGAACGACTCTATTGTCGAGAGTTGCGCGGCGGAAACCAGCGCGCAAATTATTTGGCAGAACTGCCAGGCCTGGAATGCTGGGTCTCCTGTCGCCCGTTGCGACCATCCACCAAAGGCGGCGACGTCTATTATCTCTCTGTTTGCAGCCAGGGAGCGATCTCGCGAATCACACTTGCAGATGTTGCCGGGCATGGAGAGGTTGTGAGCGCGGCAGCAATACGCCTGCACGATGCTTTACGCGAGCACTCCGATGACTGGGATCAAACTTTGCTCATCCAGAAGCTGAGTGACACCTTTCTCAACACACAACAATCCGCTGGCGAGTTTGCTACCGCATTCGTTATTGGTTACTCGGGAAGCTCAGGTGAACTTGTATTCACAAACGCGGGCCATCCGTTTCCAGTGTGGTATCAGGCCGCAACTCAGCAGTGGCTGTTGATCGAAGATCAGACTCCCTGGTCGAAGTCGATTGCCAACCTTCCCCTGGGACTCATTGAGGGAACACCATACACTCAGACCGGTTTAGAACTCGCTGAGGGCGACTTGGTCATTCTTTACACGGATGGCATCTCAGAGGCCGAGGGAGAAAGCGGAACGCTACTAGGCATGCATGGGCTTGTTGAGCTTGTCAGGGCGTTGCCCGTGTCGAGTCCCGCGGAGGCTGGGAGCGCATTGATTGCAAGAATTGAGCAGTATCGTGGCAGCGCGCCAGCGGAAGACGACGAAACGGTAATCGTCCTGAGGCGGTCGGCAATGAGGCCGGCGCCAGAATCAGGAGAGGGCGAATGATTGATCATGCCCGGGCAAGCGCCGACTCGCTCTGCTTGAGCGCGGACATCGACATCTCGAGCAACGTGCGATTTCTTGTTTCGGTTCAGCGCTTGATCGAACACCGCGCATCTGATGCTTCCGCGAAAAATCGTTGCGAATGTGCCGCAGGACAATGAGCTTCTCTTCCCCCCGCGAAAACGCGATAGACACGGCGGGCATGCACTCATTGGGCTTGCGTAAAGGGTTGGGATTAGTCCCACGAGCGCTGATATGGCTTTGAGGGATTCTCGGATGAAGAAAAGTCCAAATCCCACTCAGGAAGCCCTCGTAGTGTTGGAGAGGAATCGCCCAGAATCATCCGCTTCGGGCCGGACAGTGAGAAGAGCAGGGGCGCGACCTAGCCAGCGATCCGGCTGCTCTTCGGCAGTGGAAGATGCTGGCTGGCATGGGTGGCTCGTAAGCGGCAAACGCCGGGTCAGACGAATTCTCGCTTGCGGTCTTGTTTGCCGCTGGGCCTCATGCAGAATATTTCACTCTAGGAGAGTGCGGGTGACGGCGCGGACGGGACTTTCCATCATGCGCAAAACAATTGTGGGCCAACAGCCACCAAAACAGCCACTCGCCCAAAATAAAAATGGCAACCGATTTGGCTGCCTCGCATGTTATTGATTTTAATGTGTTTCTGGCTCCTCAGGTAGGACTCGAACCTACAACCCTTCGGTTAACAGGGGAATCATCAACCGTGGAGCCTACATGTTATCAACGGAGTAGACAGGAGCAGAGAGGAAAATTTGGAGTCTCTATGGCGCGCAATTCGGCGAAGAATTCGGCGAAGTCTGCGCTTGAGTTGAGCATCCGGCCGTAGGCCGAATGCTCAACGGGCAAAACCGCTTCTGGAAACCTGGTCGTGGACAGAACGGATGCCTCAGTCGATCATGTCACCGCAGGCATCGACCTATGGCCTATTAACACTGCTCATGCGATGGCGACGGGAGGCGATTTTTCTCAGTTCAAAGAGCGACGAGCGCACTGTAAAGGGTTACCGAAGTGAGGAGAAACAACAAAATGAGGAAAACTGGCCCCTCCGTCGACGCCGACGCGCGTGGCGCCTTCGCGGCTGCTTGCGCAACTCGGGATTACAGCTCCGATTGCCAGTGCAACGAATGAAATACAACTCGTAGGTCCGGTTGAGGCGACGAAGCTGAAGCTGAATGCGGAGTCAATTCAGAAGCTGAACGAGGTGAGTGTTCGGAAGGTGGCAATCGGGGCTGTGGCCGGATAAAGAAGGCCTGGCCACTGCACCGGAAACTCATACAGGTTTCCCGGTGTGGCGCGCAAACATGCGATGGTCAGATCCTTGGTCTTAGACCCCTTTAATCCCCCAATGATGCTGGAAGTTCAATTCGACATACGTTACGATGCTCATCAACTTATTAGCCGGATAGCTTGGCAAGATTGACTGCGAATTCGGGTACGGCTCGAAGGCCGACGCCAATTCTCCTGCAACAATCGATGCAATTGCCCCAATTGCAGCGGCCGACACCTGCGATAAAGCGGGCACGGTCAGAACGAAGAAAATGGAAATATCAGGCAAGAATTCGCCAGCAAAAGATACATCGACGGCATGCGGGCATTCTTCGTTCCAGAAGTCGCTCGAGGCACATAACTGCGGAGTCGACTATAAGGATTCGACAATCATCTCTCTATGAGACTTGCAGACCGCTTACAAACCCCACGCATCTCAGGTATTTGGGAAAACCACAACATCACAACCTTATCTCCCTACACGTAGACTCCGGTGACCAATTCTGTCCTTGATTGCGCCTATAGCTGTCTGTTCGGACTGCGGGCGGCAGGGTATTTCTTCCCGCTGCAACCCTCGCAAATGCAAACCGACTCGAAATCGGTTGGAAAGAGGCTGTCGTCGCAGCGCCCTCATCTGCAAGAATGAACGGCGATTGACCAAGGACGCCTGACCGAAGCACAAGAGTACTTCCACCAGAAGCTTGCCACACTCCAGTCCCTGAAATCTGGAACTTAACCGCCCTTGCCGGAAGGCGGACCTCAACCTGCGACGCTTGTATCCACTCTATGACCGATCATCTCCGGCATGCTCAGCTTTGCGCCAAGGAAGACTCACAAGGGGCTATCAACCCCAGAAAAGCTATGATCTTTTCCATGTAAGCGGCGCTTCGCTTTGCCAAAGCAGGCTCTGGCAAGCTCTTTCAGTAGGAGGGCTTGCGCATAACGGTCGCTCTCCTCCAGCAAATCTCCGCCCTTGTCCGGAAACAGACGCGCATAATAATTTGCTCCGGATAGCAACTCGGGAGCAAAGATCAGTACGTCTCCCGGTTGTGCGATTCGCAGGAAGCCCAGCATCGCGCGCGTCCAGAGTTCTTTAAAATGCTCTAGATAATTCACCGTTCCATGAGCCTCCTTTGGCCTTGCGTGCAGATCATTGTCGATCGGCACCTGAATGCAGCCTGGGCTGGCGATACGGCCATGAATATAACCAACCCGCGCAAAGATTGGATCCATGAAGGCAAGCTTGGCCTCCCAATCACCGTAAACAAGTTCCTGGCCGCAATAATAATGGCTGAAGTCGCCATTGAACCGGACTTCCGGAAAGCGCTTTGCAATCTGCACAGTCCGCCAGATATCTTGCGTGATGGTCGCCCTGTGTGTCTCGATGAAGATCGGTAGCTTATGTCGCTCCGACGCGTTCAGGATTGCCTCGACAAGCGAGAAGACATCGCGGTCATCTTCCATTCCCCATCCGGCATGCACGGTGATGCACTCGTCGCCACGCACTGTATGTTTCAATGCAATCGCATCTGCGTCGGCAGGCAGGTTGATTCTATCCAATCCTGTAAACAGGCAGGCACCCAGATAGGCTTCATCCGTTGTGAGTTGAATGCCCTCAAAGCCGTCAGCGCGCAGTTGTTCGTCCCTTGCATCTCCCGTCAATCCGGGCCAGATCGAATCCTCACGGAGACCAACAAGATTATCGAGATTGAGATAGACGCGAAGCTTCGGCGCGTCGGAAGTTCCATCGTTCACAAAGCGAGACATGAGCATCCTTCAAAACTCGTCGTATGCGATCTGGTGAGTTGGAATGCCAAGCGCAGCCAGCATTTTATTGCAGGCCTTGATCATCATCGGCGGCCCGCAGAGATAATACTCGGCCGTTGCAGGATTTGCATGATCGCGCAGGTATCTCTCCAACAACACCTCATGAATCAAGCCCCTGTTGCCATCCCAGTCATCTTCAGGCTGCGGGGAAGAGAGCGCAAGATTGAAGGAGAAATTTGAATGCATCCGGGCTAGATTCTGAAAGTAGTCTTTGTAGAATATCTCCTGCCTTGAGCGCGCTCCATACCAGAAGCTGATTTTGCGGGCGGTATGTTCGGTCTCAAGAAGGTTGGACAGATGAGCGCGGAGGGGCGCCATGCCAGCCCCGCCGCCAATGTATATCATTTCGCGCTGCGTCGGCTTGATGTGGAAGTCTCCAAACGGCCCGATGCCTGTAACCAGATCGCCGGGCTTGAGACTGAACATGTAGCTTGAGCCTGCACCCGGCTCGCAATCCTGGCCGGGCGGTGGCGTTGCTATCCTTATGTTGAAACGGAGTTCTTTCTCTACTCTTTGATTGCTTGCAAGCGAGTAGTTGTTGCGCCGGCCCGCTTGCGTGTTGTGTGCAACAAAGTCGAAGAGACGATGGTTTCTCCAAACAGTGGCGAAAGGTTCGGACACATCAAAGTCGCTGAAACGGATAGCCTCAAATGCGGGAATATCGATTTGCAGGTAGTCTCCGGGGGTGAAATCAATTTGAACAGAGGGATCTGCAGGCTGAAGAATCAGTTCCTTGATGAACGTTGCAACGTTGCGGTTGCTGACGACTCGAAACTGATAGGTTTTCTGCGCACGGGCTCCGGCCCCCGCTGCCCGGTCAACATTCAGGTGCACCCGGCCGTTGCTTTCCTTTACTGGATAAGTGGCGAGCCCTCGGCAGACGGGAACACGAGCAGGGGACCCGTCGATCAAATTGAAGCGCCCATTATGTTTCGAACACTCGATGATCTTCCCTTTTACCAGTCCCTGTGACAAGTGAACATTGCCGTGTGTGCAGATTCCATCCGTCGCGAACAGCGTGCCCTCTGCGTCGCGATACAGAGCGAAAGTCTTCTTTCCGTAGTCAAAGCGAATCACATCGGCTGGGCCAAGTGCCGTTGAATCGCCGGCATCCACCCACCCATCTTGGCTCTTGAGTGGCGTGCTCTCAAGAGTGCCTTCGACAGTCCGCACCTGACATTCGGGTAGCCTACGCTTGATGTGATACGCCGGATCTTTGACCTGTCGCAGAACGGCAGGGATGATCTCTCGCCATGCGGATGCCAGACTCGGATACGGAGTTGGGCAATCGAACTTTACAGTCTCGTGTAACTGCGGAAGGGCGTGGTAAGGCACCAAGGGAAACATGTGGTGCTCAATGTGATAATTCATGTTCCAGTAGAGGAAACGGTGGACCCTGTTCATGTAAACGGTTCTGCAGTTCAGCCGATGGTCCAGCACATTTTCGGCCAGCCCCGCATGTTGGGTAAGGCCATAGACCACCAGCAACCACGTGCCAAACAGATTCGTTAATCCAATGAACATCAAAGGAAGCAAACTGCGTGTGTAAATCGCTAAGGCAATTACCAAAGCGTAGATAGCAACGTAGACTCGTGCCTTGAAGAATATCTTTTCGAACTCGGACGCGGGGATGTACATCTTTTCTTCAGGCGCCATACTGCCAATCGAATGAAGAAGAATATGTTTAAAATATTTCGGATAGTTCGAAAGATTGAAGAACGACATGACAATTTTCTTCACATCAGGTGGCCGCGGCACTGCAATTTCAGGATCGCGGCCCACAATGATGGTGTCGCTATGGTGCCGGGTGTGACTCCACCTCCATACTGTTGACTCACGCATCACCATGAACGACGCTAGTTCATACAGAACACTGTTCATCCAATCCGTTCTAAAGGCGGTGCCGTGTCCGGCCTCATGCCAGCGCGAATCGGACGTTGATGCATACAGAACGCTGTACACTGCATAGGCAAGAACGGCCCACCAGGTGCCCCATAGACGATAGGTTGCCCACCCACTCGCGACAATCAGTGCAAGCCACAGAATCGTATCCCGGATTGCCGGTCCATCCCGCCGCTCAAGGAAACGCCGCATTGTCGCGCGCGGAACGGCGCATTGATACCAGTCCGCCTCTGCAAGACCCATCTCAATAGCCTTGCTGGAATTGACACCGGTCAGGCTGTAGTCAAGCTTTGGAGATGGGCGGACATCGATCGTCGTTTCAACGCTCATCGTGATTTGTCCCCCCAAAGACTTCTTCCGGAGTTCGACTGAACAATTTTTATCCCATGGTGGAAAACGCATAAGCCGTAGTCTGGCTTAGCTTCTCCCCGGCATTCAGAATTATGTTTCCCATTTGAGGCGCATTTGCACCGTCTGGATAGCCTTGGCACTCAAAGCATATTCCCGCGTGCTTGCAATATCGGGTTCCTAATTTGCCGATCATCGAACCATCAAGAGCGGAGCCGGTGTAGAGTTGCATGTACTCTTCTGTGGTTGATACCTCCAGCACCCGCCCGCTCTCGCGATGGACTAGGCGGGCGGCAGACACAAGTGCACGTCTGTTCGCATTTGTGGCAGGAGGTTGGAGACGGTACAAATCTCCGTGACGCTGAAACAATCCCGGGATGGCTGAACCAAGGCGGCGAGAGATTCGAAAATCGTTGCTTTCGCCCGTCACAGTTTCCGCTCTGCCCATAGGCGTCAGGTCTGCACTCACGGGAACAAACTTATCGGCATAGACCTGGAGTTCATGCTCCTCCACCGTTTCCGCAGCCTCTCCAGCCAAATTGAAGTAGGAGTGATGCGTCAGGGAAAATGGCGTGGCGCGATCGGCGATCGCATTTGTTTCAATGTGGAAGACGTTCTCGCTGGTAACCGTGTAAGTCACGTCTACCTGCACGGTGCCCGGATACCCTTCTTCGCCGTCAGGGCTGCACGCACTAAGGCGGAGGCTCGGCGCTCCATCCGGCCTTTTCACCGGCGACGCCTTCCATACCTTCT
>Ga0302319_10020495_pt1 | contig 11955 bp, 9 predicted proteins | sample Bog_T0_2_FD_203319 | JGI IMG/M metagenome (GOLD analysis project Ga0302319, IMG submission 203319) | Peat permafrost microbial communities from Stordalen Mire near Abisko, Sweden - Bog_T0_2 | ecosystem: Environmental > Terrestrial > Soil > Wetlands > Peat | place: Sweden: Abisko, Stordalen Mire...
AAATTCACTTCGTAAACTCTTCGTATCGAATCAACCGCTGTGTACTCAATGGGAGAAACATCGCCGATGCCGGCGTTGTTAAATAGTCCGTCCAATCCATCATTTCCTAATCTCGAATTCACTTCTTCCGCAGCTGCCCGAATTGAGCCTTCGTCTGCGACATCCAGCAGTACAGTTTCAACGCAGTTTCCTGATTGGGAGCGAAGTAACTCGGCGTCCTGTTGCTTTCGAACAGCAGCGAAGACCCGCCACCCATTTGTTGCCAGCCGGAGGACGGTCGCTTTGCCGATACCGCTGGAGGCGCCGGTGACAACCACTGAACGTTTGCGGCGTGTACTCATAGCAATCCTTTCGATGCACACATTTGTTTGCATACGACTGTTTGCGCTCTATGCGTAACGCCCACGCCCTCCTTCGGCATGGGCCATTTGGTGTTTGAGGGCGAAGTATCTGCGGCGGCTGTACCTGGATTTGGTTTCATCTCGTACCCCGCTTTCCTAAAGCTCGCGGAGAGCAATCCGACATGGGGCTAACCCAAGGCAGAATGCTGGCTGGTAAGTAGTTGGGTGTCCAGACTAGGAATACAGGTGATGCGGGGCGCCAGCCTCAGTGAGCGTCAGTAGATCGAAATACTCTCTGACCTTGACGAGCTTGCCCTGGCGAATCTCGCACATTAGCGTGATCGGCAGATCGAACTTTGTGCCCGGGGCCGGTTTCTGAGACGACGATGGCCACTTGTCGGTGACCACTCCCGAGTGCACATACTCCCAGCAAAGTTTCGTGCCGTCGGCATTGGTAAAGACGTTAGTGGGTTTGATGCCCAGGCCGTCCGGGTGATTCCGCGCGGCGACGGATCGTGTGGCCAATAGCCTGATCTGATCGAGACCGCGGAACGATTCACCTGTGGCCATGATCGCCCACTCGCAAGAGGCATCGATGAGCTTCATGAAGTTTTCGATGTTGTCGGAGGTAAATGCGGCCGTGAACGCCTGGACGAAGTCGCCTTCGGGAATTGGCTTTGGCTTCGTGTCGGAAAACAAATACTCCTTCACACCACTAAGCGTCGCGAGATTTAGATATTCGTTAAACCTGTCAAATTTACCGTCCTTGACATGTATCGTTATGCAAATCGGCATAGCGACCTCGGTTCCGGCTGGCGGCGATCCAGCGATCGTACTGTGCTCAGGCATGATGGCCCGATGAAGGTACTCGATGCACATCTGCTCTTCGCCGCAAAACAAATTTGTCACCTCCATGTGAAGATCCTTGGTGTGGATCCTGCCGGCCATGGCCTTCTCCGAGGCCTTCCGGATCTGCTCAATTCCTCGGAATGTTTCACCAGTCGCCATAAACGTCCACACGGCATCCTTGTCGACGAGCTGCATGAACCCATCGAGGTCGTCGCCGAGGTAGATCTTTTTGAACTTCTGGGCGAAGCTCTCCGTTGCGGCATTTGGATTCGTTTTCACTTCAGTCATTGGATTCATGTCAGTCATCTCCTTTTTGTCCTTTCGGGGCAAACAATCTGGGGCGATTGGATTCGGGCGCCGGATTGGATTCGTTCCAGGTTCAGTCATGTGATTCATTTCAGCGTTCGCCTTTGCGTTCTAAAACTGCCGTTCGTGCGGGTTCGTCTATTTGAAGTGAATTACCCGACCTATTGCTCCATCTTGCTGCCGTAAGTAATTGGCGGATACCGAAGATGCCGGGGATCATGGGCAGGATCGCTGTGTACATTCCGGGAAAGTAGTAATGCCCTGTCACGCGAAACCAAAAGTTTGGCAAGTTCTGCATGAGTTGGTCGCGCCCGACGATGGCCTGAACTGATGCGGCAACCGTAGGCTGCACGTCCGGCTTGAGGAGTGGGAAAATGAAGTGCGTAAATTCTGCGACGCCTGGACCGATGAAGATGAAGCACATAAGAAAGCCCGCGAGCGGAACGCGCTTGAAAAGTCCAAGTGCTGTCAGTGTGTAGAGCACCGGACCAATGAAGGAGAAGATCATAAGGAAAGAGTGCTCAGTCCAGCTAATGTTGAAGAGGCGGCTCATCGCCGGCCCAAAGCCAGTGAGATACTCTTCGATCATGTGGACTTCGAGCGCGGCGACTGTGAGCAGAAACGCTGGCAAGACGGCCTCTGGCGGCAAAGGCCTCCGGAGATACGTCAGGCTCCACAGAATAAAGGCAGCGCTTCCCGAACCACCGACGATGATGACCGGGGGCCACCCGATATACCGATAGCCGGCCACCATTGCGGCGAGGAGAAAGATGGCCGCTATCGTCATGCTGCCAACTCGTATGGATAACCGGGTTTCGCCTAAATGCACTTGCTCCACGCTATATCTCCCGTATAGCCATGACTATGGCCACCTTATTCTGGGCGGTCTGTTGCAAATTGCTCGCCCCTTGCGAAAAGTCAGTTTAGAGCCAAGGTCCGCCGCATTTAGCAGCCCAGACAGAAGACCGCACAGGGTCGCCATTTGTGACGGACTCTTTAATTGGGAAGGGAAGGCAACCCGGACAAGTGCGCGAGCTTTTCAGGATTGGTCAGAATGTAGATCGCGTCGATGCGCATGCTGGCCACCACCCCTCGCCCGCATTTGGGCCGCTGGAAGACGGCATTCCCAAGCACAATTGCACAGTCAACAACAACACAAATAAATCGCGCAGTTTCAATGCTTTAGGTCAACATCCCGTGCAGTTTCAGCGCATTTTGCCAAAATGTGTTTAATTCTCGACAACCCTTTGCCTCCAAATGTTCAATTCTTAGCAACCGATTCGCGCCCGCGCATTGTCCACAAAGTTAAGGCCTCGAAGAAATGCAACCCTATAGGCCACCATTACGCATGATCTGCACCTTTGTAGACAACCTAATCGCACCTCCGACACCGCTCCTGAGCCTACATTTGCAAGCCTCTGCCCGGCAGCAAAGCGCGTTGTCGGCCCCTCGTCGCGCATCAAGAATCCAGGCAAAATCCATGCGAAAGATCACCGCTCCAATCCGCTGCCGTCTCCCATCTCAAGCGCCCGCGACGCCTCTTCCCAAAATGCCGTAAAATCCTTTCGAGGCACTCAGCCGTCCATCTCTGTGGAGATATCCATATGCGTTTTCCTGCACTTGCCGCTCTTTCGCTCGCCATCGCCGCGCTGGCCGCCGCGCCAACATCCGCTCAAACCACCACCGCCCCATGGAGCTACGAAGGCAAAACCGGCCCCCTCGTCTGGGGCAAGCTCGACCCCGCTTACCAGGCCTGCTCGAAGGGTCACGAGCAATCCCCCATCGACATTCGCACGGCCCACCTCAACAAATCCCTCAAACCAATCGAATTTCACTACGTCGCCGGCCCCGTCACCCTAGAGAACACCGGCCACACCATCATCGTCCACGTCGATCCAGGCAGCTACATCATTGCCTACGGCGTCCGCTATGAACTGGTTCAATTCCACTTCCACCACCCCAGCGAGGAAGCGGTCAAAGGCAAGCTAACTGACATGGACATCCACCTCGTCCACAAAAGCGCCGATGGCAAACAGGCCGTGATCGCGGTGCGCCTGGTTGAGGACCGCGGCAATCCGAACGCAGTGCTGGCGACACTGTGGCCCCATCTCCCCGCCACCGTCGGCGCCACCCAGAAGGTCGCGGATATGGTCAACCCCGGCGGTTTTGTACCCGCAGATCCTGGTTACTGGACATACGTTGGCTCCCTCACCGCCCCTCCTTGTACCGAAGGTGTCCGCTGGTTCATCTTCGAGCAGTCGCTCACCGTGAGCCGCGATCAGCTACGCGCCTTCGCTGCGCTCTTCAGGATGAACACAAGATTCCTGCAGGATCTGCACGGCCGCCGCGTCGAGGCCAACGAGTAAGAGCTATCTCTCCAACGGCCTGAAACTTAGCACCAATCCCTCATCGCCGGCCAGCACCTCTACACCCACTCCCGTAAGGTCCGGGATCAGGTAGTGCGCGGCAACCAGCGCCTCAATCGAATGCGAAAACGGGATCGCCACCACCGTGCAACCCGCGGCCCGACCCGACTTGGTGCCTGACTCGGCATCCTCGAAGACCACGCACTCTTCGGGCGCGAAACCCAGCAGCGCCGCTCCCGCCAGGTAGGGTGCAGGATCGGGCTTCCCCTGGGTCACGCTCTCAGCATGCACCAGGTGCTCAGGCACTGGAATGCCGGCTGCAGCAAGCCTTACCCGCGCCAGCCGTTCGGTTGCACTGGTCACAACGGTCCAGCGTGCCGGAGGCAGCAACGCCTGCAGTTTCAGCACCCCGGGCAGCACCGCGAGCCCTTCAACGTCCGCGATCTCGATGTCCTCGATGACCTTCAGCTCCGCCACGCTGTCCAGATCGGGCCGCAGCTTGATGATGGTCTCGATAGCCCGGCGGCCGTGCATGATGCGCCGTGCGCAGGCCGGATCAACGCCGCGCATCTCGGCCCACTTGGTCCAGCTCCGCTCCACCGAGCCGATTGAGGAAATCAAAATGCCGTCCATGTCGAACAGGATGCCTTTGCAGCGAATTGCCACAGGGGAAGGAGAAAGGGATAAAGCCATATTCAAATTGTAAAGGGGTTGCTCGGCAGGGCGGTTCTACCGCTTCGCCTTCAACTCTTTCGGTTCGGCCAAGCTAACTTTCGGCGGGTCTCCGAAAGCAAGTGTACCTTCCACAGCACGTCGTGCAAGGCCGTGCTGTACCTCACTCTTTGTGAGGGCGATTTTCCCATTAGCGACCGCAGCGTCTGCTGTCCAAAGGTCGAAGCGCGCCAGGGCTGAAGGAACATTTGCAGCCGCCCCGTGCCGCCACTCGAAGTGCAACGTTCCTTTTGCCGACGCAGTCAAATCTTTTTCGGTAAAGCCGGATAGCTGGATCTTGCCGTCCGCGTCGAATGTCCCGCCCGACCAGCGCTGCCCCAGCAATTGGCCCACAGCGGCTGGGCTCAGCCTTTCAAACCGGCCGTCCAGCGAATAGGCCGGCTTATCCTGGCTGGTTGCAGGCAAATGGAGCGTACCCCCTCCGTGTACGCGACCGTCCAGCAGTCCCGCATCGAGGTCGTAGATCGCGGCCCCATTTGGACCAATGCTCACCCTGGCCGACGGCTGCCGAAGCGTGACCGGCCCCAGCGTCAGAGAATCAGCCTTTACCACACCTTCCACCTGCGGCCATGCCGGCGCGTTTGATGAATTCGCCGAGTTGGAAAGGTTGAGCCGGGCGATCAGTTCCGAGAGCAGCGTTCCTGGTTCGTGAGCACCCAAAAGCGCCGCCTGCACCGCACTCGCGTCCAGTTCACCGAATTGCACTTGAAAGCGGGGCAGGCACGACTCGGAACCTCCGCAGTCTCCCGGTACTTCCAGGCTCGCCGTCCCCTTCACGGGACCATACGTGAAATTCACCGGGTCCCAGTGGATTTCATCATTCTCAAAGTGAACTGTGGCCTGGGAAATCTCCACGTGATTGGCCAGATAACCGGTCTTCCAATTCACATTGTGCAAAGTCACAGTCCCGCTCATGCGATCGCCGATCGCCTCTCCGGCAGCCGGTGATGGCCTCGCTTCCGTCTGGCTCCGAAGGGGCGAAATGATGCTCTCAGGAATCTTCTCAACTGCCATCCACGGGCCCTCGCCGCTCAAGTCCACGGTCATCGCGTCTCCCGCCAGCGCATCCAGCGGCTCTGCGTCTCCCATCCCTGCCACATGCGCCAGTTCCCTGGCCCTTGCGAGCGCTGCCTGGCCATGAACCGTCACCTCGTAGCCGGCGAGAGCCAGCCGCGTCGTCACGCTCAATGGAACGGCGCCGCCTGCTGGAATTGAGACTGTTGCCGAAAGCGCCTCCCGCCTAGTCTGACCAATTTGCTGGCCGACAGGAGCGGCTACAGCCAAAACCAACTTGGGAATCTGGATCGGCTCGTGAAGCCCAGCCCCGCTCAGCTGAAAACCCTCCACGGCAAAGCTGCCCGTAAGCGGCCCTTGCGGAACCGGGCGCGTCTTGCCGTTTGGCGTTTTGCCGATCTTGGTCTTGCCAGACGGAATCGCACCCACCGGCTGTTCACCTTTCCCACTTGCCACAGCGTTCTCGTCGTAACTCATCTTGCCGCTGATCGAACCCCGCACCTCCAAGCCAGGGCCGAACCCACTGCGCACCGTCCGCAGTGCATCAAGCGCCGCGGCAACCGGAATCCGGTCGAGTTCAATCGAAAAGTGTGGCGATGCGCCAACGCCCGGCAGGGCCCCTGCCAGCTGAATGCGACCATCCCCAAGCGGCGAGTCGCAAACCAGGTTATCCAGAGCGCGCTCGGAAAAGCGGTAAACAAATCCACAGTTAGCATCGAAGTCCATTGGCGCCGCCGGCGCAAACTCTTCACGGTGGACACCCGTAGCCTGAAGCCTCGTCTTGATCTGCGCCGCGTCTGCAGTGCCGTCCAAATGCAGTTCCCCGGTCAGATCGCCGCGCCAGCCTGGATCCGATCCGATCACCAGCCGCATCAGCTGACCCAGTTGAGCCTCCTGCCACTCCAGGTCAAGGTGCACCGGCATTTGCCGCAACTCGGGTGCCCGCCGCATGCTTCCCTCCAGCCGCACCACCCCGGTGTCTGCCAGGTCCAGGCTCATGTCGGTTCGCGCCGGTTGACCGCGTAGACGGATGCGCCAGTCGCCACGTTCTTCCTGCCAGAGAGAAAGTTCGCTGTTCACGAGCGAAAACGGCAATTTCTCCGCCCCATTCTTGATGTTGATTCGCAAGTTGGTCGCTCCAAGGTAGGGCAGCCGTACGTCCCGGCGTTGTTCTGCCGTTCTCGCTGCCGCCACTCCGGCCTTCGCGGCTGCCGTCCGGAATATCGGATCGAGATTCCACCGCCCTGGCGAACTCCGCACCACGTTAAGGCTGGCGTCGTCCACGCTGATGCGACTGATCTCCAGGCGCCCCCTCCAAAGCGACAGCAGTCGGATGGATGCGGTCACCGTGCTGGCATGTAGTACCGGCTCTGCGCCGTAGGCAGGATCTTCTTCGACCGTCAGATCGTTCAGCACGAAACCTGGCCACGGTAACAGCCGCAACTCCACCGATGAAAGGCGCACCGGCCGCCCCAGCGATGCCGACATCACGTGCGTGATTTGGCTCTTGTAGCGGCTTACACTCACCAGCGGCGGCACAATCAGAATCGCCAGAATTGCCGTCGCCGCCCCCAGGGCCAGCCAAAGCAGTCCATGCTTTCGATGCCGGCCTTGCACGTCTTCTGTCATGGTCAAAATACTTCTCAGTTTTACCATTCAGCCGTCAGTTGCCAGCGCCCTTCACTGGCCACTGACCATCGAGAACTGACAACTGGACTCAGCGCACCAAATGCAGAGTTCGCTCCCAACGCGTATCGGTGAAGAAGTGGAGTGCAACGTGGCCCATCCAGGCCAGCGTATTGCCGATCCCGCTCTGATCGTACTGGTCATCAGGTGTCTTGAACGACCAGTAATTGAACAGCGGCCGGCCTACGATGTTCTCTCTGGGCACAAAACCCCAGTAGCGCGAATCCAGGCTGTTGTGCCGGTTGTCGCCCATCATGAAGAACTTGCCCGGAGGAACCACCAGGTCTCCATCGATAATATGACTGGGAGCATCCACTGCCCAGGCTTCCGTGGCGCTTGGATCCATGGCGGGTTGAATAGACGGAAACTCGTCTAGAAAATCCCTCTCGCCGGGATTCGCCGGCAGTTCCATTCCATCCTTTGGGGGGTTCTGCGCCACGCCATTGATGATCACGATGCCGTTACTCAGGTGAATGTGGTCGCCTGGGACGCCAATCAGCCGCTTCACGAGAAAAAGGTATTGCGGCTTTCCGTCCGCATCCAGGTCCGGCACGGGCTTGATAAAGACCACGATATCGCCCCGCTGGGGCTCGCGGTAATGGACTAGTGGCATCCACTTCGCGGGCGGTGCCAGCGTGATCCGGTCCACCACCAGGTGGTCACCCACCAGCAGTGTCTTCTCCATCGATCCCGAGGGAATCACGAAATTCTGACCCAGAAACGTGAGAATGAACAAGCCCACCACCAGCACCGAACAGATGCTGGCTACCGCCTCATAGGGCGTCTCTTCCACTTTGTCTTCAACTGGCGCCGGCACAGCCTGCTCTTGGGTCGGCGTCTTTATCTTCGTCATCCTGTCGCTCTTTATCAGTGGTCAGTGGTCAGCAGTCAACGGTCAGATAACAACGGTAAGTGATCCAGGCTTTCTTCTGATCACCGATCCCTGTTCACTGTCCCTAGTGAACCACCAGGAAGATGCGCTTCCAGCGCGCAAACCCCGTCAGTCTTGACGAAAGTTCCCTGTCGTGTCCGAGTCTATCATCCGCGGCCTGTTGCACATCGGTCGTAGAAGGGCGGGTCAGCGAGAAGTAGATGACCAGCGGCCGCGCAACAATTTGCGAGCGCGTCACAAACCCCCAGAATCGCGAGTCCTTGCTGTGATTGCGGTTGTCGCCCAACACAAAGTACTGGCCTTCGGGAACCACCAACTCGCCGTCGCGAGTCAAGTCCTGCATTTGCCTCCACCAAACCGGATCAACTTCCGGGTCGGTGTACACCTTGGCGGGAAAATCGTCGCGGAAGGGGTTATAGGCCGCGGGCTCAAAGGCCACGTAGGGCTCGTCCAGGGGCACGCCGTTCACTGTCACTCGCCCGTCTTCAATACGCAGGTGGTCACCAGGAATGCCCACCACCCGCTTCACCAGGAAGGGGGGCTGCGGGTGATGAAAGACCACAATATCTCCGCGCTTGACCTCGCGATAGGGGATCAGCCACCGCGACAGTCTGCCCGCCGGAGCATACACCTGCTTGTTCACCAGCAGAAAATCGCCGACCAGCAGCGTATGCTCCATGCTCTCGGATGGGATCAGGTAGGGTTGGAGGACAAAGGTGAGAAGAAACAGCGCCGCAACCACCGTCTGCAATAACGAGGCCAATGCCTCCGGTACGGTAGGCAGATGGAGCCGCACCTGCGACAAATGCCGCTCTGGCGGCCCAGCAACTTGTGCAGGAGAACTCATTTCGCCGCTTGCTCCTCCTCGTCAGCGCCGTTCTGCCCTCGCGTTGGTTCGCTGGCCTTGATTGCGGACGCCGCTAACCGGTCCAGCGCCTTCCGCGCAGCATCCTGTTCGGCATGTTTTTTGGTGCCGCCCATGCCCCGAGCCAGCGGTTTTCCTGACTCGCCTTCCTCGGTCCTGAGTTGAACCTCCACCAGAAAGCGCTTCCGATGGTCCGGGCCGCTCTCGCTCTTTACCTTATATACCGGTGTCCCGGCTCCCGCCGCCTGCATGTGTTCCTGGAGCGCCGACTTGAAGTTGCCGAGTGCCGCCCCGGATCGCAACTCCTCCGCTAACTGTTCGGCCACCTCACCCATCACCCAGCGCCGTGCGAAAGTTCTCACCGGCTCGAGGCCACCATCGAGGAAGAGCGCAGCCATCACCGCCTCCATGCCATTCGACAGCACCGTACTCTTGCGCCTCAGTCCGCTACGGTCCTCGCCCCGGCTCAGGCGCAAGTGGTTGCCCAATCCAATCGCCAGGGCCACCTCCGCCATGTGCTGACGGCTCACCAACTGGGCCCGAACACGCGTCAGCTCGCCTTCCTGCCACTCTGGATGCGCCACAAAGAGCGCCTCCGCCACCACGAGTCCCAGCACCGCGTCACCCAGAAACTCCAGGCGCTCATTGTCGCCTCCCTCGTGGCCATCCATCTTCCCATTCCCCACTGAATGCTCGTCGGCAGCACGCTCGTTCACCAAAGAACGGTGCGTCAGCGCGCGTACCAGTAACTCCCGGTTGGCAAAGCCATGCCCGAGCGCGATTTCCAGTTCAGACAGAACTGCTTCCACGTGCGCCTCGATCAGTCCGTTTTCTTTGAATTCATTTTGGGAACTGCGCCACGGTCGATAGCTGCACCGCGCCCCTTCCAATGCTCCTGCTTAGACGATAGACGAGGCCAAAACGGGCCTTTTTGAACAGATTTGATTATTGAGGCTTCTGCGCTCCCGTCTGCACAGCGGATCCGGATTCCAGTCCCCTCCCTTTCGCCTTGTCTGTCCCGGTGCCGGTCGAGTCGTCATCCGCGTCCTCGTCGCAGCCATGATCTTTCCTCGGGTATGCCGTCTTCAAGCCACGTTCGGCAGCCAGCCGCGTATCCTGTTGCCCGTCGCGCACTGCCAGCGCCGTCTTGTATTCCTCAACCGCCTCGTCCCGCTTGCATTCCAGGTCCAGCAGCCGGCCAAGGTAAATGTGGGACCAGGCCAAAAGCCGAGGCTCCTTGCTGGTTGCTAGTGTCCTCTGGAAGTCGTCGATCGCATCCTCCGGGTGGCCGGTCTGGAGTGCAGCCCTGGCCAGGATGAAGTTCGCCCGAGCCCCGTCAGCCACTGCTTCCAGAGTATCCGCATGCACGGTCAGCGCCTGCCGTGCCATGGCGCTGGCCGTCGACACATCCCCCGCCGCCAGGCGCGCCTCCGCCAAATCCAGACCCGTCAGCTTGCGCGGTTGGGCGCGCCCAAGCACCTCGCCATCCGCCACTTTGTCGAATTCGATTCCGCGCGCACGGTGTACCTGCTGATCCACGTCCATGCTATAAACCATCTCACCAATCGTGTCCTTCAGGCTGGCCGGGTCCTTCTCAAACTGGATCAACTGCTCATAAAAATACTGTGTAAGAACAAATCCCTGGGTCATATCGTGGCGCACGGTCGCCACTCGTACGGCATCCACCTTCTGCTGGTATATCTGCCTCTCATGCTCATAGCGCGGCAGTTCTGAACGCTCCACGCCCGCAGGAATGGTGTAGACCGGCACCCCCGTATCCATGGTCCGCGCCTCAATCGCCTTAATCAGGCATTCGATGGTCAGCGGCACTGTATCGGAACGGTAGCGGAATTCCAGCGGAGCATCGCGTATCTCCTTGAGAATCGGTTGCGTCCTGTCGATAGCGTTGGCCCGGGCCTGCAGTAATGGCTCAAGCATGTAATGCAGATAAACGTGGCGCACGTCGTCCATGCGGATCAATCCGTTCACCGGCGAAACTACCACCACGTAGTCCGTGCCGTAGATGCGTGCATTCACAGTATGGGGTGAAAGCAGCGGCTCGATCACCACCACAAATCGACGACCTTCGTAGGTTGATGCCGGCATCTTGAGATAAAGATTGGTCGATACGATCATCTTCGACAGCGGATCGTGCAGTCGGTCCGCCTCATCATCGTAGATGCGGTGTACCGCAAGCCATATCCCCTCCAGATCCACCGCGGCCACAAAGTCCTTGAGCAGCGGCACAATCTCCACCACCTGCGTCGAGTCGGGCGGCATCTCCGTCAGTTCCGCTGAAGTCTCCAACTCCGGCGGTGGCGTGAGATAAAGAGCCAGTGAAATATATTGCGCAATGTCCTTCTCTGAGCCCGTCATGCGATGCTGAGCAATGAACAGGCACACCTTGTCGCGCTTGTCCCGGGCATCCTCGCTCTTCGCCAGCGCCTGGTTAATCTCGTCTCGGATCCTCTTGCGTACCGGCGCGCTCTCCTCTAGCCCGTCGTCATAGCCGCAGGCGTTCAGCGCCGCTGCCATCAGAAACACAGGCTCCGAACTGACCAGCGAAATGGTCGGCCCGGCCGGATCCACCAGCGACGGCGCCTTTTCCTGCTGAACAGGTTGGGAAGACGAACTTTGACTCTTGCCGGAAACACTCTCAGAGGCTTGCCCATGAACCAAAGCGGGCGTAAGGCACACCGTCAGGCCAAGCAGCACTGCGGAAGGAACTGCAAACAATCGAAATCGATACAACGTCATGATGAGACCCTGCCTGCAAGTCTAGTTAGACGCGCTGACAGGGTCAAACGGCAGGGTTTTGATAACAGGGCCGACGCATCTTAATTCCCGAGTAGTTGGAGCATGTAGTCATTGTCCCATCCTGCTTGTAGGCGCTTTCCTTTGATG
>Ga0302319_10020496_pt1 | contig 11954 bp, 10 predicted proteins | sample Bog_T0_2_FD_203319 | JGI IMG/M metagenome (GOLD analysis project Ga0302319, IMG submission 203319) | Peat permafrost microbial communities from Stordalen Mire near Abisko, Sweden - Bog_T0_2 | ecosystem: Environmental > Terrestrial > Soil > Wetlands > Peat | place: Sweden: Abisko, Stordalen Mire...
AACATCTCCACGCTGCTGCGCTCCGCTCAAAGCGAAGTGCTGGTGATTTCACCCTATTTCGTGCCCGGCGAGGACGGCGTCGCGTTGATGCGCGAGCTCATCGGACGCGGCGTCCGCATCCGGGTGCTCACCAACTCGCTGGCCTCGACGGATGCACCGCTGGTGCATAACGGCTATGCCCGCTACCGGGTGGCGCTTCTCAAGATGGGCGTGGAGCTGCGCGAGGTGCGGCCGAAGCTCGGGCAGAAGCGGCTGCGCTTTCACCCGTTCCGCAGTGCGAACGCGAGCCTTCATGCCAAGACCTTCGTCATCGACCAGAAGACGGTGTTCATCGGATCGCTCAACATGGACAGGCGCTCGGCGCGATTCAACAGCGAATTGGGCCTGGTGATCCGCAGTTCCGAGATCGCCCGCCAGGTGACGAGTCTGTTGGACGACATCAGCGCCGACGGCAGCTACCAGCTGTCGCTGGACCACGGCGACCGGATCGTCTGGTCGAGCGGCGAGGCCGGCGCCGGGCAGATCTGGCATAGCGATCCCGAAACCTCGCGGATGCAGCGCTTTTCGCTCAAGCTGCTCGCACCGTTCGCCCCGGAAGAGCTTCTCTAGACAGCTCTCACGGCGTGATGCGCATGGTGCTCAGGTGCTCTTTCACCTTGGCGCGAAACCCCTCGCTGCTGGTCACCGTGGCGCCGCCGGCCAGCACCAGGATGAAATCGCCGCGCAGTGTGCGGTTCACCTCGCGCAGATAATTGATGTTGACCAGGCAGGATCGGCTGATGCGCATCATCGGCTGCGTGCGCAGTGCGTGCTCGGCTTGAGCCAGCGTGCTGCGCGTGTGATAGCTGTCCTTGCCGACGCGGATCAGGACATAGTTGCGGTCGGCTTCGATCATTTCCACCTGTGTCACGTCGATCACGTGCAGGCGGCCGTTGAATTCGGCCAAGAGGCGCGGGCGCTCCTCGGCCTGGGTGCGGGCGCCGCGCTCGAGCTGCGCCAACAGGCCCGCCAACAGCGCCTGACGGTCGTCCGTGCCGCCCTGCTGATGGCGCGGACGAACGCGCGCAAGCATCTTGCGGAAACGCTCCTGATCGAAGGGCTTCAACAGATAATCCACCGCGCAGACTTCGAATGCCTCGAGCGCGTACGAGTCGTGGGCGGTGACGAATACCAGCGTCGGCAGCTCTTCCGGCGCCAGCGCGCGCGCCACATCGATGCCGTTGATCGGATCCATCTGGATGTCGAGAAACAAGAGCTGCGGCTTTTTGCTGCGGATTTCTCGCAGCGCCGTTGCGCCGTCGCCGTACTCGCCGATCACGCTCAGATCCCCTTCGGCCTCGCACATCTCGCGCAAGGTGCGACGGCCCGCGAGCTCATCGTCGACGATGATCACGTTCATCAGGCGGGGGCCCAGGAGGAGACGGGGCGGGCGGCGCGCCGGTCGGGCGAGGCGTGAATTTCCGGAAGCGAGATTTCACTGACCCACTCCTCGCCGTCCACGCCCGCGGTCAGCGCCGCGCGTCCCTCGAACTGCACCGCGAGGCGCTCGCGCACATTGCGGATGCCGATGCCGTCGGGATTGGCGGGCTTGCCGGGCGCAATGGTGTTGGTCACCCGCAGCAGCAGTACATCGTCGGCCCTCTTCACGCTGACCCGCACCGTTACCGGGCCTTGATGGCCCGCGAGGCCGTGCACCACGGCGTTTTCAACCAACGGCTGCAGGATGAGACTCGGTACCCAGGCATCGACGACGTCCGAAGCCGGCGGAAGCATCACGGTGAGCCGGTCGGCGAAGCGCTTTTGCTGCAGCTCGAGGTACAGGCGCACGAACTGCAATTCATCCGCGAGGCGCGAAAAATCCCGTTCGCCCGCGTTCAACAAGCGGCGCAACAAATCGGCGAGCTGCACCACCATGACCTGGGCGCCCTTCGGATCCCACTCGATGTGGCCGCGGATGGTGTGCAGGAGATTGAACAGTGTGTGCGGCGATAACTGCATGCGCAGCGCCGCGAGGCGCGCGGCGCTCCATTCGCGTTCGAGCGCCGTGCGCTGCAGTTCGGAATTGCGAAACCGGGTGTAGAGCGAGGAGCCGGTGACGAGCGCCAATCCGAATCCATAGGTCGGTATGAAATTCACGAAGCTCGCGAGCCACAGTGACAGGACCATCGGATCATGCAGCGGACTCGGATGCATCGCCGCCTGCTTGTGCCATTCCGAGTCGCCGACGATCATCTCGCCGATGATCATCGCGGGATAGGCCAGGCCGGCGAAGGCCAGGGCCAAGATCACTTGCAGCGGAACCGCGACCAGCACGGGCCGCCACTGGATGCGCAGCGACGCCCAGTAGGAGACCAGGATGAGCGGCAGCAGCAAGAGGTGCTGCATCACCCGGGCATCCCAGGTTGCGAACAACGGCACGTTGGTCATCTTGGCGATGCCGGTGCGCATGCCGTAGGCGTACAGCACATTCGATATGGTCACGTACACCCAGAACAGGCACACGATCAACAGAAACTGGCGGCGGCTCGAGCCCGCCGCGTACAGGGGTGCCGAGCTGGTGAGGTACTGCTTCAGGGGCGGCAGGCCAAGGTTCATGGGGAAGAAGCCTAGCGCAAATCGGCCTTTTTGCGGGGCCGGAACGGCTGTTTGGGGACGAAACCGTAACCCCCAGGGACGACCTCGACCGGCGCCCGCAGACGCCTAGCCCCCGGCCGGGGTTTCATAACACCCGTTCAAAACACGTTGCCACCAGGAGTTTCCGCCATGACTACCGTCACTGTCTCCAAGCCCAAGATCACCCTCGCCATGCTCATGTGCGGCATCGTCAGCGCCGCCTGCGTCGGAGCGGCGAGCGCCGCCACGCCCACGGACCGCACGCTGAGTGTTGCCGTGCAGTACGATCCGCAGAGCATCTCGACGCAGGACGGCGCGAAGAACTTGTACCGCAGGCTGGTCCGGGCCGCCGCCGATGTGTGCCCCGCGGATTCGAGCAGCCCGCATCTGATCAGCCCCGCGGTTCGTGAGTGCCGCGAGCAGTCGGTCGCCCGCGCCGTGTTCAAGATCAACAATCCCAGCCTGGTGGCGGTCTACAACACCAGCAGCAAGCATGGTTGAGCGTGGCAGCGGCCGGCCTCGCGCCGAACGGGTCGGTGTAATGACCCCTCAGCTCGAGGCTGGCCGCGTTTTCGCGGCGGCATGGCGCGCTGTGCCACCGAGAATTTCCCGATGCGCATCCTCGACGCCCGCCCAGCCGATCACCCGCACCCACTTGCCAGGCTCCAGATCCTTGTAGTGCTCGAAGAAATGCTGGATCTGCTTCAGACGCATGTCGGGCACGTCTGCAATCGACTTCCAATAGGTAAAAAACGGGCAGATATCGTCCGTCGGCACGGCGAGCACCTTGGCATCGCCGCCGGCTTCGTCGTCCATTCGCAGCACCCCTAGGGCGCGGCAGCGCACGACAACGCCCGGGAGCAGCGGGAACGGCGTGTGCACCAGCACGTCGACCGGGTCGTCGTCATCCGCGATGGTTTGCGGAACGTAGCCGTAGTTTGCGGGGTAGTGCATCGCCGTCATCATGAAGCGATCGACGAACAGCGCCCCGGATTCCTTGTCGACCTCGTACTTGATCGGGTCGGCGTTCATCGGGATTTCGATGATGACGTTGAATTCGTCCGGAAGCCGTTCGCCGGCCGATACGTTGCTGATGCTCATGGCGCTACTCTAGCGCAGAGCGGGGTGCAGCAGAGCGGCGGCGTCAGTCGATGGCCACCGAGCGGGAATCGCCCCCGGCCGGGAAGGGCGAGCCGCTGACCGCGGCGAGCGCACCGGTGGTCGCGTCGATGGAATAGACCGAGACGTCGTTGGAATTCTGGTTGGCCACGTAGGCAAAGGTGCCGGCCGGATCGATGACCACGCTCAACGGGAAGGTGCCGGCGCCGACCGTCGATGCCTCGGTCAACGCGCCGCTCGAGGGAGTGATGGCGTAGCTCGAGAGGTCGTTCCCGGCGGTGACGTTGGCGGCGTAGAGGAAACGCCCCGCCGGGTCGACCGCCAGCGCCTCAGGGCTCGTGGTCGTCGCCAACGGCGAGCCGGAGAGGGCCGCCAGCACACCCGTGTCGGTGTTGATGGAGTACAGGGAAATGCTTTTCGCCGTCTCGTTGGCCACGTAGGCATAGGTGCCGGTGGAGTCGATGGCGATCGACAGTGCGCCCGCTTGCGCGCCGAACGGCGAGCCGCCGATGGCAGCCAGGGATCCCGCGCCGGGCTCGATGGAGAACGCCGACACGGCTCCCGCCGCGAAATCGGTGACGTACAGGAAATTGCCGCCCGGGTCGGTCTTCAACGAGGTGGGTTCGCTGCCTGCCGAGAACGGCGAACCGCTGATTTCGCTCAGGAGTCCGCCGCTGCCGATCACGAATACCGACACGGTATTGTCGGTCTTGTTCGCCACGTAGACGAATTGATTGCCCGGATCGACCAGCACGGCGAAAGGTCCGTTCCCCGCGGCGATCGCCTCTCCCGCCGAGCTGAGCGCGCCCGTGCTGTCGTCGATCGCATAGACCGACACGTCATTGGACGCATTGTTCGCGACATACAGATAGGTTCCGTTCGGGTCGACGACTGCCGCCACCGGCGTCGTGCCGGTGGACGCAAAAGGCGATCCCGCGACCGGCGTCAGCTTGCCCGTGGAGGCATCGATCGAGTAGGCCGAAATCGTGTTCGAGGACTCGTTGACCACGTAGGCAAAACGACCGGCCTGGGTGCAGTTCACCACCACATTGTCGATGTCCGCAGTGCCGATGGTGCCGGAGCCGTTGTGCACCACGCAGGTTTGCGCGGGGTTCGACGGTTGGGTTTTCACGGTCACCGAGTAGCCGCCGCCCTGATCGATTCCCGAGGTGAATTGGAAGGAGCCGCTGGCGGAAACGGTCAGACTGTTGCCCGAGTTGATTTGCAGCACCAAGCCGGAACCGCGCACCCCGGTTACCTGGCCGCCGACGGTGTATCCGCCGCCCACGTGGCAGGCGCTCGCCGCCAAGGCCGCGGTCGTGGCCAAGATCCCCCATTTAACGCTGCTTTGCACCGAAATCTCCCCTTTTTCCCATCGCTCGCGTTGCTAGAGACCACGGTCGGAAACAATCATTCCGTCGATCGAGTGGCGGCTGCGTAAAGATTTGTGTAGAAGCTCTGCGCGCGGACCCGCGATTGTAGCCGTGGAATCGCCGTTCACCAATCGGATGTCTCTAGAACCCGACAGTGGTTTCGTGAACCAAATGCCGGTTTGAGTCTCGAACCTTGCGGATAATCGACGCAGACTGCACTCGAAAAGGATCGGCATGACATTACGCGTGGCACCGAAGATTTGGCTGCTGTCAACGATTGCGGTCGGTTCGTGCTGGTCCTGCGCGGCGTTCGCGACGTTGGGTGAGCCCGAGTCGGCCCTGAAGGGCGAGAGTCAACTGAGCGCGGCCTCCATCAAGCTGTCGGATCGCGGCACCTATCGCGTCCATGAAATCGACCTGCCGTCGGGAACGGTGGTCAGGGAGTACGCGGCCCTCGACGGCAATGTATTCGCGGTCACCTGGCATGGGCCTTTCGTGCCCAATCTCAAGCAGATGCTGGGACGCTATTTCGACGAATTCAGCGCCGGCGCGAAGGCCGCGCGCTTCGATCACCACCACGTGCAGGTCAATCAAAGCGACTTGGTGGTCCAATCCTCGGGCCACATGCGCGCCGTCAGCGGCCGGGCGTACCTGCCGCAGGCGATCCCGGGCGGAGTTTCGGTCGGAGAGCTCGAATGACGTTCCTGCGCGATCCGCGCTTCGCGACGCTTGCGCTGCTGTGCGTCGGCGTCGCGGCGTGCGGCGGCGGAAGCACCATCGGGGGGTCCGGTTCTAGCTCCACGAGCACCGGCACGACGACACCGTCCGGCTCCAATGTTGCAAGCGTCGCGGTCACTTCCGGTCCCAGCAACGACAGCGTCAACACACTGTTCACTTCCGTCACGGTGTGCGTGCCGGGCACCTCGTCCTGCCAGACCATCGACAACATCCAGATCGATACCGGTTCTTACGGTCTGAGACTCTTGTCCGGCGCTCTCACGTTGACCTTGCCGGTCTCGAAGACCGCCACCGGCAGCGCTCTGGTCGAATGCACGGAATTCGTCGACGGCTACAGCTGGGGTCCTCTGGCTCAGGTGGATCTGACCATCGCGGGAGAGACCGCAAGCTCCGTCGCGGTTCAGCTCATCGGCGATGCACGTTATCCGGTCGTCCCGTCCGATTGCTCCTCTGCTGCCCCCATGTCGGAGGACACGGTCGCGACCTTCGGCGCCAACGGCATCCTCGGGATCGGACCGTTCGCCCAGGACTGCGGCGATTTCTGCGCGGAGAGCATTCCCGAGCCGGCGATTTACTACGCCTGCAGCACCTCGTCCGAGTGCACCACCACGACCGTCGCCACGGCGAGCCAGGTGCAGAATCCGGTGATCTTATTCGCCAAGGACAACAACGGCACCATCATCTCCCTGCCGTCGGTGGCCACCCAAGGCGCCAGCGGAGTCACCGGATCGTTGATCTTCGGCATCGACACCGAATCGAACAATCAATCCGGCACGCAAACCGTGGTGCCCATCGCCACCACCGGCGCCGACGCGGGATTTTTGGGCACGACGTTCATGGGCCAATCCTTGAGCATGAGCTTCATCGATTCGGGCTCGAACGCCCTGTACTTCAATGATTCGAACGTCACCGCGTGCACCAACGCGAATTTCAAGAGCTTCTACTGCCCGGGCACCACCGAATCGCTGAGCGCGACGTTCGAGCTGTCGGGCGGCATGACCGCGTCGGAGAATTTCTCAGTGACGGACGCCGAAACCTTGAGTGCATCGTTCACGGCATTTCCGGGCCTAGCCGGCACGAATCCGCAATCCATGAGCTTCGATTGGGGCCTGCCGTTTTTTTACGGGCGGCGCGTCGCCACGGCGATCCAGGGCTACTCGACCTCCGCGGGCACGGGTCCCTATATCGCATTTTGACGATAGCCTTTGATGCGGGGCGTGGTGCCCTACCGGCTCGCGCAGCGGCAGGATAGACTTCCTATCAATGACCAGCGCCGCACTTCAGCTCGACTATCTGCCCACGGATGAGATTGCCGAGCGGCCGGCATCGTGGTGGCGCAATGTGCTGGGTGTCGTCGGATTCGCCAGCCCCCCGCACATCGATCCAACGCCGGTTCCGATGACCGCCAGCATGACCCCCTCGCTCGGGTCCACCGACAATCTTTGCGAAGTCTGGCGGGTCGCGGGTGCCGCCGATCTGCAGTTGGAGAACGGCCGGCAACCGGGTGCCCTGAGGCAGGGACGGGTGCACTACCGATTTTGCAAGGACCTCTTGTTCGGTTCGGTCACGATCGAAGAGCAAGCGTTCGACACCAACGGCTGCGCTCGGGCACGCCCGGATGGCGATTCGGCGGCGCTCTCTCAGGCGACGATTTCCGCGTATCGCGAGATCTTCGAGGTCCTCGCGCAAACCGAGCATCGCCACCTCATCCGCGTGTGGAACTATTTGCCGGAAATCAACCGCGAAACGGACGGCGACGAGCGCTATCGGCACTTCAATACGGCGCGGCAGACCGCCTTTCGCGCTTCCGGCCGCCCGACCAAGGCCGGCGTGCCTGCGGCATGCGCGCTGGGGTCTCCGGCCGGGAGCCCCATCTCGATTTATTTCCTGGCGGCGCGCGAGCCGCCGGTCATGATCGAGAATCCGCGCCAGACGAGTGCGTACCATTACCCGCCGAAATTCGGGGCGCACAGTCCGAGCTTCTCGCGGGCCTGCGTGCTGAATGAATCCGCGGGGACGAATCTGTTCGTATCGGGCACGGCCAGCATCGTCGGCTACGAGACCATCCATCACGGCGACGTGGCCGCGCAAACCCACGAGACGATCGCCAATATCGACGCCTTGCTCGACGAGGCCAATCGAGTGGTCGGCGCCGGGCGTTACTCTTTGGACGGCCTCAAGTTCAAGGTGTACGTGAGGCAGCCGCGCGACCTCGAGGCCATCCAAAGCGCGCTGTCGGCGAGCCTGCGTCCCTCGACGCCGATCGTGTATCTGCAGGCGGATGTGTGCCGCGAGGAATTGCTGGTGGAGATCGAAGCGACCGGCGAGTCCTCGCCGCTTTGAGCGATCAACGAACGATTCCGCCGATCCACTCGTAGAGCGTCACATAGGATCGGCTCAACGCCCGTATCGAGGGCAACACGGCGAACGCGCCGCGCTCATCCAATGTCCACATTTCCGCCGGCGCCGCGACGACCTCGAAGCCGGCGTCGGTGAAATCCGCTGCGGAACGGGCCAGATGGGAGCCCGACGTCACCAAAATGATCCGACGTACTCCGGCGGGCAGCAATATCCGCGCGGAGAAATCGGCATTCTCCCGCGTGTTCTTGGACGTCGATTCGGCCCAACGCACCGGAACCTGCAGATCCTCTTCCAGGAAGCGGCGCATCGACTGCGCTTCCCGCAGGTCGCCGGAGACCAATATGGGCAGGTGCGTGGCGCGCGCGATCTTGGCGCCCTCGACCAGACGCAGGACCACGGGCGGGTTCGGTGCATCGCCGCCGTACTCGGGCGCGTCGTGGCGGATGCCTCCGCCGAGAATCACGATGGCTTGCGCGCGCGCTTGGGCCGGCGTGAGGCGCGTCGGATCGAGTGCCGGATAGCGCTCGACCGAACGGGCCAGCGCATCGGAGATGATCGGCGTCGACAGAATCCAAAGGCTGCCGATCGAAAGGGCGCAGAGCGTAAGGCCGAGGCGCGGCCGCCGCCGCCAGCAAACGAGACCCACGATACCGACTATGAGCGGACTCGCCGGGGGCAGGATCAGGGTTCTGAAAAACACGTGTATGCCGTACGGTATCAAGGGATCCTCGCGATTTATGCGTTATGCGCCGCTGCGCGCTCGAGTGTACGATACTCGCCGTGCGGCACACCCGGCGCGACATCATAAGAACCCTTGCGGCGCTGCCGCTGATCCGGCTCGAACGAGCGGATCCGGACATGATTCTGTACAACGGCCGCATATCGACGCTGGATGCCTCGCAAAGCGAAGCAACGGCCGTCGCCATCGGCGGCGGCCGCTTCGTCGCGGTCGGATCGGACCGAGAGATCCTGGCGCTCGCCGGCAGGCGCGCACGGCGGGTCGATCTCGAACGGCGCCGCGTATTCCCGGGATTCAACGATGCCCACGCGCACCCTCAGTTGAGCGGCCTCGAAGCGCTGAAGAAGGTGGCGTGCGACAAAAGGTCGATCGAGGACATCCAGGCGGCGCTGCACGCGCGTGCCGAGCAAACCGCGCCGGGTCATTGGGTGCAGGGATACTTGTACGACGACGGCAAGACGCCGCGGTTCTTGACCCGCGCCGATCTCGACGCCGCGGTGCCTGATCATCCGGTCGTCGTGACCCATCGCGGCGGTCATACGGGGTACGTCAATTCGCTCGCGTTGAAAGCGCTGGGTGCAACCGCGGGGATCGCGGATCCGCCGGGCGGCCGATTCGAGCGCGACGCCGCCGGAGAATTGACCGGCCGGGTGGCGGACAAGGCGCTCGATGCGGTGCTCGGCAGGATCCCGGACGAGCTCACCCGCGACGATCAGCGTCGCGCGGTCGCGTTGATCTCAAAGCTCTACTCGAGCCACGGGATCACCTCGGTGTGCGAAGCCGATACGGGACCTGCGGGACTTCAGGCCTACCAGGATGCCCGCGAGTCTCAGGAGCTCACTTACCGGGTCTACTGCCATATGGGTGTGCAATACCTGGATCGATACATCGCGGCGGGTCTGCACACGGGATTCGGCGATTCCATGGTGCGCATCGGCGGCGTCAAGCAATATGCCGACGGCTCGATTTCCGAACGGACCGCGTGGCTCGCCGAACCGTATGTCGGCATTGCCGATTTCAGCGGCGTCGAACTCGGCACGCGGGAAAGCCTGTACGACAGCTCCCGCAAGGCATGGCTCGCGGGCTTTCAACTCGCCACGCATGCCAACGGCGAGCGCGCCATCGATCGGATACTCGGGGTGTACGAACAGCTGCAGCGGGAATCCCCGCGCCGCGATCCGCGCTTTCGGATCGAGCATTGCACAGTGGTGACGCCGGAGATCGTCGCGCGCATTCGCGCGGTCCAGGCGATACCCATCCCCTTCGCCGGCTACGTGAATTTTCACGGCGATGTGCTTCACTTCTACGGCGAGGAGCGCACCAAGCGGATGTTCGCCTACCGCTCCTTCATCGATGCGGGACTCAAGCCTCCGTCCTCCTCGGACTACACGGCGAGCCCGCCCGCGCCCATGCTCTGGCTCTATTCGGAGACCACGCGCCGCGACCCTTCGGGTCAGGTGTGGGGCGGGAATCAACGCATCACCGTGCCCGAAGCGCTGCGCTCGATGACCCTCAACGGCGCCTATGCATCGTTCGAAGAACACGACAAGGGATCGATCGAGCCCGGAAAGCTTGCCGATCTCGCGGTGCTCGAGAAAGATCCCCTGGCCGTTCCTGCGGAAGAGTGGATGGCCATCAAGGTCGAGCGGACCCTGCTCGGCGGAAAGTGGGTGTTCGAGGCCTAACGCGCCGTCGTTTTGTCGCCCCGTCGCCCGGCAAACAGGGGACCGAAGCATGTTATGAAAGATTCACGCAGCCGACACAAGTTTATGGGTTCGCCGGACTAGATTACTGCGAGCTTCGGAGTGCCTGATGGCGCTTGGTGGTATCGGGGTGTGGGCACCAATGGATTGGGGGATAACATGATCAGATGTGTGGCTTTGGCGTCCCTGACCGCCATGGGGCTATGCCTCGCCACAGGCGCGCAGGCGTCTGAAGTCTTGTACGACGGCATCGCCGGCAGCACAGTGACCATTACCGCGACCGACTTGACCAATTCAAGCATTCTCATCGGGCTGACGAACAACGTATGGAGCCTGGCCACCGGCATCGCGTCCCAGGCGGGTTTCGACGCGGCCGGGTTGACCCTCGATTCGTTCGTGTTCAGCACGTCGGGGATGACCACGGTCACCTCGCCCGCGGGTTTCGCCGGAACCACGATCAACCTGACCAGCGTGAGCCTGAACAGCACCGGGCCAACGCCCGTCTCGAATCTGGGCGGCGGCGATTATCAATTCACGAACGCCGGGGCAACCGTGTCCGCCATGTATTCCGTGAACGGCGGTGCGCCGAAGGTGCTGACCGGCGGCGGCACCTCGGGCTTGGGTGGTGTGGTCGGGCTCGGCGGCCAGGACACACTGGAAGTCAATGGAATCACGCTTGGCACGATCACGGTCGGCGGCCAAATCATCAGCTTGGACGCGAACATCGCGTTCGACGGTGCACAAGTGGTGCCGCTGCCCGCCGCGGCGTGGCTCTTCGCCTCGGGCCTCGGCCTCTTGGGTCTACCGGCCATGCGTCGGCGCGTTCGAAGCGTGGCGGTGGGCGCCGGGCACGCCTTGGTAGGCGCCGGTCTCGCGGCTGCGGTTCTCGGCCTCGCGCTCGTCCCGCGAGCATCGGTCGCCAGCACGGTGACGGTTTCGGGAGGCGGCCTCGATGCCGGCGCTCTGTGCGCAATCGGCGCACTTTGTCCCACCAATCCCGTCAACGGCTACGGGTATGGCAGTGGGGGAGCCGTGACTGGCACTCTGGACTACAACACCAGCACCGATTTGGCAGATTTCTCCTTCACGCTGTCGGCGAACACTTTCTTTGGGACTGAGGAGTTGCTCGCCGGGTCGACGTTCTCCGCGACTGCCATACCCATCACGGTGAGCACCAGCAATGGGGTTCAAACGATCAGTCTCGGGTCGCCGGCGCTGGACGCGACCACCAGCAATGTGCAGTTCATCAGCCCTGCACTGACGATGATCGAGAATACCCCCTCGTTGGCAGCCTTTCGGTGCCAGCTC
>Ga0302319_10020500_pt1 | contig 11953 bp, 9 predicted proteins | sample Bog_T0_2_FD_203319 | JGI IMG/M metagenome (GOLD analysis project Ga0302319, IMG submission 203319) | Peat permafrost microbial communities from Stordalen Mire near Abisko, Sweden - Bog_T0_2 | ecosystem: Environmental > Terrestrial > Soil > Wetlands > Peat | place: Sweden: Abisko, Stordalen Mire...
CTGGACTACTACACCGGCGGCTACGACGACTTCGAGCGCATGCGCGCGGAGAAACTTAGGCTCAACGCGGCCGCCCGCACGAAACAGGACGCCGAGCGGGCGCACTTGCAGGCCTTCGTCGACCGGTTCAAGGCCAAGGCCTCAAAGGCCGCGCAGGCCCAGTCGCGCATGAAGCGGCTGGCCAAACTTCCGCCGATCGCGGCCATCGGCGCCGAGCATGTGCAAGGCTTCACCCTGCCTTCGCCTGAACGGCCCCTGGCCCCGCCCCTGATCCGCCTGGAGGGCGTCAGCGCCGGCTATGACGGGCGCACGATCCTGAAGGACCTGACACTCAGGCTGGATATCGACGACCGCATCGGCCTTCTGGGCGTGAACGGCGCGGGCAAGTCGACCTTCGCCAAGCTGATCGCCGGGGCTCTTCCCAAGATGAGCGGGTCCATGCACCGGGACGGGCGGCTGAAGGTCGGCTGGTTCCATCAGCACCAAATCGAGGCCTTGGAGCCGTTGGATACGCCGCTGGACCTGATGCGCCAGATGCTGCCGGAAGCCACCGAGGCCAGCCGCCGCTCGCGCCTGGCGCAATACGGGCTGAGCGCCGCCAAGGCCGAGACGCAGCACAAGGACCTGTCGGGCGGAGAACGCGCGCGCCTGCTGCTCAATCTGGTCGCAGCCCAGGCCCCTCACCTGCTGATCCTGGACGAGCCCACCAACCACCTGGACATCGACAGCCGGCGGGCCCTGCTCGACGCCCTGAACGATTACGAGGGCGCCGTGGTGCTGATCACCCACGACCGCTCGCTGATGGAGCTGGTGGCCGACCGGCTGTGGCTGGCGGCGGACGGATCGATCAAGCCGTTCGACGGGGACCTGGACGACTATTCCAAGTTCGTTCTGGACCGCGCGCGCAAGACGGCTCGCGCGGAAAAGACCGTCGCCGCCGGCGCGCCCAAACTCGATTCCAAGAAGGCCGCCGCCCAGGCCCGCGCGCAGCTGGCGCCGCTCAAGAAGGAGCTGGACGCCATCGAGGCCAAGGTCGCGCGGCTGACCAAGCAGTTGGCCGAAGTCGACCTGGCCTTGGCCGACCCCAAGAACTTCAAGCGGCCGAACGAATTGGCGCAGTTGGGCCGCGATCGGGCGCGCAACCAGGACAACCTGAACCGGGCGGAAGGCGAATGGCTGGCGCTCGCAGAGCGTTATGAGGAAGCCAAAAACCTCATATAATCCGATATTCTGCTAGCCACACTTCACCTGCTTTATGAGGCCTGTTTGGGCATCGAACACGATGTTTAGCCGGGCCGGATCATAGTCCTGGGTGACCATGCAGGTGGTGCAGTAAACCCGGCGGCGCGTGGGATCGATCGGAACCGGAATCTCGCTGCGCGGCTTGCCCACCAGATCCGCGAGATCGGCCGCGCCACACTGATCGGCGTTCGCGGCGGCGGGTATTGGCGTCTGCCCCGGCGGCGATGGGGGCGCCTCTGGGACCTTGTCCAGTGACCGCGCTGGCGGGGCGCAGACGACCATGATCGCAAGGACCAGACCGCCGACGATCCCTGGTGCGACCCTCATGCCTGTTTCTCCCATCCGCCCTCGGCCCTTTGCTTCCAATAGGACAAGGCCGCGCCGGCGTCCTTGAGCCCCTTCCACTGGCGGCGCGCCAGGGTCAGTTGGTCATCATCCTTGCCATCGAAAAGGACAAGGCATCGGGTGTAGCCGTCAAGGACCCCAGGTTCCACGCCATCGATTAGAAACAAGGCCTGGGCCTTGTTGGCGTTGTCGGTTCGCGTCGTCAAGAGGATAGGCTGGCGCGCGGTATTGGCTTCACCTTCAACACCATGCGGCAGAAAGCTGTCGTCGCGATAGCTCCACAGCCAGCCGTCGAGGTGCTCGATCCGCTCGGCCGATCCCGCCCGCACCACCGCCCGCCAGCCCTTGGCCAGGGTCTTGTCCAGCAGTTCGGGCAAGGCCTGATCCAGGCTGGTCCGCTCCAGATGATAGAACCAGACTTCGCACCCCGCCTCGACCACCGGATCAGTCCTCGTAATGGTCCGCCACCAGACGGTTGAGCAGGCGCACACCGAAGCCGGTGGCCCCCTCCGGCACGGTGGGATTGGTCGACGGCTTTTTCCAGGCGGTGGAGGCGATATCCAGGTGAGCCCAGGGTAGGCCGTTGACGAACTTCTGGATGAACAGGGCCGCGGTGATCGAGCCGGCGGGGCGGCCGCCCACGTTCTTCATGTCCGCCGCGGGGCTTTCGATCTGCTTTTCGTACTGCGGCGGCAACGGCAGTCGCCAAAGCTGTTCGCCTTCCGCCTTGCCCGCGTCGCCCAGAGCCTGGGCCAAGTCCTCGTTGTTGCTGAACAGACCGGCGTAGTCGTGACCCAAGGCGATGATGACGGCGCCGGTGAGCGTGGCCAGGTCGACCATGAACTTGGGCTTGAAGCGCTCCTGGCAATACCAGAGGGCGTCCGCCAGCACGAGGCGGCCCTCGGCGTCCGTGTTGATCACCTCCACCGTCTGGCCGGACATGGTGGTGACGATGTCGCCCGGGCGCTGGGCGTTACCGTCCGGCATGTTTTCCACCAGGCCCAGTATGCCCACGACATTGACCTTGGCCTTGCGCCCGGCCAGGGCGTGCATCAGGCCCGCGACCGCGCCCGCGCCGCCCATGTCCCACTTCATGTCCTCCATGCCATCGGCGGGTTTCAGCGAAATGCCGCCCGTGTCGAAGCACACGCCCTTGCCGACAAAAGCGATGGGCTGGGCGTTCGGGTCCGAGGCGCCCTTCCATTGGATGATCGCCAGACGCCCAGGCCGCGCGCTGCCTTGCGCCACGCCCAGCAAGGCGCCCATGCCCAGGGCGCGCATCTGCACCTCGTCGAGCACCTCAACCTCCAGGCCAAGAACGTCCAGCGCCTTGACCCGATTGGCGAACTCTTCGGGAAAGAGGATATTGGCCGGCTCCGACACCAGGTCCCGCGTGAAAGTCACAGCATCAGCCACCGCCGACAGGGGATGAAACGCCGTCAGAGCCGCGTTGACATCCGCGGCCAGCACTTGGGCGCGATGGACAGAGGGCTTCTTTTCCGGTTTCTCGCGGGTCAGGTACTTATCGAAGCGATAGGCCGCCAACCGCACGCCGAACGCCGCCCGCGCGGTCTGCTCGGCCGACACGTCGGAAAAGCGTAGCTCCAGCAAGGTGGCGCCGGAGGACTTGGTCGCCTTATAGGCTTCCGCGCCCGCCAGCTCGGCGCCCTGATCATCGAACGCCTCCCGGGCGCCCGCGCCGATCAGAACGACCAGACCGGCATGCACGCCCGCCGGCGCCAAAAGCTCAGCGGACTGACCCTTGGCCCCGCGGAACCGGCCCGCCAACACCCGCGAAATCGCGCCGCCGGTGGCCTGGTCGAGGGCTTCGGCGGCCGTGGACAGCACCGGACCTTCGAACACCAGCACGGCTATCGCCGACAGTGGCGCCCCTTCGACCGCGCCGGACCCAACAAATTCGATCTGCATGCTCAATTCACTCTCTTTGACCGGGTGTTAGCGCGCCAAGCCGCGTGTCGGGGATTCAGCTTGCGCTGGCCTGAAGGGTTTGTTCAAGCAAGCGGTTGTCGCGGCCCGATGCGGACGTGTAGAAGATGGCTCGGCCAGTTGGGGCCTGCAACGCCGACATAGCGGCCCCGATGAAGCTGATCGACAGATATCTTTTCCGCCAACTGCTGGGACCGACCGTGCTGGCCACCGCGGCGCTGTCCGGCGTAGCCGTGCTCAGTCAGAGCCTGAGCGCGCTGGATCTGATCGTGCACCAGGGCCAGAGCGCCGCCGTGTTCGTCAAGATCACGCTGTTGGGCGTGCCATCCCTAATTTCCATGATCCTGCCGGTGGCCATATTCGTGGCGACCCTGGTGGCGCTGAACCGCCTGCATACCGAACAGGAGATCGTGGTCTGTTTCGCCGGCGGCATGAGTCGGTGGCGGGTCATTTCGCCCTCGATCCGCCTGGCGTGCCTGGCCGCCCTCGTCTCCTTGAGCATAAATCTCTGGGTCCAGCCCCTTTGCGCCCGCGCCATGCGCGAGGAACTGCTGAGAGTGCGCATGGATCTGGCCGCGACCCTTGTTCAGGAAGGACAATTCACCCAGCCGGCGAAGGGGCTCACCGTTTACGCCCACCAAGTAGAGTCTCAAGGCCGCCTGAAGAATCTATTCGTCGATCAGGAAACCGCCACCGGGGATTCCAACACCTTCAACGCCCAGGATGGCCAGATCGTCCAGCGCAACGGCGCGCCGGTATTGATCATGCGCCACGGCTCACGCCAGTCGCTGACCCGCCAGGGCGCGCTGAACTTCCTGGCGTTCGACGAAAACGTGTTCGACCTGACGCCCTTCCTGCCGGCGCCGGAAGCGGTGCATTACAAGACATCGGATCGCTATCTGCACGAGTTGTTCTTCCCCGACGTCAGCCAATCGTGGGAGCAAAAGAACCGGCAGCAGCTCTATGCCGAAGGGCATTCCCGATTGGCCGCGCCTCTGTACAACATCACCATGGTCTGCCTGGCCCTCGCGGCCGTGCTGGGTGGGGGGTTCAGCAGGCTCGGCTACGCTCGCCGCATCGCCATGGCCGCCGCCGCCGCCGCTGGCGTGCGAATCGTGGGCGTGGGCGTGCAGGCGATTTGCGACGACAATATTTGGTTCAACACACTGCAATACGCGGCGCCGTTGGGCACGGCCCTGTGGGCCCTGTCGGAGGTGTTCAAGCGACCGGCGCCGCAGAGGGCGAAACCAGTGACCCCATTCGCCAATCCGGCGCTGGGCGCCGCCGAATGACCTCCCGCCGGATTGAACGCTATATCCTGGTCAAGGCGCTCTGGGCCCTTCTTGTCGCCTTCGCCGTCATAGCCGCCGTCGAAATGCTGGTCGATTTCGTGGCGATCTCGCGGGACGTGGGCGCGCGCGTGGACGTGACGCCCTTGCAGGTCCTCACGCTGACATTGATGCAGGCGCCGTCGGTGCTGCTCCTGCTTCTGCCGTTCGTGTTCCTGTTCGGCACCCTCGGGGCCTATGTGGGCCTGAACAGACGCAGCGAGTTGGTGGCCATGCGCGCGGCGGGAATTTCAGCATGGCGTTTCATAGCCCCCGCGGCGCTCGCCGCCTTCGCCATTGGGATCGTCTCCACGATCGCCATAGATCCCCTCGCCTCCGCCCTGAACGCCCGATACACCCAGATGAGGGCCGCGCTGATGAAGGACTACCTTGTCACAGCGCCTCAGGACACCTGGCTCCGGCAAGGCTATGGTCGCCAGCAAGTGGTCATCCGCGCACATTCGAGAGACGATACAAACGGCTTGATTCTCAAAGGGGTATCCGTGTTTTTTTACACCTTGGATTCCCAGGGCGTCGCGCAATTCGACCGCCGGGTGGAGGCTGCGGAGGCCCACTTGTCCAACAAGGCCTGGGTGATGAAGAATGTATCCAGCGCCCGGCCGGGGGGGGAATCGGAACGCTCAGACAGTCTGTCCATCCCCTCTCCCATCCGTGACTCCATCGGCATTCAGCAGGCGAACGCGGACACGGTGTCGTTTTGGGATCTGCCGGGAACCATTCGTCGCGCGGAGCAGGCAGGCCTGACGGCGACCGCCTATCGTCTGACATTCCAGCAATTGCTGGCGGCGCCCCTGCTCTACATGTCCATGGCCATCCTGGCCGCCGCCTTCTCCCTACGCCTCATCCGATTGGGCGGCCTCGTGGGATTGGCTGGCGCGGGCGTGTCGCTGGGCTTTGGATTTTTCTTTTTCAATGCGGTGTGCGGCGCGCTGGGTCGCGCGGACATCGTTCCGCCCCCGCTCGCCGCATGGACGCCGCCTTTGATCGCTCTTTTGTCAGGTCTGACCTTGCTTTGTTACGCTGAGGACGGTTGATCACTCATGCGGGCACTGACACGAGGCGGACACAGATCTTGACGGAAACGGTCTGGAAGAAGGGGCTGTTGGCGGGCGCCGCCGCACTGGGGTTGGGTTGCACCGGCCCGGCGCTCCTGGCTGCGCCTGCGTTCGCGCAAATTCAGACCTCGCCAGCGGAGGCTCGGCCGCTTGCCGTCCAGTCCGCGGTCGCGGCGCCCAAGGCTCCCGCAAGCGCCCTCGCGACCCCGCAGACCAGCGCTCCCGCGCCTCCGTCGGCCGACGAACTGCTCAGCGATACGGCTTTCTATATCGAGGCCGACACCCTGATCCGGGATGACAAGGCCCACACCTGGACCGCCCGCGGATCGGTCGAAGCCCGCTATAATGGCCGGACCTTGCGCGCCAATGAAGTGATCTACAACGCCATCACCGGCGTGAGCACGGCGCGGGGCAACGTCCAACTCGTAAAAGCCGACGGCACCACGGAATTCGCCCAGGTCATGACCCTGGACAAGGGCTTTCACGAAGGCGTGGCGGTCGCCTTCTCCGCCCATATGCAGGGCAATATCACCGTGGCGGCGGCCGAAGCGATACGCCGCAATCAAGACGCCATCGAACTGAACAAGGCGGTCTTCACCCCCTGTGACATCTGCGCCAAGGATCAGACGACGCCCAAGACGCCGACGTGGTCTATTCAGGCGACCCAAATGGTGCAGGACCCGGCCCGCCGGCTGATCTATTATCGCAACGCCGTGGTGCGCGTTCTGGGCCTTCCGGTGATTTACACACCGGTGTTCTGGCACCCGGACCCCACGGCCAAACGCAGTTCCGGCTTTTTGGCGCCGAGCTTCATTCTCGATAGCCGCCTGGGTTTTTCCTACACCCAGCCCTATCTGATCGTGCTGTCGCCCTCGCAGGACCTGACCGTGGCGCCGCAGTTCAGCACCAAGGTCAAACCTCTGTTGCAGGCCGAATACCGGGAACGATTCTACTCCGGCGAAACAGATGTTCGGTTCGGCTATACGGATGAGCATGAATTCGACAACAACGGCAACTATTACGACTACCTGACCTCGCGCAGCTACATTCTGGCCCAAGGCGCCTTCGCGCCCACCGCGAACTGGACCTGGGGTTTCACTGCCGAGAGGGTGACTGACCCCCTGCTTTTCCAGCGTTACAACATCAACAACGTCTATGTGCCGCGGGGGCTATACACGACCGACAACCTGCGCCTGATCAGCCAGGCCTATGCGGTGGAGCAATCCGCCCACAGCTATGTGTCGATCTCGACCATCAGCTTCCAGGGCCTGCTGCCAGGGGACCAGAACGGAACCTTCCCGGTCGTGGCGCCGCTGATCGAAGCCCACTACCAGCCTGACCACCCGTTCCTCGGCGGAACCCTGCAACTGACCGGCGACAGCGTGCTGCTCGACCGCAGCCGGCAAGTGCTCACCGATACCGGACCGGGCAATTCCGACGAGAGGGCGACCGGTTCGGCCGATTGGACGAGCAACATCAACCTAGCCAACGGCATGCGTTTCCAACCGTTCGTCAACGCCCGTGCGGACGAGTATTACGTGTCCAACCAGAGCCCCACCCAGCTGGGCGATCACACAGTCACTCGCGCGCTCGGCACGGTGGGGGTGGATGCGAGTTGGCCGTTCTTCAAGCGGCAAAAGGACATGAGCATCGTGCTGGAACCCCTTGCTCAGCTTGCGATTTCACCCAACCCGCGCACCTACGCCTCCATTCCCAACGAGGACAGCCAGACGCTGATCTTCGACGAGACCAATCTGTTCGAGTACAATAAATCTCCAGGATTTGATTATTACGAGGCTGGCCAGCGCCTGAACGTCGGCGGACGCGCCACTGTGCGTCTGGATTCTGGAGGATCGGGCCAGATTTTGATTGGCGAGAGCCTGCGCGCCCAACCCGACCCCTCACTGGTGGGCACCAGCCTGAACCGTACAGCGTCCGACTGGGTCGTGGCCGCCTCGGTTCAGCCGTTCAGCCAGTTTTCGGCCTATACGCGCGCCCTGGTGAACCAAGACACCCACGCCCTGGACCGCGTGGAAGTGGGCGCCAACGCCAATGTTCAGTTCGTGTCGGGCTATTTGCGCTATTTGCGAGACGACATCGATGTCGTAGGGACGCGGACCGAAAACATGCAGGCCGGCATGCAGCTGAATTTTACCAAGAATTGGGGTATAGTGACGGACGCTAACTGGGACATCGCGAACAGGGTTTGGCCGACCCAGGACGTAGGCGTCGTGTATCAAAATGAATGCATCCGGGTCGCGCTGATGTACCAGCACAACGGCACCTATGACCGGGCGCTGACGCCTTCCAACTTGGTGCTTCTGCGGGTCACGCTGCCTATGCTGAGCATGGCCGGCATTCAACGATCGGGACTTTAGATGAGCTTAGACGTGCAACACGGATCGAAACTCGCCAAGCTCCACGGCTTGCGGTGTGGCGCGGTGCTCATGGCCGCGAGCTTGGTTTCACCGGCCCTGGCGCAATCGGTGGATGCTCCGACCCCATCGGCTCCAGCGCCAGCCGCTCAGGCCACGCCTGCGGCGCCTGCCGCGCCGCCGGCGGCGCGTCCTGCTCCCGGCCTGAACGAGTCCGTCGCCGCCCTGATCAACGACGACATTATTTCGACCTATGATCTTCAGCAGCGAATGCGCCTGATGATCCTGACCTCGGGCGTTCGGCCGACGCCGGACGCCTTGCAGCAGATCGAGCAGGAAGCGCTCAGCTCTCTCACTGATGAGCACCTGGAGATGCAGGAGCTCCTGAAGGTCCAGAAGCGACAGAAAGATAACAAGTCCAGCCTGATCGCCAGCGACAAGGACGTCGACGACGAGATCACCACCCTGGCTCGGCAAAACAATTTGACCTACACCCAGCTCAAGGCCTCGTTCGCTGCGGCCAATGTGGACCTCCAGTCCCTGCGCGAACAGGTTCGGGTGCAGGTCAGCTGGCAGCGTCTAGTCGGCGGCATGTATGGCTCGCGCATTCGCATCGCTGACGACCAAGTCGCCGCCGAGCTTCGCAGCCTGAATGCGGCCGCCAGCCAGCCGCAGTACTTGGTCAGCGAAATCCTTGTCGATTCGGCCCGCGCCGGCGGCGAGAGCCAGGCGGAAACCGGCGCCGAGCAATTGATCGCCCAAATGCAGAAGGGCGCGCCTTTCCCCGCCGTGGCGCGGCAGTTCTCCTCGGCTCCGACCGCGGCCAATGGCGGCGACGCGGGCTGGGTGTCCGCCGCTCAGGAACCGCCCGAAGTGGCGAAGGTGCTCGACAGCCTGCGCCCCGGTCAGTTGTCAGCCCCGATCCATGCCACCGACGGCGTGTACATCATCTATCTGCGCGATAAGCAGGCGGCCGCCAACCAGACCCTCGTGACGCTCAAGCAACTGGCCATCCGCCTGCCGAAGGATGCGCCGGAGGATCAGGTGAACGCAGCCAAGGCCACCCTCACAAACCTGCGCGCCCAAGCCAAGGGCTGCGCCAGTCTCGACGCCCTAGCCGCCAAGGCAAAGGGCGTTGTGGCGGCCGATCTCGGCGAAGCGGAAATCAGCGACCTCGCGGGACCGTTCAAGACCGCCGCCCAAACCCTTCAGCCCGACGAGATCAGCGATCCCATCCGCACCGATATCGGTCTGCACCTCGTGGCGGTGTGCGGCAAACGCAGCGCCGGCGCCAATATTCCAACCCGCGCCGAGGTGCAGAACCGCATGTACGCCGAACAATTGGCGGCCATGTCCAAGCGATATCTTCGCGATCTGAGAAACTCGGCGGACATCGAAACGCGGTAGTGCGGATATGGCGCTGCCTCCGCTGGCCCTGAGCCTGGGCGATCCAGCAGGCATCGGTCCTGAAATCATCGTCAAAGCGTGGCTGGCCTTACGGGGGCGAGGCGCGCCCTTCATGGTGATCGGCGACCATGAGTCGCTGGCCTCCGCCTCTCCACACGGGTCGTCCATTCTTGCCCGCGTGGGCTCGCCGCAGGAGGCCTGCTCCAAATTCGCAGACGCCTTGCCGGTGTATGACATGCCGCTGGGAGTCGCCGTTGTCGCCGGGCATCCATCCAGCGCCTATGGCGGCGCGGTGATTTCTTGGATTGAGACGGCGGTCGGACTGGCCCTTTCCGGTGACGCCCAGGCGGTCGTGACGGCGCCCATCGCCAAGGCCCCGCTCTATGAAGCGGGGTTCCGGTTTCCGGGCCACACCGAATTTCTCGGCGAACTCACGGCTCAGGCGCCCATGAAGGGGCCGCGCGGTCCAGTGATGATGCTTACGGCCGGCGATCTGCGCACCGTTCCGGTGACCATCCACGAACCCTACGCCATGGCGCCCAGCCTGTTGACACGCGACCTTATCGTCCATGCCGGCGAGGTTACCGCCGCAGCCCTGGAGCGGGATTTCGGCCTGAAGCGTGCCCGTCTGGCGCTGGCCGGACTCAATCCCCACGCCGGCGAGCGCGGCGCAATCGGGCGCGAGGAGATCGACGTCATTGCGCCAGCGGCAGCCATGCTGAGAGCCAGAGGCGTCGATTGCAGCGACCCGAAACCAGCGGACACGCTGTTCCACCCGCAGGCGCGAGCGACCTACGACGCGGTGCTGTGCATGTATCACGATCAAGCCCTGATACCGGTCAAGATGCTCGATTTCTGGGGCGGAGTGAACGTCACCCTCGGGCTGCCGATCGTGCGCACCTCGCCCGATCATGGCGTCGGCTATGACATCGCCGGGCGCGGGCTGGCCAGGCCCGACAGCCTTATCGCGGCCCTGAACTTGGCCGGTGACATCGCCGCGCGCCATCGGGCCAACCGGTGACAGACAACGCGGCGCTCGAAGCCCTTCCACCGTTGCGCGACAGTCTGGCCGAGCATGGCCTTTGGGCCAACAAGGGCCTTGGCCAGCATTTCCTGCTGGACCTGAACATAACCCGCAAGATCGCCAGATTGGCCGGCCCCTTGGCCGAGGGCGTGACTCTGGAAGTAGGACCGGGACCGGGCGGGCTGACCCGCGCCCTGCTTGAGGCGGGCGCCTGTGTGCTCGCGATCGAAAAAGACGCCCGCTTTGCACCACTGCTGGCGGACCTCGCCGCCGCCGCGCCCGGCCGCCTGACGGTCGTGCAGGACGACGCCTTGCGGGTCGACGATCTGGCCCTGGCCCGCGCCCTCATGCCCAACGCGCCCGTGCGGGTCGTGGCCAACCTGCCCTACAACGTCGGAACCCCGCTGCTGATCAAGTGGCTAACCGGCCCGCTTAGGCCGCAGTCCCTGACCTTGATGTTTCAGAAGGAAGTGGCCCAGCGGATTGTCGCAAGGACCGGGACGCAGGCATACGGACGGCTAGCGGTGATCTGTCAGGCTTTGGCGAACGCCGAGATCGTCATGGACCTGCCGGCCCGCGCCTTCACGCCGCCGCCCAAGGTCTCTTCCGCCGTGACTCACCTGACCCCTCTGGCCGATCGTCCGGCAGGCGACCTGGTCAATGCATTGGAGAGACTCACCCGCGAAGCCTTCGGCCAGAGGCGCAAGATGCTCAAATCGAGCCTGAAACTGCTCGGCGGGGTCGAACTGTGTCACGCCGCCGGCGTGGATCCGGAAGCCAGGGCGGAGACGATCGACGTACCGGGCTTTCTGCGATTGGCTCAGGCGGCCCTGTCCGCCGCGTCCTGAGGCGCAGCCGCGATGATCTGTGCGGCGAGGGTTTCAATCTGCTGCCGCGAGGGTCCGTCGATCTTGGGTGTGCGCTGAAGAAATCCCTCCAGGGCGAGAGCGGCCATTTCCAGACCTCGTAATGGCTCGCGCCTGGCCGATGATTCGGCCAGTATCCGCGCCTGCGCGCGAAGCGCCCTCAGCGCCTGTTTCGGATCGGACTCGAGCGCCGCCAAGGCGGACTGCACGATCTTAACTGCCTGACCGATGCGCTGGGAGATGACCGAACCGCCTTCCGCCCGACGTTTTCTGGGGCCCTTGTAATCTGCGGAATTGAACCGCCTGCGATCCGGACCAACGTAATTGACCGCTTCGATCCACT
>Ga0302319_10020501_pt1 | contig 11952 bp, 10 predicted proteins | sample Bog_T0_2_FD_203319 | JGI IMG/M metagenome (GOLD analysis project Ga0302319, IMG submission 203319) | Peat permafrost microbial communities from Stordalen Mire near Abisko, Sweden - Bog_T0_2 | ecosystem: Environmental > Terrestrial > Soil > Wetlands > Peat | place: Sweden: Abisko, Stordalen Mire...
ACGCCCCGGCCAGTAGTATATCACCCAAGAATTTAACGGATTCGACGGGGGCCCCGCAAGTATAGCTTTGCGGCACTCTTGCTTAGTGTGAAATTGACCTCCAACCGCGCGTGCGCCTTTAGGGCAACGTCGCTCGCTTTCGCAAGTTTTCACGATTCGCCATACCATGTCCAAATGCGCGATGTGTATAGCATCTTCGTAACCCCACGTCCTTTGATAGTCCATCCACGCCCTCTGAGCCTCTCGGGCCGGAGCCCACCGGTCTTGGCACTCTTGTGACTTGCACTCACACCACGGACCGTCACAGGCGTGAGCTGTAAGCGCCAAATTCATCACCAGAAGCATTGACGAGATAGCTAAAGTCCTTTTTGAGCGAAACGCAATCATGCTCGACGTTCCGTTTTGCCACCCGCCACTCAAATACGCGCGACGATTGAACCTACAACTAACGAGCCGCAAGTGCGGCATTGCTGCGGTAGACGCCGACCGCTATCGATCCTTTGTAAACGTTCCATTGGGTTAACTCACACTTTCCAATGGTCAAAGACCGCGACTGGAAGCATCAGACAAGCGCAGCCGTACCAAATATAAAAGCCAATTCGCCAGTGCGCCGTGTAAGAAGTTTCGAAGGAAAAATCGGTGGTTAACATCCCCTGTGTAGAAAGCGCTAATCCAATGATTGCGGGAACGATCGCGACACGTTTGCCGTATATCAAGCGCCCAACATTCCACAACATAAATGGAATAGCATACCATCCAAAAGAGCCGAAGAAAGGTCCGACCCATCCCATAAATAAATACTCATAACCCAGTAATTTATGGTCAAAAGGTAAATATAACGACACAACCAAAATTATAAGCGTGATGGAGCCAAATCCGAAACGATAAAATTCAGGTATATCTTCCCCGAGTTGTTGCGCAGATCGGACAAAATCTTTAAACATTGCGTCCCTATGCGTTGCGATTGCATTATATTCGGGTCAAAACGATCCAGCTAGCTCCATGCTACGCCGCGCGAGTGTGTACGCTATTTGATTAAGCGCCGGCTTTCCTTCCCGATTGACAGCGCGTTCACGCCAAGGCCCTCTCACGCTGCGTCCGCCTCCTCACGCCGCACCGCGGCGACCGCGTCGACCAGCGCCTCCAGCCCCGCCCCTGCCCGCGTCGCGTTGACCGACAGACGCTGACGATAGATCCGCGCGCCCGGCCGTCCCGCGAACATGCCCGTGAGGTGGCGGGTCATGTCGTGGAGGCGGGCGCCCTTAGCGAGTTGGCGCTCGACATAGGGATAATAGGCCTCCAGTGCGGCGAACGGATCGGCGAACGGGGCTTCGTCGCCGAAGATTTCCGCGTCGACCCGAAGCAGCAGCTCGGGGTTCTGGTAGGCGGCGCGGCCGAGCATGGCGCCGTCGACGAAGCGCAATTCGTCCTGAACCGCCGCGATCGTCGTCAGGCCGCCGTTGATCGCGATCGGCAGGTGGGGAAAGGCGCGCTTGAGATCGTGGACGATTTCATAGTCCAGCGGCGGGATCGTGCGATTGTCCTTCGGGCTCAATCCCTCCAGCCAGGCTTTTCGCGCGTGCACGATCACCCCGGCGGCGCCCGCCGCCGCCACATGCGCCACGAGGCCGAACAAAGCGTCGCGGGGCTCCTGATCGTCGACGCCGATGCGGCACTTGACGGTGACCGGAATGTCCACGGCCGCCCGCATTGCTTCGACGCATTGCGCGACCAGCGCCGGCTCGCGCATCAGACAGGCGCCGAAACGACCACTCTGCACGCGGTCGGACGGACAACCGCAATTGAGGTTGATCTCGTCATAGCCGAAGTCGGCGCCGATCCGGGCCGCCTCCGCCAGCCGCTTCGGCTCCGAACCGCCGAGTTGCAGCGCGACCGGATGCTCCCCGGCGTCGAAGCCGATCAGCCGCTCCCTCGGTCCGAACACCACGGCGTCGGCCGTCACCATCTCGGTATAGAGCCGCGCCCGGCGCGTCAGCAACCGATGCAACGCCCGGCAATGCCGGTCCGTCCAATCCATCATCGGCGCTATAGAGAAGCGCAAGCTATATTGCATATCTGCTCGCGAATACTCGGTTATATACTTCATTTGAGCCGAATTGTCCTCATATTTGTATTGTTTTGGCGCTTCGCTTGGCCGAAACACTGCCGTCCCATGCAGGGTGTCAAACGTATCGCCGCCGAATTCAAACAGCGCGCCGGGCAGAGCGATGGCTCCTGTATCTCAAATCCCGGACGAGCGCGAACGCGCCGAACGATTTCCGGGGCATTTACGGCTACAAGCCTGCCGGCCCCATGGGCAGGGTGAAAATCATGACGTCATGGGCGTCGATGTTGAATTTGACAGATCGATGAACCTTCGCCTTGCTCGGCAAGCGACACAGCGTGGCGGTCCGTCAGCCCAGCACCTCGTAGTTCACTTCGACCGGCTGGCCGCCGTTGATCGGCAGGATGTCTTGCGGGCAGGCCGACATGGCGACGACGACATCCATTTCCGCGCGCAGCACGACATAGTCGCCCGGCTTCGAAGCCGGCTCGCACCAGGAGATCTTGCCCTCCGGGCTTACGGGAATGTTCATCCACAGATTGAGCGGCTGCGGCACTTCGGGAAGAGTCGCATGGATCGCGCGCATGGCGGCGATCAGATTGTCAGTGCAGTTATCGTGATAATCCTTGCAACCGAGCAGGCCGTAGCGGTAGTCGTCGCAGGCGGCGATGAGCGTGTCGTGCAGGCCGGGCGAGGTGTCCTGCGCGAAGAACAGGATCGGCCGGCGCCGATTGCTGAACAGATTGTCGCCGGCCGTCGGGAAGATCTTGCCGAGCGTCGGACGCGTGTGCTCCATCGACATGAACTCGTGCGGATCTTCCGCGCTGAACGCCCAGGTGTCGCAGACCTGATGGCCGTGCGTGTTGACGATACGGATCGACTGCCCCTTGCGCAGTCGCACCGCGCGGCCGTGGCGCGCCGGGACGGTGCTGAGTTCGTGTGCGTGGACCATGACGATCTTCCTTCCCATCAGATTGTCGTTTCCGCCTTCAGGCGTTCGACGCTGCGGCGCAACCATTCCAGCGAGGTGAGCAGCGCCAGCGAGATCAGCACGAGGATGGTCGCGACGGCGAGAATGGTCGGGCTCACCTGCTCCCGCAGACCCGACCACATCTGGCGCGGAATCGTGCGCTGGTCGGGTTCGGCGAGAAACAGCACGACGACGACCTCGTCGAAACTCGTCACGAAGGCGAACAGCGCGCCCGAAATCACACCGGGCAGGATCAGCGGCGCCTGCACGCTGAAGAAGGCCCGCAGCGGGCCCGCGCCAAGATTTGCAGCCGCGCGCATAAGTGACCGATCGAAAGAGGTCAGTGTCGCCGTCACCGTGATCACGACGAAAGGCGTGCCCAGCAACGCATGTGCGAGGATGAGGCCCGCATAGGTCTGGGAGAGGCCAACCGAACTGAAGAAGAAAAACAGGCCCGTCGCGGTAATGATGATCGGCACAATCATCGGCGAGATGAGCACGCCCATGATCAGGCCGCGAAATGGCATTTCGGGGCGCGAAAGACCGACCGAAGCGAGCGTGCCGAGCACCGTGGCGACGAAGGTCGAAGCGATGCCGACAATGAGACTGTTGCGTAGCGCGAGCATCCACTGGCTATGGCGCCAGCTGTCGATCATCCAGTCCCATCCGAAGGCCGCTTCAGGCGCGCCCATGCCGTTGGTGAAAATATCCTTGTACCATTTCAGCGAATAGGCTTCGGGCTTCAGCGCGACCATGCCGCTGGTAAAACTGAAGAAACTTTCCGCATTGAACGAGAGCGGGATGATGACGAGGATCGGCGCGACGAGGAATATGAGGATCGCGGCGCAGATGGTCCGGAAGGCGTAATGCCAGGCGATGTCGAACGTCGTTGCATAAACGGGGAGAGGTGAGCGAAAAATCGCCATGTCAGCCCAGCTTCATTTTGTCGATGCCGATGAGACGGTTGTAGACCCAATAGAGGGCAAGAACGCCGAGCAGCAGGATCGTGCCGATCGCCGCCGCGAGCGGCCAGTTCAGAGTCTTCTGCATGTGGAAGGCGATGATGTTGGAGATGAGTTGGCCGCTTTGTCCGCCAACCAGCGCCGGCGTGATGTAATAGCCGACCGCCAGAATGAAGACCAGCAGACAACCCGCGCCGAGCCCCGGGATCGTCTGTGGGAAATAGACCTTCCAGAACGCGGTCCAGGGGGTCGCGCCGAGCGAAAGCGCCGCCCGCGTAAAATTCGGGTTGATCCCCTTCATGACAGAGAACAGCGGCAGGATCATGAACGGCAACAGTACGTGGGTCATCACCACGAGCGTCGCGAACATGTTGTACATCATCTCGAGACGGCCCTTTTCGCCGATGATGCGCAGCGCGACGAGCGTGTCGTTGACGACGCCGTTGTGCTGCAACAGCGCGATCCAGGCCGTGGTGCGCACCAGCAGCGAAGTCCAGAACGGCAACAGCACCACGATGAGCAGCATATTTGATACGCGTAACGAAACATGCGCGAGCAGATAAGCGACGGGAAAGCCGAGCAGCGCGCAGGCGAGCGTCACCCCGGCGGCGACCCACAGCGTGCGGCGGAACAACATGAGATGCAGCGCTTCGTCCGAGTCCTGCTCGCGAATGGAGCCGTCCGCCTGAAGGCGGAAGTCGAGCGCCTGCAAGAAGAAGCGCGGCGACAGGCTCGGAGCGACGATCTTCAGCGCGCGCCAGATCTCGGGCTGCGCCCAGTCATCGTTCAAGGCCGCGAGCCCGGCGCAATAGGGCGCCTGGATATCCGCGTTGGCGACCTGTTTGACGTGCGAGAGACTGCCGGCCCGCTCGCGGTTGACGAAGGTCGCGATGCGCGAGGGAATGGCGGGGTCGATGGCCTTGGCGGCGTGCATCTCGACCACGAGCGCCTCGCACAGCGCCTCAGGCACGGGCGCATCGACCTTCCAGTCGGAAATCAGCGCGGTAGTCTTGGGCAGATTGGCGGAGACCAGCGTATTGTAAGCGGCCTGACGCACGAGCGTCAGAATGGGCATGGCGAAACTGAGCAGCACGAAGGCGAGAAGCGGCGCAACGAGCAGGAACGCGCGCCATTTTCCCCGCCGTTCGGCTCGCGCAAGCCGACGCTTCAGTCCCTCGGCGCCCAGTTCCATGGTGGTCATCGTTTTCCGAAGCGCCGGGGCGCGGCGATGGAGCCGCGCCCGGGATTCTCCGTCCCCTAAAGCGTTACTTGCCGATCCAGTTGATGAAGCGCTCGTTGAGTTCGTCGTAGTGCTCGGACCAGAACGCCACGCTCTGCACGAGCGAATTGCCCATGTTGGCCGGATTGGTCGGCATGTTCGGCGCCATGTCGGTCTTGCCGTCCATGAACTTGCCAACCAGCGGCGCCGAGGATTTACGCGTCGGGCCATACGGGATGTATTTGGCCTGATCGGCGAGCGGCTGGGTCGAGGTCGAGAAGTCGATGAAGTCCATCGCGACAGCCTTCTCCTTCGAGCCCTTGAGGATCGCCCACATGTCGAAGACCTGCTGCTGGCCGTCCCACACGATCACGAAGGGTTTGCCCTCTGTGACCATCGGGGTGAACAAGCGGCCGTTATAGGCGGTCGTCATCGTCACTTCGCCGGAAGCGAGCAACTGCGGCGGTTGCGCGCCGGCTTCCCACCACACGACCGAACTCTTGATCGTGTCGAGCTTCTTGAACGCGCGCTCGACGCCGTCCTTGGTGGCGAGCACCTTGTAGACATCGGCGGCGGCCACACCATCGGCCATCAGCGCCATTTCGAGGTTGACCTTGGCTTCCTTTTTCATGCCGCGCTTGCCGGGGAAGGTCTTGAGGTCGAAGAAGTCGGCGACTTTGGTCGGCTTGGCGCCGGGGAACTTCGTCGAGTCATAGCCAAAGATGTTGGCGTAGGCGATCGTGCCGACCGCGCAGTCGAGCAGCGCGCCGGGGACAAAATCGGCCTTGGCGTCGGAACCGTCGGCGCCTTTCGGCAGCTTCGTCAGGTCGAGCTTCTCGAACAGGCCGTCGTTGCAGCCGGAAACCGCTTCCGACGGCTCCACGTCGATGATGTCCCAGGTCACGTTGCCGCTCTCGACCTGCGACTTCACTTCGGCGAGGCCGCCGTTGTAATCGGCCGAGACAATCGTGTTGCCGGTCTTGGCCATCCAGGGTTTCTGATAGGCTTCGACCTGCGACTTCGTGTAGGCGCCGCCCCAGGAAACGACCGTGAGCTGATCAGCTTTGGCGGCGGCGACGGTCAAGGCCAGCGTAGCTGCGCTTGCCAGCAGAAGGTTTGTAAAGGTCTTCATCTTTGTCTCCGTTCTCCCTTCGCTCAGGACGGGTCGTCCTGAGCGTCACTCCGGCGGTCTCGCCGCATCCTCCAGCCCGCGCAAGCATGACCTGCGCGGGCAGAACTTTCAAACATCGAGCGCCCGACCGTCCTCGACGGCCCAGCCCACGCGCACGATTTCGCCCACCGTGAAGGCCCGACGTCCTGCGCCGTTGCTGAGCTTGACGATGAAATTCTCGTCGCCGAACACCTGCATGCGAATGCGAATGTGGTCGCCGAGATAGATGACCTCGGCTATCGTCCCGTCCACCTTGATTTCGCTGTCCTGCGGCTCGAGAGAGACGCGCTCGGGCCGTATCGAGATCTGCGTCGGTTCGCCGACGGCTGCCTTTACCGCAAGCGCCGGCACGACGCCGCCGCCCGTCATTTCGATTTCGGCGCGACCGTTGCTGAGCGCGCGCGTAATGCCGCGCAGCCGGTTGTTCTCGCCGATGAACTGGGCGACGAAACTGTTGTTCGGCTTCTCATAGAGATCGGATGGCGACGCCAGCTGCTGGATGCGGCCGTCGTTGAATACGGCGATGCGATCCGACATCGTCAACGCTTCTGATTGATCGTGCGTCACATAGACGATGGTGATGCCGAGCCGCTCATGCAGATGTTTGATCTCGAACTGCATGTGCTCGCGCAATTGCTTGTCGAGCGCCCCAAGCGGCTCGTCCATCAGCAGCAGTTTCGGCTCGAATACGAGCGCGCGCGCCAACGCGATGCGCTGTTGCTGGCCGCCGGAAAGCTGCGCCGGCTTGCGGCCCTCGAAGCTTCCCATACGCACCATGTCGAGCGCCGCGCGCACGCGCCTGGTCGTCTCCGCCTTGCCTATCCCACGCACGCGCAAGGGAAATGCGACATTGTCGGCGACGGTCATGTGCGGGAACAAGGCGTAATTCTGAAACACCATGCCAAGCCCGCGCTTGTGCGGCGGGATATTGTTGATGAGTTCGTCGTCGAGAAAAATCTCGCCGCTCGTTGCGCTCTCGAAGCCCGCAAGCATCATCAGCGTCGTCGTCTTGCCGGAGCCCGACGGGCCGAGCATCGTCAAAAATTCGCCGCGCCCTATGGAGAGATTGAGCGCTTTGACGACCAATGATCGACCGTCGTAGGTCTTCTGCACATTCTCGAAGCGAACGAAGCCCTGGGCGCGCAAGGAGGACATGTCAGGCGCCTACGGAATGGGCGGGAACAAGCTCAGGCGTCATATATTCAGGTACCCGCATCAAAATCCGCCACGCCATCAGACAAATCCGCGCGTCCCGCACGCCTTGCACAACGAAATCGCAATAACCATGCCAAAGCGCAATTGTTGAAGGCAGGACGGATGAACAAATAGACATGGCGCCTTCGCGCACGCCGGTCGCGGGCGGCAAGAGCGGGAAACGTGAGCAAACGCCTCGCATTGTTGATCCCTGGAAGCGCGAAAGGACGCTGAAAGCAAAGCCTAGCTTGAGGTGGGCGTACAAACGAAATGAGAAATAGTCATTGCCGGATCAGCATTGCTTATCTCTCTACAAAAACATGGCGGCGAAGCGCGCGGCGAAGCTCTTGGCGACGCCGGTCTGTGCGCGCGGATTGAGGTAGACGCCGACGGTGACGTCGGAAAGCGCGGGCAAATCGGCTTGCGGCCCGATGCGTTGCACGTCGCGGGGCAAAATGCGCTCGGCGAGCACGCTGACGCCGAAGCCAGTCGAGACCGCCGCTCCTATGCCGTTCAGCGACGGGCTGACATAGACGACGGAAAACGGCCGGCCCTCACGCTGCATCCCGGTCAGCATCGCCCGGCGATAGAGGCAGCCTTCGGGATAGCAGACGATGCGCACGGGTTCGCGCGCTTTGGGACCGTCGGCGGACTGGCCAATCCAGACGAGTCGCTCGCGCCAGGTCATGAAGGCCCCCTGCGCTGGCCCGTCCGCCGTCATGGCGATGACGATGTCATAGAGATCGTCGCGCAGGCCCTGCAACAGTTCAAATGACAATCCGCAGACGACGTCGAAAGCAATGCCGTTGTCTTCGGCGCTCAGGTCCGACATCAGGCGCGGCAGGAAATGGTCGGCGTAGTCGTTGGGCATGCCGAGCCGAAGCCGGCCGCCGCTGTCGCGCCGCGCCAGCTTGACCAGCATGCCGTCGTTGAGCGCGAGGATCTGCCGCGCATAACCGGCGACAATCTCGCCTTCCTCGGTGAGCTGCGTGCTGCTGTCCTTTGCAAACAGCGGCGCCTCGATGATCTCCTGAAGGCGCTTCATGCGCAGCGAGATCGCCGACTGCGTGCGCCCCAACTGGTCGCCGGCGCGCGCGAAGCCTTTGAGGTCGATGATCGCGATGAACGCGCGCAACAAATCGGTGGGAATATCTCGCATGCCGTCCCCAGCGGAGCGGCTGCGTCACGGGCTGAACGCCCGCGGCGCTCGAGCCCCGCGTCAGCCGCGGACGATATTGTGTTCCGGGCCAAAGGGGAAGCCGGTGATGTTCTCCGCGCCGGATTCGCTCAGCACGAGAATATCGTGTTCGCGATAACCGCCGGCGCCGGGAACCCCTTCCGGGATCGACAGCATCGGCTCCATGGAGACGACCATGCCGGGCTGCAGCACGGTATTGATGTCCTCGCGCAACTCCACACCCGCCTCGCGACCATAATAATGGCTGAGGACGCCGAAGGAATGGCCGTAGCCGAAGGAGCGATAACCGAGCAGGCCGCGGCTGCGATAAATCTCGTTGAGTTCGGCCGCGATGTCGCCGCAGCGCTTGCCCGGGCGCAGGATCTCGAGGCCGCGACGGTGCACCTCGCAATTCACTTCCCAGATCTTCCGGTGCTCGTCGCTCACATGGTCGACGAACAACGTGCGCTCTAGCGCCGTGTAATAGCCCGCGATCATCGGAAAGCAGTTCAGCGAAAGAATGTCGCCGTTCACCAGCTTGCGGGACGTGACGGGATTGTGCGCGCCGTCGGTGTTGATCCCGGATTGGAACCAAACCCAGGTGTCCATCAGTTCGGCGTGCGGGAAAGCCTTGGCGATGTGGCGCACCATGGCCTGCGTGCCGGCCAGCGCGATTTCGTGTTCGGCGGCGCCTTCGCGGATCGCGTCGCGAATGGCGTAGCCGCCGATGTCGGCGGTCTTGGCGCCGTGCTTGATGACCTCGATTTCCTCGGCCGACTTGATCGTGCGCATCCACATCGTGGCCTGGCCGAGATCGATGAATTCGACGCCCGGCAGCGCGTCGCGCAACATCTGGTGCGCTTCCAGATTGATGTGATCGAACTCGATGCCGACGCGCATGGCGCCCTTCAACTCTTCCTGCAGCGCGAAGTAGTAATTGTCCTTGCGCCAGTCGGTATAGGTGATGTTGTCGCCGAAGGTGCGGCGCCAGGGCTGGCCGGCGTCGATGCCCGCCGAAATGGAGACCGCGCGCGTCGGAGTGACGACGAAGGCGTATTTGCGGCCGAACGAGCAATAGAGGAAGTCGGAGAAATAGTTGATGTTGTGGTAGGAGGTCAGTAGCGCGGCGTCGAGCTTCATCTCTTCGAGCGCGCGGCGCAAGGTGTCCTGCCGGCGCTGCATCTCGAAGGCGCTGAACGTGCCTTTCACCTTCTCGCCATTGTGCATGGTCTGCAAACGCAGCAATTCGTTGGGCATCGCCCGCGCGCTTATATTCATGATGTTTCCCTCGCCTCGCCGGGCGTGCGGCGGCGCTGTCCTGAGCGGGGAAAAGCTACGACCATTTGCGCGCCCGGGGGAAATGAGTAATGCAAATCGCCCCATTGGCGCCGACGGGGCGCCTTGAAAGAAACTCGCCCATGACCGCCGCCTCGCTCGAGATTCTCGACCGTCTCATCGCCTTTCCGACGGTTTCCTCCGCGTCGAACCGCGACCTTATCGCCTTCGCCGCCGAATTCCTGGCGACGCGCGGGATCGAGGCGAGTCTGACGCCCAACGCCGAAGGATCCAAGGCCAACCTGTTCGCCACCATAGGCCCAAAGGACCGCGGCGGCGTGATGCTCTCCGGCCACACCGACGTCGTTCCCGTTGAAGGGCAGGCCTGGAGCGGCGATCCCTTCCGTCTGCGCGATCTCGATGGTCGCCTGACCGGGCGCGGCGCCGCCGACATGAAAGGTTTTCTTGCCTGCGCGCTGGCGGCCGCCGATCGCGCCGCCCGAATGGACCTCGCCACGCCGCTGCATCTCGCCTTCTCCTATGACGAGGAAATCGGCTGCATCGGCGTGCGCTCGCTGCTCGAGGCCATGGCTGGCGCGCCTTTTCGACCGGAGATGGCGATCGTCGGCGAACCCACTTCGATGCGCATCGCCACCGGCCATAAGGGCAAGACGGCGCTGCGGGCGCTCTGCTGCGGCCGCGAGGCGCATTCGGCGCTCGCGCCCACCGCCCTCAACGCCATCCATCTCGCGACCGCCTTTGTCGACAAGATCCGGGCCCGGCAGGCGGCTTTCGCGAACGAGGGCGCCCGCGACGGCGCCTACGACGTCCCCTACACGACGCTGCATGTCGGCCGGATCGCCGGTGGCGTCGCGCTCAACATCGTTCCGAATACGTGCTCTTTGGAGTTCGAATTCCGCAATCTCGCCGAGGACGATCCCGCGGCCTTGCTCGCCTGCCTGGAGGCCGACGCCGAAGCCGTCGCCGCTCCGTGGCGGAAGGCGTTTCCCGAAGCTGCGGTGAAACTGGAGGTGACCAATGCCTATCCCGGCCTTGCCACCGAGGAGAACGAACCTGTGGTGGGCTTCGTCCAAAGCCTCACAAGTCGCAACGATCGTCTCAAGGTCGCCTTTGGCACGGAAGGCGGCCTTTTCCGCGCCCGCCTCTCTATCCCCACGGTCGTGTGTGGTCCCGGCTCGATGGACCAGGGGCACAAGCCCGACGAATGGCTATCGCGCGACCAGCTCGCCGAATGCGACCGCTTCATGGACGCGCTGTTGGGCCGCCTCGCCGCCTGAAGGGAACGCCCTGCTTCAGCTCTTCCGAAGCCTTGGGACGGAAACGACTAATTTGCTTGCCTCGATCGGCGAGACAGGGTTGTCGTGCGCAAGCGGCGCAGCGTCGACCCGCGCTGCCTGATCGCTCCCCTTTTGATCGAGGTTCAAGATGATCCATAAACGCATCCGCCCGTTCAACACCTCGAAGACCTACCCGGAACAAAAGCTCGACAACGATCTGGCCCAGGCGGTGGTCGCGCGCGGCGCGGTGATTTTCCTGCGCGGTCAGTGCCCGCAGGATCTCGATACGGCGGAGGACGTCGGCATCGGCGATCCCGTCGCGCAGACCCACATGGTGATGCAGAACATCAGGACCCTGGTCGGGGAGGCCGGCGGCGAGATGGCGCACATATGCAAGCTGGTCGTCTATCTCACCGACATCCGCCATCGCGAAGCCGTCTATCGCACCATGGGCGAATACATTCGCGGCGTTCATCCCGTCTGCACTGGCCTCGTCGTGGTGGCGCTGGCTCGTCCCACTTGGCTCGTCGAGATCGACGCCACCGCCGTCATTCCGGACTGACCGCCATGACCTTCTCCATTGCCGCGCGTTGCGCGAACACGGGCCGGTTCGGCATCGCC
>Ga0302319_10020502_pt1 | contig 11952 bp, 11 predicted proteins | sample Bog_T0_2_FD_203319 | JGI IMG/M metagenome (GOLD analysis project Ga0302319, IMG submission 203319) | Peat permafrost microbial communities from Stordalen Mire near Abisko, Sweden - Bog_T0_2 | ecosystem: Environmental > Terrestrial > Soil > Wetlands > Peat | place: Sweden: Abisko, Stordalen Mire...
AACGGCCTTCCAAACCGCGAGGCATCCGTCGATGAGCCCCTCGAGCTCGCCCAGGGGAATCATGTTGGGGCCGTCGCTCAGGGCATTCTCCGGGTCCGGATGGGTCTCTATAAAGAGGCCGTCGGCCCCGGCCGCAACGGCCGCCCTCGCAAGCGGCGGCACAAATTCCCGCTGGCCGCCGCTCTTGCCGCCGGCTGCGCCCGGCAGCTGCACGCTGTGCGTGGCATCAAAGACCGTGGGAAAACCGTTCTGGCGCATGATGGCGAAGGAGCGCATGTCAACAACGAGGTTCTGGTAGCCGAAGGTCGTCCCCCGCTCGGTCTGCCAGATCTCCGCGGCGCCGCCCTGCTTGAGCTTGCCGGTGACGAACACCATCTCCTGGGGGGAGAGAAATTGGCCCTTCTTAACGTTCACGGTGCGGCCGGTGGCCGCCGCCGCCAGGAGCAGGTCCGTCTGCCTGCTGAGGAAAGCCGGGATCTGGAGCACGTCGCAGACAGCCGCGACCGCCTCGCACTGACCGCGCTCGTGCACGTCCGTGAGGACGCGGAAGCCGTACTCCTTCTTGATGAGGGCCAGGAGCGCGAGCCCCTCCTCCAGGCCGGTGCCCCTGGGGCCCGATCCCGAGGTCCTGTTCGCCTTGTCGAAGGAGCCCTTGAAGACGATGTTGAGCTCGGGGTGGGCCTTGCCGATCGCCGAGAGACGGGCCGCCACCAACCGGCATACGGCCTCCGTCTCCAGGGAACAGGGCCCCGCGATTAGGAGAAGCTTGGACGGGTCAAAAATCTTCACGCGCGCCCCTTTTTTGCCCCCGCCTTCCTCCGGCGGATCGCCGCAGCGATGAACGAGGCGAAGAGCGGGTGCGCCTGGTTGGGCTTGGACTGGAACTCCGGGTGGAACTGGACGGCGACGAACCAGGGGTGGCCCTTCAGCTCGATGATCTCGACGAGGTTCCGCTTGGGGTTGATGCCACTGATGACGAGCGCGGCCTTCAACCGATCGACATAGGCGTTGTTCACCTCGTAGCGGTGGCGGTGACGCTCGCGGATGAGCGAGCTCCCGTAGGCTTTCGCGGCCAGGGTCCCGGGCGTCAGGGCGCAGTCATAGCTGCCAAGGCGCATGGTCGCCCCCTTGTCGGTTATGGCCTTCTGCTCCTCCATCATGTTGATGACAGGCTCCAGGCATTTGGGTTCGAACTCGGTGCTGTTGGCCCCGCGCAGCTTAAGCACGTTGCGGGCGATCTCTATCACGGCGATCTGAAGCCCCAGGCACAGCCCAAAGTAGGGAATGGCTTTTTCACGGGCATAGCGCGCGGCGGCAATTTTGCCCTCGGTGCCGCGGTCGCCGAAACCGCCAGGCACCAGGATGCCGTCAAGCCCCTTAAGGAGCGCCATGCCGCCCTTCTTTTCGAGGTCCTCGGCATCGATCCGCCTCACGTTCACCTTGCACGTGTTCGCGATCCCCGCGTGGGTGATCGACTCGTAGACCGACTTGTAGGCGTCCTGGAGCTCGATGTACTTGCCTACCACCCCGATCGTGACCTCGTGCCTGGGATTCAAGATGCGGCGGACGATCTCGACCCATATGTTCTTCTTGGGCAGAGGAATCGAGTATCCAAAAAGGTCCATCACGAGCTCGTCCATGCCCTCCTTCTGGAGCGCCAGGGGAAGCTGGTAGATCGAGGTGTCGACGTCCCGGCACTCGATCACGGCCTTGACCGGCACGTTGCAGAACATGCTGAGCTTGTCGCGCAGGTCCATGTCGAGCGGGTGGTCGCAGCGGCACACCAGCACATGGGGCTGGATGCCGATCTCGCGAAGCTTGGCGACCGACTGCTGCGTGGGCTTGGTCTTTAGCTCGCCCGCGGCCGCCAGGAACGGCACGAGCGTCACATGGATGAAGATCACATCCTTCGGCTTCATCTCGAGGGCAAACTGCCGCATGGCCTCCAGGAACGGAAGGCCCTCGATGTCCCCGGTGGTCCCGCCGATCTCGGTGATCAGGACGTCCACATCCTTTCCCCCGGCGTAGATCCGCTCCTTGATCTCGTTGGTGACGTGCGGGATCACCTGCACGGTCTTCCCGAGGTAGACCCCGCGTCGCTCCTTCTGGATCACGCTTTCATAGATCTGGCCCGAGCTCAGGCTGTTAAGATGGGAGAGGCGGCCGCTCGTGAAACGCTCGTAGTGCCCGAGGTCCAGGTCGGTCTCGGCGCCGTCCTCCAGGACATAGACCTCGCCGTGCTGGTACGGGCTCATGGTGCCCGGATCCACGTTCAGGTACGGGTCAAACTTCTGTATGCGGACGGAGAGGCCCCTGAGCTCAAGCAGTGCGCCAAGCGCTGCCGCGGTCAGCCCCTTTCCTAGCGACGAAACAACTCCGCCCGTCACGAAGATGTATTTCATCCGAGAGGGTTAAACGCCGGCGCCCGAGTCGCGCAAGATTCTTCAAACCCGAACCGGCCCCTACTTGAGAAAAACTGAGGCCGCCGCGACCGCCGATATGATCAGGAGGCCGAGGACGAGCACCCAAAGGGCCGCCTTAATCAGCTTCAAGAGCACCCAGAGGACCACGGCGGCGGCCAGGGCAGCGCACGCCACGACAAACCAGTGGGGATAGGCCGACAGGGATTCGAACATGCCAGACAGTGGCATTGGCCGGCTGGCCACGCAAAATGATTTGCCGAGCCCGTTCCGCGACCTCCAACTCGGCCACGCATGGAAAGAAGAAACGTTAATTCAAAGCCCCAGCTCCTTGCATGGCTTTTGTGCGACGGCGTGCACCTGGACCCGAGCTCGGGCAAGCACACGATCCTGGGCGTCTTCTCCAACATCATGGCGAAGCATTTCCCGGTGGTGCACCCGCGGATGGTCTGGTTCCTTGCCATCACCGACGTCGCTGCCGGGACGCACCGGATGAAAATCTCGATGGCCAAGGACCTGGACGACCCGAAACCGCTCATTGAGCGGGCCTTCGAGTCGCAGGGTCCGCTCGTAAGGATTAACCTGATCAACGAGATTCACAACCTGAGCTTCCCCGGGCCGGGCGACTACTCGATCCTGATCGAGATCGACGACGAGACGCTTCTGGCGACGAGCCTGACCGTCGCCGCCTCAAACGGATGAGCGCCCCGGAGGCCCAACTCGACCTGGTGGGGGTCGGCTCCCCGATCATGGACCTGATTTCCCAGGTACCCGACAGCTTCCTGTCGAACGTCTCTGGCGAAAAGGGCGGCATGGTGCTTGTGGACGACCGGGAGATGGAGCGGATCGTCTCCCACCTGGCGACACCGCCGGCCCAGACCACCGGAGGATCGGCCGCGAACGCGACCTTCAACGCAGCTCGCCTTGGTCTGCGCACCGCCTTTGTCGGCAAGCTCGGTAACGACCCCGTTGCCACGGTGTACCGGGAGCGGTTCAAGATGGCCGGGGTCGACGTGTCGCGCTTCAAGTTCGGGACGGTCCCGAACGCGCGCTGCCTGGCCATGGTCACGCCGGACGCCCAGCGAACGATGCGGACCAACCTCGGCGCCGCTATGACCCTTTCCCCCGAGGAGATCACCCCCGCTGATTTCAGGGGCGCCAAGCACGCCCATATCGAGGGCTACCTGGTCTTCAACCAGCACCTGTGCGAGGTGGTCCTGAACGCGGCCCGCGAGGCGGGCTGCACGATCAGCCTGGACCTCTCTTCCTTCGAGGTCGTGAACGCCACGCGCGACTGGATGTTCCGGCAGTTCGGGCACGGGATCGATGTCGTCTTTGCAAACGAGGACGAGATCCGTGCCCTGTACCCGGGCCGTGGATCGGACTACAGGGCCCTTGCAAAGGAGCTCGCCGGCCATGACGTGATCGCGGCGGTCAAGATGGGCAAGGACGGCTCGTGGATCGCGCGTGGAAAGGAGATCCACCGCATGCAGCCCATCCACCTCACGGACGTCGTGGACACCAACGGCGCCGGTGACGCATGGGCGGCCGGCTTCCTCTATGGTTTTGTCCGCGAGCGCCCCCTTGAGGAGTGCGGCGCCTCCGCCTCCATCATGGGGGCCGAGACCGTACGCCACTTGGGGCCCCTGATCCCCGACGGGGCCTGGGACGAAGTGAAGAAGAGGATTGCAGCGGGCCCATGAACTTTTGGGATGCCACCGCCTGCGGGAGGGATTCTTATAATATTTCAACGTTTTCGGTAACATTCGTGGACAACGCCGCTTTTTTACAACGGGAGGCCGCGCTCCAGCCGTCTCGCCTTCGAAATTGAAATCACCTTCCGCACTCGTGTCGGCAAGGGGTGTCGTGAAGCGCTTCGGGGCCCTGACGGCCCTTGACGGCGTCACGCTGGACATCGACCCGGGGGAATTCTTCGGGCTTCTGGGGCCCAATGGAGCGGGCAAGTCGACCTTCATGTCCCTCATCTCGGGGCTACGCGTGCCGGACGCCGGGACCCTGACGGTGGACGGAGACGGGGTCTCGGCGGGCTCGGCCCAGGCCCGCCAGGCTCTCGGGCTCGTCCCGCAGCACATCGCGCTCTACTCGGACTTAAGCGCGGAGAGGAACCTGCGGATTTTCGGAGAACTCTACGGGCTGCGGGGCCAAAGGCTAAGGGAGCGGGTGAACGTCCTCCTTGAGGCGGTGCAGCTTGCCGATAGGAGAAAGGACCTGGTGAAGGAGTTTTCCGGGGGAATGCAGCGTCGGCTAAACCTCGCCGCAGCCCTGCTCCACGAGCCGAGGCTCCTCCTCTGCGACGAGCCCACAGTCGGCGTCGATCCCCAGTCGCGGAACGCAATCTTCGACTTCCTGAAAGAGCTCAACCGCGGAGGCCTGACCGTCATCTACTCGACCCACTATATGGAGGAAGCGACGCGCCTGTGCTCGCGGATCGGGATCATCGACCACGGGAAGATCCTTGCTTCGGGCACCATTGACGAGCTCCTCGCGAAACTCCCGTTTGAGGAGGAGATCAGGTACCCGTCGACCCCGGAGACGGGCGCGCTTTCGGGCGAGCTCGCCGGTTTTGGCGAACTCTCGACCCTGGAGGGGGTCACCCGTTTCAGGCCCAAGCCCGGGTACCCGCTTAGCGCCTTTTACTCGGTCACCGAGAAGCACAACCTGCCGCCCCGGCTGTTCGCGAGCCAGCGCCCCACCCTGGAGGCGCTCTTTCTTCAGCTTACCGGGCGCATGCTCAGGGAGTAACATGCAAGCCATACTCATACTACTAAAGAAGGACTTCGCCCTGCTGCTCAGGGACAAGGTGTCCATCATGATCACCTTCGCCGTGCCCTTCGCCATGATCTACCTCTTCGGGCTTATCTTCAACGTTAACTCCAAGGACGCTGGCCCGACGGGCATACCCTTCGCTGTCGTCAATCAGAGCGACAATCCGGCTTCGAAGACGCTTATCGACGCGCTCAGGGCCGAGAAGACCTTCAGGATCATCACGGACTTCAAGGTGGACGAGAAGACGACGCGGCCCCTCACCGAGGAGGACCTGCGCCCCCTGATGCGGGCCGACCGCTTCAGATTTGCACTTGTCATACCGGGGGACCTGGTCCGAACCGACGCGATCGGCCTGCACTTAAAGACCTATTCCAATCCGAGGAACGAGATTGAGTCACAGATGGTGACCGGGATCCTGCAGAGGACCCTCTTCTCGAGCGTCCCGGAGCTGCTCGGCCAGTCGCTCCAGGCACGCGCGCGCAACGCCATAGGCAGCGTGCGCATGGATCGATTCAACGCGGCTATCGCATCCGCGGTCGCGCGGGAGTTCGGGGGAGACGAGGCTGCGATAAGGGAGCGCATCTCGAACGGAAACTTTGGGTTTGACCGCCTGGACCGGGCCACGACCGGGACGGGAGCCTCCTCCACCGGCGCCCGCGACGCCCTCTCCAATGTCGTGAAGATCGACAACGTTCAGGTGGCGGGCAACGACGTGAAGTCGCCCGCGGCCACGCTGCTTGTAGGCGGCTGGGCGATCCAGTTCCTCCTTTTCGCTGTCACGGCGTCCGCGACCGCGCTCTTTCGGGAGAAGGAGCACGGCATATTCCAGCGCCTGCTCTCCGCCCCCGTCAGGCGCAGCGACATCCTCTGGAGCAAGTTCCTCTACGGAATCTGCCTGGGCCTGATCCAGCTGGTGACGCTTTTTTGCGCGGGGCAGATCCTCTACAAGATAGACGTGGCCAGCCACCTGCCGCTCCTTGCCGTGGTGTGCCTCTTCGCGGCGGCGGCCTGCACGTCATTTGGGATGCTGATCGCGGCCATATCGCCCACGCCCGAGTCCGCGCGCGGGCTTTCCACCTTCGTGATCATGCTGATGTCGGCCATCGGGGGGGCCTGGTTCCCGGTGAGCTTCATGCCGGAGTTCATCCAGAAACTCAGCCGACTGACGCTCGTCTACTGGTCCATGGAGGGTTTTAGCCAGGTGCTCTGGGCCCATGCCTCTCTCGCCGAGCTCATGCCGACGCTCGGGTACCTGGCCATGACCACGGCGCTTATCATGGGCGTTTCCGTGTGGCGCTTCAACAAGGGCAGGATCTTCGAGTAGGGCCGGGTGTCCAAAATTTCTTTGCCGAAGCGCCTACTCTGGTCGAGAGTCGCCGATTCCCATGCCGGAGGACCTGACAAAGCTCGTAACCGACCTTGCCGTGCGCGCCCGCGCGGCATCGCTCGCCCTTGCGGTGTCGGGGACGGGCGCACGAAACGCCGCGCTTAGGGACTTGGCCGACCGCATCGACAGGTCCCATGCGGAGCTCCTTTCGGCCAACCGGATTGACCTTGATGCGGCCAACAAGAACGGACTCGCCCCCTACCAGGTCGACCGCCTGACGTTCACCCCGGAGAGGCTCGCGCACCTGGCCGAGTCCGTGCGCCAGGTCGCGTCGCTTCCCGACCCTGTCGGGGAGGTTCTCGAGGAGTCGACACGCCCGAACGGTCTCGTGCTGAGGAAGGTGCGGGTGCCGATCGGCGTCATCGGCGTCATATTTGAGGCGCGCCCCAACGTGACGGTCGATTGCGCGGCCCTGTGCCTTAAGAGCGGCAACGCCTCAATCCTGAGGGGCGGAAAGGAGATATTTGAGACCAACAGGGCATTGGCCGGGCTGATCTCGGAATCGCTCGCGGCAGCCAGGCTTCCCAAGGACTCCGTGCAGCTTGTCCCCACGACCGACCGGGCCGCGCTCGAGGTGCTTCTCAGGCTCGACTCCCTCATCCACTGCATCATCCCCCGCGGCGGCGAGGGCCTGATCCGGTTCGTCGCCGAGAACAGTACGATCCCCGTCATCAAGCACTACACGGGCGTATGCTTCGTCTATGTCGACAAGGCCGCCGACGAGGCCATGGCCGAGGCAATTGTCGTCAACGCGAAGGTCCAGCGGCCGGGCGTATGCAACGCGGCCGAGCAGCTGCTCGTCCACCGGGACGCCGCGGCCCGGATCCTTCCGCGAATCGGCGCGGCGCTTTCAGCAAAGGGCGTCCGGCTCCTGGGCGACGAGGCGTCCCGCCGGCTCCTGGATGGTGCGGGCGTGGCCGTGGAGGAAGCCACCGCAGCCGACTTCACTAGGGAATTCCTGGACCTCGTGATCGCCGTCAGGGTCGTCGGCTCCCTGGACGAGGCTATTGCGACCGTCAACCGCGACAGCTCGGCCCACAGCGACGCAATCGTGACGGCCGACAAGGCCGCCGCTGACCGCTTCCTTGCGGGGGTCGACAGCGCCGCGGTTTTCTGGAATGCGAGCACGCGCTTCAACGACGGCTTTGAGTTCGGGTTCGGCGCCGAGATCGGGATCAGCACGGACCGCTTGCACGCGCGGGGGCCCATGGGCCTGAAGGAGCTTTGCAGCTACAAGTGGCTGGTGACTGGGAGCGGACAGGTGCGCGGATAGGGGATCGCCCAGGGCCACAAGGCTCCAAGGATAGGGTTGCGCGGATCTATTCCGACGGTTATGTTACTAACAGAGAGAAATGCCCCAACGCGCCCTTAATTTCCTGACAGCTCTCCTGGCCACTGCGGCACTCGCCAGTGCCCAGAATACGACCCCCAGCCCGGCGTCCCCGGCATCCGGGCCCGCTTCCCAGGCCGCACCAACGCCGAACCCTGACACATCGGCTATCATGTTGGAGCCCAAACAGAAGGACTCCATTCCATTGCCGCCTCTCGACTCCGACGACGAGACCCGGAGCGTCTCCGTGGGCGTGGCTGCAGCGCTGGCCACCGGCATGCCCAAGTACAGCCCCCCCAAGCCCACTCCCACCGCTTCCGACACGTCGACGGACCTTAGGGACGTGGACAAGCCCAAGAACGAGATCAAGCGCCTGCCCAAGTACGTCGTCCAAGAGAGCCGGCCCCCGGTGTTCCGGGACCGCGACCTGTTCACAGCGGCCGGGCTTGCCGACCTTTCCTTTAAGAGCCACCCCGGGCTAGAGTTTGGCAACATCCTTGGGCTGAATTCCAGCGTCGCCACCCAGATGTACGAGGACGACCAGCGCCTTAGGAACATGAGCGATCTTTACGATACGGCACACGCGATGTCGCTCGGGGGCGATGCCGCAGAGGGCCGGTACATCCTCCAACAAAGCCAGGAAACCTATATGCGCGACCTCGACGGCTTCGGACCCACGGGATTGGCCGGGAGCAACGCGGGGAGCCCGGGTAAGTGACGGAGACGCTAATCCTGCGCGAGCTGATCGCAGCCGAGCCGGGCTGGGTCTCAGGCGGCGCAATGGCGGCAAAGCTCGGAGTGAGCCGGGTGTCAGTCTGGCACCAGATGGAGAAGCTAAGGGCCCAGGGGTTCTCGTTAGAGGCCCAGCCCGCCCGAGGCTATCGCCTCTCGGGTCGCCCTGGGATTCTCCACGCGGGCCTGGTGGAGGCGCAGCTGAAGATCAGGAGGAAGGGCTTCACCTTCACGGTCCTGGACGAGGTCGACAGCACCAATGACGAGTGCGCGCGCCAACTGGCGGCGGGCAACGCCGCGCCGTTCGCGATCTTTGCCCAAAAGCAAACCAAGGGCCGCGGCAGGTTCGGCCGGGTCTGGCACAGCGCCGCCAAGGGCAACCTCTACTGCAGCTTTGCGTTCCGGCCCCGGATCGCGCCGGAGCGGATGCAGACGTTCACACTCTGGATGGGGGTGACGATCTGCGAGCTGGTGTCGAAGTTCGTTCCGGTCGTTCCGGGGGTGAAGTGGCCCAATGACATCGTCTTCGGGGCCAGGAAGGCCGGGGGGATGCTGACCGAGGCCCGCGTCGACGCGGACGAGATTCGCGACATGGTGTTTGGACTGGGGTTAAACGTTAACAGTCCCGCGGCCGACTGGCCGTCGGAGCTCTCGAGGCGCGCGGTGTCCCTTTCGGAGATCGCCGGGGCCCCGGTCGATCTGAACCGGCTCACTGCGGCCCTGATTGGCCGCGTCCTTTTGGCCTACGAGCGTTTCACCGAGGGGGACCACGTGGACCTGTTCGCCGAGCTCTGGAACAAGCACGACGTCCTGCGCGGCCGCGAGGTCACGCTTGTGGAGGGGACTCGCAAGCGCAGGGGAAAGGTGCTCGGCGTCGACGACGTGGGATCGCTTCTTATCCGCGACGACCATGGCCACACCCGGGGTTTTCGAGCGGGCGAGGTGACGGTGGAGAAGGACGCCTGAAGGCCGACACCTACCCCCGGAGACCATGTCCGCACTCCCACCCCAGCCGGCCATAGAGGTTACCCATCTGGTAAAGGCCTACGCGGGCGTGCTTGCGGTAAACGACATCAGCTTCACCGTCCCGAAGGGCGAGATCATCGGGTTCTTGGGACCCAACGGGGCGGGAAAGTCGACGACAATGAGGATCCTTACGGGCTACCTCCCGGCGACTTCGGGCCAGGTCTCGATCTGCGGCTACGCGGTGGCCTCGGAGCCCGACGCTGTGAAGAGGCGCATCGGGTATATGCCCGAGAACAACCCGCTTCCCGAGGAGATGCGCGTGAGCGAATACCTCTACTTCCGGGGAAGGCTCAAGGAGATCGCCCGGAGCAAGCTCGGTTCCCGGATCGACGAGGTGCTCGAGCTCTGCGACCTGAAGCGTGTCCGGCACAAGATCATCGGCAAGCTTTCCAAGGGATTCCGGCAGCGTGTGGGCATTGCCGAGTGCGTGCTCGCGGAGCCGCCGGTTATCATCATGGACGAGCCGACGATCGGGCTTGATCCCCACCAGATCCTGATCGTCAGGGACCTGATAGCGAGCCTGCGGGGCCGCATGACGGTCCTAATCTCGAGCCACATCCTGCCCGAGATAGAGATGACGTGCGACCGCGTGCTGATCATCAACCAGGGAAGAATCGTCGCCGAAGGCACCCCCGCGGACCTGCGGCGCGAAGTGCTTGGGCAGTCGGCCTACGAGATCGAGGCGGCGGGGCCGCTGGGCTCCCTGGCCTTCCTGCTGGGGACGATCGACCCCGGCCTCTCGGTGGCCTCCGAGGGCAAAGCCGACGCGCAGGGCTTCAGGACGATCAAGCTCAAGACCCTAAACCCCGACGACGCGGGCGAAGCCATCCTGCGCGCGTGCCTGTCGGAGGGGTTGCGCGTGAGGGCGCTCAGCCGCGCCAACCCCACCCTGGAGGACGTTTTCCTGGCGGCCACGCGCAGGAGCTGGGACGCGGTGGCCGAGAACCCCAAGGCCAAGGGCCACGGATGAAGCACTTCCTGACGATCCTCAGCCACGAGGTGCGCATGCTCCTTGTAAGCCCGAACACCTACATCGCGGCGGTGGCCTTCCTCGCGCTCATGGGATTCATCTTTACGGGAATCCTCGAGGATTACAGCAAGGCCGTGATGGACGTTTCGCCGGCGTCTGTATTCTTCCAGCTCTATTACATGCCGGTGTTCTTCATGGTGCCCCTCCTCACCTCGAAGTGCCTGGCCGAGGAACGGCGGCTGGGGACCATCGAGACGCTGCTCACAACCCCCGTGACGACGACCGAGGTCGTGCTCGGGAAATACGGGGCCGCTTACCTTCTTTACATCGCCTTCTGGGGCTCGACCTCCGGGCTCTTCTACATCCTTAAGCGCTTTGCGGGCGACGCCCGCCTGATCGACCCGGGACCGATCGTGGGCGGCTACCTGTTCGTCGCCGTCTCGGGCCTGCTCTTTGTGGCGATCGGCGTCTTTGCAAGCTCGCTCTCGAGAAACCAATCGGTGGCCGGCATCCTTGGCCTCACCTTCCTGGTCGCCCTCATATTTGGCGTGCGCTACCTCGGATCGGTCTCGTGGCTCGACCGCGAGGCGCTCGCCCCGCTCAAGGACGCCGTGCAATACGCCCAGATCAACCAGCATTTCCAGGATTTCACGAGGGGCGTCGTGGACACCCGGGAGCTGCTCTTCTACGTGAGCGGCACCGTCCTCGTCCTCATCTTCAGCGTCCTCTCTGTGGAGGCGAAACTCCTCCACAGCTAGAACCTACCGAGCCGTGATCGAAAGCTTCAGAGCCGCCCGATGGGTTAGGACCCTTAACCTGGTCCTACAGGCCGTCCTTTTCCTCACCTTTGTCGGCGGCCTCAATTACATGGCGAGAAGCCATGCGTGGCGCTTCGATCTGACGCGCTACCGGAGGTACTCGCTCTCCGCGGAGACCCTCGCCTACCTGCGCGAGCTGTCGCTTCCGGTCCACATCGTCGTGACCGAGAACGGACAGGTGAACGACCCGGCGGACCCCGCCGTGGAGGGCCTCCTGAGGGAGTACGTGTATGCGACCGAGTCGAACCCCGCCGGGCAGGTTACCGTCGAGTACGTGGATCTCTACGAGGACCGCCGGAAGACCGAGAAGTACGGGATCGAGAATCCGGGCGTGGTCCTGCTCCTGTGCGGCGGCCGCAGGCGCGTCCTTACACCCGACAGCCTCTACCACCACGAGGACAAGGAGAAGAAGGACTTCATCGGGGAACAGGCCGTAACGGCGGCCATCCTCGATGTCTCGAACCCGGACCGTAAGAAGATCT
>Ga0302319_10020503_pt1 | contig 11952 bp, 5 predicted proteins | sample Bog_T0_2_FD_203319 | JGI IMG/M metagenome (GOLD analysis project Ga0302319, IMG submission 203319) | Peat permafrost microbial communities from Stordalen Mire near Abisko, Sweden - Bog_T0_2 | ecosystem: Environmental > Terrestrial > Soil > Wetlands > Peat | place: Sweden: Abisko, Stordalen Mire...
GCGCCGCCGCCATCAACATGATCCCGACCACGACTGGCGCCGCCAAGGCCATCGCGCTCGTGTTGCCGGAACTGAAGGGCAAACTCGACGGTTACTCCATGCGCGTCCCCACGCCGGATGTCTCGGTGGTGGATCTCGTCGCCATCCTCAAGACGAATACGACGGATAAAGAAGTCAACGCCGCGCTGAAGGCCGCCGCCGAGGGCGAACTGAAGGGCATCCTGGCATACACCGAAGATCCGGTCGTTTCTTCCGACATGCTGCACAATCCGAACAGCGCCATCGTGGACGCTCAGCTCACCAAGATCATGGATGGCAACTTCCTGAAGGTAGTTGCCTGGTATGACAACGAGTGGGGCTATTCCAACCGCGTGAACGACCTGGTCCTCTTCATGGTGAAGAAAGGCCTGTAAAAGAGCGGTCAGCAATCAGCCTTCAGCCGTCAGCTTCCGGACCGACGCGAGTCTCCGGGAGTTGGCGGCTTTCCTTGTGTCTGGGGTAATTTATTGTCACGGGACCGGCCGTATGCAGGAATGGGGGTTCCACCCCGCTTGTAGTTGTAGTATGATCTAGCCTATGAAGAAAACCCTCTTGGCCCTCGTGGCTATTCTCTGTTTCACATTTGCGGCTTCCGCTGCCGACTTCATCGGAAAATGGGTCCGTGACCCCAGCGCGGCTCCCGCCGGCGGCGGTGGTGGACGTGGCGGCGGCGGTGGTACCTATGAATTCAAGGTCGCCGGCTCAGCTCTGACCGGTTCCATCACCCAGCCTGGACGTGGCGGCGGTGATCCGACCGTGACCGCCCTTGCCGATGGCAAGGTCACTGGCGATACGTTCTCGTTCAGCATTACGCGCAATGGCCGTGACGGTACGCCAACCAAAGTGGAATACACCGGTAAGGTCGTCGGCGACAAGCTGGAAATCACGTCCGACAATGGCCGTGGTCCGCAGACGCAGACTCTCGTAAAAGCACCGATGTAAGAATCGGGCTGTTATCAGCCTGATTTGGCGGAGGGTAGACTAACGGCGGTCTGAAAGCTGGCCGTGTGTGCCTCTCGGACAATCCGTACGGATAAAGACGCTGCCAGACGGTTGTATCAAGTCGATACAACCGTTCGGGCGGCGTTTTTTTGTTGGCATTCCGTAAATTTCATGCCCGTTTCCTGTAAAGAAGTGTAATCTGGCCCGCAAGGGTAACCCTCCGGCATCTGTGATCATCATTCCAACTATGAAAGCAACCCTTTTGGCCCTTGTGGCCGTTCTGTGTTTCACATTTGCGGCCTCGGCGGCCGACATTAGCGGTAAGTGGGTAACGGACACGTCGGCAGCGCCTGCCGGTGCGCCTCCCGCAGGTGGCGGTCAGGGCGGCGGCGGTGGCCGTGGCGGCGGAATGGGCGGCGGTACCTACGAATTCAAAGTTTCCGGCACCAAGCTCACTGGCAGCATCACGCGCCCAGGTCGTGGCGGCGGCGATCCGACCGTGACCCAGATTGCCGATGGCAAGGTCAGCGGCGACACGTTCACGTTCAGTGTGACTATGAGCATGGGCGGCAACGACATGACGACCGCATACACCGGCAAGGTGGTCGGCGACAAACTCGAGATCACGTTCGACATGGGCGGTCGTGGCCCGCGCACCGTTACGTTGAAAAAGGCCGAATAGTTTTCGGCACTTTTTTGCGGGTCGGGACAATAGATATATGCAGTGCAGGACCTGGATCTTCGGCGATGGTCGTCGATCCAGGTCTCTTACTGTAGACGTTCTTTCGGACGTTGGTGTAAACGTCCTGTGAGACTTTGGTGTAAACGTCCTTGCGAGACGTTCTGGTAACAAGTCTGCTGAGACATTGTGAGGCGTGCTTCCCCGCTTGCGCGGGTGTCGCATCGGTCTGCCGGATGCTCTTGCCAAACCTGGCGGGGGCTCGGACTTTAATCGACGCTGTAGTAAAAGACGAAGAGGATTCTTACTCATGCTGCGTTATACCTGTCTGATTTTGCTGATTTTCGCGGGAGTAGCCGCGGCCGACGTTCAAACCGGCCTTGTGCGCTCCGGCGGCCAACCTATCCCGGGCGCCACGGTGTCCGCGGAATGCGGGACGGAGAGCAAGATCACCACCACCACCGACGATGCGGGCCGTTTTGAGATGGGCGGCTTGCCCTCAACGTCGTGCAAGTACACGGTGCTGATGTTCGGCTTCGAGCCGATCCAGAAGGACTCGGTGACCTCGACCACGCCTCTCACGTTCGACATCACGCAGCAGTCTCACGCTACTCTTGCCGTGGCGCCGAAGCCCGCAGTAGTTGTGAGCGCGGTTCCGGCTCCGGCAGTTACTCAAGCGGCGACTCCGGCGACTCCTGTTGCACCTCCTCCTCCCGCACCGACTCCCGACCTTCCGAGGCCAAGCATGGCTGCTGCTCAGGCGGCGGCGAATGCGCCTCCCCCTCGTGGTGGCCGTGGCGCTCGCGGAGCTTCCGGCGCAACAGGTGCGGCGACAGCGGCGAACGGACGTGCCGGTGGGCGCGGCGCAGCCACTCAGGCGGGTGGCCGCGGCGGACAGGCCGGCGGCTTCACGAATCTGAGCTTGGTTCAGAACGAAGATGTAACTGCCTCCGATGCGCCCCCGGCATCCATGCTCGCGGGAACAGAAGCAGGCGTGGCCACGGGCGATTCCATGACCATCAGCGGCACCATCAGTCAGGGCGTTCAGGCCCAGGCTGGCGACGGCTTTGGCATGGGCGGACCCGGCGGATTAGGCTTTGGCGCAGGTGGCCCCGGTGGTGCCGATCCGTTCGGCGCGGGCGCTAGCGGTGACCCGACTGCGGCAGGCGGACGCGGCGGCGGCCGTGGCGGCGCAGGTGGTCCCGGCGGCGCAGGCGGCGGACGCGGCGGCGGCGGTGCTGCGGGATTTGCCGGCGGTGGTGGTGGCGGCGGTGCGCGCGGTGGCGGTGGTGGCGGGGGGCGTGGCGGCGCAGGCGGTCGTGGCGGACGCGGACCGAATGGCACCACGGCGTTCGGAAATCGTGCCGGTCGTGGTCGCGGACCCCAGTGGCAGGCCAGCCTGACTTATAACTTTACGAACTCGGCGCTGAATGCCCGGCCTTACTCGGTCGCATCGGCGACCACCAGCGGTCTGGCCCCGGTAAAGCCGGCGACGGCCACAAATCAGGTCGGCATCACTCTGGGTGGGCCGATCATGATTCCCAAAACCAAGCTCAATCTGAAGAACTCGCGCTGGAATCTGAACGTCAACGGCTCGCGCAATCGAACGGGCGTCGAGAACGTCTCGAGCGTGCCCACGGGAACCGCGACCTCGGGCATGCGCATCGGCGACTTTTCCAGCATTGCGTCCACCAACATCATTTACGATCCGCTTTCCGGCGGCACCACTCCGTTTGCCAACAACATCATTCCTCAGAGCCGGCTCAGCCCGTCGGCGCTGGGCCTGCTGGGTTACTATCCGACGCCCACGGGCGTAGGCCTGGTGAAGAATTACGAATTCGACGCCAGCAATCCGAGCAACGCGAACACCATGACGTCACAGATTTCCGATCCCATCACGCCCAAAGATCGCCTCAACATCAACCTTTCCGCTCAGAGCCGGAACTCGGCCACAATTCAGACGTTTGGCTTTAAGGATCCCACCAGTGGCGGCGGCAAGGCGTTGACCGTGTCGTATGCGCGAACGCTGCAGCCCACGCTCGTCAATACATTTACCGCCTCGGTGAACCGCAACGTGATTAATAATTCCTCCTATTTCTCTTCGCTCGGGGTCAACGTAGCAGCGGAATATGGGATCAACGGCGTATTAGCCAACCCGGCCACCTACGGACCGCCCTCTCTCAGCTTTTCGAATTTTGCGGGCCTGTCCGACGGGCTTCCGGCCGATAATCATTCCGCGACCTTTACTCTGACCGATGCATTGGCTAAGACAAAGGGCAAGCATAATCTGGCGTTTGGTCTCACCGGCAGCAAGCGCGAGACGGATAACCTGGTCGCGAGTAACTCCCGCGGCTCGTTCAGCTTCAGTGGTGTAAATACTCAGGAAGTGGTCAACGGCAGCCCTCTCGCTCAGCTCCCTTCCGGCGTCAAGACTGGTTACGATATGGCCGATTTCCTGCTGGGTCTTCCGGCCTCCACGTCGATCAATCGCTACCTCAACGGGAACGACATGTTCTACTACCGCCAGAATTCGCTGGCGGCCTATGTGAACGACGATTTCCGGCTCAGCACCAAAGTGACCATCAACGCGGGCCTTCGCTGGGAGTTCTACGGACCTCAGACGGAGAAGAACGACCGCATGGCCAATCTTCTGTTTTCGCCCTCGGGAACGGCTGCACAAGTCGTTACGCCGGGTGCCAGCGATCCCTATAACGGTGGGACCGTGTCTAACGGTTTGATCAAGCCCGATTACAGGATGTTCGAGCCTCAGTTCGGCTTTGCGTCCAAGCCCTGGTCGAAGCGTCCCATCGTGTTCCGCGGCGGCTATGGCATCCGTTTCAACGGGGCGGCGCTGGCGGCGCAGGGAAACAAGCTGGCGATTCAGCCGCCTTTTGTCAGTTCCGTCAGTCTCACTCCGGCGCAGGCGCTTTCCTATACCGGTGCGGTGCTCACGCTGCAGAATGGCTTCCCGGTGCTGCCTTCCAGCACGATTACCAATACCTATGGCATCAGTCCGAACTACAGGCCGGCCATGGCGCAGCAGTGGAACGCTTTGGTGCAGTACACCCTGGGCCGTTCTTACGTCATCCAGGTGACCTACTTCGGCACCAAGGGCACGGATCTCGACGTTCTGCTGGGTCCGAACCGAGCCACACCCGGTCCTGCCAATACCGAGACCTCGCGAATTCCGATTTCCTACGCGCTCACCAACGTTCAGCTGGATGAATCGATCGGCTCGTCGATCTATCACTCCGGCACCGCGCAGGTTACGCGCCGTCTGGCCCGAGGTTTCGGAACATCCGTGACTTACACTCTGGCGAAGACACTCTCGGACTCCTCCATCCTGGGCGGCGGCGTGGTCCAGATTGAAAACAACGTCGCGGCCGAGCGGGCCATCACCACCTCTCCCCATCAGGACGTTGCCGTTACGTTCAACTACCAGTCGCTCGCGAACAATCAGAAGAGCAACTTCTACTACAATTTCATCCGCGGCTGGCAGCTGAACGGTTCGTATGACGTGAATTCGGGTTCGCCGTTCACCGCTACGGTGGCGGGCGATCCCTCGGGCTCCGGTGTTATCGGCTCCGCCCGCGCGGATGCCACGGGGCTTCCGGTGGAAAACGGCACAGGCTACTTCAACACTGCGGCCTTCGCTTTGGTGCCTTCCGGTACTTACGGTACGGCCGGTCGCAACACGATTCCGGGCATCGTCAATTTCAGTATCCGCGCATCGGCCATGCGTTCTTTCCGGCTTGGGGAACGGCATCGGCTGGCGCTGACCTTTACCGCCAACAATCCCCTGAATCACGTTTCCATCACCGGGGTGGGAACGCAGGTGGGATCGAATACCTACGGGCTGGCGACGTCGGCAGGGGCAATGCGCACCGTGACGGCGCAGGCTCGTTTTACCTTCTGAAACGCGATATAAGTAATACAGGGCTGAGAGGCACATCATTACCATGAAGCGGACACTCATTTTCGGACTCGTATTTCTCCTGGCGCTCGGCAACCTTCCCGCCCAGGAACCTCTGACCATCCGCGTGAACACGACCCTCGTGATCATCGACGTGACCATCAAGGACAAGTCGGGCAAGGTGATCGAAGATCTGAAGAAGAACGACTTCTCGCTCACCGAAGACGGTAAGACTCAGCAGATCGCGGTCTTCGATTTCCAGAAGCTGGATATCGACACCGCGCCTCCCGTGCCGGCCGTAAAGCCCGGTAATGAGAGCAAGCCCGCCGCCGCCCCCCCCGCCACTCCGGCTAAGCCTGCCAGCATCAGCGGCGCCATTTCGCAATCCGCGCAGCCGGCCGCTCCCGCAGGCGCCAAGCCCCCGGCGCAGGTAGCCGTCAAACCCGGTACCGCTCAGCCCATCATTCGTTATCAGGATCGTCGTCTCGTCGCCATGCTCTTCGACATGAGCACCATGGCCGTTCCCGAACAGATTCGCGTCCAGCAGACCGCCATCGATTTCATCCACAAAGATCTGAAGCCCGCCGATCTGGTCACCATCATGACGGCCACCACCGGGCCGCTCGAAATCACGCAGGACTTCACCGACGACAAAGACGCGCTCGAAGCCGCCGTCAAGAAGTTCCACATCGGTGAAGGCGCGGACATGGTGGATAGCCTGGGTGCCGGCGATACTTCCGACGACAACACCTTCAGCGCGGATCAGTCCGAATTCGATATCTTCAACGTCGACAAGAAATTGACAACGATTGAGACGGCCGCCAAACTTCTCGCGGGCTTCCCCGAAAAGAAAGCTCTCATGTATTTCTCGAGCGGCATCACCCAGTCCGGCATGGATAATCAGGCCGAATTGATGAAGCTCATCAATACCGCCAACAAATCCAACGTCGCGATTTATCCCATCGATGCGCGCGGCATGACTGCATCTGCCCCCGGTGGCGACGCGACTACGAAATCCGGTAGCGGCTCCAGTTTGTTCACCAGCGGTCCCACCAAGGGAAGTGGCGGCGGACGTGGCGGCGCGGCCAATGATTCGGCGCAGGAGACTCTCGCCACCATGGCGGCCGATACCGGCGGCAAGCTTTTTGCCGAAGATAACGATCTCACCCTCGGCCTCGAACAGGCCCGCGACGATATCGGCAGCTACTACATCCTCGGCTACTACAGCACCAACGGCAAGATGGATGGCAAGTACCGCACGGTCAGCGTGAAACTCAATCGTCCCGATCTCGCGTCGGCGAAGATGGATTACAAGCACGGCTACTTCGCCGAGAAGGAATTCGGCAAGTTCACGTCGGCGGATAAAGAAGACCAGCTCCAGCAGGCTCTGATCCTCGGCGACCCCATCACCGATCTCACTCTCGCCGCTGAGATCAATTATTTCCGTCTGGCGCGCGACCGTTATTTCGTGCCTTTCAGCGTCAAGATTCCCGGTTCGGAAATCGCGCTCGCCAAGAGTAAGGGGAACGCGAAAACCGATCTGGATTTCGTCGGGCAATTGCGCGACAAGAAAGATCAGATGGCGGGGGTAGTGCGTGACGGCATTACGATACAGCTTGCCGGCTCCACGCTCACCGAACTGAACAACCGCACCATCGCCTACGACACCGGCTTTACCGTGCCTCCGGGGTCTTACAAGCTGAAGTTCCTGACGCGTGAAAACGAAACCGGCAAGATGGGAACCTATGAGACGAGTTTCGTGGTGCCCGATCTCGCGGCCGACCAGCCCAACCACGTTAAGACGAGTTCTATCGTTCTGAGCAGTCAGCGCCAGCCGCTGAAGGCCGCGCTCGCCAAGGCCGATCCGAACAGCAAAGTCGCCGAAGCCAATCCGCTGGTAGATGAAGGCCAGCAACTCGTGCCCAGCATCACGCGGGTGTTCCGCAAGGATCAGAACCTGTTCGTGTACATGGAAGTGTACGACCCGACGCTCGGTTCCGACCAGAAGCCCAGCGTCGCGGCGACGCTTTCGTTCTATCGCGGCAAGAACAAGCTGTTCGAATCCGAGCCGGTTCATCTGGACAGCTTCATTCCGCAGCGCGGACAAACTCTGCCCGTAAAGTTTCAGGTGCCGTTGTCGAAGCTGCCGACGGGGATCTATACCTGTCAGATCAGCCTGATGGATGAGAACGGACACAAGTTCGGCTTCCAGCGCGCCGAGATCAAGGTGTTGCCGGCGCAGAACGCAGCGGGAGCAGCCCCGGCTGCCCCGAAGCCAGCGGGCTTCTGATCGCCTTGCCCCGCTTCACTGCCTGCCGGCAAACGCCGAAACGGCTTACAGGAGTGGCTCGACGGAACATTGCGGCTTTGGTTTGGCGACCGCATCCTTCTGGTTACCTCTCCCATCGCGGAACGACGGGGTGTTCTCTCGGGGGAGCGGCGGTCGCAGGGCAGGCAGGTTAAGGTCGCCGACGGCCTGATAGCTGCTACTGCACTTTCTCACAAGCTCACCATCGTCACTCGACATGTCAGAGACTTTGACCACTTGGGTCTAACTAGACAAGGGGCTGCCGCCACTTGGTATCCCCGCTTGTTATGGCCGCCGCCGCTCCGTTACGAGAACAAAATTCTCGTTGCGGCGGCCATAACGGTCTAACGGTCTTCAATCCCTGGGAGGCGTCGTAAGCGGAAATCCGCTGGCGTCCGATCTGTGCCCTTCCGAGTGTCATCGCGGCTAAAGGTTTCCGCCTACTCGGTCTCGCGAACATTCCGGAGGCGGGCCAGCAACTCATCGCTCAGCCCCCGCTCCACTTCGCTCGTAATGAGCCCGGCAGCATCCATGCCCCGCACATGGACGCGATCCTTGTCCCGGTAGGAACTCAGCTTCATCCGCACCAGGTCGATGACAGGGATCACGCGGAAATCCTGGCCATGCAACCCGGCCTGAACCGGTCGGATATCGGGATGCGATTCGAGTTGAGTGGCTTTCACTTTCTCACCCGCATAGAGCAAATGGACGGCATCGCGGGCACTGGTGCTCTCGCCATAAAGCAGCATATCTATTTCTGCCGAATGCCGGAAGCGGAAGCCATGGCCCTCCGCAATGGCGACCACTCGCGGCAGATCGTCGCGCCGAATCATAATGTCGATATCGCGCGTCAGCGATGAGTGAGTCGAATCGGCATTCTCGACGTGCAGGAAGACCGCCAGCCCTCCGACTAGTTCATGCGGCACGCCCGCTTGCTCCAGTGGCAGCGCTAATTTCTGTAAAGTGCCAATCAGTTCAAAAACGCGTTCCTCAAACAAGACGTGAACGAACTCCCGCCGGGAAGCGGCATCCTCAACGAATTCCGCAAAGGTAACCATGGTCTGGACCTGCATCCAGACTAACATCCTGCGGGATATTCTGGTTTCGCCAAAGTTAGCTGATCCTTATGGTGCGGTTCGGCAACCCGCCCCGCCCCTGCGTTATTCCGTCTGTGGCCATCTGCGTGCAATAGTGGCCAAGTTCTTCGCTAATTGTAAACAAATGCAATGGTTTACGGGCCAAAATTGTAAAAGCTTGCAATGGGCAGCCTATACTGCCCCCCGAGCCAATATACTTGTTAGGTGTTCCAATTGAAGGGAAAATTTTCTATGTTGCGATCCTCATGCGTCGCTTTGCTGATATTCGCGGGCGTTGCCGCTGCCGATGTGCAGACCGGCGTCGTGCGCTCCGGCGGTGTGCCGATACCTGGTGCGTCCGTAACCGCCCTGTGCGGCACCGATAAGATCCCCACCGTTACCGACGACGCAGGTCGCTTCGAACTCGGTGGCCTGCCCTCAACGTCGTGCAAGTATACGGTCCTCATATTCGGATTCGAGCCGCTCCAGAAGGACGCGGCCGCATCCTCAACCCCGCTGGTTCTCGATCTCACGCTCCAGGGTCACGCAAGTGTTCCGGTTGCTCCCGATGCTCCGAAGCCGGTGGCTCCTCCGGCACCTACCGTTTCAACGGCAACTCCGGCCCCGGGTGCCGCGCCAGCGACGCCGGCCACGCCGGATGCTCCCATGCCCAGCATGGCAGGACGCGGCGCACAGATCACGGGCGGTCGCGGTAATCAAGCCGCTGCCGGTGGACGAGGCGGTCAGGCTGGCGGTGGGCGAGGCGGTCAGGCTGGCGGTCGCGGAGGCTTCCAGGCTCTCAGTATGACCCAGAACGGTGACGCCGTTGCCTCGGACGCTCCGGCTGCTCTTATCGGCGGCGCCGATGCGGCGGGCGGTTCCGGCGCGAGCGATGCGTTCACGGTAAACGGTACGGTCAGCGCCGGAGTCCAGGCCCAGGCGGGCGACGGCTTCGGCATGGGCGGTCCCGGCGGTTTTGGTTTTGGTGCTGGCGGTCCGGGTGGTCCTGGCGGTGATTTTGGTGGTGGTCAAGGTGGACCGGGCGGTCCCGGTGGTCCCGGCGGCGGTGGCGGCAGGGGCGGCGGTGGACGCGGCGGTGATGGCGGCGGAGGCGGTAATGCCTTCGGCGGTGGCGGCGGCCCCGGCGGCGGTGGTGGATTTGGTGGCGGCCCCGGCGGCGGTGGCGGATTTGGTGGCGGCGGTGGCGGCGGCGGACGCGGCGGTCCTGGTGGACCGGGCGGCGCTGGCCGTGGTGGCCCCAATGGAGTTACCTCGTTCGGTAATCGCGCCGGCCGTGGACGCGGTCCTCAGTGGCAGGCCAGCGTAACCTACAACTTCGCCAACTCGGCATTGAATGCTCGTCCCTTCGATTACTCGGCTGGCGTGCAGCCCGCGAAAGCGGCCACGGCCACGAATCAGGGAGGTGTGACCCTCGGTGGCCCTATCATGATCCCGAAAACCAAGGTCAACCTTAAGAACTCCCGTTGGAACTTCAATTTCACCGCCGCACGCAATCGCGCCGGTGTGGATCCGGTTTCGAGTGTCCCGACTACCCCGCTGCGCAACGGCGACTTTTCGAGCCTCCTCGGCACTACGACGATTTACGATCCCGCCAGCGGGGGTCTCATTCCGTTTACCAATAATATAATTCCGGCCAGCCGAATCAGCCCGGCCGCGACCGCGCTGCTTGCGTTCTTCCCTGGGGCGACCGGCCCGGGACTCAGGAATAACTATCAGTTTGTCGGCAGCAACCCGACCAACAACAACAATACGAACATTCAGGTCTCCGAACCCATCACAACGAAAGATCGAATCAACCTGAATATCTCTTATCAGAGCCGCAATTCGGCTCAGGTTCAGAATTTCGGCTTCCGCGATCCCACTACGGGCAGCGGCGGAAACATATCGCTGTCGTATTCGAAGACGCTGCAACCCACGTTGGTTAATACGTTCACCCTCGGAGCGAACCGCAATGCCACGAACAACCTGTCGTATTTTTCTAACGGCGCGAATGTCGCGGCTAACCTCGGAATCAACGGTGTACTGGCAACCCCGGCTACCTATGGTCCCCCGACGCTCAGTTTCGCCAACTATTCGGGTCTGAACGACGGTACTCCTTCGGAGAATCATTCGACCACCTACTCCCTGACCGATTCGATCGTGAAGAATAAAGGGAAGCATAATTTCACGGTCGGGCTGACCGGTTCCATGCGCGATTCCAATTCGCTGACTGCGAGCAACGCCCGCGGTAATTTCGGTTTCACGGGTGTGAACACCGAGCAGGTGGTCGGCGGAGTTGCCACCACCTCCCAGACCAATCCCACGGGTTACGATCTGGCCGATCTTTTGCTGGGCCTCCCGGCATCGGCTTCGGCGAACAAGTATCTCAACGGCGACAACACATTCTATTACCGCCAGAAGACCGCGGCGGCGTACATCAGCGATGACTACCGTGTGACCACGGCGCTGACTTTGAGCCTCGGCCTGCGCTGGGAATTCTACGGCCCTGAGACCGAAAAGTACAACCACATGGCGAACGTCGAGTTCGGCCCCACCGGCACCGTGGCGGAGATCGTCACGCCCGGTCAGCAGAATCCCTTCGCTTCCAACGCCATCCCCTCGGGAATTCTGAATCCCGATTTCAAGATGTATGAGCCGCAGCTGGGTTTTGCATGGAAGCCCTGGGCGAAAAAGGCCCTGGTTCTGCGCGGTGGCTACGGCATCCGTTATAACGGTGGCGCGATCGCCCAGATGGGCAATCAGCTTTCCATCCAGCCGCCGTTTGTCCAGACTTTGAGCCTCACGGTAAAGACCACTCCGGGTCTCACTCTGCTCAACGGCCTGGTGGCCTCGCCTCTGACGACGGTAGCAAATACTTATTCGGTAAGTCCGAATTACACGCCTGCCAGGGCGCAGCAATGGAACATGATCGCGCAATATACGCTGGGCCGTTCTTATGTGGCTCAGCTGTCGTACTTCGGTACGAAGGGCTCGA
>Ga0302319_10020504_pt1 | contig 11950 bp, 9 predicted proteins | sample Bog_T0_2_FD_203319 | JGI IMG/M metagenome (GOLD analysis project Ga0302319, IMG submission 203319) | Peat permafrost microbial communities from Stordalen Mire near Abisko, Sweden - Bog_T0_2 | ecosystem: Environmental > Terrestrial > Soil > Wetlands > Peat | place: Sweden: Abisko, Stordalen Mire...
AATGCGCAACGTGGGCGGCGGCATCGGCATTTCGATCGTGAACGCGTTGGTGGTGAGACATGAGCAGATGCACAGGGCGATGTTGGCGCAGAATATCGCGCCGGAGAATCCGGCCTTTCAGCAGACGTTTCAGGGAGCGAAAGGGCTGATGTCGCAGGTCACGAGTCCTAATGTTGCGGTGGCTCGGGCTTATGGAATTATTGAAGGGACTCTGGAGCGGCAATCGGCAGCGTTTTCGTACGTGGATGTATTCCGCTATCTGGCGCTGGCGTGTTTTATTTGCGCGGGAATCGTGTTTTTCATGAAGCGAGTAAGGGCCAAAAAGGGCGCGCCGTCGATGGCGCACTGACGCGGGTTACCGCCCTTGAGAAACGGGGTGGAAATGCAGATCCACCTGATAGAGCGCCAGATGCATTTGCACTTTGTACTTAATCTCCAGGCGCAACCGGCCATTGGGGCGAGTAATGGCGATGTCTTCCGGAACAACAGGCAAGCCCAGTTGGTGAACCCGGGCGATGACTTCGGTTTTCACCGTCTCGTCCGGAGTAGAGGGCGTTCGAGTGACTTCGCGAAGGTATTGCTGGAGCCGATAATTTTCCAGATATACAGGCGCCAGACTGGCAAGGACGATGAACATGGCGGCGAAGACGCCGAGGGCTGTTATCAAACGCCAGAGCGGAAGCCGGGGTTCAGAGGAAGAGATCAGCGGTCACCGTCGGACTTGTCACTTTTTTGAGAGGTGCTGTCGGCCGTGGCGAAGAGTTCCTGCCAGAGGTCGCCGTGTTCTGTCCATTCGGGAGCCACCTTGCCGGAGATCTGTAGTTCCTCCACATTGAGTTTGCCGTGGCCGTAAGGGCAGATATATTCGATCTGAGGGCGGCCGAGGCGCAGCATGTGTCCCCAGGAACCGGTCTCGATGGGCATGCAAAGGCGGCGCAGGCAGGTGCGGCATCGATAACGCTGATCCCAAACAGCGAGGTAGAAGAGGCCATAGGAGAACTGGAACCAGACGAGAGCGAGCGTGGTGTAGAGGAGATCGAAGCCGAGGCGCTGCATGCGCGGGTGGGGTTCGAAGGCACGGTTGAGGATCCAGAGCGCGGAGATGGAGATCAGAGCGGCGGCAGCGAACTTGAGAAGCAGGAAACCCCAGTAACGCGCGTGGTGTTTGAAGCCCGGCCGCATGGACATCACCTCTATTTAACTATATTGCAGGGGAGGAGGCGCAGGGGAACGGAGATCTACGAATTGGAGCGGTGTAATGCGGTAATAATGCGGCGGCGTTGAAAAACCGCGGCGACGGCAAATCCGACACCAATCAGGCTCATAGAACCCGGTTCGGGAGCTACGGGAGCTTCGACGTCCACCTCGAAGTCGCCGGAGCCCGCAAGGCCACCATTTCCGTCATACAGGTCGTAACTCCACAGGTAGGTACCGACTGGAGCGAAAGACAGATTCGTAATGGTGAATAAATCGAAATCGGCTGACGTCTGGGACGGACTCAGAGGACCGGTGGGGCCATTAGAATCAAAAAAAGCGGCTCCGCCATCGGAATTAGTATCAGGGTTAAACGCATCGGTCCCTCCGATCAATCCCAGCGAAAAAAAGTACAGGTCATCGACTGCCGGGCCATCCGCGGGATCCACAATAGAGCCGGTAACCAACTGTGAGGCAGTACCTTGATAAGCGGTAATTACCTGATCGCCATTACCCAAGGGGGGACTGCTCGTATCGAGGGCGAGAAACAAACCATCCGCGCGCGCGAAGGTCGCAGCCAGACAGACCAGTCCGATAATGAAATATGCTCTCAATTGCAGCTTTATTATGGCAAATTCAGCCGTGCTGTTGTGCTAAATCCGCCGCCTGCGTAAGTGCCGCTTATGGAAATGGTTGAGGCTGCACCACTTACGCCAACGGTTCCGGGTACCAGTACTGTGGCTTGAGCGATAGTTCCCGCTGTAATATTTCCTAAGTTAATGGGAAGTGGAGCGCCAGATGTAGTACCAATTTTCAAATTCGTGAGGACGACATTATCGGCATCCACAGTGCCGCCGTTGGCCAGGGTCAGACTCACGACTATATTGTTATTGGCGTCCCGGCTCAGAGTTCTGGGGAACATCATCAAAACCCCTTGTGCCGTTCCCGGAATTACGGCAATCGAAGTTGTGGTGGTCACTGAGTTGTAGTCCACAGTATCAGCCGGGGTGAAGAGCGTCGATAAGACCTGGCCAGTGCCTGCCAGCAATACCGCTCCTGAACCCGGTGTGTACTGGAAAGACCCGAGAGTCGAGGAAGTTGCATTCAACTGGGTGCTTCCGAGGGCGCTCCCAAAATTTATAGCCCCAGGCTGAGGCCAGACGATGACTGGGGTGGCTTTTTGAATAGCGAGCGTGCCACTCGATGAGCCCGTGTAGTTGGGATCGGTGGCCGTGACGACTACGGTGTAGGAACCGGCACTGGCCGGGGCGGTGGTCGAGCCGTTGTATTTCGCCGTGTAGGCGACTCCGCTGGGCGAACTGGCAACCGAAACAGCCTGAGGCGCTCCGTTGTACGTGGGGGTGAGACTACCCAGAGTGAACGTGACGGAGGCCTGGCTGATCACCAGGGTACCGGAGGCGGATCCACTGTAATTGCCGCTGGTGGGTGAGGCTGCGATCGAATAATTACCTGCGGCGATCGGAACAATGGAGCTGCCGTTATATGTCACGGTGAGAGGCACGCCCGTTGGGTTTACGGAAGCGGTTACAGCCTTGGCGGTACCGTCATAGGTGAACGCGAAACCGCTCAGTGCGATGGTGACTGGTTCCGGAGTGATGACGATGGTGCCGGATGCGGTAGCCGGCGTGTAATTCGGGTCTGTGATCTTCGCCGAGACGCCGTAGGTGCCGACGTTTACCGGGGCGGAAGCTCCATTTCCATAGGTAATAGTCATGGCCAGATTGGCCGGGGTGGTGCTTGCGGTGGCTACCTGCGGATTGCCGTTATAGACCGCCGTGGGTGCGACCAGGGAAATCTGAGCGGCGGCCTTCGCGATTATCAGCGTACCTGTGGCGCTGCCGGTGTAGTTCACGTCATTCACGGTGGCGAGCATCGCATAGGCGCCGGCATTCGAGGGGGGGGGTGAACTTCCCGCGTACGTGAGAGTCACATTGAGACCGGACGGATTGGTTACCACCGAAACGACCTTCTGGGTTCCATCGTAAATAGCATTCAGGTTACCGAGCGTAACGGTGGCGGTTGCCTGGTATACAACCTGAGACAAAGTGCCGGTGCTTCCGGTATAGACGGAGTCGCCTGAGTAAACCGCGGAAAAATTATAGGATCCGGGAGCCAGTGAGGGACCCGGAACGGAGGCGACTCCGCTGGTGAGAGTGACGGTTCCAAGCGATGTGGAATTCTGGTAGAAGGTGACAGTACCGGTGGCCGCAGTAGACGAGACGGTCGCGATCAGAGTGACGGATTCCTGGTATGACCAATTTGGATCGGAACTGGCCAGACTCAGCGTTGTGTTCTGAATGACGGTTGTGGGGTCGGTGGCCGTATCGTTGCTCATGTTGTTTTCGTAACCGCCCGATACAGCAGCAGTGTTGGTCAGTTGCGGCCCCGCGCTCGGCGACACGTTCGCGGTGATATTAATAACGGGCCACGCACCGAGCGGCGCCAGAGAGTCTGAGCGGGTGCAGGTGAGGGTGGCCTTTACGCAAGTCCAACCGGAACCGCCGATTGCAGTGGCGGTAATACCGGAGGGAAGCAAATCCGTCACCCGGACGGTGCCAACGGTCGGGTATTGGCCGACGTTAGTTACGGTGAGTGTGTACACTGCGCCAGTCTGGCCTTGCGTGAAGTTGCCGATGTGACTGGCGGCGATGGCGGGGTCGGAGTAATTGAGTCCCCCAAGCAGTACTGTGACGTTACTGGTGCTGGTGCTGTTTATAACCGCAAGATCGGCCAGACCATCGTGGTTGAAGTCCGCCGATACGAGACCGACCGGCGCGGTTCCGGCAGAATAAGGCAATGGGCTTTGGAATGTTCCGTCGCCTACACCAAACAACAGGGCAGCGCCACTGGAGTTACTGACCGCGAGATCCAGAATGCCATCGCCATTAAAATCGCCGGTCACGATTCCGTTGGGCGCGGTACCTGCCGAAAAGGGACCGGCGCTTACCACTTGAAAAGTCCCATTGCCGACCCCCGGCGTGGTGGAGCCGCCGAGAAGGATAGTTATATTGTTCGAGCCGGTATTTGCCACAGCGAGATCAAGCACTCCATCGCTGTTGAAATCGCCCATTACGATGGTCTGGGGGTTGGTACCGACCGTGTATGTTACGGGAGTCTGGAAGCTTCCATTGCCGGCCCCCAGCAGGATGCTGACAGTCCCATCGGTGGAATTGACGACCGCGAGATCGGCGAGTCCGTCGGCATTAAAATCTCCCAGAACGATGGATTTTGGGCCATTTCCGACGATCACGCTCGAAGAAGCTCCGAACGTTCCATCGCCATTTCCGAGCAGGATTCTTACTTTCCCCGGGCTGGAGCCGGAGTCGGCAACGGCGAGATCCACTTTGCCATCCTGATTGAAGTCACCGGCAACCAGATATTGAATGTTGGCGCCGCTTCCGACTGTGGTGGTGGAACTCGAAAAGGTGCCGGGAGAACTCAAACTATTCAGCAGAACCGTAACGGTACTTGACCCGTTATTCGCAACGGCCGCGTCCATCGCGCCATCGCCATTAAAGTCTGCGGCGACGATGACGGCGGGATTAGTGTTGCCTCCGCTGCCGAAAGCTTTGGGTGCCTGGAACGTTCCGTTTCCGTTACCGAACAGGAACTCTACACGATTCGACGTCGTGGCATTCGCAACGGCGAGGTCGGGAAAGCCGTCATTGTTGAAATCGGCGACAGTTATGGCGGAAGGTTTTGTTCCCGCCAAATAATTCGCCCCGGTCTGGAAACCATTCTGGAGTTGATTGTTTACGGTCTGCACTAAGGAGCCGGAAGCGCTGGACAAATATTGGGTATCCCCGTTGTACAGCGCCGTGATGGCGTGCGTGCCAGCCGATAGCAGGACCGTATTGAGCACGGCCTGACCGGAGGTGACTGGCTGCGCGGCAATCGGTGTCAAGCCTTCGTAGAACACTACCGTACCCGTCGGGGTTGTGGAACTGGCGTTGGCGTAATTGACCGTTGCGGTCAGCGCCAGCGACGATCCCACGGTCGCAGGATTGACGGAACTGGTAAGAACCAGCGATGTTGTCTGCAGCACGGCAGTGGGGTCAGTCCCGGGAGCTGTCAGGACGTTTTCCCCGCCGCCCGAGACCGAAACGGAGTTGGTGACGGTCTGCAACGCGTTGCTTGCGACGCTGACGGTGATGGTGATCGGGGAATAGCTTTGACTGGCTAACAGAGAATCGTTTCTAGTGCAGGTAACGGTGGCAAGAGTGCAATTCCAGTTGGTGCCACTGATTGCGGTTGCGGTGAGACCAGCCGGCAGTGAGTCCACTACCGAAACCGTGCCGAAGGTGGCCAGTGTGCTTGTATTAGTGACGGTCAGGGTGTAGGTGGCGCCGGTCTGCCCCTGTGTGAAACTGCCTGAGTGGGCGCTGGCCGCCGTGAGCACCGGATATTGCCCTATCCCAAGAAACACGTAGAGAAGGTTATTCGTTGAGGTTGCCGCGAAGTCGCTGTGGCCGTCGCTATTAAAGTCACCTACTGCCACAAAAGCTGCGGAGTTTCCGAAAGAGGTCGTAGTTGCCGTCCCAAAAGTGCCGGTGCCGGACCCGAAGAGAATACTGTAACTATTGGGAGAACCGTTGTTGATGACCACCAGGTCAGGAATTCCGTCGCTGTTGAAGTCACCGATGGCCAGGGAATGCGGTTTGGAGCCACCCCCAAATGGGGTACGAGAACCGAAGTTGCCGGTCTTGTCGTTGAGAAACACCCCGATGTTTGCGCTTCCCGAGATTGCATTCGCGACCACCAGATCGGGAAAGCCGTCACTGTTGAGGTCAGCGGCAAGAACGGAAATCGGGCCACTTCCAATGGAGGAGTAGCTTTTGGCGGTACCGAGTCCTCCAGTCCCGTTTCCGAAAAGAACGCTGAGCGTACCACTCCCGCTGTTGACTGCCACCACGTCGGCATTTCCATCCTGGTTGAAGTCGGCTACGGCTACCGATATGGGGTTGGTTCCTGCCGTGTAGGGAACAGCGGTTTGAAGCGAGCCAATGCTGTCGCCATTTCCCAGCAGAATGCTGACAGTTCCATCAGCGGCATTAGCAACCACCAGATCGGGTATGCCGTCGCCGTTGAAATCAGCCGCCGCAATCGCCACAGGGTTGGAACTGGGGGTGCCTGTCAAGTAGGAGGCATAAGAAGGAGGGGGAAAAAGGGCCGCGCAGGTGGTTCCGGTTCCTGTGCCGATCAACACCGTTACCGTACCGGCGGAAGGATTGACGACCGCCAGATCCACGATGCCGTCAGCATTGAGATCCACCGCTACAAGAGCGCCGGGCGTAGCCTGGACATTGCAGGTAGTCCCGGCGCCAAAACTGCCGCTACCGTTATTAAGGAAGATAGAAATATTGGTGCCTGCGCTGTTACTGACGACAAGATCGGGCTTCCCATCACCATTGACGTCAGCCGAAATCACATTCGCAGGAGTGGTGAGCGTGGACGAATCGGTCGAAGATGTAAATCCAAGTTGCGGCAGGGCGCTGACAGTTTGAGAAACGGCGGAAGCCGTTATGCTGCCGGCATAGGTCGCATCGCCGCTGTATCTGGCCGTCAGGGGATTGGCGCCCGAAGGTAACAGCGCCGTAGTCAGAACGACCTGACCTGCTGCAATCGGTTGGATGCCAATGATAGTAGTGCCATCGTAGAAAGTGACCTTACCTGTCGCCGAAGAGGGGGTGACGGTGGCCGTAAGAACGATCGATTGGGCGAGAGTGGATAAGGTATTCGAACTCGCGAGAGTCACACTGCTGGAGCTGGTTCCGTTGGCAAACGCATGGATGGGGGAGCCGACACGAGCCGCTGCCACGGTGTTGCTCGACGTGGTCACAACCTTGACAGGCGCAGAATCGTCAATCGTCGGCGTTGGTGGGGGGGCAATACCGCTAAATACGGAGAGAACACCACTCAGGTCGGCCGCGGCAATGTCGGGTTGTCCGTCGCCATTGAGATCAGCGGCCAGAAGGACCTGCGGGGCCGCAGGAGCGGCGAGTTCCGCGCCGAGTGTGAACGTGCCATCACCTTCACCCTGCATGATGTCCAGGACGTCCTTCGTTTGAATCAGAAGATCGAGATGCGCACCTCCCACCACGTGCCCCAAACCAAATGAGACAGAACCGCTGAAGGTAGTTCCGCGCGAAAAGCCGCCTGTACGACTGCCCATCAGCAGGACGACAGATTTATCGAGTTCATTTTCTACGGCCAGGTCGACCGCTCCATCCTCATTAAAGTCTCCAGCCAGCAAAAGCGAAGGACCGTTACCGGTGGGCACTGTCAATGCGGCTGAGAAGCCGCCCAGGCCGTCGCCGAGAAGGACGGTGACGTTGTTAGTGCTGAAGTCGGTTACCGCGATATCGGCCAATCCGTCTCCATTGAGATCCGCGGCTACTACCGATCGGGGAGAAGACCCTGCCGCAAAATGCACGGCCGTCTGAAAGGAGCCGTCGCTTCGTCCCGTGAAAAGGGAGATATCGTTGCCGTTTTCATTGGTCGCGACCAGATCCGGGATTCCGTCACCGTTGAAATCCGCAAGCGCAAGAGAGGAAGGATGGAGACCCGAAGAGTAGAAAACCGGACTCGTCAACAGACCGTTACCGTTATTCAGCAGGACGGCGACCTGGCCGGATCCGCTGGCGACGGCTACGTCATTCCAGCCATCACCGTTGAAATCTCCAATGAGCATGGCGGTGGGCGCATCGACACCCGGGAAGATCTGAGCAGCGCCGAAGCCTGTGGGGCCACCTTTGAGCACGCTGATGGAGCCGTTCCCAGCCGAAATGAAATCGATCAAGCCGTCACCGTTGATATCGCCCAGGGCGAACGCGGCAGGCTGAACGGCGAGGGCGAAACCGGCGGCGCTGGAGAAGTGTGTAGAAGCGTTGCCGGGAACCGTAACTTGCACCTCCCCAACTGGTGTGCCTGTCCCGCGAACGCGGGCATTGATCCTGTGAAAACCAGGCGTAAGGGCTTTAACGGGAAACACAGCTTGTCCCTGAGTACCTGTCAAGGCTGCGCCAAGGGGTGTTACGCCATCAAAGAACTCGAGACTTACGGCCGGTGTTGAATCTGAAACGATCAGACGAGACGACTCGCGAGTCAGACCGGGTTCATAAGACAGACTCGCCTGTGCGCCGTGCATCACAAACGGAATCAGCAATAATAGAATCTTGTTTCGCACCGTTTTGCTCCCCGAAGCACCGTCTCGACGATCGATTCAATTCACTTCTAGGCACTCCTCGGATGTGTGAAGGGGATTTTCTAGCCGAATGTCCAGTACCTTGCATTTTTTTTGGGGGGCTAGTACCAATGGTCAAATAAAAATACTGGAATACAGTTGAGACCAGACCGATAAGGATTGGGAAAGTGGTAATAAGAAAATTATGAAGGTAACGCAATCCACTGAGCTGGCTAATCTAAGCAACGCCATCTCGCCGTCTCGACAGGCGCGACCGCAATCCCCTGCGGAGGCAGCACCGCAAACCGAATTGAGTCTTACTCCGGCCAGCCAGTCCGTTTTTGCCGGCAAGCCGGAACGTATTGCTGAGCTGCGCCAGATGGTAAACAGCGGCAGCTATGCACCCGATACCACGGCAGTCAGTGAAAAGATGATTGAAGGGGCAATATCGCGGCCCGAATAGCGTTGCCCGTTATTCGCCCGAGAATCCGCGAAAGAGCGCCGACCCATCCATACCAAAATTGAGGATCTGCCGAATATAGTCGAGTGAGCCCGCAGGAGGCTTGCCAGACACAGGTAGTAAGGACTGTCGATCCGATCCTTGTTGTAATACTCCCGTTTGCAACACTCCCGTTTGAAATACTCCCGCAGTATTCTGAGTTTCCCCACCCGCCATTTGTCGCAGCAACATTTCTTCGAGGCTAAGATCACCCACGCCAGCCGCAGGCACGAGACTGCCGATGCTGGATTGCCCCGACAAGACGCCGGGCAAAGCCAGTGCGGCCCTTTGCTGGGACGACCCGGAGTCGAGGGATACTACCTGTCGCTGGGCGCTTTCGTCGTCCTTCTTATCGTCTTTGTCCTGCCCGTCCGTCTCCGAACCGTCCTCGTTCCCCTGATCGCCACCCACCGCTGACGAGGGTACCATCCGGGCTGGGGCTGGAAGCATAAAGAAGCTACTCGCGTCGGAGCTTTCACCCGTCTGCCGAAGCGCTGAGCGCTTTTGAAGATCGATGGAACGCTGCATCCTTCCGACAGAATCCGCCTGACGCAACACCGCACGCTGCATACGCTCACGGAGTGTGAGTGGTAGTTCGTTCGGAGGGTCAGGTTCGCCTTCGATCGACTGGGCGGCCAGACACATCGTCGAGAGCCGCGGAACTATCAAAGTCGCGCTCATGAACAGAAGCACGGTGCAGCCATGTAAATAAGAGTGTTTTGGAGTCTTCATCAAAAAATTCCTAGAACGCCCTGTGCCAGCGCCGATGTGGGGAATGAGGCAGCTGTCACTACAACCCATATGCGGATCAAGCCAATAACGAGGCAGGGTAAGGTGGCGCTTCCCCTTGTCCACCAGCCGCCAACGCCGGCACAAAAGGAACTCGACGCTCTGCTGAAGGCCGTGTCGGTGGCAAGAGCACTCAACGATCTTAGCCCGTCGAATGACTTTTCCGTGATTCGCGATCCGCGCACCGGAGCAGTTGTTATCGCGATTCGGCGACGAGCTTCCGGCGAACTGATCGACTTATGCCCGCCAGACGATGTTTTCGATATGCTTGAGCACCTGCCCGGCCAGTTGCGGGCAATGGAGGAATAGAGTAAGTGATTGGAAACGCATATCTTCAGGGACGCATTCTCTCGGCAGATCCGATGGAACTGGTTACCATTCTCTATGAGCACGCGATTCTTTCGGTGCAGCAAGCTCGTGAAAGACTGGCAGCGCAGGATGTAGCCGGACGGACGAAAAGCATCTCGAAAGCCATTGCGATCATAGGCGAGCTGGAGGGATCGCTGGACCATTCGGTGGGTGGACCGATCTCGAAGAACCTGGCCCGCCTTTACCAATACATGCGCCAACGCCTTACGACCGCCAACATGAAAAAGGAAGACCAGCCTCTTGCGGACGTCGAATCTCTGCTGCAGACGCTGGCAGAGGCCTGGGCAGAAGTGCAACGCAAGGGAAGCAAGACCGAGATTCCCGTGGTTCCGGAGGTTTCCGTGAAGGCCACGCCGAGCAGCAAACCCACCGCTTTCGGGATACCCTTCATCCAGAACACTGAGGTATTGCAGAGCAGTCATTCGTGGTCCGCTTAACGGGTCACTCAGTCGAAAGACCTTTCGTCACCATTTTCGCGATGCCCAGGCCACCCTTCGAAGCCATTGCCTGGGCGAAACACTCCTGAGCGTATTCCATTGCGGAAGATGCGGATTCATCCTGACCCGTACCCAGCCAGCCGCCTTCGGAATCGCGCATCGATTTCAGCATCTGTCCGATTAGCAGAGCTTCAAACTGGCTGGCCGCCGATTTGATCTTCTGCGGATCGTCTTTCGGCGTCGTCAGAATACCCTGGATCGGCAGACTATTTTGCGAAGAGGGATCGATCATAGTTGTTCGATTTACGGATTGATTTAAATAACTTCAAGATCGGCGTCAAGCGCGCCGGCCGTTTTGAGGTTTTGCAAGATCGAAATAATGTCCCGCGGTGTTGAACCTATGGAAGTCAGCGCCTGAACCAACTCTTCGACCGTGGCGCCGTCCTTCAGCATCAGGTTTTTCGCCGTATCCTGTTTAACATCGACATTGACCTGAGGAACCACCTGCGTGGTGCCGGAACTGAGCGCATTCGGCTGCGACACCTCCTGCGTGGTCTGAATTTCTACCGTCAGATTGCCTTGCATAATCGCCACAGGCGCTATGTGGACTTGTTTTCCCATGATGATGGTTCCCGTGCGCTCGTTCACCACGATTTTGCCCTGACTGTCCGGTTCTACGGTCACTCGCTCCATCTCAGCGACGAACGCAGTCGGTTCCTTCCGATACTCCTCCGGCACATCTACTGTGACAAGGGCCGCGTTTTCCGCATGAGCAACCGGGCCAAACTGATTGTTGAGCGCGATTGCAATCCGGGAGGAAGTATCGAAATCCGCTCTGTCCAATTGCAGGCGTAACTGGTTGCCCAGAGTCAGAGTAGGCGCCTTCCGCTCCACAATCGCCCCATTCGGGATGCGCCCCACGGTCGGATGATTGACAACCTGAGTGTTGCCGTTGTTACCTGCGACAAAGCCACCGATTACCATCGCACCCTGAGCTACAGCGTAGATCTGATTGTCCGGAGCGCGTAACGAAGTCATTAGAAGAATCCCGCCCTGCAGACTGCTGGAATCACCAATTGCCGCTATTGTTACGTCGATTTTGGAGCCAGGTTCGAAATAAGGCGGCAGCGTAGATGTAACCATAACCGCTGCTGTATTCTTCACCTGAATGGCCGAGGGCGACACAGCCAGGCCCATACGCTCCAGCAGGTTCGTAAGACTCTGTGCCGAAAATACAGTCTGCCTTGTGTCGCCCGACCCGCGCAATCCAACCACTAATCCATAGCCCATCAGCTGGTTGTCACGCACGCCTTCTATCGAGACCAGCTCTTTGAGCCGAATTGCCGCGGCAGCGCCGGCAGGTAAAGCTGTAAACAGACAGAGGAGTGTAAGCAGAGTCTTTTTCATTGGATTCAGAAGGGGAGGATTCCCAGGAAGAGCCGGTATAAGATATTCGGA
>Ga0302319_10020505_pt1 | contig 11950 bp, 8 predicted proteins | sample Bog_T0_2_FD_203319 | JGI IMG/M metagenome (GOLD analysis project Ga0302319, IMG submission 203319) | Peat permafrost microbial communities from Stordalen Mire near Abisko, Sweden - Bog_T0_2 | ecosystem: Environmental > Terrestrial > Soil > Wetlands > Peat | place: Sweden: Abisko, Stordalen Mire...
CGGATCGGGATTTTCGACGTCGGCCTCGTATTCGATGACGGCCATGCCGTCAAAGCCGCCCGCGGCCAGCGCCTTGTTGAAGGCGGGAAGATCGAGGTTGCCCTGGCCGACGATGGTGTCGTTCCACTGGCCGTTGCGGTCGAACACGAAGTCCTTGTAGTGGATGCCGTAGACCTTGCCTGCGAATCTCTTGGCCCATTCGACCGGGTTGCCGGGATGCGGTCCGATCTGCATTGCCCACGCGGTGTCGATGCAGAGGCCGATTTCCGGGCCGCCGAGGTTGATCAAATAATCGAGCACATCGGGCTGGCCGCCGAACTGGTAGCCGCCGTGGCAATGGATGCCGACGCGAATGCCGAATTCTTTCGACCAGCGGCGGACCTTGGGCACGGACTGCATAAACGTGCTGACCGTAAAGTGGCAGGAAATATGGCGCGCGCCGGCGATGGCGGCACATTCAAACCAGGCTTTTTCCGTGTCGCGTCCCTCGAACGTCTGCACGCCGATGGAGACGACCGAAATGCCGGCTTTCTTGTAGATGGCGACGACTTCCTTGAAGGCTTCAGGTTGGGAAAAATCGGCGTGGACGCCGCAGAGTTCGATTTTATCGAGGCCGATCTCGCCCACTTTTTTGGCGAGGACGTTGTTGTCTTTAAAATGGCGGAAGCAGTAGCTCTGCACGCCAAAACTGGGGGCTTTGTTCATGATTTTGAGGAGTGGGGGGTGGGTTTATTTGGCTGAATCGAGGCGGACTTCCTTGCCGCTGATGGCGGAGGCATTCAAGCCATCGAGAATGCGCTGCACGCCGAGCGCCTGCTCGATCGTGACGCAGAGCTTTTCGCCCGCGGTGAGGTGGTTGATGAAGTTGTGAAACCGGCTGCCATGCGGGAAGGCCACAGGCGCGGAGACATTTTGTACGATGATGTATTCGCCCGTTTTCGGGTCGGGATGGTAGAATCGTCCCTCCCGGGCGAGCGCGCCGCCCTTCGTTCCGTAGAGCTGGACATCGGCACGATTGCCTTCCTCGGCATGGCAGGCCCAGGAGACATCGAGCGAGATGCTCACGCCGTTGGAGAAGCGGATGAGGCCGGTGGCGAAATCGTCCACGTCGAAGAGGAGGTTTTCCTTGTCCGACTTGCCCCAGCCGCCTTCGCCGAGACCGAGGTGGCCGAACTTGGTGTAAGTCGCGCCGGAGACCGAGACGGGATGGAAATCACCGAGGAGGTAGAGCGCGAGGTCGAGGTAATGGACGCCGATATCGTACAACGCACCTGCGCCCGCCAGTTCCTTGTTGCCAAACCAGGTGCCGAGCTTCGGGATGCCGGAGCGGCGCATCCAGTAGGCCTTGATGTGGTAGATCTCGCCCAGGTCGCCGCGCTCCACCAGCGACTTGATCGCCTGGGGCCCGCGCTCAAACCGCTGGTTCATGCCGAGGGTGAGAACCTTGCCCATTTTCTTCGCCATGTCGGCCGCTTCCTTGGCCTCGGCATAGTTTATCGCGAAGGGCTTTTCCAGCAGAACATGCTTGCCCGCCTTGAGAGCCTGGAGCGTCAACGGCACGTGGAACTTGTTCGGCACCGCGATATACACGGCGTCGATCTCGGGATCGGCCAGCAGCTCCTCCGCGGTGGCGTAGGACTTGGGAATGTTCTGCGCCTTGCAGAGGTCCTGCGTGCGCTGGGTGTTGATGTCCTGGGCGGCGACGACTTTGCCCTGGGAATGGCGGTTCACATCGGAAGCGCTGTGGTGGGAGATGGCGCCGGCGCCGAGGAAACCGAAACGAATGGGTTGAGTGCTCATGTAATATTTGAAGGAAACTAGGGGTTGAGCTTCCTGTTTTAAGTCATAGGGTAGCTTTGACAATCGCCAATAGTTGTCAAAAGATAGGATTTATTGTGAAAACCTCGGCCCTCGCTCTGGGCGGTTTACGCCTGCGCTCCAGACTGAGAGGCGCCACGCTTGAAGACCTCTCCCACTATCATCAGCGGGACGGCGTCCATCCGGTGCCCACCCGGATTCCGCCTTACTACGAGCGGGTCGAATTGATGACCGGTGGCCGGGGGTGGATTTGGGATGCCGGGACGTGGAGGGAGGTCGTGCCCGGCCATTTGATCTGGAACAAGCCGGGCGATCAGACCATCGGCCGCAGTGAATTTACCGATCCCTATCGGTGCCTCGCGGTGACCTTTGTCAGCAAACAGCGGACGGGGCTCGGCCTGCCCCGCTTTTCCCGGGTCGCCAATCTCGAGGAGGTGGCCAGCTTCACCGCGGAGGTGGTCAAACTCTTTCACGACGATGCGTTTGACCGGGAGGTCCTGCGCGATTACTTGCTCGGGCGGTTACTCTTCTGGATCGAGCTGCATCAGGTCCAGTCGAAGCGGACCGAATTTCCGTCGCCCATTCAGGCGACGCTGGGCTGGATCGAGAAGAATTTCGCGCAGCCGTGCCGGATCGGGGAACTGGCCCGCCAGGCCGGGTGGTCTGAGGCCCATCTCCACGACGCCTTCCGGCGGCATCTCGGCACAACACCGCACAAGGTCCTGGCCCGGCATCGCCTCCGCGCCGCGCGGGAGAGGCTCGTCTCGACCTCACATCCCGTGAAACGGATCGCCGCCGAATGCGGCTTCGCCGACGCGTCCGCCCTCATCCACGCCTTCAAGGCCGAGGTCGGCCTGACGCCCAACGCCTACCGAAAACGCTACATGCGGCTTGTCTTCGACCGAAAGGGATGAGGTTATTGTCAGCCCGCGATGCAAACACTCTTGGCGTTGACGAATTCGCGGATGCCGGATGCGCCAAGTTCGCGCCCGTAGCCGGACTGGCGGCTGCCGCCGAAGGGGAGTGCGGGTTGCGAGGCGACGATGCCGTTGATGAAGACCTGCCCGGCCTGCAATTCACGAATTCCGCGCTGCTGCTCGGCCTTGTCGCGGGTCCAGATGCTCGCGCCGAGCCCGAAGTGGGTGTTATTGGCGAGGGCGAGAGCCTCATCGAGATTCTGCACGCGGAAGAGCATCGCCACGGGGCCGAAAAGTTCCTCTTGGGCGATCGGATTATTCGCAGTCACCCCGGTCAGAATCGTTGGTTCGAAGAAGAAGCCCGGGCTGGGACCACGCTTGCCGCCGGCCAGAACGCGCGCACCCGCCTTGACGGCGGTGCACACCTGCTCTTCGAGCAACTCCACGGCCTGCGCTTGGGCGAGCGGACCGATGTCGGTCTCGGGCGATAGCGGGTCGCCCATGCGCAGACGCCGGAACGCCCCTGCGAAAAGCTGCTCGAATTCGTTATAAATATCCGCATGGACTATAAAGCGCTTGGCCGCGATGCACGACTGCCCGTTATTCTGCACGCGAGCCTTCACCGCTTGCGCGACAGTTTCCGTTAGCGGCACACTCGGCATCACGATGAACGGATCGCTCCCGCCCAGCTCGAGAACGGTGCGCTTGATTTCCTTGCCCGCAATGGCCGCGACCGCGCGGCCTGCCCCGACGCTGCCGGTGAGCGTCACCGCCGCGACACGGGGATCTTCGATGACCCGCGCCACTGTCTCGCTACCGATGGCGAGATATTGGAAACAGCCCTCGGCAAAACCGGCGCGCCGGAACAGGTCCTCAAGGGCAAGCCCGCACTGCGGCACGTTGCCGGCGTGCTTCAGCAGCCCGACATTCCCCGCCATCAGCGCGGGCGCGGCGAAGCGTACGACCTGCCAGAAGGGAAAGTTCCACGGCATAACGGCAAGCACCGCGCCGAGTGGCTCACGGCGGACAAAGCAGCGGCCTGCGGCATCGGGAATGGTTTCATCCGCGAGCAATCGTTCGGCGTGCGCGGCATAGTAACGGCATGCGGAGGCGCACTTGGCCGCCTCGGCCTTCGCCTGCGTCAGCGGCTTGCCCATCTCCAGCGTCATCAGCCGCCCGAGGCGGTCCTGCTCGTCCTCAAAGATCGCGGCGGCACGGAGCAGCTTTTCGCTCCTCTCGGCAAAGCTGGAATGCCGGTGCTTCTCAAAGGTTGCCGCCGCGAGGGTGAGTTTTGCGTCGAGTTCCTTTTCGGTGAGACGCGCAAATTTGCGGATGACTTCACCAGTGGCCGGGTTGGTTGTCGCGATGGACATGAACCAGCATCGACGTTTTCACGCGGGCGGTCAACCGGGGGAAGGGGAACTTAAGCTGTCTTCGCCGCCGTCAATCGCACCAGTCCGATTTCCGCCGGCGCGCCGATGCGGCAGGGGAACCAATCGCCGCAACCGTTGGAGACGAGCAGCGACGTGTTGTCGCGCTGAAAAAGGCCGCTGCAATATTTGAAGCGAAGCCTTCCGAGTCCGATGTCACCAAACATGATCTGGCCGCCGTGCGTGTGTCCGCTGAGAACGAGGTCTGCACTCCCGGCGATGTCGAACAGGTGGGGATGATGGGCGAGAAGGATGCGCACGTCGCCCTCCTGCCGCGCAGGGAAAAGGTTGCTCACCATTTCCGGCTTTGCTGGAAATTCGTGGCCCATCCAGGGCAGGCCCGCGAGGAGGAGCCTTCGCCTTCGCATCGGCAGGGTCACGCAGGCGAAGGAGAGCATCGGCAGATTATTACTGGCGCATGCCTCCGCCACCACGCCGGGGCCGGGGAAGACATCGTGATTGCCCTCGCAAAGATAGGTGCCGTAACGGGATTCCATGTTCTGGATGGCCGCCAGCGCGGCGGGAAATTCGTCCATCTCGCGGTTGATCAGATCACCCGTGACCGCGACCAGGTCGGCCTTCAAATCATTGGCTGCATCGCTGACAATTTTCAACCGCTCCGGTCCGACAAAAATCCCGGAATGCAGATCGCTGACGTGAGCGATGGTGAAGCCTTCCAACTCGGGCGGCAGCCCCGGGATCGGCACTGTATAAGGTTGCACGCGCAGCGCGTCGCGGGTGAGGGCGCCGTGAACGCCCATGCCCAGGGCGGTGACCGGCGCGGTGCCGCAGGTAACGAGATAAATGAATTTTCGACGGGAAAGCCCGCTCGGTGGCGCGACCGGCTCTGGCGCAGGCGACCGGGCCGGGTGGCGCAGCCGTAGGACCAGCACCAGCAGGAACGTGGCGGGAAAAATAAGGAGGGGGAGAAAGATATTCCAAACCATCTCCACTGCGAAGGGAAGATAGAGCCAATCGCGGCTGAACGACTTCCACGCTGGCGGCTGAAACCCTTGCAGCACGAGCAGGACCGACATCAGCACCGCCCATGCCCAGATGGCGAAGACCAGCAGCCTGGGCGCGGGCGAACATCGCCGGAGCAGCCAGACCTGAAGCGCGGCATAACAGACATTCAGCACCACGACGTAAGTCGTGATAATCGCAATCCAGGAAATCATGATCAAAAAGCGATTATCCGTCGGTGAACGCTTTCTGGCAATCGGAGCGTGATGACAAGCCTGTCATGGTTTGGTCATGCCGCAGGAGGCAATCAGGCCTTGTTCGACGGAAGTGCGTGGAAACACGCACCGCGTTGCCAAAGCAGCCAGGCGACAATGCCTCCCGCGAGAAAACATCCGATGTCGACGGGATCGGCCACGCCCCGACGGAGGGTGAAAGGGCCGAACCATTTGAAGAAAAGAGACCAGACGGCGACGTGGAGCGCCATCTCCCAGAATCGGGGCGGTTCGTCGTCCGGCCGCAGTCCGATCAATCGGTAAGCCAGAAGATAAACCGGCAGGGCGACCGGCACGAACAACGTATCGTTGAGGTGCCCGTCAAAAAATGCGGAATAGTGATGCAGGTTCGGTTTGATCAACTCGCGGTTGATGACGTAGGCCGTGAGGCAGACGAGGAAAACCGGGTCGCGCCAATAACCGAAACGGCCCTTTTTAACAGGCATAGAGGACGACCAGATTTGCCGCCGCCATGAAGCCCATCGCCGCGACGATCTTCCCGGCAAGCACGAACCAGGTTCCCGCCGCGCCGGTAAGATTTGGCAAATCCTGTAGCATCAACTCTAAGTTTCCTGCGAGTCGCTTGATTGTCAACCTTGAGGCAGTCCGAAAAAGGGTCGCGACCCGTGCCGATTTTTCCGATAACTTCTGCAACGTCCCGAATCTCCATGACGCCCCTTTTCGCCGACCTGAGTAGTCTGGTTCCACTGCTGCCGTTTATCGGACCGGCCGTCGCGGGCGTTTCCCTTTTTGCCTCACTCCGGGCCTGCCGGCGCCGCCGTCTGATCGACAATCTGCCGACTTCGAAGACCCAGGGCGTTTTCATCGGCCTGGTGGAATTGAAAGGCGCCGTGGAATGCGAGCAGCCGCTGACCAGCTACCTGGCCGCAGCGCCGTGCGTCTACTACACGTGCGATATCGAGGAGCGGTGGTCGCGGCTGGTCACCGAGACGGAAAGCGACGGCAAAGGCGGCACGCGTACGGTGACGCGGACGGAGACTGGCTGGACTTCAGTGGCGTCGCAAAATGAATTAACTCCGTTCTACCTGCAGGATGATACGGGTCACGTGCTGGTCCGCGCGGAGGGCGCGAAGATCGAGGCGGCGCAGGTTTTCAACTACACCTGCTCGCGGAGCGACGCGCTCTATTATGGCAAGGGCCCGTCGGGCGGCGTGATGGACTCGGACCATGTGCGCCGTTTTACCGAATCGGTCGTCGCGGTGCAGGCGCCGCTTTTCCTTGTCGGCCAGGCCCGCGAACGGCAGGACATGGTCGCGCCGGAAATCGCCGCCGATCCGAAGGCGGATAAATTCCTCATTTCCACGCGCACGCAGGAGCAGGTCAGCAGCGGGTTGGGCTGGCAGATCTGGCTTTTCTTTTTCCTCGGTTTCGTCGCCACGTCGCTCGGCCATCTTTTCTTCGATCTCAACACGAACGTCGATATCACCCCGACCGCGATCGTCCTCTTCGTCGGCGAAGCGGCGCTGTTTCTCGTGCTCTGGTTGATCGGCTGGACCATCACGGTTTACAATGGTTTGGTCACCTTGCGTCAGCGCGTGGAGCAGGGCTGGGGCCAGGTTGAAATCCAGCTCAAGCGCCGCCATGACCTGATCCCAAACCTGATTGATACGGTGAAGGGTTATCGTGATCACGAGGCCTCGACGCAGGAAGCGGTCACGGGCTTGCGCAGCCAGCTTTCCGCCACGCCGCCGGGCGAGCCCGGGGATGATTTCCGCTCGGTGCAGGCTCAGGTCCAGATCATCAGGGAGGCTTATCCCGACTTGAAAGCGAACGAGAATTTTCTCGCGCTGCAAAAGAGTCTTAGCGACACCGAGCAACGCATCGCCCTGGCGTGCTCCTATTTCAACAGCATCGTCACGTTCTATAACATACGCCTGCAAGTGGTTCCGGATCGCTTCATCGCCTCTCTCGGCGGCATGAAGCCGCGTGAGCTGATGGCGGCGAATGATTTCGAACGGGCACCTGAAAAAGTTGATTTTGCGCCGGCGGTTGCTTCGTTCTCGTCGTCTGCGCAAGGCGAAACCCCGCCACCGGCTCCTGCGGCTGTCACCTGAATTTCATTGCCGCTCAGGCAGTTGTCGATGCTTCAGCCCCCGAAGTATTGCTTTCGGCTGGGGGTGGCGGATGGTGGTTCCATGTAAAACAGAGACAAGATCAGTCGCCGAAGCCCGGGTTCCTTCCTGAACCGGGGCACGGGGGAACCAAACTCCTCGGGGCTCGCGAGAGACCAGAGGACGGGGCTTACCGGGGCGGGTAACCGCTTCCGGGGATCACTTCCAGGATCCAGCCCGACAGCTAACTCCGCAGGCATTTGGAAGGGCGATCCCCTGCGCCATGCGCGTGCATGTCTCCATGGTCGCTCCGAAGAAACCGCGCACGGCGGAGTCGGCGGGAACACCGCGGACCGAACCGGGCCATATCGGAGTCAGTTATGTTTGCTCAAGTTACGGATGGTAATGTAGTCACATCGCTTTTTGCGGCACCGTGGCCCTTTCCTGGTTCCCATTTTTCCTGGTGGGCGCTCACGGCTTGGATCGTGTTGTTGCTGATCCTGAGCCCGTGGCTGCTGGGGATGGTGCTGATTGACGAAAAGGAAGTCGGCGTCGTGATCAAGAAGTTTGGCTTCGCGAAATTGCCGGCCGGACAACTCATCGCGCTCAAAGGCGAGGCGGGTTTCCAGGCCGACACGCTCGCGCCGGGCCTTCATTTCGGTTACTGGTTTTTCCAATACCGGGTGCTGAAGGTCCCGATGCTCCGCATCCCGGCGGGTGAGATCGGGCTTGTGCTGGCCAACGCCGGCGCGCCTATCGCGCCCGAGCGCATCCTCGCCCGGAGCGTGCCCTGCGATAACTTCCAGGACGCGCGGGCGTTCCTGCTTAACGGGGGCGAGAAGGGCCGTCAACTGGCCATCCTCACGGCCGGCACCTACCGGATCAACACGGCCATGTTCAGCGTGATCACCGCGGCCAGTGCCGCCCACTACGAACTCGAGCCGGCCCAACTCCACGTTTATGGCGTCGAGCCGGACGCGGTCGGTATTGTCACGACGCTCGATGGCCGGCCCATCGATCCGGGTGAAATCGCGGGCGAGGTCGTGCCCGCCCATGACAACTTCCAGAACGCGCAGGCGTTCCTGGAGAACGGCGGACGGCGCGGTCTGCAGGAGCAGATCCTGCTGTCCGGAACGTGGAACCTCAACCCGTGGTTCGTCAATGTTGAGCAGGTCTCCATGCTGGAGATACCCATCGGTCATGTCGGTGTGGTCATCTCCTTCGTGGGCCAGGCGCATGTCGATGTCAGCGGCACCGAGTTTCGTCATGGCGACCTGGTGCTCGCTGGCCACAAGGGTGTGTGGGTCGAGCCGCTCTATCCCGGCAAGCATCCGGTCAACCCGCGTATCATGAAGGTCGAACTCGTTCCGACGACCAACATCGTCCTCAACTGGGCTGCCCGTACTGAGTCGCATAAGTTCGACCAGAAATTGTCGAGCATTACCGTCCGCTCGGGCGACGGGTTCGCGTTCAATCTCGACGTGTCGCAGATCATCCACGTCGGCGCGCTCGATGCGCCGAAGGTGATCTCGCGTGTCGGTTCGATGCAGAACCTGGTCGATCATGTGCTGCAACCGATTGTCGGGAATTATTTCCGCAATTCGGCGCAGAACTACACCGTGCTCGACTTCCTGGGCGGCCGCACCGCGCGCCAGACCGAGGCGGCGGAATTCATCCGCGCGGCGGTGTCAGCCTACGACGTGCAGGCTGTCGATACGCTCATCGGCGACATCACGCCGCCGGCCGAATTGATGAAGACCCAGACCGATCGCAAGATCGCCGAGGAAGAGCGCAAGACCTACGAGATCCAGGAAGGGGCGCAGAAGCAGCGCCAGCTCCTGGTGCGCGAAACCTCGCTGGCCAACATCCAGCAACAGGTGGTGGCCAGCGAGCAGGGCGTCATGATCGCCGAGCTAAACGCGAACGCGGCGGTGAAGGCCGCCACGGGCGAGGCGGAATCGATCCGCCTCCGCGCCCTCGGCCAGGCCGAGGCAATCCGGGCAACCGGCTTCGCCCAGGCGGAAGCCTACCGTGCCGGCGTTGAGGCCCTCGGCACCCAAAGCTACGCCGCACTGCAAGTGATGCAGATCGTGGGCGAACGCGGTGTCCGCATCGTCCCCGATGTGGCCGTCACCGGTGCCGGTACCGGTAGCGGACTCGTCGATGCCCTCATCGGCACCACGCTCCGGGATCGCATCGCGCCCGCCGCCACACCTGCGGTCGAAGCGCCCGCGCAGGTCTGAGCGAAAGTGTAGGAAACGTCATCCCACTCGCGTCCGATCCGCGGGTGGGTGATTCGTGCCATTACCGGCCGTCTATAGCAAGTTCAATGGGGCACGATCTCGAAGCCGACGATGCCAATCGTTCCCGAAAGGCCCGACTCGGTTGAGCTGACAATGTCGAGGGTTTGCGCCGATCCGCTCAGATTACTGAACTTGACGTAATTTGCCCCATAGGTGCTGGGGAGCGAAGTTGCCGTGGCCTGGGTGTAGGTTGTCGGGAGATTGGATCCCGGCGCCCACGGGACGCCCTTGGCGAAGTAATAGGTCGTGCCTCCGACACCGCCGGTGTAAATCTGGGCGCTTCCCGACTCGTACACATCGGTCAGCGTATAGACGTAGAGGTCGTAACTGGTGTAAGGAATGTTGGTGAGGGCGAGTTCCTCGGCGTAACCATTATTATTGGCTGTGCCAAAATAGCCGTTAAAGAGCCTTTGCTCGGCGGTCAGGGTGGTGCTGGTCGTATTGTACGTGCCATTCCATGGCGTATAGAACGAAACGGGCTTGCCATCGAGGGCGGTGCCGCTCGGTTTCACGGTTAGCGTGGTTGTGGTCGTCGTGCCGGAGCTGTCCTTCAATGCCACGTTGGTGGGACAGGTGCTGGCAACATCGATATTGTTGTACCAGCCCGCGGTGGCAGCGCTGCCCGCCCCGACCACATCCGTCGCGGCGAGGGTCTGGTTGCCCGGGCTGTTGGTGCCGCCGGTGGCCGAGTCATAGAAGCTCACGCCGATGGCGCCATGGGGCACGATCTCAATGCCCGTGATGCCAATCGTCCCCGAAAGGCCCGACTCGGTTGAGCTGACGATATCCAGAGTCTGCGCCGATCCGCTCAGATTGCTGAACTTGACGTAATTTGCCCCGTAGGTGCTGGGGAGCGAAGTCGCCGTGGCCTGGGTGTAGGTCGTCGGCAGATTGGATCCCGGCGCCCACGGGACGCCCTTGGCGAAGTAATAGGTCGTGCCAGCGACGCCGCCGGTGTAGATCTGGGCGCTTCCCGAATCGTACACATCGGTCAGCGCATAGACGTAGACGTCGTAACTCGCGTAGGGAATGTTGGCGAGGGCAATCTCCTCGGCGTAGCCACTATTATTGGCTGTGCCAAAAAAGCCGTTAAAGAGCCTCTGCTCGGTAGTGAGAGTATTGCTGGTCGTGTTGTACGTGCCATTCCATGGCGTATAGAACGAAACGGGTTTGCCATCGAGGGCGGTGCCGCTCCGTTTCACAGTTAGCGTGGTCGTCGTTGTCGTGCCGGTGCTGTCCTTCAACGCCACGTTGGTGGGACAGGTGCTGGCAACATCGATATTATTGTACCAGCCCGCGGTGGCAGCGCTGCCCGCCCCGACCACATCCGTCGCGGCGAGCGTCTGGTTGCCCGGGCTGTAGGAGCCACCCGTGGTTGAATCAAAGAAGTTGATTCCGACCGCGGTAATGGCGGGCACGACAGGGTTGTAATTGGGGCTGTTCGGGCTGGCATAGACCGCCACATATTGAATTTTGAGATCGGTCGGACTGGGTGTCAGCGACCAGTTATAGCCGTTGCCTGCTGAATTGTTATAATTGCCGCCGCCGAGCGCAAGATTCATCATGAGAAACATCGGTGACTGCGCTTGGGCCAGGGTGGGTGCGGACCAGATGGCGACCCGATCAAAATACCAGGTCGTCGTTGTCGGCTCGATATCGACGCCGTACTTGTGGTAGCCCGTCGTCATGCCCGATTCGGCGACAAAAGTCCCGTTCGAAGTCGTCGAATTACCGTTTTGCCCCCATTGATGCCAGGTCACTCCATCCTCGTTGGGATTGCCGGGTGGGCTTTGATTCGGCCCCGTCCCGTAATTTCCGTATGATTCCGTAATGTCGATTTCCGCCGTGTAGGGCAGGCTGGGATTGGTGAGACAGGACGTGTTCAACAACCAGAAAGCCGGCCAGGTATTGGGCGAGCCGGGGTTCCACATTGAACACTCGAAATAGCCGTACTGTTGGGAGAAGCCATTGCCGTTGTTATCCACGGACGACAAAATTCCCCCGGTGTAGCCACTGAATCCATTCCCGCTCGAGCCATTGTCCTGCACCCGGATATCCAGATAGCCGCTGCCGATTCCAAACGGATCGAGATTTCCCGACGGGGCAATAAAGTCGAACCAGTTCCCGCCACCCGGCTTGGTCGCCATCCATGTCGTGCCGCTTGTGCCACAAGGT
>Ga0302319_10020506_pt1 | contig 11949 bp, 14 predicted proteins | sample Bog_T0_2_FD_203319 | JGI IMG/M metagenome (GOLD analysis project Ga0302319, IMG submission 203319) | Peat permafrost microbial communities from Stordalen Mire near Abisko, Sweden - Bog_T0_2 | ecosystem: Environmental > Terrestrial > Soil > Wetlands > Peat | place: Sweden: Abisko, Stordalen Mire...
GTTGCGCCCAAATGAACCCACCCCTACAACTGCTACCTTCAGCTTTTCGTTGTCCACATCTTTGATTCTCGCAGATGCCGGGGTTCGAGAGAAGTGATAGTCCTCACCATGAGGCAGTACCGGCAGATCTCCTTGCCTTAGATTCCAAGCTGGAAATCCCTTACAATCCTTGCCATGTCCGCCAAATCCAAACCTGCTAAGACTTCCCCAACTGGGCCGAAGCTGTCTCACTACGACTCCGCCGGACGGGCCACCATGGTTGATGTCTCCGGTAAAGCCCCAACGGTACGCACTGCCGAGGCCAGCGCTAGGGTGATGATGAACCGGAAAGTTTTGGCCGCCTTGCCCCAAAATCCCAAGGGCGACCCCTTCGAGGTGGCCCGAATTGCCGGTATCCTGGCCGCCAAACGCACTTCAGAGCTAATACCTATGTGTCATCCGGTGGCACTCAGTTTCGTAGATATCTCGTGCGCGCTGTGCGAAGATGGGGTCAATCTACTCTCCCGGGCTTCGACAACTGCGGAAACGGGAGTGGAGATGGAAGCTCTCGTAGCGGTCTCCGTGGCAGCCCTTACCGTGTATGACATGTGCAAGGCTTTAGATAAGGGCATCGAGATCCGTAACATACAACTGGAGCGCAAAAGCGGCGGCAAGAGCGGAGAATATAAACGTCCGAACCCGTAGCCGAAGCGCCGAACTTACTGGAATGGGAATTGAGCCATGGGTAAGGGCATACAGGTTTTACTGGTAGACGACAATCCAATCATTCGCGAGTTGCTGCTGGACGCGATTTCTCCCCTGGCCAGCGTACAGGTCTTTGCCAGTGCGGCGGAGGCTTTTCGCCGGGCTGAAAAGCAGACGCCCGATCTCATCGTCTCCGATTACCGGATGCCGGGGCTGAGCGGTCTGGAACTGCTGGCCAAACTCCGCATTTCCTTCCCCCAGGTTGCCGTCGTAATCCTCGCCTCGCGTGCCGATATCACTGGTCCACTGGCTGGTTCCAGCCCGCTGGTGGAGGAATTTATCGAGAAGCCGTTTTTCACCGATGAGGCGGTTACCCGCATTAAGCGCGTGCTTGACCGCATTACCCTAGCCAAGGCTACGCGCGAGGCGGCAGACTCCACCAGCGTCCGCGGCACCCTGGCGCAAATGTCGGTGGTTGATTTGTTGCAGACTCTCGACATTGGGCGGAAGACTTGCCGCCTGGTTCTCACACGCATCGGTCAACGGGGTGAAATGCAATTTCACGACGGCCAACTGGTTCATGCCGCCCTGGGGAATATCGTCGGCGAAGCTGCCGTTTACGAGTTTGTGGCTTGGGCTGACGGCGTGTTCCTGATCGACTTCGAGCGTACCGAGTGCTCCCCTACCATCACCCACAGCACGCAGTCCGTCTTGTTGGAAGCATTGCGCCGCTTTGACGAATCTCAGCGCGACGCGGAGACAGGCACCTCGCAGCAAGCACCGGAAAAGGGCTGCCAATCAGCCCCCGCGCAAACCCCCGCGTTTGCCGTAGGCTTCTAAACCTCTCGCGCCTGGTACAAGACCGGCGGAGTAGCGGCAAATGCCTAGAGCTGGCCCGCGCTGCGATATACTCCACTGGCGAGAGGCTGCTTGACCGACCCGATGCCCGCATTCCATAAAGCACTGCTATTGTTCAATCCCGTTTCCGGAACCAACCAGGAAAGCCGCACGGCCACGATGCTCCGTATCGCGGAGATCTTCGAGCGCGCTGGAGTCGAAGTGCTCATCGAAGCAACCCACGCCAGGGGCTCGGCCGGAGACCAGGCCCGAGCCGCAATCAGCGCCAGCTGCGACGCCGTCTTCGCCTGTGGAGGCGATGGTACGGTCTTCGAGGCACTGCAAGGCGTGGCCGAGAGCGCCGCCATGATGGGCGTGATCCCGCTTGGCACTGGAAACGTTCTGGCTCACGATCTCGGGCTTGCTTCGCGTCCTGAGCGCGCAGCGGCGCAAATCCTGGGCTTTGTCCCGCACGCCATATCGCTGGGACGTATCCGGACTGAGGGACGATCAGGCTTCTTCACTGCCGCGGCGGGCGTTGGAGTCCACGCCGAGCTGATCTATCGCGCCAACGCGCGAGCCAAGCAGCGCGGCGGGTTCCTTGCCTATTACTTGCATGGGGCGAAACTCCTTTTCCGCCACGCCTTCGTGCCATTTCCAGTGGAAATCACGACCAGCGAAGGGAAGATCATCCAGACCACCACGCTTGAACTGGTGGCAATGCGGGTTCGCTCCTTCGGTGGACCGCTGCGCAACTGGCGTCCGGGCAGCTCGCTGCTCTCGCCCGACCTGCGCCTGGTTCTTTTGCGGAATGCGAGCCGGGTACACATGCTGCGTTACAGCCTGCAGGCTCTCGCCGGAATTGCTCCGTATGAGGGGCTCGACAAGCCGGATGCCGATCTGTCGTTCGTCTCCGCGCAGGCCGTGAATTGCTTTGCCCCCAGTGTGGGTTCAGAGCAACTTCGCGTGCAGGCCGATGGCGAGATACTGGGTCCCATGCCCGCCCAGATCTCCATCATTCCCAAGGCGCTGACCCTGCTGATCCCGCCGGAGACCATCGGATTCGCGACTTTGTCAGTGAAGCAATCTGCTAGTCTCCTTTGACTTTCGCGTTAATCCTTGCCAACCTGAATTCACGCCATGGACCCTGTAACCCACTTTCTCGCCGGTGCCACCCTTGCCCGAGCAGGCTTCAATCGCAAGACGGCGCTCGCTACCATCACCATGACCCTCGGCGCCGAAGCGGCGGACATGGATATCGTGGCCTCGCTCAAAGGTTCGGCCTATGGGTTCATCGAGCACCGTGGCATTACCCACACGTTCATCGGGGTTCCAGTGATGGCCGCGCTTGTGGTTGGTTTTGTCTGGCTGCTTGACAAGCTCTGGCAGCGTTGGAGGCGCAATTCTCCCCCCGTGCCTGTGCGCCGCTGGGGATTGTTATATCTGTTTGCCTGCATCGCGGGGCTTTCCCACATTCTGCTTGATTTCACGAACAACTATGGGGTGCGTCCCTTTTATCCCTTCTCGCGCCAATGGTATGCCTGGGACATTGTTTTTATCATCGAGCCGCTGATCCTTGCGGTGCTGATTGCGGCGCTTGTGCTGCCGTGGCTTCTTGGACTGGTAGGCAAGGAAATCGGTGCGCGCCAGCACGGTCCTCGAGGTCGAGGCGCTGCCATTACGGCACTTTTCTTGGTCGTGGCGTTGTGGGGAGTACGAGATTTCGAGCACCGGCGCGCCCTCGCTGCGCTCAACGCGGTGGAGTTCCGTGGCGAACCCTCGATCCGCCTCGCCGCCTTTCCCTACATGTTGAATCCGTTTCAATGGGCCGGAGTTGCCGAAACCTCCACCGCATACATCTCAATGGGCGTCGATTCGCTGCGCCCCGAGGTCGATCCCGGCAATAACGCCCAGATTTACTACAAGCCTGAACTCACGGAAACCACGCGGGCGGCGCGCAACACCGATCTTGGCCGCGCCTACATTGAGTGGGCCCGGTTTCCGTTGGTTGAGGCCGAACGCCTGAACCAGACCACACCTGCCTACCTGGTGCATTTCACTGACGTCAGATTTCTCTATCCGGATGTGCGCCGCCGTCCATTGCAGGCTTATGTGCTGCTGGATTCCAACCTGCACGCCGAATCGGAAGGCTTCGAACCGCCGAAAAAACAGCGCTGAACGAGGCGAATTCAAAGAATCAGCCCTGGTCAGGCGAACAGGGTATTTTTTGTGTGGTCATTAATTTTGCTCTCGCGCTTGACGCAGCGCCTCTGGCGCGACAAAATCAATCTAGGTTATTGAGGTGAACATGCTGCCCTACTACTTCGTTTTATTCGCGATTGCCACCCGTTTTCTTAATCCTCATGCTGGTAGCTTCAATTTCACTCCGGTGGCGGCGTCCCTGCTCTTCTTCGGTGCGCGGATGCCGCGCAAGTACGCTTGGATACCCGTGGCCATGTTGATCGGCTCCGATGTTGTGCTCTCCCGCTTCGTTTACGGTTATCCGCTTAGCGTTTCTGACGTCGTGACCTGGGCTTGGTATGCGGCCATCGTGTTGCTCGGCTCGCTGCTGGCTTCCAACTCAAGCGCCGTGCGGGTTGGCTCGGCCTCGTTGACCGCCTCGCTGTCGTTCTTCGCGGTAAGCAACTTCGCTGTGTGGGCTTTCTGGAATATGTATCCCAAGACGCTGCCCGGTCTGGCAGAGTGCTACGCCATGGCGATCCCATTCTTCCGCAACACAGTGGTGAGCGACCTGCTATTTGCCGGAGCTTTCTTCGGCATCGCCGCCCTGCTGCCCCAATTTTCGCGTAAGACACAGAGCCCGACTGCCTAGCCTGTCCGGCTTCCTGAAACTCCAAAGCCGCCTCTGTACATGGGGCGGCTTTGGATTATTGCGCGCACTGGCCAGTTAACTCTTCCTGGCCAATTCCAACAGTGCTTTTCCTTCCACCCTCATTGGTAGCCACTCCTTCATTCGTTTAGCGCCGAGTCCTTCATAAAATTCGATCGCGGGAGTGTTCCAGTCGAGCACCTGCCATTCATAGCGGCCACAATTCTCAACTACGGCAGTCCGCGCCAAGTGCAGCAACAGGGCCTTCCCAATGCCTTTGCCACGATATTCGGGCCAGACAAACAGGTCTTCCAGGTAGATTCCCGGCCGCCCTTTCCAGGTGGAGTAGTTATAAAAGTAGAGAGCAAACCCCACTGGCGCGCCATCCCATTCGGCGATCACGCACCGGAATTTCGGTTCTGCGCCAAAGCCGTCGCGCAACAGGTCTTGCTCGGTGGCCAGCGCAGCCTTCGGTTCGTGCTCATACTCGGCCAGCGCGCGAATCAGTTTTAGAATGGTCCCCACGTCATCGGGTTGAGCTGCGCGAATCACCAGCATTCTTGTCCTCCGGTTGCGAACCTGCGCCTATTACCGCAGTCTAACCCATTCATCTGCCCAGACAGGGCGTGGCTTCCCGGTTGTATTCGCAGAGGTTGTGGATGCCTTCAGTTTTGACCGATTTTGTCTTGCTGTGAGTTGCACGTATGGTGCAATAATTAGGTGATGACAGGCGTGAATCCTCCAACTACCCACAATGTGTTACAGGAGTACCTGAGTCTGCTGAACGATGCGGCGTCCTCGCGTGACCCGCAATCGCGCGATGTCAGGTTGTTGCGCGCATGGGGAGTGTTTCGCTATATCGTTTCCGGTCCCGTAAATTGTGAGCGATGCCAGACTCAAGTGCGTTTGGCGATACCTATCGTTAGCGAGCGCCTTAGCGGCGAGACTCTGCACTATGACTGTCTATGCACAAACTGCATGTTCAAGGAACTGAAGGAGGCGCGCTGCATCGTCATGCAGGTTGGCGACGCCCGCGTCGAGTATCCGCACGAGGACGTTCTTTCCTGATTTCAGTTCTTGCCCCGCCCGGCTTCCTCCATAATTTCGTCGAGAATATCGGATGCCTTCTTGCTGGTCATCGTGAAGTTGTTGCTCATGATTGAAAACACCAGGCGCTCGCCGTCGGCGGTCGTCAGGTATCCGGAGATGGCGCTCACATGATCGAGCGCGCCGGTTTTGGCCTGCACTTTGGCGTCTGGGGAAAGCGTCTTGAGGCGCGATCTTAGGGTTCCATCCGCGCCTGCCACCGGCAGGCTCGCGATGAAATCCGCTCCCCAGCTCTGCCGGGCGGCATAACGCAACAATTTCACCGTCGCCCGGGGCGTGACCAGGTTTTGCCGCGATAAACCGGAGCCATCGTGAAACTCATATTCCTCCGGTTGCACATCGGCCAACGAGAGGAATCCGCGCATTGCCTCCAAGCCCCCCAGAACTGAGGCGCTCGTACCCTTCTCGCGTCCCAGTATTCGCAGCAGCATTTCGGCGTGGAGATTCTGGCTGACCTTGTTGGTCAACCGTACGTCCTCACCAAGCGGCAGGGAAACATGCTCCGCAAGCACCACGGGCTGAAGAGATATTGGCGGCGCATCCGAGCCCCCAGAGGGTATGTTCGCGGCTACCGGGATCGTGCCAAGGCTTGACATCGCGGTATGGCGTGCCCGGGTTTTTCCATACATTACGACACCGCGCTTTGCCAGCAACTCCCAGAACAGGCGCGCGCAAAATTCCGCTGGCTCCTCAATCGCTAACGCCTCGCCTGCACCGCTATCATTCAGCGGAATATTCCCCCAAATTTCTAAATGGTTCGATCCTGGCTGGCGCTGGATGAATACTTTGCGCGGCCATACACCGGCTGGAGTCGTAAGAACGCGGTTGTCGATGTGGTAGTACTCGGCAAAGGGCGAGATGCTCACAAAGGCGCGATCGCCAATCTTCTCTCCTGGAAGGATGTTGACGTACACCACGTTGTCATTGATGGCCAGCGCCGAAACCGGTGCGCCCCATTGCCACGCTAGGTCGTCCTGCGACCAGCCCGCGCCGTAGCGTTCATAGACGAAGGAGCTGTCGTCGGCCACAATGTCGCCGTCGATTACTTTTACTCCTTTCGCTACCACCTGGTCGGCAATCTCCTCCAGCACATGCGTGGGAGGGAACGGCCGCTCCGTTTTCAGGTTATAGGGCAGCAGGCGCCCACTCAGGTTCGGGTCGCCGCGCCCAACCAGCACCAGATCTCCGTTGAGCCGTCCGTATTTGTCCGGCGCAGCCGCAGACTCGACCGTGGTTCGAATCCGGTAGTTTGGGCCGATCAGCGCGAGCGCCGCCGCAGTGGTAAATAGCTTGGTAACCGACGCCGGGGTAAACAGTTGATCCGCATCGTGCGAATAAATGACCCGGCCCGTGTCCAACTCCTCGATTTCCACGCCTACAAAGCCGCGCGCAATATCCGGACGTTCCAGAATGGCGTCTACGCGCTTGGCGAGTTCCTTTGGTTTGCGCTGGGCGGCGGCGATACTCACGCTGCCTAGCCAAAGCATCATGCCGATCAGAGCGACGGTCTTCAAGGAGCCGGGAAATTGCCGCATATCTTGCGAATTCTAGCACTGTCACTACCAGCGTTCATGGCTCCAGTGGCGGCGGGGTGCGATCATGGCGTTTGGGGAGCAGGAGGTTGTCGATAAGGCGGGTGACGCCAAATTCGGCTGCGACGGCGGCAAGCGCGCCTTGCGAGACGTCATCGACGGGCTCCAGCGTGTCGGGATCGACGATGGTGAAATAGTCGAGTTTGGCTGAAGGCTCAGAGCAGAGAACGGCGAGAGCGGCGGAACGGAGTTGCTCCGCGCGGGTCTCGCCGGAGTTTGCCACTGCCTGCACTTGCATAAGCGCGCGATGCAGAACCAATGCCTGGCGGCGCTGTTCCGCAGTCAGGTATGCGTTGCGCGATGAGAGCGCCAAGCCATCGGCTTCGCGCACAATCGGCGCAACGATCAACTGCACATCCATGTTGAGGTCGCGCACCATGCGGCGAAGCACGGCTACTTGTGCCGCATCCTTTTGGCCAAACACCGCGATGTCAGGCTGCACGATGTGGAAGAGCTTGGCGACGACGGTGCTTACTCCGCGGAAATGTCCGGGACGCGAAAGGCCGTCGAGCTTTTCGCTGAGACCCTCGACATGCACAACCGTGCTCGCTCCGGCTAGATACATCTGCGCCGGCGATGGCGCGAAGACGATCTCCACGCCTTCCGCCTCGAGCCTGGCACAGTCGGCTTCCAGAGTGCGGGGATACTTGCCGAAATCTTCGCTGGGGCCGAACTGTAATGGATTTACGAATATCGATACAACAACGAGGCTGGCATCCGCATGCGCGCGGCGCACCAGCGACAGATGGCCTTCATGCAACGCGCCCATGGTGGGAACAAAGCCAATGGTTAATCCCTGCCGCCTTGCGGCGCGGCTGGCAGTCTGCATTTCGCGGATCTCGCGGATGAGTCTCATTTCTTTTCCGAATCCTGTTCAGGCTTGGATTGTAGCGCGGGTTGAGCCACGGCGGGCTTGATGCGCCAACTGTGAATCGCCTTGTCGAAAATCGGCTCCAGGCGGGTTACGTCCTGCGCGGCAGAGCGCAAGGCAATCGAATAAACGAGTCCGTCTTCACCATCGATCAGCGCAATCGCCTCAATCGCGTCGGACTTTTCGTCGCGCAGACGGACGCGGACAATTTCGGCCTCGCGGCCATTCAGCGTCAGATGAGTGCGTTGCAGGGTCTCGGCCGAGGCAAACGAACCGTCGGGGGTAAGCACAATGTCGACGACGGCATCGAGCGAAGGCGCAACCGCCGTTCCATTGGCATCCTTCTTTGGAGGCACGTCGATGGCGGCGACCGTGAGTTGCGGCCAGGCTGCGGAATCGACTCCGGCATGGGGTTCGGCGACGACAAAGCCTAGATCGTCAAAGACATCGCCAAGCCGCTGCCAGGACACGGGGACGGTAACGCAGAGTCCGACGGCTACGACGCACTCGCTGCGGCCCGCAACAGACGATGCTTTCCTGGCAGCGGCAGTGGATTTCTGCGCGCTGGCAACCTTGCCAGCCTGGGCAGAGGCAACGCCGAGGCTGGCACAAAGAAATAGGGTGACGATTAGGGCTTTCATGGTCTCGATTATTTCTGCTGTAAAGCCGGAGTCTCTATGGCTTCAGTGAGCACTGGCTTCTTGCGCGGGAGATGGTAGCACTCGGCGTCCGCCGGGAAGGCACCGCTGCGAACGTCGTCGCGATAGGCCTGAATTGCTCCGGTGATCAACTCGCCCGCATTGCAGTAGCGGCGCACAAACTTGGCGGGTGGAGTGAAAGTAAGTCCCACCAGATCGTGAAAGACGAGAATCTGGCCATCGCAGTCCGGGCCAGCGCCGATGCCAATGGTAGGCGTGGCAACCTCGGCGGTGATGCGGATGGCAACTTCGCGCGGAATGCCCTCCAGGACAAGCGCGGCAACCCCAGCCTTGTCGAGCGCGATGGCGTCGCGCAATAGCGTGTCAATGGTTTCCGTGGTCTTGCCTTGCACCTTGTAGCCGCCCATGCGATGCACGGACTGCGGAGTGAGTCCGATGTGTCCGACCACGGGAATCTCGGCATCGATTATGCGGCGCACGAGCGGAACGCGAGAGCTGCCGCCTTCGATCTTCACTGCTTCGGCGCCGCCTTCTTTGACGAAGCGAACCGCGTTTTCAAGCGCCGTGCGAGTGCCGGTGTGGTAAGCACCGAAGGGCATATCCGCCACCAGAAACGCGTGGCGCACGCCACGCCGCACAATGCGGGTGTGATGCACCATTTCATCCATGGTGACCGGCAGGGTGCTGGCATAGCCGAGCACGACCTGGGCAAGCGAGTCGCCGACGAGGATGAAGTCCACGCCTGCTTCATCGGCAATGCGGGCAGTGGCGTAATCGTATGCGGTAAGTGAAACGATGAGCTCGTGTTTAAGCTTTTTTTCCGCGAGACTTTGGACGGTAATGCGTTGGCGAAAATCGCCGGTAGTAATACTCATAACTCCTCCAGTGTAGCTCCGCAAAGCGGATGCCGCCTGTGCGCCAGGGCGCAATCTGGCTGATGGGATCAACCGGTTTGATTCTAGTCGCTTGCGAAGAAGAGAGGCAACCGCGACTTGCCGCGAGAATCCATAAACGCGGTTTGGGAACCAACGATCCGCATGTGTTGCGGGAGCCTTGCCATGGGCTGATAATGATGGCGATAATCCGGGGCCCACCATTTGACGTTGAAGAAAGGCTGAAATCATGTGGCAATCCACCGGAGCAGGAGAGATTGAGCGGGGCGAGCACTGGTTGATGGCCATTTCGTCGCTCACCGTCGGCGCCGGTTTCTTTGCACTCTGGTTCTGGCTGCTGCCTTCATGGCTTTCAGGTTGATGCGTCCGGCGCGGGACTGTGGCGCAGGATCGCCTCGGTGCCGTCGGTGCTGGGTTTTGCCGTGGCACTGCGCTGCGTGTGGGACTTTGGTTGGACAGGACATGGCACGCCCGCTCCGTTTGCCCCTCCGAAGAAGCTGGTCGTGGTGGGATTCTATCGGTACGTGCGTAATCCGATGTACGTTGGGTTCATCGCGGGATGGGTAGGGCTGTGGGTGGTCTTCGGACACGCTAACCCCGTTGCGATTACTGTGGCGTGCGCGGTGGTGCTGGGAGTGAATCTGTTCGTATCGCTCTACGAAGAGCCAACGCTGCGGAAGATCTTCGGCGTGGACTATGACGAATATTGCCGAAACGTCCGGCGCTGGATACCGCGATTGCACGCATGGAGCAAGTGAGGAATTCGCAAAATCAGCGTTGTGGTGGATGCTGCGCTGATTCCAGCATGACGGTGTTCGCTTCCTCGGCCAGATTGTCGAGCGCGAGCGCCGTTTCATGCACCATGTACACACAGGCGCAGACAAGGCTGCCGACCGATCCGAAGCCGATGGCCAGCGCGATCATGCCTGCTATGCGGGCGGCCAGGTTGAACCCGTCATGCACAAGGACTCCGCCGAGCACGGCGATCAATGCTTCGGCGGCAAAGGCTCCAACGGCGGCGTAGCCAAGCCGAAGCGCCTTGCTGAGCATTTGCGAACGCTGCTTAAGGTGGCCCCGTTGCTCCTGCAGGCGCTGGTAGAGCTCCGAGTTCGGGTCAACCCTGGCCATCACGGCGGCCACGGTCCGCGTACGGTCTATCACGCGGGCAATGCGGTTGCCCAGACCGAGCACCAGAACAGTTGAGGAATTTGTAAGCAGGGCAGGCGCGACAACCGCAGTGAGTACCGCGAACGGACTCTCGGCAATTTGCATCGCTCGATTTTACAGGAAATAGAGTTCGAACTCTTGAACCACAAGCTGGCTAAAAGATTCCCGCGCGGTTGAGAGGCTCGGCGTACAGGCGATCTGTGATTAGGATGTGCTTCTGCAACCAGTCACGCAGAAAATACAGAACCTCGATCGGAACAGTGCTATAGCTGTCGTCGCACTGCGCATAGAATTTCTCCACCTTTGCGGCGAACTCAAGATGCTCTGCTACATGCTGTTCAAGCCCCACAAAGTTGGCTCTGCGCATGGCGGATTCCTCGCCGGCAAAATGCCAGCGCGCATAATCCGCCAATTCTTGAAGCACCCGAGCAACCACGAAGCGTCCGCGCTTCTCGGCCATCGCTTCGTTGAGTTCGTTGATCAGGGAAAATAGTTTCTTGTGCTCAGAGTCAAAGCGCAGAACGGAAACCGAGTGTTCTTTGGTCCACTCAAAGAGTGCCATGGTAAACCTCATAGTCCGCCAAGGCCGCGAACAGTTTGTGGAGAGCTATGCTGCTTTATGCTCTTGTTGTTTTACCTTCGCCGGTTAGCCATATCGCACAGGATTCCCGCGACGCCGAGAAATTGAAAAATAAGTAAGAGAGTGCGATTGCGTGGAACGGTCCATACACACCGGGAGAGTTCCACGCTCGCTGCTTGCATAGGCCACCGGATTAGCTGTGCTTCTCCGCAGCCGCAAGCAAAACGCACAACGCGACACCCTCGGCGGCCATAGCAACCTCAGGCAATTCGGGAAACGTGGGAGCAATGCGAATCGTGCGGTCGTCAGGATCTTCGCCTAGGGGATGCGTTGCTCCGGCAGGAGTCAGCGCCACGCCTGCTTCCTTAGCGAGAGCTACAACCCTCTTGGCGCAGCCCTTCGGAACCTCCAGGCTGAAGAAATAACCGCCCTTGGGCCTAGTCCAGCTGACGCCGGGGATATTGGCAAGCTTCTCGTCGAAGATATCGAACACCTTCTGGAATTTGGGCGCGATCAGCTCTCTGTGCTTGTCCATTAGCTGAAAGACTCCTTCCTCATCCTTCAGGAAGCGAACATGCCGTAACTGGTTGATCTTGTCGGGGCCAATCGTCTGCGGTGTTAGCTTTGCGAGCAGCCACTTGACGTTGTCCTTGGAAGCGGCAAACATCGCCAGCCCCGCTCCAGACAACGTGACCTTGGAGGTGGAAAGAAAGACAAACGGACGGTTCG
>Ga0302319_10020507_pt1 | contig 11949 bp, 11 predicted proteins | sample Bog_T0_2_FD_203319 | JGI IMG/M metagenome (GOLD analysis project Ga0302319, IMG submission 203319) | Peat permafrost microbial communities from Stordalen Mire near Abisko, Sweden - Bog_T0_2 | ecosystem: Environmental > Terrestrial > Soil > Wetlands > Peat | place: Sweden: Abisko, Stordalen Mire...
TCGGCAAAGCCAGCACGTCGTTGCTGCAGCGCCGTCTCCGCATAGGCTACGGCCGCGCGGCGCACCTAATCGACCTGATGGAGCGCGACGGCCTGGTAGGCGCACCCGAAGGCTCCCGCCCCAGAGAACTCCTCAAAGCCCCCGGCTGGCTCCACGAAGTCTCCGCCGTCAACGAATAGTCTGAGCGGAAATCGGACCTGACGCGTCTCTAGCAATTAAGGAGAAATCCGCAATGAGGATATCCCTTGTCCTTTTTCTGCTCGTCTCTGCCGCCTCTTCCGCACAGCAAATTCCCGCGCCCAATGACCTGCCCGAAGATCCGTTCTATATCAAGAAGACTTGGCCAATCGCCGGCACGCGCGACAGCTTGAACTACTTGGCTTTGGACCCCGAACAGCTTCACCTGTTTCTCGCCTACCGTTGGAAGATAGCGGTGGATGATCTGGAATCTGGCGCAACCATCGGGACAATCAGCGGAACGCACGGGGCGTATGGAATGGCCCTCGACGATACAGCCGAATTCGGCTACCTCAGCGATGGGCAACTCAACCAGATCGATGTTTTCGACCGGCGCTCACTCAAGGTAGTCGGCATCATTCCTACGGCGCCCAATCCCACAATCGTTCTCTTTGAACCCGCATCCGCGCTGATCTTCGTAATCTGCAACCAGCCGCTTCAGGAGAAGTTCGACGCGACGCATACCCTCCATGGTGTTTCCGGGAACCAGCGGCTCAGGTCGGGCCTCACCGCTGACGAATTGCTGGAACTGTCCCCACCCAAGCTCTCTTCCCTACGTCATCCCAGAGCTGCCAAACCCCCACCCGGCCCTGAGAGCAAGTGGTTTCTCACCGTCATTGACGCAGAAACATGGAAAGCCCTCGCCGATATTCAACTTCCCGGCAAGGTAGCCTTTGCGCAAACCGCCGGCAGTGGCCACGTATACATGGGCTTCCCGGACCGCGGTGAGGTTGCCCGTCTCGACGCCGTTGAATTGCGCAACAAACTTCTCAGCAACATCGAGGACCTTGCTCCCGCGACAACGCCCAGAGAGGAGCAACTCACATCCGGCCGTCTCTTCCAACCAGATTCCAAATGGACACGCGACCCAGGAGAGATCCTGGACTGGAGCGACCCGCAACTCCCGTCCGAAGCCGATATCCGGCCAATCACTTTCTTCCGCCTGCAGCGGGAGTGTGCCGACCCGCGCACTCTCGCCGTCGACGAGCACCATCTGCAGCTCTTCGTTGCCTGCGCCGGCATGAAGTTGGCCGTCCTCAACGCCGACAACGGCACACCGGAAACCATGCTGTCCACAGGCCCCGATACAAGGGCTGTGGCCTATGATTATGATCGCCGCCTCATCTACGCCGCAAACGCGGGAGGCAATGGGAGCCTCACCTTCATTCGGCAGGATGTCACCGACACCTACAAAGTCATCCAGAACCTGCCCACGCCTCATTGGGCGCGTGCGCTGGCCATCAATCCAGTTACGGGCCAGATTTACCTGATGACCGACTACACCGACTCGGACAGCCAGCAGCGCCTATCCTCCGACGACAGGGGCAGCTTTCAGTTGCTCCTCATCGGGCATTGAAAAGGGCTGGGGCGGATTCCTTCATCCCATCACTTTCCACTCAAACAGAAAATTGGCCCCCATTCATGCGCGCCTTTTACGCATGAGTGGGCGTCCACGATCTTCATGTGCGTTATCTCCAAGTCCGAAAAATCCCGCTCCAGGGCGCAATCCAGCGGCCACACCTTTCCCGATTCCCCGCTCGCTGATAAGATAGATAAGTCGTGGGGCTGTAGCTCAGCTGGGAGAGCGCCTCGTTCGCAACGAGGAGGCCAGCGGTTCGATCCCGCTCAGCTCCACCAATTCCTCCGCTTCCCTATATTGCCTAATTCTCTGCCTGCACATTCTCCCCTGCAGCCTTGCCCATAGCAGCAAGGTAAGCATCCAGCGTTGCCGTCTGCCCCATCACAAACCGTGAAACAAACCGGAAGAGCGGGTTATACACCTCGCCGTCCTCGGTAATCCGCACCCGTGTCTCCCCGCTCTCCGGCTTCAACTCAAAGCTCCAGCTCCCGCCGTAGGGCAAATTCTCCGTAGCAATTCTCCGCTGAATCGCCATCGGCGGTCTGCTCCCTTCGAGCTCGTAGAGAATCGTCTCCCCACGCTTCGATGTTTCCCGTTGAAACTGCTTCCCGTTCTGCGTAATCAACTCGCACGACTTCACGTCGGGCCGCCATTCCTGGCTGCCGGCAATCAGCGCGAACAGCCTTTCCGGATTGGCCTTGAAGAGCGCCGTGCGCGTAACCACGTGCCGCTTGGGCAGCAGCGCCCCGATCACAACCACACTCACCACCAGCAACACCACCACCCCAACCACAATGAGAGCAATCTTCATTTATCTCTCGCCCTCTTTCTTTGCTTCAGCATAATGGCCGCGTATTTTGCCAGGCACTCCATCCCCGCCAGCGCCCGCTCCGCCTCGGCTGGCTCCATCATCTTCAACATCCGCCGCGCCAGTTGCGGATTCAAAACCGAATTCTGTTCCTGAATTCGCTTTCCGGTTGATGTCAGCGTCAACTCCGTGGTCCTCCCATCTTGCTTGCCGGGTCTGCGTGCAACGTAGCCGCCCCGCACCAGCCGGGCCACAGTGATGCTCATCGTCGAGCGGCCAACGCCCATGTGCTCGGCCAGCTTTGACACAGTCGTGGGACGCACCGAGTCCAGGTGGTCCAGAACGCTCGACTGGTTCTCAGTCAAAGAGTTCCCCGCTTGGTCCGTGCGCGTGTGATCGCGATGACATGCCAGGTAAATCGTGGGATACGCCGCAAGCAATCGCCCTACATTGTTCTCCAACATACGGGGTAGCATGCCGCGAATGGTTTGATCCGTCAAACAGTTTCTTACGCGGCCTGGATTCGAGCACCGCCCGCGAACACATTCAAGTGCTTGAGCCGAACATAGCCGACTGTATACTTGAGGTGCTCCATGCTGCCCGGTGCGCTGGCCCTGAATTCCATGGATGAGCCGGAACCTTCCGCGACCGGCTTTTGCTCATTGAGCCAATCATCCTCGACGAGGTGTGCGGTTGCTCCAGTCCAAGACCATCTCGACGCCGGACCCGCTCATTCCAGCGCTTCCGCCTCTGTACGTCGATCTCGATGGCACCCTCGTCAAATCCGATACTCTCGTCGACTCCCTGCTGGTCCTGGTACGCACCCATCCGCGCCGCCTCCTCGGCCTCCCTGGCAGCCTGCTCAACGGCAAAGCCGCGTTCAAAGCGTATGTCACCGAATCCGTCTCGCTGGATGTTGCGCACCTGCCCTATAACCGGACCCTGCTCCACTTCCTTCAGCAGCAGCATCTCAATGGCCGGCAAATCTTTCTCGCCACCGGTGCAGACGTGCGGCTGGCCGAACGGGTCGCTTCGCATCTCGGCATCTTCACTGGAGTACTTGGGTCTGACGGCGCAACCAACCTCACCGGTTCAAGAAAACTCGCCGCCCTCCGCAGCCGCCTTGGCTCAGGCCCCTTTGATTACATCGGCAACGACACGCCCGATATTCCCTTACTCGCGCAAGCCGGCCAGCCCATGGTGGCCAATCCAAGTCTCCGCCTCCGCATTGGGCTCCGCTCCCGCCGGCTCCATCCATCCAGCGAGTTCATCGAGACCACGCATCCGCTCAAGTCGCTCCTGAAGGCCGTCCGCCTGCATCAGTGGGCCAAGAACCTGCTCATTTTTGTTCCGCTGCTGTGTTCCCACGCGCTCAGCGCGTCCAGCCTGCTCACCGCTCTCGCGGCTTTCTGCTGCTTCTCCCTCACCGCCTCATCGGCCTACATCGTCAACGACCTGCTCGACATTGAGGCAGACCGTCGTCATCCCCGCAAGCGCCTGCGCCCCTTTGCTTCCGGCGATCTCTCCGCCTTCACCGGCATTTCAATCGCTGCGACATTCCTCATCATCGGCCTGGTTGGCGGACGATTTCTTTCCGCAGGATTCTACCTCTGGCTGCTCGTCTACCTCGCCACCACGCTGGCTTACTCCGGGTATCTCAAGCGGTTCGCACTCGTCGATGTCCTCACGCTCTCGGGCCTCTACATCCTCCGCCTGCTCGCCGGCGGTGCCGCCACGCAAACGCCCATCTCCCACTGGCTGGCGGGATTCTCCATGTTTCTCTTCCTCTCCCTCGCCATCGTCAAGCGCTTCGCGGAATTGGAGAACCTCCGCGCCAGCAGTTCCACACCGAAAAATGGCCGCGGATACCTACTCGCCGACATGGCCCAGATGCGCAGCTTCGGCAACTCAAGCGGCATGGCTGCCGTGGTCGTCTTTGCCATCTACATCAGCGGTGCCGACGTGGCAAAGCTCTACCACCAGCCAAAACTGCTGTGGCTCATTGTCCCCTGCATGATTCTCTGGATCAATCGTGTTTGGCTACTTGCCTCGCGCGGCCAACTCGACGAAGACCCCGTCGCGTTCGCGCTAACCGACCGCATGAGCCAGCTCATCGGCGTAGCCGTCATTGTCATTGCGCTGCTTGCGCTTTAGCTACCGTAGCTCCGCCAGGTCCGCAACCCAAGCCTGCACCAACGCGATCTCTTTTGCGGGAATCAACTCCATCCGCACCAGCTCTTCATAACAAAGAATCAGATTCTCGCCGAGCTTGTCCGTCCCTGGCGCGAGCTTTAGCGCGTCCAACCGCTCTCCGATTCTTCGATTATTCAGATAGCCCGAAACCTCATCCGCAAAGTCGCGCATCAGGTTATGCTCATTCCGTTCCTGCCACACATCCGGCCCTTTGAACAGCACAGCCCAGCCATTCTCCCAGGCAATCCTCTGTGCGATAAAACTACGCCAGATATCCGTCATGCGAAACGAGCAGAATGAGGGCAGATAGAGCAGCGGATAGGCCTCCGGAAACCACGCCGTATTCTGGCTGTTGAACGGACACCATGCGCCCGATCCCAGTGCCACCCGCCTGTCTCTTTTGAATTGAATCGGAAGAGGAAGCAGCAGCCGGTAAATCGCATCCACATCGGGATCTTCATCCGCCAATCCCTGCTGAATCGGACAAGCCAATTCCGTCACCGGCAGCGACTCAAACTCCGGCACCTTCACCTGCACGGCATCCAGCGGCAATCCACGCGGCCATATGTTCGCATCGCTGAAATACGCATAAACATTGGTCCACCCAGTCCCTTTAAGCGATGCGATACTCTGCTTGCGCGTACGGGCATTCCAGAACTCCGGCGACGGAATGTTATCGTCGTCGGTTTCAATCAGCAGGCTCGCTCGCTTCTCAATGCTCAGCAGATAGCCGATGTTTTTCCGCGAGTAATGCCGCAGCGGCAATAACTCCGCGAGCTTCAATCCGGATAACTTCTGCCGCTCCAGGCTATAAAACTCGCAGCCGTCGATACGAAAGTCCGCAGGGCTGGGCACGTCGCCTATTACATAAAACGAATACCCACGCGCTTTGCATTGCGCCGCTAACTCCTGCAACGCGGGATTAGGCGCGGAGATAGAAGTCACAACAAGAGCTGCAGGCCCTTCAAAAACAGAATCCGTCAAAGTTGCCCCTTCTGAATGCGGAATCACATATAAGCGGTGCTGACAATCCCTCCGTCCAGATCGTACCGCACTGCCGGAGATGCGGCCTTCGCAGCAGGGATCAGATGCGGGACAGCCAGTCCTCATAGACGGCGACGAGCGTTTCCCGCATGGTGTACTTCCGCTCCCAGCCCAGTGCACGCAGCTTCGAATTGTCACCAAGCAACAGCGGTTCATCGGAGGGCCGCATCAAGGCAGGATCGGCCTCGACTGAAACGTTAATTCCGGCAATGTCGATGAGCATTTCCAATATCTCTGAGATCTTATATGCCGTGCCAGTGCAGATGTTAATAGGCTGCCCCGGTTGGCCTGACTCCAACAGCGACATCATTCCCCGCACACCATCTCTCACATCAATGAAGTCCCGCGCCGTAGTGAGCATGCCCACCTTCATCACCGGCTCTGCTTTGCCTTTGGCAATCAGGGCTAGCTGGCGCGCAAAGTTCTGAATCGCAGTTGCCGGCGGATGCCCTGTGCCTACATGAATGAAACACCGCGGCAAATACACCGCCATTCCGTAGTTGGCGTAGTACTGAAAGCCGAGACACTCCACACCAACCTTGCTCACCCCGTAAGGACTGAACGGTTGCAATAGCCGTTCCTCCTTCACAGGACATTCCTCAGGTCGAATGTTGCCATATTCCGCACTGCTGCAAGCCAGCAGAACGCGCGCCTTGGGGACAATGGTTCGACTGCAGCGCAGAACATTCACGGTGCCTTGGTAATTGGTCAAGTGGGTCATATCTTCCGATTGCCAGGAAGTCCCATTGAATGCCTGGGCAGCCATATGAATCACCACATCGGGTCTTACCCGGTCAAATACCGACGCCAGCTCATGGTAGCCAAGAATGTCGCAACCGATCACCGATGGATCCCCAATAGCCGCGAGCCGGCTCGACGCACTATTGCGGGCGATGCCGACCGTATCCCAGCCCTTCGCTCGACATGCATTCGCAAAGTGGCTGCCGATCATTCCTGTTATTCCAGTGATAAGTGCTTTCATGCTTAATTTGCCAACCCTCTCATTCGGCATCCTTGAGAATCTTTTGAGGCGAGATAAATAGCGCCTTCAGTCCCGGTCGGAAATAGACAAAATTGGTAAGAAATGTGTTGTGCGAAACGCCTTCCGAGCGAACTCGCCAGGTTGAGGGCACTTCCACAACTTCGACACCGAGGCGTAGAGGCTTAATGATCGTTTCAAAAAGAAACGGATGCTTAAGCTCTTCCCAACGAATTGATCGCACTAGTTCGGTCGGAAAAATCCGGTAGGCAAAGGTCAGGTCGGTGAGTCGAACCCGGTAGAGGAGCGCGAAGAATGACTGAAAAACCTTATTGAGCACGAGCTTCAAAGGATCATAGCCCTCGAAGTTCGTGCCCCCCTTCCAACGGGTCGCGGTAATGATGGCGGCGGGCCGCTTTCGGGCTTCGGCAATCAGCAGTGGCACAGTGTCCGGATCGGTCTCAAGGTCGCTGGACATCATAATCACATGCGTGCCCTTCGCGGCATCAAAGCCCCCGCGGACCGCTCCCCCCAGAAACGGCAAGCGCTGTTCCAGCAACTTCGCTCGCCCTGGCATCTCAATCACCAGTTGTTCGGCAACCGCCCGACAGGCGGGTGTGGTCTTTTTGCCCAGAACAATCAAGTACTCTAATATGTCGCCGCCGCTCGTTGACTCAATCCGGGTCAGCGTTTCTCTCAGTGACCAGGTCTCGTCCAGCGCAGGCAGCAGGATTGTAACGCTAAAAGGTGCTTGTTTAGCCGGTAGAGTCATTCCTGCCTTCCATTCGCTCGGGGCCCCGGCCACATGGAAACCAGGCAGGCTGCGGCGATATCTTGCAATGCTTCCCAGGGCCACGCGCGTCTCTAGCAAAGAGCTGCACAGTCCTTCAGCACCTTCAACAGCGCAGGCAACCTCACTCCGAACGCAGCAAGGAGCCAGTTCAGTCTACTAAAGCTGCATCGAAATGAATCTGGCACTTTTGTGTGTGCCCCGCGAATGGCGTTCGGTGCACAATTCCGTCAATTCGGGTCAGTGGCTTGAGTTATAAATTCCCTTGCTGAAAATAATCCATTCAGCCTTCCTTCGCGCTAACAGTCCAGGTGAGGGAACCATTTCACCGGTCTTCTTGTTCTTTGCCTTGTAATAGACAGTAAAATCCCCCTCTTGAACCGCCCCGCCCGCATTGAGAACACTCACGGGCTGAACTGCAGCCGTTCCGAGATTAAAACTCAGGCTCACTAATGCGTCGAACTGGTTCTGCGAAACACCCACATTCAGAGCTTGGTTAACCATGGTCACCGTGCCGGCTATATCAGCTTGGAAAAGCTGCGTTACCTGCGCGGCCGTGAGGCCCTTGCTGAAGTCTTCGCCTGGTTTGATCTTGTGACCGTAACCTATAGTCGGATTTCCATACCCGTCATCGTAGGGAAAGTACCGCAGCAAGCTCGCGTTGTATCCCTTGTTGGCCGGGTTTTCATATCCCTTGCCAATGAAATCCGCGCCCGCCGCGCTCAGGTTCATGCTGCTTCGAACCGGGCTCCGAGCTGCAGTCGAGTTCTTGGTGCCCACCTGTACATAAAACTTTGTTCCCGGTGCATCTAGAAGGGAGCAGGCCCGTTCAGTCGCCCATCCTGTCCCCACCAGGACCGCTTGCGCGCGCCCCTGCACCATATAGACGGCAACCACTGGCACGTGCGCGGACCGCAGATGCGCGGTCGGGGCCGAAATCTGGGTCCAGTTCCAGGGATGTGCGATAACATCGCTCGGGTCAATAAGAATGCTGCTGGCAGTGCTCATGGAGAGTCCTCGCCTGGTGCGGCTTGGGGCCGATGGACCATCCTACCAAATTGCGACTCGCTCACGGCGGGCTCCAACGAGAGTCTGCCCAATCACCCCATCACGATGTCCATCCGGAATATCTCTAGTTGAACAAATCCTTCATCTTCTCCAGCAACCCGGCCGATGTCGGCTTGTTCTCCACCGTCAACGATTCGCCCAGCTTCACCACCAGGTCGCGTTGCGCGCGGCTCAGCTTGCGCGGAATCTGCACCACCAGCTTCACCACCAGGTCGCCCTGCCCCTTGTCGTTCAGGTAAGGCACACCACGGCCCCGCACCCGCAGTTCTCGTCCACTCTGTGAACCCTCGGGAACCTTCAGATTCACCGGCCCGTCGATGCCCTCAATGGCGATATCCGCGCCCAGCGCCGCTTGCGGAAAGCTGATCGGAATCACGCAATGCAGGTCGTTGCCGTCCCGCTCAAAAAAGTCATGCCCGCGAATCGCCAGCACAATATACAAATCGCCCTTGGGTCCGCCTGACCGTCCGGCATCGCCCTCGCCCGCGTAGCGAATCCGTGTGCCGTCTTCCACTCCCGGCGGCACCTTTACCAGCAGTTTCACTTCGCTGGTCACGCGCGTCTCGCCACGGCACGTCAGGCATGGGTCTAGATTTACAGCTCCTGATCCACCACACACGTTGCAAGTTCTCGCAACGGAGAAGAATCCCTGCTGATAGCGGATCTGGCCTCGTCCGTGGCACTGGTTGCACACGGTTGGTCCCTTGCCTGAAGCCCCACCCCGCCCATTGCAAGTCTGGCAAGTCTCCCGCCGCCGAATCTTCACTTCGGTCTCGGTTCCAAAGATGGCGTCCTCAAACTTGATCGCCAAATCGAAACGCAGATCGTCGCCCCGGTGGGTCCGCGAGCCGCCGCGCTGTCCGCCACCCACGTTGAACATCTCGCCGAACAGATCGCCGAAGATGTCTCCGAGGTCCACGCTGCCGGAAAAGGGGCTGCCACCAAATCCCGATCCCTGTCCGCTCAGCCCCGCATGTCCATAGCGGTCGTACGCGGCGCGCTTCTCCCCGTCGCTCAGCACCTGGTAGGCTTCGCTGCATTCCTTGAACTTCGCTTCCGCCGCATCGTCACCTGGGTTGCGGTCAGGATGGTACTTCAGCGCCTGCTTGCGATAGGCACTCTTCAGGTCCGCGTCGCTAACGTTGCGCGACACACCAAGGAGTTCGTAATAGTCTGCTTTGCTCACTCTTGTGTTTGTACCCATCGGGGATTTGTACTCAGTCCGTCGTTTGTTTTGAATTATGTGCCACACGTACCAGCGCCGGCCTCAGCAACCGGTCGCGCAGCTTATATCCTGGGCGAATCTCTTCGGCCACATGCTGGTCCGGCAAATCATCGCGCTCCACTGAACCCAGCGCCTCGTGAAACCGCGGATCAAACTCCTCGCCCACAGTTGCAACCTTATTCACCTGCAGTTGCCGCAGAATCTCATGCATCTGCTTCACAATCAGCTCTACGCCCTTGCTCAACTGTTCCGCGGTGCTGTCGTGTTTCAGCGCCAGCTCAAAATTGTCCAGCACCGGCAAAAACTGCTCTACCACGCTGCCGGTTGCATATTCGCGAAACTCCACACGCTCCCGCTCGCCGCGCTTGCGGGCGTTCTCAAACTCCGCCTGCAACCGCGCCAACCGGTCCAGCAACTGGTCGCGCTCAGCCTTCAGCTTGTCGAATTCCTCACGGCTCACCGGCTCCGCGGCAATCGCCACCACTTCGCCTTCCGCTGCGGACACATTCAACGCGCCCTCTTCCGAGGCGACCTGCGACAAAAGCGTTTCGCCCGCTGGCTCCGCCACGTTCAATTCCGTTTCCTGCTCTGGCATGACTTTACGATTTCTCCGAAACATCAAGGTTCCCTATTTCCATTCTAATTTGAGCGAACTCCGCCGTCTTCTTACTCACAATCTGGTTTTACCAGAATTGAAGACACCCACAGCCGCTTCTATTGGATGCAGCACCCACACCGCTGGAATCGCCGCGTCAATTCTCCGCACCCTCCAGGAACCGCTCCGAGAGCCGCGCCACATAGCGCACCGCCTGGATCATCTCCTGGTATTGAATCCGTGTTGGCGCAATCACCGCCACCGTTCCCAGGTTGGCGCCGCCGAGCCGCGCCTGAGCCCCAATCAGCACCAGGTCCTGCATCGCGGGAGAGCTGTTGTCCAGCCCCACCACCACCCGAACCTCCTGCTGCTTTCCGTCCACATAGGCGGTGAGCAGCTCCACCAGTCGCTGCTTCGCCTCCAGCGCCAGAAGCATCTGCCGCAGCCGCTCGCGGTCCAGCTCATGCGAAATCAGGTTCGCCATTCCATCCACAAAAATTGCCGGCCCGGTCCCGTCGCCCGCCAGCGCACCTTTGCGGCAAAGCTCTTCAATCGACGAAAGCATGGCCCGATAGGCTTCCTGCTCCGCCTCCATGCGCCGCGCAATCTCTGCGCGTATCCGCTCAATCGGCCACCCGCGGAAGTTCTCGTTCAAATAGCGCGCTGCCGTCTCCAGCTCAATATGTGTCAGCTCCCGCTCAATGCTAAGAACCCGGTCCTGCACCGCGCCCGCCTGGGTCACCAGCACCGCCAGCACGCGCCCCGCGGACAGCCGCGAAAAATGAATGTGTTCCAGCACCTGCCCGGCAGTCGAGCTGGCCAGCGCCACGCCCAGCCCGCTCGATATCAGCGCCAGCACATGCGACGTCCGCTGCAGATACTCGTTCGTGCTCGACACGCCCGTAAAGCTGTCTTCAATCTGCCCTCGCCGCGCCTCGCTCAGCGGAGAAGGCCCCTGCGGCATCGATCCCGGCTGCGCCCCGCGCCCGACAGGGGTACCAAAATGCATTCCCTGCTGCGTAATCTGCTCCACGTAATAGCGAAACGCCGCAGCCGTGGGAACCCGGCCCGCCGATGTGTGCGGCTGGTCCAACAGTCCCGCCTCGCCCAGCGACGCCATCACATTCCGCACCGTAGCCGAGCTCATGCCCTCCCGGTCGGCGAACTGGTGCGCCACCGCCTGCGACGCAACTGGCTCGCCGGTCGCTATATAGAGCTCAATGATGGCCGTAAGCACCACCCGCTCGCGCGGGCTAATGCGCGTTTCCGGCATCGTTCCCCTGCTCTCCATCTGTTCCGCCGAATGGGCCAGCGGCAATGTTTTGCCCGGCAATCCCAGCGGAACACCAGCTAACTACCTGTGTTTAACTATATTTGCGGTGCAAAAATAGCTGGAATTGTCCTCTTTAATGGTAGGGACCGCATATCCCTTCTGTCAAGGCAGCCACACTGCCCGAGGGCGGAAACAACAAAAGCATATCCTGTTGAACAACTGTGCCCCATCCATCGCACAGCTTCATCGTGCGATAGGGATATTTACTTGACGCCACCAGACCCAATTGGTTGTGGTTTAACCAATTGGGCGAACGGAACCGGGGCTGTTTGCATGGCTTGTTGAGCCAATCGATAGAACAGTTTGCCGCGAGATTT
>Ga0302319_10020508_pt1 | contig 11949 bp, 10 predicted proteins | sample Bog_T0_2_FD_203319 | JGI IMG/M metagenome (GOLD analysis project Ga0302319, IMG submission 203319) | Peat permafrost microbial communities from Stordalen Mire near Abisko, Sweden - Bog_T0_2 | ecosystem: Environmental > Terrestrial > Soil > Wetlands > Peat | place: Sweden: Abisko, Stordalen Mire...
CAAACCGCGCAGCGGCAAAACCTCCCGTAATCTGCGCAGGAACTTCCGGATTTCAAACCGCGCAGCGGCAAGACCTCCCGTAGGGAGCGAAGGATACTAGCCCAGGCCGGGGTCCCCAAGGACAGGACTTAGTCCTTGGGGTGGAGGATGAAGTCCCCGCCCGCCGCGCCGGGCGAGAACGCAATCCTGGGAAAGCAAGGAAAAATTAACCTAAAGCCCCGTAGGGGCGACCGAATACGAGCAATCCAGCGGTGAGCCGTTCTCACGCCCCACAAACGATGAGTTCTCACGCAGACACTTTAGCCTCTGAGGGATGTTCTGGACTGGCATTGATGCAACCAGCTCTAGGCTGCATCTTCAACGCCGAAGGCGCGGTGAATTAATGACGAATAACTGTCGGGCTGCCGGTGATACATCCGGAATCCCTGAACGTGCCCCCAACGACGCTCGATTCGCGCCTCGGCGATTAGCCGCCGGTGCAGGCCTTGAAGCAGACTACTCGGCCCTGAGTGCCTGCATTGGATCTAATCGTGAGGCTCGCCATGCAGGAATCATGCAGGCCAAAGTCGCGACCATCAGCAGCGTAAGAGTCACTACTGCGTAGACAGCGGGGTCAAGCGGTCTGGTGTCATACAGCATGGAGCGGATCAGCTGCGTGATTCCTGCACTGGCTGCCGATCCGAGCGCCAACCCAATGATTGCCGGCCGCAATCCATCAAACAGGATCAGCCGCAGCACATGATCCCTCTGCGCGCCCAAAGCCATGCGAACGCCAAGTTCCGTTGTGCGCTGCGTCATCAGGTAGGAGAGCACGCCATACAAACCCACCGAGGCCAGAAGCAGCGACAGCACCGCGAAGGTCAGCACCAGGCTGGCGCTGAAGCGGGCATTGCCCAGCGAATCGCCAATGGCCTGCTGCATCGTCTGCACATCGGAAACGGGCAGTTCGGGATCGAGCGAGGCAATCTGCTTTTGCACTGGAATTGAGGTTGCCAACGGATCAGCGTCAGTGCGAATCGCGAGCGACTTACCGTTGTCAATATCTCCAACAAGCATCGGAAAATACATGGTTGCCATCACTGGCACACCCACTTGGAAGAGCGTGTCGCCGACCACGCCAACAATTTCGTAGTCGCTGTCTTTGTACGCCGGCACGTGAATCGTCTTGCCCATCGGATCTTCGCCGGGGAAATATTGCCGGGCAAGCTGCCGGCTTATGATCACCTTCTTTGATTGGTCCAAACGATCGTCGCTCGTGAAAAAACGCCCCTTCAGCAAGGGAATCTGCAACACGCTGAAATAACCGGGATCGGCCCAACGTGTGAGAGCGTCGGGCAACCACGCGCCGGGTTTTGGCGCAGGATGTTCCTTGATCGTGAAAACATCGTCGCCGCCATATCCTTCTCCAGGCAGAGTTGAACCCAGGGCAACGCCACGCACGCCGGGCAGCGCGCGGAGTTTTTCCAGAAGGCTCTCGTTAAAGGCGTTCGCCTTTTCTGGACTGCCGTATTTCTGCGCCGTAAGACTGTAATTCATAGTCAATACATTTTCGGTCACGCATCCCACGTCGGCACTACGCAGGCGAACAAAGCTCCTGAGCAACAGCCCCGCGCCAATCAACAACACCACGGTGGCGGCAATCTCCACAGTCAGCAGTGTCTTGCGTATTGCCGAGCGGGAGAGGTTCCCGCTGACGGTCCGCGATGATGCCTGGAGCGAGGCAAAGGCCGCCTTGCCTGTCGATGAAATGGCCGGAAGCAGACCGGCTAGCAGCGCCGCGGAAAAGGCCACCGCGCAGGCGAATCCCAGCACAACGCCGTCGACGTGGATGTCCGCGGCGCTGGGCAAATTCTTCCACGTGCTTGTTAACCATCGAGTGGCCGACAGCGACAACAAGACCCCGCCAGCGCCACCGGCGAAACAAATCAACAAGCTTTCCATCATCTGCGCTCGGATGAGCGTCAGCCGCTGTGCGCCCAGCGCACCTCGGATCGCCATCTCCTTTTGCCGTGCTGCTCCGCGGGCTACCAGCAGATTGGCAACGTTCAGGCAGCCAATCAACAGCATGCAGGCAACCGCGCACATCAGGATCAGCAGAGGCTTCTTCACATTTCGTGCCAGGTCGTCGTTGATGGTCCGTGCCGCCACATCTTCAGCCACCGGCGCATTCAGATATTGCGAATGGAGCCGGTATTGCACCGCCTCCACCTGGGCCAGGGCGCTGGCCAGGCTCACATCCGGCCTTAAGCGCGCCACAACGCGGCTGAAGTGAAAATCGTGATGCTGCACCACAGCCGCCGGCAGGCCCGAAAGATACGGGACCCAAACCTGCACCTTGGCATCGGGATAAGTGAACCATTGTGGAAGTACGCCGACCACCGTGTATGGTTTCCCATCGAGGTGGATTTGGCTGCCGACAATCGAAGCATTCCCACCGAACCGCCTCTCGAAAAGATTCCACGTGAGCATGACGGCCGTTCCGTCAAGACGATCTTCGCTCTCATTAAACGTGCGCCCGATGGCTGCATGAACTCCGAGCAGCGGAAAAAGATTCCAGCTCCCGCCGCGCGCGCTCACATCTTCCGGCAACTCTCCCCGTTCTCCGGTCAGGTTGAAATGCCAATAGCGCCACACGGCCATGTCTTCAAAGCCGTGAGTCTGCGCGCGCCAATCGAAAAAGTCGGCCGGCGCTACGGGGTTGTAGTTGAACCCCTCCTGGTTGCTGGAGGCGTCACGGAAATGCTCATAGACCATCACCAGCCGGCCAGGGTCGCGAAATGGAAGAGGCCTTAGCTGTACCGAGCGCACCACGGTGAAGAGTGAAGTCGTGGCCCCGATGCACAAGGCCATCACGGAGATCGCGATCAGTGAAAAACCCGGCGTCCGAGTCAGTGTTCTGGTCGCGTATCTCAGGTCGCGCCCGATGGTGTCCACCATCGAGATCGTGTTTTGCCGCCACAGGGTCTCGCGAACGCCTCGCGGATTTCCAAGCTTGATGCGTGCGTGGCGGAGCGCCTCTTCCGGTCTCATTCCACGCGCAATGTTGTCGGAGGTTTCCTCAGCCAGAAAGCCCTCGATTTCCTCTTGAAGTTCAGCATCCGCCCGGCCGCGCCGAAAGAACCTGAGCCAGCTCATTCAGTGCCTCCATCTGCCATGGCTTCTTCGCCCATCACCAGGCCGATCGCGCGGATCATCTGCCGCCATCTGCTTGTTTCACGCACCAGCTGCTTTCGGCCCGCGGCAGCAAGGCGATAGAACTTCGCCTTGCGGTTGTTCTCACTCGCTCCCCAGTAGGAAGTTACCCAACCGCGATCCTCGAGTCGATGCAGGGCCGGATAGAGCGAGCCTTGTTCCACTTCCAGAACATTCTCTGACATACGCTCGATCACCTTCGCAATCGTGTGACCGTGCGCGTCTCCAGTCACGAGGGTACGCAGAATCATCATGTCCAGCGTGCCCTTCAGCATCTCTCCGTCCGACTGATGTTTCTTGCTCATCGGCAAGCCCTCCACTCGAACATCTATGGAAGGGAGCATACACCACTCGGTGTTCTATGGGAAGAGCATTTTTGCGGTTTACATCTTTTTTCATCCGGTGTCCCGGTGTGTCATCCCCGGCATGTCATCCTTTGATAAGCTGAAGCGTTCGCGCCGCGGCGCTTCTGCTTGATGAGGTCATTCACATCGATGCGTAGTCATGCTGGACGGGGAAACACGTTCCTTGGCGCGGCTCTGTTGGTCGCCGGATTCATGACGCTCGGCGCTCTTGAGCCCGCTCAGGGACAGCTGCTCCACCCCGGCGGCAGTACGCTGCCTTCATTTGAAGTGGCAACCATCAAGCCGGACATTGACCTCCAGTCGAGACCCGCCTTTCAAATCTCGTCGGGCCGCTTTGTCGCACGGCATTTTTCCCTCAGGGATCTCATCGAATTCGCGTATCACACCAGGACGGCCGATCAGCTGGTTGGCGCGTCGAGCTGGATGAGCTCAGACTTCTTCAACGTTGAGGCGACGGTGGGAGACACTGAGACCGCGGCCCTTGGAGGCGCAAGCGCCGAGGAATTGATGGACCAATACAGGCTGATGGTTCAGTCGCTCCTCGCAGATCGATTCCAATTGAAGGTCAGCTTCAAAACGGATGCCCTTCCCGTTTACGCGTTGGTGGTTTCAGCCGGCGGCCACAAGATGAAGGAGGCCGCCCAGAGTCCGGCGGGTTCGAAACAGCCTTTCCCGCTCGTGAGGTTAACAGGACCTGATCAGTTCACTGGGAGCGACTGCACAATGACCAGGATGGTCGATTGGCTGTCCCACTTCGACGAGGTCGGCAATCGCCTGGTGATCGACGAGACTGGGCTTAAAGGACGCTACAATTTCGCCTTGAGTGGAGTCGCCATGGGCCCCAATGGCCTGAATGCATCTGCGCCGGAAGACAGCACAACGTCAATCTTTACGGCCCTTCGGGAACAGCTTGGGCTCAAGCTGGAACCGCGCAAGGCTCCAGTCGAGATCCTGGTGATTGGCCATGCAGAACGCCCGTCGCAGAATTAGCAGTTGCTGAGCGGCCGCATGTGCGGTCGAGCGAAATCTGCAGGGGCTTTGGCCCTGTCTGCGTTCGTCACTCAATTTAGATGAGGCTGAGACTTTCATCGCCGTTCAGCACAAGCTGATCAAGATGACGGCGGCTGACCTGCTGGACAAAATTAGGTAGAACGCTCGGGAGTTTTCCACTGATGATCAGGGTGTGAATCGTATCCCGACTCACACCCTTTAGCCGGGCCGCTTGTTCGACGGTGACATAGTCATGGGGTTCAAGTTCTCTTGTCATGGTGGAAGTTCCAGCCTCGATGGTAGGGCATCTTCCATTTTGTGTATGGTCAATTGTAGACATTCCGGATGGGGATCACCTCAGAGGCTACCCAAGGCCTGCCAATCTGCGGATTGCGCTCTTCCCAGCGGCGGAGAGCCAGATGAACTTTGCGGATCGGTGCAGTCTCGGCGAACCCAGGGGTGGTCGCTTGAGTGACCATCCCCGCGAGCATCAGGATCCAGGATTCTGCCCTGCAAACCTCTCGAGTTGCAGCCACGACTGGTTTTGTTTGCCCGCCCCTCCGGGAGATCCGCGTCCCGGGCCGGTTCACATTGCTGGAACCCCGGCCATGCCCCTTTTGGCTTCAAGCCTGGTTTCATGCAGCGGCTCTATTACCGGCCGTTCTGGCATCTGCAGGAAGTGATCGAAGATGTCGCGATACTTGATCATCGCCGCGGCTAACTCTTCCCTCGTCGGCTCTATAGGCCCATACTGGGCAGCAATGGAGTGCGCGAAACCGTAGTTTTCCATCACGCTCTCACCGTCGACAGAAACGCCGCCTTCGCGCTGTTCAAAGCCGGTCTCGTAACAACCGCTCGTTTCAAGAAGCGCACTGATCAGATCGTCGGCTTCAATCAGAGCGGTCCTGGGATGATTCGCAGAATTCGATTGAATCGCTTGCCATTCTGTGACAATCCACTCCCGTTCGGAGACGCTGAGTCCATCGGTCTTGGAGGCCTCGACAGGGCTTGCACCATTGGCCGAATTTCCTCCGATCAGGTGCGCGGAGCCGAACCCGCTAGAGGTGCGGTCGTAATCTGACACGTAATGTTCGCGGCGAGCCGCGTTGCGTTGCCAGCGCCGTAGTTTGAAAGCGCTAAGACCCACAAGGAACAGAACCACGAGCACAATACCGGCAACCATGAACTGGACAGTCGTGAAGTTGTGACCAACTGAGATGAGGAAATCCATAATGTACTGTTCTCCTGTGCCAAGTTGACTGCGACGGAACGATGTTGATGATGGAAGTCTCCAAGGCAATAGAGGCTACGCTCTACATTCTGAGTGACGGGAGCTGATGAATGATGTACTGAATTGCACACTCCGAACCAGAAAATCAGGGAAAATGTGAAAAAAATGGACAGAATTACCCTAGTGCCTGGCGTGGACAACATGAAGGCCGGCCTGTCCGGGCGCGAGTCCTTGAATCGCACTCCCGAACCTGGACGCGATCTCCCGGTAACCGATGTCTTCGATGTAAGAGAATCCGTGCGAGCGAACAAGGGCTGCAATGCTGGCCCGCATCGGCTACGGCCGTGCGCTTACGGCCGCACGCTCAAGGTCGAACTATCGTCCCATCCAGCAACCGGTCGTTGCCGCGTTCCTCATAAGGCTCCTTGTAGGGATACCTGGCCGCCGCTGCCTCGTCGATGTCGATGCCGAAGCCTGGCTTGTCGTTCGCGTACATGTAGCCCTTCCGGATGTCTGGTGCGCCAGGAAAGACTTCGCGGACTTTGTCGTCGAATTTTGTCTCTTCCTGGATGCCGAAGTTCGGCGTGGCCAGGTCGAGATGCAGGTTGTAGCAGTGGCCCACCGGGTCAACGTTGGCCGGACCGTGCCACGCCGTGCGCACATCGAAGAACTCGCAACAGTGCGCAACCTTGCGGCACATGTTCAGGCCACCCATGGCCGACTGATGACAGCGGATGAAGTCGATCCAGCGATTGGCCACCAGCGGCAGCCACTCGTTGCGATTGGTAAACAATTCGCCCATCGCCAGCGGCGCAGACGTCTCCTGCCGAAAGATCTGGAACCAGCCCACATCTTCAGGGCTGAGCGGGTCTTCCATGTAGAACGGCCGGTACTGTTCCACGGCCTTGCACAGTTCAATCGACTGGTTGGGCGCGGGCCGCTCGTGGACGTCGTGCACCAGCCCGATGTCGAAGCCCACCTTCGAGCGAATGTACTCGAACATCTGGATAGTGCGCGTCAGGTAACGTCCGGGATCGAAGACCGGAGACGGCGACACGCCATCCGGCCGCAATGCCTGCGTGGCCGCTGAAGTTTTTGCGCCGGAGACGCCGTAGCCAGACCATCCCGGCACCCCCACCTGGATACGCACGCACTGATAGCCCTCTTCGATATATTTGCGCACCTGGTCTTCGAGATCGGGCAGCTCCATGGCGGAGGCGTGTCCGTAAAGCGGAACCGCCGCCCGCACCTTGCCGCCAAGCAACTGGTACACCGGCACGCCCAGCCGCTTGCCAAGAATGTCCCAGAGCGCGCCGTCGATGCCGCTAAGCGCGTTGTTGCTCTCCGGGCCTGAGCGAAAATACTGCTGCACGTACGCCGACTGCCAGATGTCTTCAATCTCGTCGCAGTTTTTTCCCACAACAAACGGCTTCAACCGCGTCTCGATGTAGGCCTGCGCTGCCTGCGGAATCTCCTGGTGGGTGGCTGAGCCCAGACCGTAGAGTCCCGGCTCGTTGGTCTCCACTTTCACGATGGTCCAGTTGGAGCCGGCAGGCGCTGTGGCAATCACCTTCACGTCGGTGATCTTCAAAGGCGGCATGCCCTTGCGGGCTGCGTCCCGTGCCTGCGCAACCGGCCCGCCCGCGCCCATGGTTGCGGCAACACCCGCGGCCGCCTCGGCTGAAAGGGTGCGCCCGCCAAGCGTGGCCGCTGCGCCCGCGGCTGCCGCGGCTGAAAGTGTCTTGAGCAAACTGCGACGTTCCATCCGAATCCTCCCCGATTGCCGAAGTGGAATTCACGCGCAAATCTCGGTCATCAGCATCGGCTGGCCCAAATTACACTGCCGCCTCGCGCCAGGGCAAGTGACGCGCCCGGCATTTCTTGCTGAAGGTCACAGATGTTCAGGGGGTTGATTCGGCGCCGCGCGCGGCTTCGGCTTCCATGGCGGGGAGAATCGCCTTCATCTCTTCGAACTCGGGCGACCCGTCGAGCGCCTTCAGGCACGGATCGGCCAGCATTTCGAAGAACCATGGGCAACGTGCTGCATTCGCGGCTTGCAATGCCGCCAAAGCCTCGTGGGGCAAGTCCACGGCCAGGTACGCCTCCGGCATAAACGCTCTCATCAAGAATCGTTCCCGGCCCAGCCATTGCAGCCGTTCCAGAATGGTTCGAGCTTCGTCTCTTTGACCGGCACAGGCCAGCGCATAGGCACGCACCGCCGCCGCAAGATCGAAGTGAGGCAGCCGCTGCGCCAACTCCTGCGCCATTTCGGTCGCGCGCCGCGTCTCTCCGTTATAGGCCAGAATCACGGTCCCATAGAGCTGCGCGCCTTCATGCTCTGGAAACCTTTCCAATGCGCGCATGCATGCTTCCAGGCTCTTGGTCCGTTCGCCCGCCAGGTGCAGCGCACATCCCAGCCGCGCATGCAGCCACGGAGAATAAGGGTCCAGCGCGATCGCATCGTGCAGAATCTCAATGGCCTCGCCAAACCGTTGCCTGCTCAACGCAAACAAGCTCCGCACCCGCGTGATCGACGAGCTATGCGGCAGATGAGCCGAGCGCGCCATGGCCCAAAGCGCCGCTGACAGATCGCGGTCCACATGGAACTGCATCCAACCCAGCGCAGGCAAAATCGCTTCAGCGCCTTCGGTTAGGTCCGGCGTCGTTTCCGCAGTCCGGCGCACAATATCCGCAGCCACGGTTGGAGCCATGAATCCATAGAATCCCTGCATCACGCAGAGATTCACCAGGTCAACCCGCGCTCCGGTCAGCGTTGGATCCAATTCCGTGGCGCGCAGCAGATGCTGCAATCCATCCTGCATCTGGTGCCGCTTTGAGTTCTGCCACTCATAATGCGCCCGCTGGAAGATCTCGTATGCCTGGCGTCGCTCCCCGTCGCTCGCAATTCCGTCCAACCCTTCACCCTGCGCCACTGCGCGGATCGTCAAGCCTTCCCCGCTCGTATTTCCTTGCGCTTTCGCCGCTTCGCCCGACCCTGTCGAACCAAGGCGGAAGACCAACCGCTCCGCTAATTCGTCCTCGAGGCCCGCCATCCGGTCCCGGTCCACCAACAGATCTTCCACCCAGATCTGGATTCCGTCTGCCACCCGGATCATCTCCGCCCGCAGCCTGTAGTGCTTTGGCAGTGCGCTCAGTGTCCCCGCCAGCACCAGGTCAGCCTTCAGCGCCTCGCCCGTCTCCAGCGCCGTCAGCCCCCGCCGCGCCAGCGTGAAAACCGAGTCCTGCGCCAGCACCAGCACTGCTGCCGGACGCGCGCCGCTCAGCCGCGCCATCGTCTCTTCGGCAACCATCGCACCCAGGTACTCAGGCACGCCGTATCCCGTTTGAAAAGGCAGAATCGCCAGGCGCGGCGGTGTTCCTGCCCCGTCGTGGCCGTTGCTCCGCACCTCGGCCACAAACCGGTAGCCGCGCTTGTAGATTGTCTGGATGCACTCTTCCGGCTCCAGCAGCGCCCGCAGAGACGACATGCACTTGGGTATGCTGTCGGCTGTCACGTTGATGTCCCCCCACAGAGCCTGCCGCAGCTCTTGCGGCGTCACCACACGCGCCGGATTCGTCACCAGAAACCGCAGCGCCGCCAGTTCCTTCGGCGGCAGGTGTATCGCGCGATCGCCGCGCAACAACGTGCCGTCGGCTTCCAACCGGAAGCCCGCGAACACAAATCCCGACGTTTCAGAAAACCCTGGCTCTGCCGTGATCTGCTGCATTCGAACCAACACAGTTCTTCGGATACCTGGCGAACCAGGACGCCGACGTTTTCGACCTCCGCCCAAGGCAAAAGCCATTCGCCTGCAATGGCTGTCAGCCCCCGCAGGAGTAATATCCGGGGAAAAAGTTTGCTGCGCGCTCTCTGAACGTCAATCGCTCAAATGAGCTCTGTATTTTGTTAATTGATTATCCGCTTCAAACCAGCTTTAGGGGAGCCGTCTTGTGCAATTTCTTGCGCCTTTAGTCATGTAAAGTGGTTACTTAGTACCATTATGGTAAACAAATGCCCTCGCCGCAACTCAAACAATCCTCTCGGCTTTGCTGCAAATCGGGTGCAAAACGGCAAACACGACTTCTTGGCCGCCAACAAGAAGGCCCCAGCTTCAGCGCCGGGGCCCCTGTTTGCCTTTGCTTGCACCTGTTCAGCAGAAATCAGTACGTCGATTTGAAGGCGTACGTGAACCCCATCGTGAACTGAAACGAGTTCCGTTTGGTCGGCGGCTGAGTCAGTGGCTGCGCCTGCACGGGCGGGTCGTTCAAGTAGCTGTCCATCGTTCCAACCGAGAAGCTCAACCGCTTGTAGGCCGGGAACGCAAAGGTGTTGGTCTCATTGGCCGAATATGCGCGGAAATCGTTGTACGCCGGAATGTATGCGATCCCCTGCGTGTACGTGAACAGCTTCACATGCAACAGGTAGCTCGCCGCGAAGGTCGATCCGATCAGGTTCTTGTTGGCTGCCGCCCCGCCAATACTAAACTGCTGCTTCTCGTACTGCGCCGTGCCCTTCAGGTCCGCTTCCTGCTTCGCTGTCTTCAAGGCCGTCCAGCCAAATCCGCCGCCATAGATCTGCTGCAGCGAAAGACTCTGGCTGTAGTTGTGGTCAAAGGCCACCTGCCCCAGCGCGAAGAACCGGGGCGAAAGATACTCGTCCCGCTCCGCGTCCCCGTGGTAAATCTCTGACTTCGTCACCACTGCCGGCACCGGCGTTGTGCCGGAGAGATAGCCGGGCTGTGTGATCTGGCCGAACGAGCCGCTAAAGTCAAACGAAGTGCGATCGCGCGGCGTAAGCCAGCTCACCGTTGGTACCGTGCGCACCAGTCCAATGCCGCCTGAAACCGTGTACTGGTTTTGTGTGGCTGCCACCAGCGTTGCGCCGGCCGTGGCTGCGCCATTCCAGCCCGCAAAGAAGCCCGGCGACCGGTGGATCTGCTTATCGAGGGTCGCTTCGTCCGTCACGATTTCCACGCTCTTGGTGAGAAACGTCTCCACGGCCGCATTGTCCACGTGTACAGTCAGCGTCTGGTTTTCCACCTCAACCGTACCCACAGGCACCTGCGTCGATGCCTTCCTGCCCATTGCCTTCGCCTTGTCGTCGAGCACCGCGAACTTCTGGCTCGAGTGCAGTTCCTTGATCTTGTCCCAGCCCACCGTCACATCGCCAAGTGGATCGCTATGAAATGTGACCTTGCCTCCCATCGAGCTTACGAACTTGCCGTGCAGCGTATCGCCGTTGCTCAACACCAGCACGTCGGGAGCGGGGTTGGCCGCTGGTTTGTCCTGCGCGGGCAGTTGAATGCCAGCGCACATCGCGGCCGTCAATATTACGCCGATGGCGCTCTTGATTAAACCGCGGGTGCTCTTGCGAATCATCGAGGTCAAAACAGAAAAACGAATCATGGGGGGAATTGCCTTTCTTAAAAAAATTCGGCCGGAGTGGCCTCCAGCCCTCGCACAGTTGCCCAACAGGGGCCCAAGGGAAAAACTTCAGAAATCCTTCCAATGTCCAATCCGGATTGCCGGTGAGAATCGTTCACAGTTCGGATTCATCTCTCAAAATTTTACCGGATTTCAAACGGAGTCTCCATGTCCAAGACCGTCGCCTACGCCCAATGGTTGTTGGAGCCCTATTGCATCGGCCTCAAGTTGCGTGCCCTGCGCAACCAGAAGCGCCTCACCCTCGCCCAGCTCGCCGCTGAAACCGGCCTCTCCACGGCCCTGCTCTCCAAGCTTGAAACCGACCGCATGATTCCCACTCTGCCCACGCTCGCCACCATCGGCCGCGTCTACGGCGTCGGCATGAGCCACTTTTTTGCGGAGTCCGGCCGCCACACCCTCTCCATCACCCGAAGGGCGCACCTTGAAGCCGCATCCCGCGGGCCGGAGTCCATCAGGATCACGCCCCTCAACGCAGCCGCCAATCCAAGCCTCCTCACCCAGATGATCGAATTCGCTCCCGGAGGAGCCTCCTCGGCTGCCGAGTGCCTGCGTGGGGCCAGCGGAGTTATTTATGTCCTTGAAGGCAGCCTGCTGCTTGACTCCGGCGGTTTGCAGGAAGTGCTCGCAACCGGCGACTGTGCCTGCGTCCAAAGCGAGATTGCTCTCAACTGGAGCCCCGCCGGAAAGCGCCGCTGTCGCATCCTGGCCATCGCCTCCAGACCCTGA
>Ga0302319_10020509_pt1 | contig 11948 bp, 14 predicted proteins | sample Bog_T0_2_FD_203319 | JGI IMG/M metagenome (GOLD analysis project Ga0302319, IMG submission 203319) | Peat permafrost microbial communities from Stordalen Mire near Abisko, Sweden - Bog_T0_2 | ecosystem: Environmental > Terrestrial > Soil > Wetlands > Peat | place: Sweden: Abisko, Stordalen Mire...
CTGTTTTTTAACCCTTTGCCCTTTTGCACTTTTACCCTTTTGTTCTTGCTTTTGATGTTGCTTGTTTTGGGTCACCGCGGCGCGCAGCGCCGCCCGCGAAATTTTCAGGAAGTGAGACAGCATGGCTGAAGAACTGCCGGTAATCGCCAAAGCTTTCGATTTGGCGAAGGAGATGACGGAGCGGACGCGCAAGTTTCCGCGCGATCTGCGTTTCGTGCTGGGTGACCGCATCCTCGCCACGACCTACGACGTCTTCGACGCACTGCTGGAAGCCAAGTACTCCAGCGCCAAGAGGCCGCAGCTTGACCGGGCCAATCTGCTTTTGGAGCGTCTGCGCTTCCAGGTGCGACTTTGCGTCGAGGAGAAACTCATGACCGTCCGCCAATACGACTACGTCGCCGGACTGATCCAGGAGACGGGAAAGATGGCAGGCGGCTGGCGGAAGACGGTGAACCAATGACGGCGAATCTGCAAGCCCTGCAAGGGGAGGGAGCGGCCGAAGGCGTGTCGCGGGTGTTGCGCGGCGGGTCGTGGAACAACGACAATACCGACAACTTCCGCTGCGCCTATCGCAACAACAACAAGCCTGAGAACCGCAACAACAACAATGGCTTTCGGTGTGCCAGCACTCTCGATGCCGGGACTCGGTCTTCCACGGAAGCCGGGGCGCGCACGAGAGAGTCCAGGCTGCTTCCTGGTTATCTGCAAGCAGATGGCCGAATACACAAGAGGGGCCGGGACGCTGGTAGCCGCGAGGCGAAAGCGATCCGGTCCCAGGAATTCTAACCGGATACGAGTGAACCGATGGAATGGCTAATTGAGAACGGTAAGGACGGGACGTTGCTGGAGTTGATTCCGGAGGGAGAGTTCTTGGCGGGCGGCAAGGGTTCTAACGAAGGCGGTCAGCCGTTCGCGGTTCGTTTGCCGGCGTATTACTTGGCGTTGCATCCGGTGACGAACGGTCAGTACGCGCGTTTCTTGAGCGCGTCTCGACCGGTGAAGGCGGATTTGGATAAGTGGCTTCGTCTGGATTCCGATTGTTTTGTACGGGCGCAGGGCAATGGCTACGAGGCCTATGGCGGGAAGGCCGATCACCCGGTTGTTCAGGTGAGCTGGTACGGTGCGGAGGCTTACTGCGCGTGGTCGGGTTTGCGCTTGCCGAGTGAGTTGGAGTGGGAGAAGGGGTCTCGGGGCGTGGATGGTCGCGAGTATCCGTGGGGAGCGGACTGGGACGAGACGAAGTGCCGCAACGACAAGAACAAGGGGAATGAGCGGACGAGCGGGATATGGAGCTACGCCGTGGGCCAGAGCCCCTGGGGACTGTATCAGATGTCGGGGAATGTATGGGAGTGGTGCGAGGACTGGTATGACGAGAAAGCGTACGGTCGCTACAAGGGGGGGCAGTTGATGCTACCGGGGAGCGGCGTGTCGCGGGTGTTGCGCGGCGGGTCGTGGGGCAGCGGCCTTGCCGGCCGCTTCCGCTGCGCCTGTCGCTTCTACAACCTGCCTGAGAACCGCAACGACCTCAATGGCTTTCGGTGTGCCAGGACTGTTTTTTAGCCCTTTGCTCTTTTGCACTTTTACCCTTTTGTTTTTGCTGTTGTTGTTGCTTGTTTTTGGCTACTGCGGCGCGCAGCGCCGCCCGCGAATTTTTTGGATGGGTACATGAGATGAAACGATACGGCAACCTTTATCCGGCGATCATCGATTTCGAGAACCTGCTTGAGGCGGCCTACCGGGCGCGGCGCGGCAAGCGCTACCGGCCGGACGTGGCGGCCTTCCACTTCCACCAGGAAGAGGAGTTGCTGCGTCTGCGGGAAGAGCTGGCTGCCAAGACCTACCAGCCGGGCGCCTACCGCGCTTTTTATATTCGCGACCCCAAGCGGCGGCTGATCAGCGCGGCCCCTTACCGGGACCGCGTGGTTCATCACGCGCTGTGCCGTGTGATTGAGCCGGTCTTTGAGCGCGGATTCATCTTCAACAGTTACGCCAGCCGCGTAGGCAAGGGCACGCACGCGGCGCTGGACCGCGCCACCTACTATGCCAGGCGCTATCCCTACGCGCTGAAGTGCGACATTGAGAAGTACTTTCCCACCATCGATCACGAGCTCCTGCTGGAGCGCATTGCGCGCAAGATCAAGTGCAGCGATACGCTGTGGCTCGTCGAGCGCATTGTCATGAACTCGAATCCGCAGGAGGAGATCGTGCGGTACTTTCCGGGCGATGATCTGTTCACTCCCTGCGAACGCCGGCGCGGCATCCCCATCGGAAACCTCACCAGCCAGTTTTTCGCTAACGTCTACCTGAATAGCCTGGATCATTTCATCCAGGAGAGGCTCGGCCAGCCGGCGTATCTTCGCTTCGCCGACGACTTTGTGATCTTCGCCAAGCGGAGGGAAACACTGAGCGTTCTGCTGCCGGAGTTGCGAGCCCATCTGGAAGGGCTGCGGTTGCGGCTGCACCCCACCAAATGTCACGTTCTGCCGGTGCGGGACGGTGTGCCGTTCCTGGGGTGGCAGGTATTCCCCGCGCACCGGCGTCTGCGCCGCCGCACCGGGGTGCGCTTCCAGCGCCGGCTTCAAGAGTTGGAGCGCGGCAATGCCGCGGGCCTAATTCCGCTGGACCGTGTGTGGGCCTCGGTGCTGAGCTGGATTGGCCACCTTGCGCACGGCGATACTTACGGTTTGAGAAGTAAACTACTGGGCGCGGTGGTTTTCCATCCTCGCCCCGTTCATTTGGAAGGAGCATAAGAGATGAATTCCCAGGAACTGGAAAAATGCGAGAAAGGGCTCCAGAACCACTGGCCCCTCTTCGGAGCTCCGATTCGTCGCAAAGCAGCCAGACAGTTGGCGGAGGATTCCTCAGCGGAGGCGGTGCCGCTATTGGCTGAGGCGTTGGACGATGCCGACGAGCAGGTGCGCTCGACGGCCGACGGGGCGCTGCGGGGGCTGAGGGAGCAGGCAGCGATAGACCGTTTCTGTGCCCTCTGGATGGAAGGCAGGGACGCAGCGCTGGGAAAACTGCTGCGCGAAAAGCGCTATGTGGCGGCGCAGCCGCTGAAGGTGCGCGTGCTGACTTCGCTCTTGATTGGCCAGCCTACGACCGATGCCGAAGCCGTGCCGCTGCTGATTGATGCGCTGAAGGACAACGATGCGCAGATGCGCTCGGCGGCGGATGGGGCGCTGCGGGGGCTGAGGGAACGCGATGCGGTGGCCGCTCTGTGCCAACTCGCCATTGCTCAACCAGCCGGCCCTGCAGCAAAGATCTGCGTGGAGACCAAGAAGCGGCCCTCCGACCCGGAACAGGCCGCGCTGCTGCTCTTCGTCACCCGAAGTTTGGACGAGTACTTCAAAGAGGACTTCGAGTTCCAGAATTTGCGGACGGCGTACGATCGGGCCAGCGAAGCGGTCAAGGCTCTGGTGATGGACGTGGTCCGGGGCGGCGACCGGCGCTGCCTGGGCTTCTTTGGCCGCCGCAAGCCGCTCAGCGAGTGCTCGGAAGAAGAGATCAAGCTGGCCATCGAATCGGCCCTGCGCCACAGGGACTGGCCGCGCCTCTTCCGCGCCTTCCAGGAACTGCCGATGAAGTACGGCTTCCCGCTGCTCGGGGAGTTCCGCAACTCCGGGTGGGAGCCGGACCCGGGGGACCTGAAGGCGCTCTACAAGGCCGTGCTTACGGAGAGCAAGGGAGAGACGCTGCCGCCACTGACGCCGCCGAAAGAGACCAGTCCGCTCTTCGAGAAGTGGCTGACGGAGGGACGCACGGGCGAGTTCTCACGTTTGGGCGAGGCTGAGTTGGTGCAACGCCTGAAGGATGCCACACCGCCGGAAGGCGTGAAGATCGCAGCCGCGCTGGCGGGCAAAACCGCGCCCGGGAGCGCCGCTGCCCGCGCCGTCGAGACCAGCTTGCACTGGCTGGTCCGGCTCGCCGGACATGCCGTGGGCCTGTGCGGCGCAGGTAGCGACCTGGCCAGCGACAAGGTCAAGGACGACAACTACTGGGTTACCGAGTTGGTCCGTTCGGTGGGTGTGCTGGACTTCTGGCAGGTGAAGGCCGCGCCGGCGGACCTCGACAGATTGAATGCCGCCCCGCGCGAGGCGTTCACCGGTAAGTACGGTGCCGTGCGCCGGGTGCTGCGAGTGCTGCTGGCGTACCGCGTTACGACTCCGGAGATGACAGAGTGCGTCTACGACGCCGGCGAATTCTCCGCCGAGTTCACGGAGGCATAGTGGATTGGCTGATTGAGAACGGGAAGGACGGGTCGTTGCTTGGGTTGGTTCCGGAGGGGGAGTTTCTGGCCGGGGGGCCGGGCGATGACGAGGGTGGCGGGAAGCCGTTTCCGGTACGTTTGGCGGCGTATTATCTGGCGCTGCACCCGGTGACGAACGGGCAATACAAGCGGTTTGTTGAAGCGACGGGTCATCGAGCGCCGGACAAGGCGGATTATGGAGAAGCGGTGTGGAATGGGAAGAGCTTTCCAGAGGAGAAGTCGGATCATCCGGTGGTGTGCGTGGATTGGAATGATGCAGAGGCTTATGCGTCGTGGGCCGGGTTGCGCCTGCCGAGCGAGTTGGAGTGGGAGAAGGGGGCACGAGGGACGGATGGCCGCGAGTATCCCTGGGGAGCTAATTGGGATGAGACAAAGTGCCGAAACGACAAGAACAATGGCAGCGAGCGAACGTGCAGCGTATGGAGGTATGCGGAGGGCCAAAGTCCGTGGGGGCTGTACCAGATGTCTGGGAACGTGTGGGAGTGGTGCTCTGACTGGTATGAGCAGGAGGCGTATGGGCGTTACAAGGGCGGTCAGTTGACGCCGCCGGGGAGCGGCGTGTCGCGGGTGTTGCGCGGCGGGTCGTGGGACCGCGGCCTTGCCGGCCTCTTCCGCTGCGCCTTTCGCGGGTGCAACTGGCCTGAGAGCCGCCGCGACCTCCGTGGCTTTCGGTGTGCCAGGACTGTTTTTTAACCCTTTGCTCTTTTGCACTTTTACCCTTTTGTTTTTGAAGTTGCTTGTTTTTGGTCACCGCGGCGCGCAGCGCCGCCCGCAATTTTTTTGAGGAGGCAGGATGAGTTACTTCAGTGAACTGATGAATGCGCTGACGGGGAGAGCTCGACCGGAGGCGCAGCCGGCAACCGTGGTGGCTCCTACCGAAGCCCAGGCTCGGGCGGCGGCACTGGAGATGGACCTGCGCGAGCGCGACGAGCGCATTGCGGCCATGCAAAAGGAGTATGGCGCTCTGGACATTGAGTGGCTGCGAGCCGCCGCCGGAGCCGGCGAAGGCCAACTGCGGCATCTCTTCAAAAAGCTCGCCGCGCCACTCTCCAATTTCGCGGCTCTCGCAGCACTCACCGAGTCCGGTCAAGCGGTGGAGGCTAACGATCTGGCGATGCTCTTCCGCGGCATCGAGAAGCAGTTGAGGGCCGCCGGGCTAGAGTCTCTGGGCGCAGTCGGAGAGACCGTCAGCTTCGATATTGCCGTGCATCAGCGTATGAGTGGCGCCAGCGTCTCCATGGGAACGCCGGTGACCATCCGTACGCCCGGCTACCGCTTTGCCGGTCAGGTGCTGTTGAAGGCTATGGTGACCAGCAAGGAGTCGACGCATGAGTGAGGTGTCCATCGACTTTGGAACGTCCAACACCGTCATCGCGCGTTACAACGAGACCCGCGAACGCGCCGAGACGCTGGGCGTTCCCGGCATCGGGTCGGAGCTGCGCTACCGGCTGAAATCAGGTGCTGAGGAGCACTCCGTGTGGGTGATTCCCTCTGTGATCCACTATGCGGAAAAGGAGACACTGATCGGCGACCAGGTGATCTCGCGCGGGCTTGCCGAGCACCCGGACACGATTCGCTGGATGAAGCGCGCTATCGCCCACGGCAACAGCCGCCGCGCCTCCACCGCCCAGGGCCACAAGAGCGCCGCCGAGGCCGGCGAGGAGTTTCTGAAGCTGGCGCTGAACTATGCCTCGGACCGCATCTCGTTTGCGGAGGACTCCTTCACCTTTACCGTGCCGGTGGAGGCGTTTGAGAACTTCCAGGACTGGATCTGGCGAGTGGCCGAGTCACTCGGCATTCGGAAATTGCGCGTGCTGGACGAGCCGACGGCTTGCGTCTTCGGCTACCACGGGGCCGCGCGGCAGGATGACCGGTTCCTGGTCTTCGATTTCGGCGGTGGCACGCTGGATGTCTCCGCAGTGTGGCTGGACATGAAGGAGCAGAGCGGGCGCAAGGCCGTACAGTTGGGCCAGGCCGGCTGCGACCTGGGCGGAATGGACATCGACAAATGGCTCTTCGACGACTTCTGCGCGCGGCACACCGTCTCCGATGCCGACCGGCGCGATCTGGAGAACCTGATCCTCCGCCATGCAGAAGCGGTGAAGGTGTCGCTGTCCGATCCCGGCACCACGGAAGCTGAACTGAGCCTGCTAAACGACTTAGGCCGTGCACCCCGTCTGCTGCAAACGACTTACCGGCGGAGCTGTCCTGAGTGTGAACGTGGCCGCGCTGGACGGCACGATGCCCCTGGTGAAGCCTGCCTTGGCTGCATCTTCGTCGAAAAGAGCTTCCTGAAGCAGGTGCGGGAGACCATCGAGCGGGCGCTCGAGAATGCGGCTCTCAAATCGATGCGGCGCTCGGAGTTGACGCGCGTGCTAGTCACCGGCGGAACGTCGCTGATTCCCGCCGTGCGCGGCCTGCTGGGTGAGATGTTCGCCGGCAAGGTTGAGTTCGACCATCCGTTCGACTGCGTAGTGCGCGGCGCCTGCCGGGGAATCGTTACAACGGTTCTCCAGCACGACTACGCCATCGAGAGCTACAACCGCGAGCAGCAGCGCTTCGAGTTCAAGCCGCTCTTCAAGATCGGAACCGAGTTTCCTACAAAGCCCGATGCCATCCGCTTCTGGTGCAATGGAGCTACCGATGGCATGACCCGCGTGGGATTGCTGATCTACGAGGTATCGCGCATGAAGCGCCGCAATTTCGACCAGAGCATGGTGGACGAAGCTGGCCGGATACGCCAGGCAGCGCGGATTACGACCGACTACGAACACATCTGCTTGAATCCCGACAACCCCACCTTTGTTGCCGTCGATCCGGCGATCATGCGCGAACGCGATAAGCAGCGGATACTCTGCTCTTTCGAGGTGGATGGGAACCGGCGCCTGCTGGTGACGGCAACCGATACGTTGACGGGCAAGCCGTTGCTGGTGAAACACCCCGTTGTAAGACTGTGAGGCAAGACCATGGCTGAACTGAACCTGGATAACGAACTCGCTGGATACTTTCGCGCGAATGTACCACTTATCAACCTGGTGACCTATGAGGAAGGCCGGGTTATGCAATCGTTGGAACGTATAGATGCCAAACTCGGCATCTATGCCTGGGATATGGCAGACGGCTTCACGGTAATCCGCGAAGGCCAGCCTCCGCTGCCCAAGAAGGAGGTGACCTCCGACTCCCTTTTGCCATTCCTGGCAGACCAGGCTCCGCCAAATTGCGTGATCGTACTGAAGGACTTCCACCACACTTGGAATCAGAAGAAAGGATTCACGACGCGCAAGCTGCGCAATATGGCTGCCGGTCTGCGAGCGAGGAATCAGTTCCTTGTGATCCTTACGCCGGTGCGGGAGTTGCCGGTGGAGTTGAAGGACGACGTTGTTGTGGTAGATGTGCCCCTGCCCGGAGTGAAGGAATTGGATCTGCTCTTCTCCGAGATCACTTCCACTCTGCCGAAGGATGTGAATGTCATGCCGCGCCCCGATGTTCGCGAGAAGCTGATCCAGTCGGCGCTGGGCCTGACCACCACTCAGGCCCGTCTGGCCTTCTCGCAGGTTTACGCCCAGTTCGGACGTTTCGACCACCGGGGCATTGAGCGCGTGACTGCGGCCAAACGGCAGGTGATTCGCGAAAGCGGGGCGCTCGAATTCTGGCCGGCCGAGGAAGGCGAGTCCGCCGTTGGCGGCCTTGACCTAATGAAGGCTTGGCTGGCCAAGCGCGAACTGGCCTTCAGCGAGGAAGCGCGTCAAGCCAAGCTCCCTTATCCGCGCGGCGTCGCGCTGATCGGGATTCCAGGCACCGGCAAGAGTCTCTCGGCCAAGATGACCTCCGGGGTGTGGAAGTTGCCGTTGCTTCGTCTGGATGTTGGAGCGCTCTTCGGTTCGCTGCTTGGTGAGTCGGAGCAGAATATGCGTAAGGCAATTCAGTTGGCCGAGACCGTCAGTCCGTGCATCTTGTGGCTGGACGAGATGGAGAAGGCCTTTGCCGGAGCATCGGGCGGCGGCTCGACAAGCGGCGCTGCCACGCGCGTCTTTGGGACGTTTCTGACCTGGATGGAGGAACACAAGTCCCCAGTCTATGTTTTTGCCACGGCCAACGATATTTCGGCGCTTCCGCCCGAACTTCTAGGGCGCTTCGACGCTACCTTCTTCCTCGACCTGCCAAACGAAGTGGAGCGCCGCCAGATCTTCCTGATCCACTTGAAACGAGCCTGCGTGGACTTCCCGGAACGGCGCTTGAAGATGGACCTGCTGGTGGAGCGCAGCCGGGGCTTCGTGGGGCGCGAAATCCAGCGGGTGGTGCGCGAAGCCCAATTCACCGCCTTTGCCGACCACAATCGCGAAATTACGCAAGAGGATTTGGAGCTAGCCTTGCACGATGTGATTACCATCTCGAAGTCGCACGCCGATCGTATTGACATACTACGCAAGTTTCTTACCGAGGGTCTGGCGCGTCCGGCTTCGAGCGAAGAGGCTCGGGTGGCGGCTGGCCGTGGACGAATGATTGAAACCAATTAACCCATAAGGAGACAACCATGTCGCATTTTGTGAGAATCCGCACTCAGATTCGCGAGCAGGAACACCTGGTTCAGGCGCTGCGCGACTTGCACTACCAGTTTCAAGAGGGACAGAACCTGGTGGTGCACGGCTTTCTGGGAAACAAGGAAACCGCCGAAGTTGTTGTCAACACTGGCTCGAAGTACGACATCGGCTTTCGGCGGCAAGCCGAGGAGTTTGAAGTCGTAGCTGATTGGTGGGGCGTAGAGACTCAGACCCGCATTCGCCAAAATGCATTCCTAGGTGAGGTTTCGCAACGCTACTCCTATAACCTCGTCCATGCGCAAGCGCGCGAGCAGTACTTGGTGGTCGAGGAGGAGCAGGAGATGGAGAATGGCGACATCGTGATCCTGCTGTCGGAGCGGGGATGATGCTTACGCCAGCAGACTTTGGGTTGGCTGCGATCCTGGGTTGCGAGCCGGTCATCGAGAACGGCAAGGACGGGACGTTGCTTGGGTTGATTCCGGCGGGGGAGTTTCTGGCGGGCGGCTCGGGAGCTAACGAAGGTGGCGGCAAACCGTTCGCGGTGCGTTTGCCTGCGTATTACCTTGCGTTGCATCCGGTGACGAATGGTCAGTACAAGCGGTTTGTGGAATCGACCGGCCACCGTCCGCCGGACAAGGCGGATTATGGAGAAGCAGTGTGGAAGGGGAAGAGCATTCCGGTGGAGAAGTTGGATCATCCGGTGGTGTGCGTGGATTGGAACGACGCACAAGCGTACGCGCAATGGGCCGGGTTGCGCTTGCCGGGGGAGCTTGAGTGGGAGAAGGGGTCTCGGGGGTTGGATGGGCGTGAGTATCCGTGGGGAGCGAATTGGGATGAGACGAAGTGCCGTAACGACAAGAGCAAGGGAAATGAGCAGACGAGCGGAGTGTGGAACTACGCGGCAGGTCAAAGTCCGTGGGGGCTGTACCAGATGTCTGGGAACGTGTGGGAGTGGTGCTCTGACTGGTATGAGAAGGAGGCATATGGGCGTTACAAGGGCGGTCAGTTGACGCCGCCGGGGAGCGGCGTGTCGCGGGTGTTGCGCGGCGGGTCGTGGCGCATCGACGATCCCGACGACTTCCGCTGCGCCTATCGCAACGGCCACCGGCCTGAGCTCCGCTTCAACTACCATGGCTTTCGGTGTGCCAGGACTGTTTTTTAACCCTTTGCCCTTTTGCACTTTTACCCTTTTGTTCTTGCTTTTGATGTTGCTTGTTTTGGGTCACCGCGGCGCGCAGCGCCGCCCGCGATTTTTTGAGGGGGTATCGTGCGCGTTCGTCTTCATGCCGTTGAACTGGCCAGCCGCGCCAATGGGCCCGGCCTTCGATCCGTCGTGTGGTTTCAAGGATGCACGCTCGGCTGCCTCGGCTGCTTCAATCCCGGGACTCACGAAGCCGACGCTGGGTACGAGACCGATGTCGATTCGCTGGCCGGACAACTCCTAGCTGCACCAAATATTGAGGGCGTCTCCATCTCCGGCGGTGAACCCTTCCAGCAACCAGAGGCCCTTGCCCAATTGGTGACTCGGTTGCGGGAGACTCCGCTCTCGATCCTGGTCTTCAGCGGATACACGCTCGCCCACATCCGCAACCTTCCCGACAGCACTGAAAGCCTGGCAAACATCGATGTGCTCGTAGCCGGCCCTTACGTCCAATCCAGCCATCTCGGTTTCGGCTTGTTGGGCTCCTCCAACCAGCGGCTGCACCTGCTCACCTGCCGCTACCAACCCACCGATTTCGCCGCCCTGCCCGCATCCGAACTGATTCTTCACCGCGACGGTTCGGTGACGGTATCCGGTTTTCGGCCGGGGGTTCCCTCCAAGATTGGGCTAAGTGATTGACAAGGGAGGGAACCTTCTATCAGCCCACCATGGGGTCCGTGTCCCGCCCATGAATCTAAGCAGCGCATCTGAGTTGATGCGCGCTTGCTCAGTTCCCACTTGACATGGCGTCGGCTTTGCTCCGTAATAGGGGATGTCGAGAGACCTACCGCGAGGGGCGGCAAACGGCGGTTCGCCAGCAAGGTTAGGCGGGCACAGTCGCCAGGCACGTGGGAAGTGATGTCGTAGGAGATACTCGTTGCGCTCAGCGCACTTGGCCTGCGGAACTTGCCGGGGGGGGCAGGCAAAACCTCTCCGGAAGTCCGGTGAAATATCCGGCGTAGATGCCAGGCCCCTTGCCATGGAGTGCATCCGGCACTGACCCCTGTGGGGGAAGAGCGACAGGGCGGCTCTGCCGAAGCGGGAGAAACACATTACCCGCGGCGGCGCAAAATGGCCTAACCCAGCAAATAGGCGAGGCGTGCAGAGCCAGGCTCTGGCGCCTCGACTAGATTTGGGGACAATACAGAATAGTGCCTAGCCGTCTGCGTCGAAGAAATGATTGTCAGAACCAAAGTAGTAGGTGTGAGCCGGGCCAGGACCCTGTCCCTATCCTTATATATGGTGGAAACCGGCGCCCGGGGCCGCGACCGGTCTGCGGCGGAACCGACCGTATCCATATATAGGAGGAGGGCGTTCCCGCCAGAGGCGGCGGGGTGTGCGATCAGCATAGGAATTGATGGCAAAAAACACACCAATAAAGACGCGCGCCGTGATCTCCATTTCTGTGGGCGGTGTTTGTACCGCCATTGAGATCGTTTCCGTGAATTGTACCAGGAGGAGTTGCTTGCTCCCCCTGGCTGGCGATGGTCGATCTGGCTAGGCCGCAACGGCTGCAACAGCCGAACGGTATCCGGCAATGGGAGCCACTTGCGTGCGGGCCTTCCGGTTTCTGTGGCGGCGTCGATGGTGCGCGGCGCGCGGTTGGTCGGGCGCATTGAGGAGGGCGACAACCTTTGGCACCAGCATGTCTAGCTCATTGCGGGTGAAATCGCGGTTGACTCCCTCCGCATCCAGCAGGAACAACCCTTCGCAAAGTGCATCGAAGACATAGATGGCGCCGGAGTTGGGATGGCCCTGGACCCGGATCGCTGCAACGCCGTTGTGCGTCTCCTCGACCCGCTGCAGAATTCCCACTTCCGATTTGTGCAGGAGTTCGGAAAGCACCGTCAACGGAGACTTGCCGGTCTCAAGAGACAGGAAGCAATACTCAATTTTCATGGCGATTCCCTCGGGCTGGTTCCCGAATGAGAGCCAG
>Ga0302319_10020513_pt1 | contig 11947 bp, 9 predicted proteins | sample Bog_T0_2_FD_203319 | JGI IMG/M metagenome (GOLD analysis project Ga0302319, IMG submission 203319) | Peat permafrost microbial communities from Stordalen Mire near Abisko, Sweden - Bog_T0_2 | ecosystem: Environmental > Terrestrial > Soil > Wetlands > Peat | place: Sweden: Abisko, Stordalen Mire...
GGCCTGCTCAAGATGCGCCGATTGCTCGGGCCCAAGAAGGCGGCGTTGCTCAAGAATGGAAGCGGTTTCGTTCATTCGACCTCAGCGGTAACTGGCTGCCTGCATTTCAAACATGGCTGCATAGCGGCCTCCGAGAGCCATGAGTTTGGAGTGGCTTCCTTCTTCCACCAGCTTGCCCGCTTCAAGAACTACGATGCGATTTGCCATCCGGACCGTGGAAAAGCGATGCGAGATAAGGAGCGCCATTTTTCCGGCTGTGAGCTCTGCGAAGCGCTCGAAGACTTCAAATTCGCTGCGCGCGTCGAGCGATGCAGTGGGCTCGTCGAGAATGAGCAACTGCGCATCGCGCAGGTAGGCGCGGGCAAGCGCGACCTTTTGCCACTCTCCACCGGAAAGATCGACGCCCCCTTCAAAGCGGCGGCCAAGCATCTGGTCGTATCCGCCCTCAAGCCGGGCGACCACTCCACCTGCGAGACTCTTTTCCGCCGCGAAGGCTATTTGTTCCGCCGTATGCGGAACTTCCACGCGGCCTACCGCAATGTTTTCGCGCGCGGTCATCTCGTAGCGCATGAAGTCCTGGAAGATGACACCGATCTCGGAGTGCAAATCGGCGAGATCGTACTCGCGAAGATCGATGCCGTCGAGAAGGATCTGGCCCTCGCTCGGATCGTAGAGCCGCGTGATGAGCTTGACGATGGTAGTTTTTCCTTGACCGTTTTCGCCAATAAGGGCCACGCTTTCGCCTGGCTTGAGCGTGAAATTGAAGTTGCTGAGAATGCGCCTGTTGGTGCCGGGGTAGACGAACGATACGTTGCGAAACTCGAATCCGCGGAGCACGGGCCGAGGAGTTGGAATCGCGTTCGGCTTGGACTCGACACGCGGTTTCATTTCAAAGAAGGCCAACAGGTCGGTAAGGAAGAGGGCCTGGTCGGCAACTCCGGAGGCGGTTGAGAATACCTGCTGAATATTGCTCATGGCCTGCATGATGGCGGTGGTTATGAGGGTGAGATCGCCGATGGTGTAGCGGCCTTGAATGGTTCGATAGATGCTGAGGCCGTAGGCGGCGTAGTAACCGAGTTGTCCGACGATGGCCAGCGCACCACCCCAGAACAAACGCCGCCGGCTGAGGGCTACATTCTCTTCGAAGATTCCCTGGGAGAGCGTTGTAAACCGTGTCGTGAGGTAATCGCTCAGGTTGAAGAGCTTGAGCTCCTTGGCAGCCTCTTTGCTGCCTCCCACCTGGCGCAGGTAATCCATCTGTCGGCGCATGGGGGTCTGGCGAAAGTTTTTTGCGTAGTTGAGAAATGCAAAGTGGCTTTCTCCGAGGAAAGCAGGGACAATACCGATGACCAGAAGAACAAGCAGCAGCGGCGAGTAACGGATGAGCACCGCGGAAAATGCAATGGCGGTGACTGAAAGCTGAATGAGGCGGCCCATCTGCTGGATCATCGCCAGGCGATCGGTGGCCTGCACACGCGCGCGCTCTAGACGATCGTAGAAGACAGGATCTTCGTAAACAGTGACATCGAGAGAAGCAGCTTTGCGCATGACCGCGACGCTGACGTGATGGGTGTAGCGATCGGCGAGCAGGCTGTCAAAGAAATCCACCGCGCGAGACAGCACGCCGATCAAGACAGCGAGGCCCATCTCCGAGCCGACCAGCCACCAGAAATTTTGCGGCAGCGACTGGTGCACGCGAATGCGATTGACGCCGTCAATAATGAAGCGGCCAATGATGCCGATGCCGACGGGAAGAAAGGCAACGACGACGCGGATGGTGATGTTCCAGAACACAACCGCGGGACCGGACTCCCAAACGAAGTGGAGGATGGGAGGAATGTTTTTGAGCGCGCTGAGACGATCAGCCCAGGCATTGCCGTGACTCGTGGGCGAGCCTGGCTTGGGTTGTTCCCGATTCACCGTATCGTTCGCGCGATTCATGGTTTAGGAATAGGCTCCGGAGGAATGGGCTCCATGGATGGCCCGTGTTGTGGTGCTGTGAGATCAGCCAAGGCGCAGGGCGCATCCGTCGGGATGCAAGCAGTGCAAACGTTCAGCCAGCATGCGGTGCAATCAACTGCTAACCTTTTTCTTTAGTGCGATGCGCAGATGCGGCCGAATGTTGTTCAGGCCCCCACTGAAGCAAGTTTAGCCGCAGCAAGGAAAAGCTGAAAGAAATCCGTCAAGGCTTCTTGGGGCCGTAGTCCTTGAAGCCTGCAATCTTCATTCCCCGCTGCGCTTCAGGATTCTTCATGAAAGTGTCCCATACGAAGCCGGTGCGCGCATTTTCCGCCATGATCATGGTGATTCCCGTATCAATGCCAATAACGTCGGTGTCATACCAGCCAGTCATCGGGTTGAATGCGTCGACGAATCCATAGCGACACCAAGCCTTTGGATAGTGGTCGTGGATGGTGCGCAGGACCCTCATGGTTTCGGCGGGAAGAAAGGGCAAGGAACCACCTGTTGCTGCCGGCACGATGGTGCCGTCAATCGGTCCCATGGCCGGCGGTCCTCCCCAGATGACATAGCCCTTTTCCGAATCGGACGCCGTAATGCCCCATAGCGCATTGCTGTAATCAGAATACTGGCTGTTGAGGCCAAGACAGAAGATGCGATGCGCGTCAGTGGCGATGACGGAGTTTTGAAAATAGTCGGCGTAGCGGTCGCGCTTGTTGCGGAAGTCGAACCAGGCCTGCGAGTACTGATGGACAAAGAGCGGCGCAAAAGCGCCAATATAGCGCAATCCGTCGTATTCAAAGGTGGTTCGATTCCAGGCGAACCAGGCGCCACTGTCCAAGGGATGAGACGAAGACCCCATGCCCAGGAGGTAAAGCATCATGAGTTCGCTGTAATAATCCCAGCGCGAGGGAATGAATCCGAGTTCCGGCGTCCAGCCCATTGCCAGCAAAGAGGTGTCTTCCGCGATCCAGGTCCAATCGACACGGTCGAAGATGGCTTGCGCCAGTTGGTCGATATCCTTGTCCTGGAAATACTGGCGGCAGGTGAGTACACCGCAAAGCAGGATGGCCGTGTCGACCGAGGAGACTTCAGAATCCCAAATACGCTCGCCGGTGTTGATGTTGGCGAAGTGGAAAAAGAAGCCGCGATGCGTGGGAAGCTTATGCCAGAGAAAGGAAAGAGAGGCAATGATCCGCTGCCGCGCTTCGTTCCGGGGGATAAAGCCGCGCTCGACGCCGATACAGAGGGCCGTGAGCCCGAAGCCGCTGGATGCGATGCTCGCGACTGTATTGGAATCATTGATGCGAACGTTGCAGCGGTCTCTTACGAGGCCCGTCTTGGGATTGCCCTGTTCCCAGAAAAAGAGGAAGCAGGCATGTTCGAGGCCGTTGAGGAATTCTTCATCCTGAGGCGAAAGCGAGGAAGGAGCGGGTAGGGCGGCCGGCGTCAAATCTCGCCCGGAGTCGAGGGATTGCGGAAACCCCGAAGCGAAGAGAGACTGGGCGCGCGAAAGAGGAAGGGCCAGAGACGCACTTGCCAACTGCCGGAGAAGTCTTCGCCGGGAATCGAACTTGTTTCCCGTCGCTCCGATTCTGTCTCTGACCATTCAGGCGTGCCCACCGAGTGAATTCGTGCCTCCACCGTCGTTGCCGCAGGGCGCGAGCCAAGGAAGGTGGAGATCAGTTCAAGGTTAGATGCAGAAATCGACCTTGCGGCAACGGAGTGAGCAGCAAAAAGGTAACAATTTGCATCCAAGTTCTTGTGGGCGTGCGCGAGGTCGATGAAAGCGAAAACAGCTGTACTTTGGACCGTTGCGATTGCCGTCGGCGTGACGGCCACGGTCTTGTCCGTGGTGAACGTGGGGCATTGGCGTCCGGAGTCGATTACGCTTCAGGGCGCCGTTATCCGCCGCGATGTTGACACGCGGCGGCAGGCGCCTATCGCCGACGCCGAGGTGACCGCGTCTGACGGGGTAACCAGCTATTCAACCCAGTCGGACGCTTCGGGCTTTTTCAAGCTCACGTTTCGCAGGCGCGTGTGGCCGGATGAGCCGGTAAATCTGAGCGTGCGGCACGCTGCTTACAAGCCATTCGACCTGAGTATCCAGGCCGGTCTGCGGCCCAGTTCGCGAAAACTCTATGTCGCTGCGCTGGATCCGATTCCAACTGAACAGGGGCCTCCCGGGACCATGTCCGTCGTGTCCAACGTGCGAATTCGGTATACGGTCAACGTTCCTTCCGAAGCAAACATTGGGACGGTGACCAAGACCTTTCAGGTGAGAAATCGCGGCAATCTGCCGTGCCAGCGGCCGAACGCGTGCTCGCCCGATGGCAAGTGGGCTGCTTCCACCGAATCAACCACGCTGGATGCGGGCGCGGATAACGAATTTCGAAATGTCCGAGTTTCGTGCATCGCCGGGCCGTGCCCTTTTACGCTGATCGACACCAGCGGCTTTTCTCAAGGCGGGCGCACGATTATCGCCTCCGCGCTGGACTGGTCGGATACGGCAACGTTCCTGGTGGAGGCGGAGGTCTATCGTCGAAGCAATGATTCGCGAGTGAGTGAGTCTTACCCCATTATTTATGGATCGGTTCTGCATTTCACACTTCCTTCCGACGCGGAGGGCGTCAGCATTGAGGCGGAGATTGCCAGCTTGCCCATGGTGTTTCCGCTGGGCCCGGACCTGTTTTTAAGCTGGGCTATGTGCAGTTCCAAAACCGGCACGAAGAGCGAAAACTCCACGGCTTATGAATGCGAACTGAAGCCGGGTTACCGCTTTTAACGCGGCGCTGTGACGCGGTAGATAAGCGGCCGCGAATCGCGAGACCCGCAGGTTGCGCCAGTCCGGAATGTGCTACCATCCCTGCAAACGAAAACAATCTCGATTTTCCGTTTCCAATGAATCCGCCCAATTCCCGCCATCCGGCTCACTTCTGACGCGCTGGCTGGATCGCGAATTCTCGAGAGTTTTCAAGACGTTTTGAGGGATGCGCATGACGAGCCAGTTGCGCCCGCTGAGTCTTGGCGAGATTCTCGATCGCACGGCGGAGTTGTATCGCAACAATTTTTTGCTGTTTGCGGGGATCTCGGCGATTTTCTCCGGGGCCATGCTGCTGACGCAGCTTGTGCACCTGGGCATGCTGGCCGCGATTGGCTACCCGATTGTTCCGCCTGGGTTCCAGTGGGTGGTGGCTTCGGCGGTGGTGGTTGAAGTGCTGGTGGTGCTGCTGCTGGCGGGCTTGTCGATTGTTGCCAACAACCGCGCAGTGGCCTGGGTTCACCTTGGCCAGCCAGCGACGATCCGGGATGCGACGCGAAGCACTTTGCCTCACCTTCGCCGTTACCTGTGGCTGATGACGGTAACGTCGTTTCGGGCGTGGGCTCCGCTGGCCGCGCTTTATGTGGTGATGTTTGCGATTCTCTTTTCGATTCTGCCCAAGGGCTGGCTCACAAACCCAAGCGTGCTGCAACATATGCAGAACGTGAATCCGGCATCTCTGGTTGCCGCCGGCATTGGACTTCTTGTGATCGTGCCGCTATTTTTCCTCGCCCTTATCTACGGCGTTCTGATGTCGCTGCGTTACTCGCTCGCGATGCCGGCCTGCGTGGTGGAAGAGTTGACGGCGGCCCAGTCGATCAAGCGGAGCATACAACTGAGCAAGGGCGCGCGCGGACGAATTTTTGTTCTTGGTTTACTGGTGTATGCGGTGCGGCTGCTGTTGGGTATTCTGCTGGGGTTTCCGTTTATCGCGCTGGCGATCAAGCATCCGGGCCAACCGCTTCCGTTGGGCTGGCTGACGATGCAACAGGTTGCGGGCTTCGTGGTGAAGACGCTGATCGGTCCAATTTACGCCACCGGACTGACGCTCTTTTATTACGATCAGCGAATTCGCAACGAAGGCTTCGACATTGAGTGGATGATGCGTTCGGCCGGTTTGGCGAGTGAAGTCGCGGCGCCGACACCGGAATAGATTGAGCGGGTGCTTTTTGCGGGTCAATGGCGTTGTGAGCGGGTGAGCGATGAACGAAGCATTACGGCCACTGACATTAGGTGAGATTCTCGATCGGACTGCGCAGCTTTACCGGCGCAACTTTCTGCTGTTTGCTGGCGTGGCCGCGATTCCTACTGGGGCCATGCTGCTGGCCTTTTTGCCGATTGGTGGAGCGGTCGGACTCTTTGGAGTGCTCGGCGCGCAGAGTGGTGGATCGCCGAGTATCTTATCCATCGGCCTAATCGCCGGCCTCGTGCTTATCTTCTTTCCGGTCGCGGTTGCGGTTACGGTGCTTTCCCAGGCCGCACTCACGGGGGCAAGTATCAGCACGCACATGGGGCGAAAGCCTACGATTCGCGCTGCCATCGCGAGCGTTTGGCCTCGATTCTGGACTTATCTTGGACTGCTTCTGCTGCAGGGAATCTTTTCCGCCCTGATTCCGGGTGTGATTGCCGCCGCCGTGATTGGCGTGCTTGCTTATCTTGTTTCGCAGGCCGGGGGAAACGTCGCGACTTCCGCATGGTTGGGCTTTCTGATGTTTGTAGTTGGGGCAGCGGCGTTCGTCTATATTGTGTGGCGCGCGCTCGGCTATGTGATGGGGATGGCGGCGTGCATCGTGGAGCAGAAACCGGCGTGGGATTCGCTGCAGCGATCTGTGGTGCTTAGCAAGGGAGCGCGAGGCCGCATCTTTGTGATGTTCCTGCTGGTGTGGGCGCTGGCGATGATTGTGACGATGATCGGCTATATCCCAACGACGATCCTCGTAGCGCTGGCCGCAACGATCGGACACGGGACTCAATCCGCGGCGGCGGTGATCGTGGGCGCGGAGATTCTGAATGTGCTGGTGAACTTCACGCTGCAGACGCTCATCACGCCGGTGTACGTGATCGCGCTGGTGCTGATGTACTACGATCAGCGGATTCGGCTTGAGGGCTACGACATTGACTGGATGATGGAGCGTGCGGGCCTGGCCGATGGACAGATGCCTGCGGCGCCACCCCAGATCGGAAGCGCTTCAGCCGAGACGATGGGGCCTGCTACCGTAAAGGAATCATGAATCGCTTGCGGCCCGGTTGCAGGGGCAGAATCCATGCATTGCTCGTGGCGTTGATCTGTTGCGGGTTGGCGGTGCCTTTGCATGCGCTCGACTCGTGGCGCGACGTGAGCGTGGCTGAGTATCGCCAGCATCTGCAACAGCTTGACGCGCTGGTAGCGGGTTGCCAGGGACAGCGAAATCGGGAGAGCTGCGACCCCTCAAAGATTGGACCGGATGATCGCGTGCAATGGACCGCAGGCGGCTCGGCGCAGGAGCGGGAGGTCCGCTATGGCTGGCTGCGGCTGCTGCTGGACAGCGCGGGCAAGCACGAAGAGGCGAAGCCCGGTGTGATGATTGGCGCACAAGCAGGCAAGGCCAAGCCGATGAGCACGGACGAACTGCTGGCACTGGCGCTAAGGCGGCTCGCAGACGATGAAAAGCAGACAGAGGCGCCGACGCCAGCGATGCCCGCATACGCAAACGAACGAGGCGAGCTCACGAAGATTTTGAGTTGGCCCGAGTATAGAACTGTGAACGAGCGTACGGCCAAGGAGCGGTTTCAGGAATGGCTTTCGAACGCGCTGAACGATCTGCTCGGGACGCTGGTTCGATTTGGATCGCGCTCACCCTGGCTTGGATTTGTGCTGCGTGCCCTGTTCCTCGGAGTCGTCTGCGTCACGTTGATCTGGGTGCTGATTCGCATTGAACGGCGATCGCGGATCAAGCTGGCTCCAGACGTGGTACCTGTTGCGGGTTCGCCCTCGGCACGCGAATGGCAGCTGTGGCTTGCAGACGCGCGAAGGATGGCTGCGCAGGCGCAATGGCGCGAGGCAATCCATTTTGTGTATTGGGCTGCCATCTCGCGGCTTGAATCGAATCGATTGTGGCCCGCCGATCGTGCGCGCACTCCACGTGAGTATCTCCAGTTGTTGCCGGGAGCCGATCCGCGCAAGGGAAATTTGACGACGCTGACACGCGATTTCGAGCGTACCTGGTATGGGGGCCGCGAGGCCGGCGCACCGGAGTTTGAGGCGGCATTGAAACTGGCCGCGCGCCTGGGGGTGGAATGAAGCTATTCGCCTCACTGGATGCCAAGGACCGCAAACTGCTGATGTACTGCCTTGTGTCGGTGGTGTTGCTTGCGTTTCTCAGCGGGTTCCTGGCTCGCAACGAAAACCGCGATGACAACCCGGTGCCCGGCAGCTATTTGACGGGCAAACACGGCGCGCGCGCTGCCTATGAACTGCTGAACCGAAGCGGGTACGCGATCCAACGCTGGGAGCAGCCGCTGAGCGATCTGGCTGCGCAGACGAACGCGCAATCGGTGCTGATTCTGGCGGAACCGATCGAGATTGGGACGGACGACTACAAGGCCGTCGAAACCTTTTTGAAAAAGGGCGGGCGGGTGCTGGTGACGGGAATGCTGGGCGGTCAACTCATTCCCGATGGAGCGGTGCAGCCCTCAAGCCAGTTTCAGTCGGGGGCGTGCAAATTGACGCCGGAAGGGATGGATGCGCTGGCGGATTCCGGCGAGGTGTGGATGGAGCCATCCGGAAGCTGGCATTTGGGCAACCCGCGCTACCGAGTGGAATATAACTGCGCCGATGCGCCGGCGGTGGTTGAATTTGCGGAAGGGGCCGGCCACGTGGTGTGGTGGGCGAGTTCAACGCCGCTCGAGAATGGGTCGATAAGCCGCGGGGCGAATCTGAGTTTCTTTTTGAATTCGCTGGGGCCTCGCGAGGGACATAACTTTTACTGGGATGAGTCGCTGCATGGTGAGGCGCCGTCGCAGTGGTCTTATACGCGCGGGCCGGCGATGAATCTGCTGCTTTGCGGGTTGGCGGGCATCGGGCTGCTGGTGGTGTTCAGCTTCAGCCGTCGCAGGGGTCCGGTGCGCGATTTGCCGTTGCCTGTACGTGCCACGCCGGTTGAATTTCTTGAGGCACTGGGCTCGCTCTACGCAAAAGCGGGCGCGTCGCAGACGGCCGTGGAGCTGGCGTACGATCGCTTCCGGCGGCTGGGTGGTGGTCTCTGCGGGCTGAATGGATTGTGCATGAGTGCGAGCGAGCTCGCACACGCGCTGCGGCGAAGGTTTCCTCAAGCGCCGGAAGATTTGGATGCGGACCTGAACGCGTGCGCGGAGGCGTGCGGGGATGAGAAGCTGTCTCCACGGCGTGCGTTGGCACTAGTGCAGACGCTCAGCCGCCATGGTGATTATTTTCAATCGGCGGCGCGCGCGATGAGAAGCAGTTGATGAGAGCGGATGAACCGGCGACACAATAAGAACGACTATGGAGAAGCGCATGGAGAACGAAGGTCCGTTGGACCAGGGGACGAATACGGAAGCTGGAAGCACGCCAGGCCTTGCCGCTACACGAGCACTGCTGCTGCAGGCGCGCACGGAACTGGGACGCGTGATTGTTGGGCAGGAGCAGGTGATTTCCGAAGTGCTGGTTGCGGTGGTGGTGCAGGGCCACGCATTGCTTGAGGGCGTTCCAGGAATCGCCAAGACTTTGATCGTGAAGTCGCTCGGGCGTTTGCTTGGGCTCGGCTTTCAACGCGTGCAGGCTACGCCGGACCTAATGCCGGCCGATATTCTTGGCACCACGATCTTCAGACCCGGTACCGGAGAATTTACGTTTCACGCCGGACCGGTGTTTACCGATTTGCTTTTGGTGGACGAGATCAACCGCATGCCTCCGCGCACGCAGGCCGCACTCTTGGAATGCATGGAAGAGCGCCAGGTGACCAGCGATGGTGTTCGCCGCGAGTTGTCGCCGTGGTTCACGGTGTTTGGCACGCAGAACCCGATTGATTTCGAGGGCACGTATCCGCTGCCGGAGGCCCAACTGGATCGCTTTCTGCTGAAGATCAAGGTGAGCTATCCGAGCCAAACGGAAGAACGGCAGATGCTGGAGAGTCACCATGGACAAAACGGCGCCGATCTTGCGACGATCACTCCCCTTGCCTCTTCGCTGTTGAGTTCCGCGCGCGACGAGGTTCGCGCGGTTCGCATTGAGCCGGAGTTGTATGACTACATTCTTGAACTGGTTCGGCGCACGCGCGATTGGCCGATGCTGGCATTAGGTGCGAGTCCGCGCGCAGCCATCAGCCTGTTGCGCGTGGCGCAGGCGCTGGCCGCGTTTGAAGACCGCGACTACCTGGTTCCCGACGACGTGAAGGCCGCGGTTCTGCCTGTGCTGCGGCATCGCATCATGCTGAAGCCGGAGGCGGAGCTGGAAGGCTTCGACGCCGACCGCGTTTTGAACGATGTGCTGGCTTCTGTGGCAGTGCCGCGCGGATGATTTCGCCTTCGCTTCATCCACAGCCGGTCAAAGCCACGTGCGAGCCGGTGGGGCGATTCGCCTTCGGGCTCACGCCGCGGGCGATTGGCTTGTTCGTCATCGGCCTGCTGCTTGCGCTGCCGGGCTTCTTCGATGCGCGCCTGGGATACGGCATGCTGCTGTGGGATGCACTCGTGGCGACTGCGATCTTCTGGGATGGACAGCGCCTGCCCGCGCCGCAGCAGATCGAGCTGGAGCGCTCGTGGAACAACGCACCTTCGCTCAACAGCGAGACGGAGATTGAACTTGGCGTGTTGCAGCAAGGGACGACGATTCTCGATTGCCGGCTGGTGGACGATTTGCCCGAGGCGTTGGTGGAGAGGCCCGGGACTCACTCGCTTCGCGCCTTTCCGGGGATCAGGGCTGCGTTGCGTTATCGCATTGTTCCGCGCGAACGGGGCGATGCGAAGGCTGGGAGTTTGTTTGTTCGGTACTCGTCGCGGCTTGGCCTTGTGGAGCGCAGGGCGAAAGCGCCGCTGGGAGAGCCTGTTCGCGTGTATCCGGCGTTGCGGCAAGGAGAGAACCAGCAGATTTTTCTTGCGCGTGCGCGGCAGATCGATGTGCAACTGCGGCGCATGCGGCAACGCGGGTTGGGGCGTGACTTCGAAAGCCTGCGCGAGTACCGCGAGGGCGATGATCTGCGCGATGTTTGCTGGACGGCGACAGCACGACGCGGTCTGCTGATTACGCGGCAGTTTGAAACTGAGCGCAGCCAGGCGGTGTGGATTGTGCTGGACGCGGGAAGGCTGCTGCAATCGAGAGTCCTGCCCGATGTGTCCACGAAAGGCACGGATCAAGGCGCGTGGGGGCAGTCGAAGCTCGATCATGCTTGCTCGACGGCGGTTGCGCTGGCGCAACTGGCGTTATTTGCTGGAGACCGCGTGGGGCTGCTGGTGTATGGGCAGCAGGTGCAGCAGCGGGTTCTTCCGGCGCGAGGAGCGGCGCATTTGCGCAACCTGATTGAAGCGCTTGCACAGGCTCGCGCCGAGAGCAGCGAGGCGGATCATCTGCGGGCCACCGCGACGCTGGACCGTTTGCAGCCGCAGAGGGCCATGATTTTGTGGATCACGGATTTGGCGGAGACGGCGATGCGGCCCGAGGTGATTGATGGCGCGATTCAATTGCTGCATCGACACGTTCTGCTGTTTGTTTCCATGGCGCAGCCGGACGTGCAGGCCATTGCCAGCGAGATGCCGAGGAATGTGCAGCAGATGTTCCGCGCCTCGGCGGCGCAGGAGCTGACGAGCCGCCGTGAATTGCTTCTGGCGCGGCTGCGGGAGCAGGGAGCGCTCACCCTTGACCAGGATCCGAACCAACTGACGGCGGCGGTGCTGAACCAATATTTGAAGGTGAAAGAACGGGCGATGGTGTAGGCGCGGTCAGGATTCGAGTGGCTGCAATTCCCTTGCAGCGGCGGGGATGGGCCGGAACAACCAGAGCGAGAGCAGAAAAAACAGCACACCACCCACGGTGAACTTGAGCCAGACTGGCGCTGCCGACGGGGAAAAGAATCCTTCGAGCATGCCGGCGATGACCAGCAGCGGAATGATGCCGGCGACCAGGCGCGCTGCTTCCGTGCCTGCGATGGAAACCGAATCGCCCCATCGATAGAG
>Ga0302319_10020516_pt1 | contig 11946 bp, 11 predicted proteins | sample Bog_T0_2_FD_203319 | JGI IMG/M metagenome (GOLD analysis project Ga0302319, IMG submission 203319) | Peat permafrost microbial communities from Stordalen Mire near Abisko, Sweden - Bog_T0_2 | ecosystem: Environmental > Terrestrial > Soil > Wetlands > Peat | place: Sweden: Abisko, Stordalen Mire...
GCTTCAACGATTACCGGGTTACCCATGCAGCCAGGCTAGAACACGTTTCATTACTATGACAAGCGAGGAACGCCGCACCACCTTTTGTCTGCGGTGGAGGCATGTTTTACTGGCACTAGAACACGTTGCAATTCAGGAGAGCACCCCAATGGCACCCCCCAATATTTCGGCTGAGTTCGACTTCCTCGATCCCGACGTCAACCTGGTCGGCCTTCCCGTGGCCGAGCTTGCCCAGCTCCGCGAGTCCGAACCGATCCACTGGGTCGACGTGCCCGACGGCTGCGGCGGCTTCGAGGACAACGGCTACTGGCTCCTCAGCAAGCATGCCGACGTCAAGGAGGTGTCGCGCCGCAGCGACATCTTCTCCAATTGGCTGAACGGCGCGATCCCGGCCTGGCCCAAGGAGATGACGCGCGAGAACGTCGAAATGCAGCGCAGCGTCATGCTCAACATGGACGCCCCGCACCACACCCGGCTGCGCAAGATCATCTCCCGTGGCTTTACGCCCCGCGCGATCGGTCGGCTGGAGGACGAGCTCGCACAGCGCGCCCAGAACATCGCCAAAGCGGCGGCGTCCGAGGGTTCGGGCGACTTCGTCGAGCAGGTGTCGTGCGAGCTTCCGCTACAGGCCATCGCCGGCCTGCTGGGCGTGCCGCAGGAGGACCGCGACAAGCTGTTCCGCTGGTCTAACGAGATGACCGGGGGGGAGGATCCCGATTACGCCGACGTCGATCCCGCGCAGTCATCGATGGAACTGATCATGTACGCGATGGCGATGGCCGACGAGCGGGGCAAGAATCCGACCGACGACATCGTCACCGCCTTGATCCAGGCCGACATCGACGGCGAGAAGCTCTCGGACGACGAGTTCGGCTTCTTCGTCATCATGCTCGCGGTGGCGGGCAACGAGACCACCCGCAACTCGATCACGCACGGAATGATCGCGTTCGCGAACAATCCGGATCAGTGGGAGCTGTACAAGAGGGAACGCCCGGCGACGGCCGTTGACGAGATCGTCCGCTGGGCGACGCCGGTGTCGGCGTTCCAGCGCACCGCCACCGAGGACACCGAGCTTGGCGGCGTCCGGATCAAGAAGGGGCAGCGGCTGGTGATGTCCTACCGCTCGGCCAACTTCGACGAAGAGGTCTTCGATGACCCCTACTCGTTCAACATCCTGCGCGACCCGAATCCGCACGTCGGATTCGGCGGCACCGGTGCCCATTATTGCGTCGGCGCCAACCTGGCCCGGATGACGATCAACCTGATCTTCAACGCCGTCGCCGACCACATGCCGGACCTCAAGCCGGTGTCGGAGCCCGAGCGGCTGAGGTCGGGCTGGCTCAACGGCATCAAGCACTGGCAGGTCGACTACACCGGCCAGTCCCCGGCGGCGTCCTGATGGACTTCGAACTCACCGCCACGCAAGAGGCTGTCGCCGACGTCGTCACGTCGGTATTGGACCGGGATCTGACCTGGAAAGCTCTGGTCGACGGGGGTACGACGGCCCTGCCGGTGCCGGAACGCCTCGGCGGCGACGGTGTGGGTCTGTCCGAGGTCGCGACGGTGCTGACCGAGGTGGGCCGCCACGGTGCCATCACGCCGGCGCTGGCAACACTGGGTCTGGGTGTGGTTCCGCTACTCGACCTGGCCTCCGACGAGCAGCAGGACCGTTATTTGGCGGCGGTGGCCAAGGGCGGGGTGCTCACCGCGGCGCTCAACGAACCCGGCACCGCGCTCCCCGACCGGCCCGCCACCACCTTCACCAATGGGCGGTTGTCGGGCACCAAAGTTGGAGTCGGATATGCCGAACAAGCCGATTGGTTGATCGTGACGGCCGACAACGCGGTGGTGGTGGTGTCACCCAAGGCCGACGGGGTGCGACTGACCAAGACGCCGACGTCGAACGGCGCGGACGAGTGCACGGTGACGTTCGACGGTGTGGCGGTTGCCGACTCCGATGTCTTGGCGGACGCGACCGCACATCGGGTCAACCAGCTGGTGCTGGCGATGATCGGCGCATACACCGACGGCCTGGTGGCGGGCGCGTTGCGGCTGACCGCCGACTACGTGGCTGAGCGCAAGCAGTTCGGCAAACCACTGTCGACCTTCCAGACCGTGGCCGCCCAGCTGGCGGAGGTCTACATCGCCTCGCGGACAATCGGTCTGGCCGCGAAATCCGTTGTCTGGCGGCTATCTGAGGGCAGGGATGCCGATGACGACCTGGACGTGCTCGGGTACTGGATTACTTCGCAGGCACCGCGGGTGATGCAGATCTGCCATCACCTGCACGGCGGCATGGGCATGGACATCACCTACCCGATGCACCGCTATTACTCCACGATCAAAGACCTATCCCGACTTCTGGGTGGGCCTTCTCATCGCCTCGACCTGGTGGGAGCGCAATGTTCATCGACCTGACTCCGGAGCAACGACAGCTGCAAGCCGAGCTGCGGCAATACTTTTCGAATCTCATCTCGTCCGACGAGATGAAGGCGATGGAGAAGGACCGCCACAACGAGGCCTACCGCGCCGTGATCCGGCGGATGGGCAAGGATGGCAAGCTCGGCGTCGGATGGCCGAAGGAGTTCGGTGGCCACGGCTTCGGGCCGATCGAACAGTCAATCTTCGTCAACGAGGCCCATCGGGCCGACGTGCCCCTGCCTGCGGTGACGCTACAAACGGTCGGCCCCACACTGCAGCGGTTCGGCAGTGACCTGCAGAAGACGAAGTTCCTGCCGTCGATCTTGGCCGGTGAGGTGCACTTCGCGATCGGCTACACCGAGCCGGAGGCGGGCACCGACCTGGCGTCGCTGCGGACCACTGCCGTGCGTCAGGGCGACGAATACATCGTCAACGGCCAGAAGGTCTTCACCACCGGCGCACACGACGCCGACTACATCTGGCTGGCCTGCCGCACCGACCCGGAGGCCGTTAAGCACAAAGGTATTTCAATTCTGATCGTCGACACCAAAGATCCTGGCTACTCGTGGACGCCGATCATCCTGTCCGACGGTGCCCACCACACCAACGCCACGTACTACAACGATGTACGGGTGCCGGCGGACATGCTGGTCGGCGAGGAGAACGCCGGATGGCGACTGATCACCACCCAGCTCAACAACGAGCGGGTGATGCTCGGTCCGGCCGGCCGCACCGCCAGCATCTACGACCGGGTGCACGTCTGGGCATCCAAGCCCGGTGGCAATGGTGTCACGCCGATCGATCATCAAGACGTCAAGCGAGCGCTCGGTGAGATTCATTCGATGTGGCGGATCAACGAGTTGTTGAACTGGCAGGTCGCGGCCGCCGGCGAGGACATCAACGTCGCGGATGCCGCTTCGACGAAAGTCTTTGGCACCGAGAGTATTCAGTACATCGGGCGACTCGCCGAGGAGATCGTCGGCAAGTACGGCAACCCGGCCGAGCCGGAGACCGCCGAGCTGCTCGACTGGCTGGACTCGCAGACCAAGCGCAATCTGGTGATCACCTTCGGCGGAGGCGTCAACGAAGTCATGCGTGAGATGATCGCGGCCTCGGGTCTCAAAGTGCCACGGGTGCCCAGATGAGCAGCATCCAGGGGTCAATCGCAGAAATCACGTCCACTGTCGTCGCCAAGCAGCGTGACGCCAGGGATCCGGTAAACGTGCCGACGATCAAGACGTGGGTGGAAGCCCTTGGGGACCGCAACCCGATCTACACCGACGAGGCCGCCGCCCGCGCGGCCGGACATCCGGGACTTGTCGCCCCGCCCGCAATGATTCAGGTATGGACGATGTTCGGCCTAACCGGCGAGCGTCCAACCGACGATCCCATGGGCCCGCTGATGGAGCTGTTCGACGGCGCGGGGTACGTCGGTGTGGTGGCCACCAACTGCGAGCAGACATACCACCGGTACCTGCGGCCTGGCGAGCAGGTCAGCATCGCCTCCGAGATGCGCGACGTGGTCGGCCCGAAGCAGACCGCGCTCGGTGAGGGCTGGTTCATCAACCAGCACATCACCTGGCGTGTCGGTGACGAGGATGTCGCCGAGATGGCTTGGCGCATATTGAAGTTCAAGCCTCACGAGCCTGAACAGGCTCCGTCGGCTGTGCCCGATGATCTGGATCCCGACGCCATGATGCGCCCCGCGTTGTCGCGGGACACCGCCTTCTTTTGGGAGGGCGTCACGGCGCACGAACTGCGTATCCAGCGGCGGCCCGACGGCACGCTGCAGCATCCGCCGGTGCCCGCGGTGTGGCAGGACAAGGAAAAGCCGGTCGACTACGTCGTCGCTAGTGGCAAGGGCTCGGTGTACAGCTTCGTGGTGCACCACGCGCCCAAAGTGCCGGGGCGCACCCTGCCCTTCGTCATCGCTCTGGTCGAGCTCGAAGAAGGCGTACGTATGCTCGGCGAGCTACGCAACGTCGATCACGGCGACGTGACGATCGGAATGCCTGTGCACGCAACCTATATTGATTTCCCGGCCGGCGACGCCGGACCGGAGTGGACCTTGTACGCATGGGAGCCTGAGGGATGAGCGCGCCGGCGATTGCAGTGGGCACCCTGCTGCCCGAGCTCAAGATCTACGGCGACCCCACCTTCATCATCTCGACGGCTATTGCGACCCGGGACTATCAGGATGTGCACCACGACAGGGACAAGGCGCAGTCCAAGGGATCCAAGGACATCTTCGTCAACATCCTCACCGACACCGGGCTGGTGCAGCGCTTCCTGACGGACTGGGCCGGGCCGTCGGCATTGATCAAGTCGATCGGGCTACGGCTGGGGGTGCCGTGGTACGCCTACGACACGATCACCTTTTCCGGTGAGGTGACCGCGGTGGAGGATGGCCTGATCACGGTGAAGGTGTTTGGCCGCAACAGCCTTGGCGACCACGTCATCGCGACTGCCACGCTCACGATCGGGGACGCGTAATGCTGTCGGGTAAGGCTGCCATCGTCGGCATCGGTGCCACCGACTTTTCGAAGAATTCGGGTCGAAGCGAGTTGCGTCTGGCGGCCGAGGCCGTGCTTGACGCCCTCGGCGACGCGGGCCTGAGCCCGTCTGACGTCGATGGCCTGACCACGTTCACGATGGACACCAACAACGAGACCGCGGTAGCGCGTGCGGCCGGCATCGGTGACCTGAAGTTCTTCGCCCAGACGGGCTACGGCGGGGGTGCCGCGTGCGGGACCGTGTTGCACGCGGCGATGGCGGTCGCTACCGGTGTGGCCGACGTTGTGGTGGCGTACCGGGCGTTCAACGAGCGGTCCGGTATGCGGTTCGGCCAGGTTCAGACCAGGTTAGCGGGAAGTTCTGGCGTACAGGCTGATTCGACCGCCGCCGACAATTCCTTTTCTTATCCACATGGCCTGTCCACGCCCGCTGCGCAGGTCGCCATGATCGCGCAGCGGTACATGCACTGGTCCGGCGCGACCAGTCGCGACTTCGGCGCCATCTCGGTGGCCGACCGCAAGCACGCTGCGAAGAACCCCAATGCGTACTTCTACGAGAAGCCGATAACCATTGAGGAACACCAGAATTCGCGGTGGATCGCCGAGCCGTTGCGGCTGCTGGACTGCTGCCAGGAGACAGACGGCGCGGTGGCGATCGTGGTGACATCGCCCGAGCGCGCGCGCGACCTCAAGCAGCGGCCTGCCATCATCGAGGCGGCGTCGCAGGGCTCCAGCCCGGACCAGTACACGATGGTCAGCTACTACCGCCCCGAACTGGGTCTGCCCGAGATGGGCCTGGTGGGTAAGCAGCTCTGGCAGCAGTCCGGTCTCTCGCCGGCCGATATCCAGACCGCGGTGATCTACGACCACTTCACCCCGTTCACGCTGATTCAGTTGGAGGAGTTGGGATTCTGCGGGCGCGGAGAAGCCAAAGACTTCATCGCGGATGGCGCGGTTGAGGTAGGTGGCCGGCTTCCGATCAACACGCACGGGGGTCAACTCGGTGAGGCGTACATCCACGGCATGAACGGCATCGCCGAGGGAGTCCGGCAGTTGCGCGGGACCTCGGTGAACCCGGTGCCTGACGTCGAGCACGTACTCGTTACCGCGGGCACCGGAGTCCCGACGTCCGGCCTGATCCTCGGCTAGCTTGGTCCCTTCCCGCCGAGCGTCACGCTGGCGTGGCTATCGGCGTCGAGCGTCACGCTGGCGTGATGCTGTGGATGGCGGCCTTGCGCTGACGTGACGCTCGACGCGACTCGTGGAACGCTGCCGTCATGGCAGAGCCATTCATCGGCAGTGAGGCGGTCGCGAACGGGGACGTTGTTAAGAGTGCTCTCCGAACTCGCTATAACAAATTGTTTCGCGACGTCTATATCGATCCCGACGCTGAGTTGACTCCGCTCGTTCGTGCCCGCGCGGGATGGCTGTGGTCGCGCCGCCGCGGCATTGTCGCGGGCCTCTTAGCTTCTGCGGCGCATGGAGCCGAATGGGTAGACGCGGCCGCGCCATTAGAGATCATCCATAGCAACAGGAATCCGCTACCAGGTCTGCGAATTCACGGTGACTTCATCGACGACGATGAGATCGCTCCGATCGAGGGGATACCTGTGACAACACCGGCTCGAACGGCCCTCGACTTGGCTTGCTGGTATCCAACGGATAGAGCGGTGGCAGCAATCGACGCCCTGATGCGGGCGACCGACCTGAAACTCGCTGACATTGAAACGTTGGTGCAGCGCTATCCCGCTCGACGCGGGATCAGGCGCGCACGCAAAGCTTTGGGTCTAGCGGACGCCGGCGCTCAGTCGCCCAAGGAGACCTGGCTTCGCCTGCTGCTGGTACGGGCTGGCTTGCCTCGACCACAGACGCAGATTCCGGTACTCGACGACTTTGGTGGCGCGATCGCCTATCTCGATCTGGGCTGGGAAGACGTCAAGGTGGCTGCCGAGTACGACGGCGATCATCATCGCAGCGATCGCTTGCAATACGACTGGGACATCAAGAGGCACGAAATGCTCGAGCGACTTGGCTGGATTGTGATCCGGGTTGTGGCGGGGGATGGGCCCGCCGCGATCATTAGCCGTGTCCGCGCAGCTGTGTCGCGTCGAGCGTCACGCTAGCGTGATGATGAGTGTGGGGCGCCACGCTGGCGTGACACTCGGCGGAAAAAGGGTTACGCGGGGATGAGCTCGACACCACTGAGCACGACGGCGTTGTCGCGGGACGGCGCGACGACGCTGGCCAGGAAGCGGCCGTCTTCCTTCCACACGTTGACTCGCAACGTCTCACCGGGGAAGGCGACGCCGGCAAAACGCGCGCCGTAGGCCGCGACGGCAGTGGCGTCGCCGTCCAACGCGGCGTCGGTGATGGCTTTGCAGGTCATGCCGTAGGTGCATAGCCCATGCAGGATGGGCTGGTTAAACCCTGCGGCAGCGGCGAACTCGGGATCCGAGTGCAGCGGATTGCGATCGCCACACAGTCGGTACAGCAGCGCCTGCTGCGGCAAGATCGGCACGTCGACCTCCAGGTCCGGCGCCCGGTCCGGCGCGCCGTCTGACGATGACGGACCGCGCTCGCCGCCGAATCCGCCTTCGCCACGCGCGAAGATGGACCGCTTCTGCGTCCACAGCAGGGTGCCGTCCGGCGCGTTCACCGTCGTTTCGCTCCAGATCACCGCGGCCTTGCCCTTGTCCCAGATCTCGGTGAACCGGGTGACGGCCTTGCCGGAGCCCGACGGTGGCAGCGGCGCGGGCACCTCGATGCGCTCGCTGGCGTGTAGCACCTTGCTCAGCTCGATGTCGATGCCGGGAAACTGCACCGTCGGCGGTTTGGTGACGTGGAAGGTGGCCGCGACGTTGCCGAAGGTCGGCAGCACCTGCGGTGTGTCGTCCACCAGGTAGCGCAGCTCGCGCGCGTCCATCGGATCCGCACCGGCGCCCAGACCGAGGTGGTAGAGCTGGATATCGTTGCTGGTCCAGGAGAATTCGATGGGCTCCAGCTCGGCCGCCAGCGCGGCTTCTACGTCGATCGGCATTTTCAGGCGTCTCCTGCTTCGGATCCAGCTATGTGTAGTGCTGCCAGATACCCGAATGTCATCGCCGGGCCAATGGTGCCGCCCGGACCGGGGTAGGTGTGCCCCATCACCGGGGCACTGACATTTCCTGCGGCATAAAGGCCTTCGATGATGCTGCCGTCGTCGCGCAGTGCACGCCCGTGCACATCGGTACGGATGCCGCCCTTGGTGCCCAGATCCCCGGGCACCATCTTGGCGGCGTAATAGGGTGCATGGGTGAGTTCGCCGAGGTTGGGATTGGGCTTGTTGGTCGGGTCGCCGTAGTACCTGTCGTACGCGCTTTCACCGCGGTGAAAGTCTTCATCGACACCTGAGCGGGCAAAGCCGTTGAACCGCGCTACCGTCTTGGCGAACTCGGCTACCGGTAGTCCGGCCTTGTCGGCGAGCTCCTGGAGCGTATCGGCCTGGATGATCACACCGGACTCCAGCCACTTTCGCGGAATACGTTGGCCGGGCTGCAGTCCCGCGAAGATGTAACGGTCCCGGTACTGCTGGTCGAAAACCAGCCACGCGGGGATGTTTTCGCCCGGCCCGGGGCCCTGGCCGTACTCGCCGCCGTACATGTGGTGGCAGGCTTCGACATACGGCATCGATTCGTTCATGAAACGATTGCCGGACATGTTGACGATGATCGAGCCCGGGGAGTTGCGCTCCGACAATGCAAACCACGGAGCTCCCACCAACGGGACCGTTGGGCCCCACCAGGCGTCTTCCATCAAATCTAGCGCAGCGCCCAGTTTTTCGCCCGCAACGATGCCGTCGCCGGTGTTAGCCTTGGCTCCCACAGTCCATTCGGTGGTGATAGGCGCACGCTGGTATTTCACCCGCATCTGTTCGTTGTGCTCGAAGCCGCCGGAGGCGAGGATCACACCGAGTCGCGCCTTGATCAACTGCGGCTCAGCTGACGCTTGGTCTGATTCCGACGAACCGCTGTCTCGCACATAGACTCCGCGCACCACGCCGTCCTCGAGGTAGAGGTCGGTGAGCGCGGTGTTGAGCTTGACCGGAACGCCGGCCCGCTGCAGCCCGATCCGCAGCGGCCCGATCAGGGCTCGGCCCATGCCGACGAGGTTCTTGCCGGTCGCTTTCGCCCACATCGTGCGGGCGCCGACCTTCAGGCTGCGCACCAGGCCACGCGGGTGCCGCTTGAGCTGATTCAACCGCACATAATCCTGTTGCATCACAACCACATTGAGCGGCACCTTGCCATAAGCAGGTTCGAGCCCGACTTCATCATCACCGAGCTTTTTGGCGTCGAACGGCTTGGGCTCGATTGAACGGCCGCCCGCGCGGCCCCCCGGTGCCTCGGGGTAGTAGTCGGAGTAGCGCGGCACCCAGCACATCTTCAGTGGCGAGTTCTTCAGGACGAATGACAACATCTCGGGCCCGCGCTCGAGATAGGTGTCGATGCGCTCCGGTTCGACGACGTCCCCGATGATGCCGTGCAGGTAGCTGCGGGCCGCCTCGCGGGTGTCCTGCACGCCGTCGCGCTTGAGCACCTCGTTGTTGGGGATCCAGACGCCGCCGCCGGAGCGCGCGGTAGAGCCGCCGAAATGTGGGGCCTTCTCGATGACTACTGTCGAGAGGCCGCGGTTTGCCGCGGTGAGGGCAGCCACCATGCCGGCTCCGCCGCTGCCGACCACGACGACGTCGAACTCCTGCGCTGTCATGTAGAACACGTTATAGAATTGCCCGGGCTGGGCGCTACCGGCCCGGTCAAACGGACGAGGGGACTTCGGCAAATGCTCAGTGTTGCGATCCGCGACGAGCTGGCCGCCGACTTGGCCCAAGCCGAACGGAGCCGCAAGCCGATCGCTCCGCTGACGTCTGCCTACCCCGATATTGACGTTGTCGACGCTTACGAGATCCAGCTGATCAACATCCGTCAGCGGATCGCGGAAGGGGCGCAGGTCGTAGGGCACAAGGTCGGGCTGTCGTCGTTGGCGATGCAACAGATGATGGGGGTCGACGAGCCGGACTACGGACATCTGCTCGACGAGATGGAGGTATTCGAGGACACGCCAATCGAGGCGGGGCGATACCTCTACCCGCGGGTTGAGGTCGAAGTCGGTTTCATCCTTGCCGCCGACCTGCCGGGTGCCGGCTGCACCGAGGACGACGTGCTGGCCGCCACTGCGGCCCTGGTCCCGTCCATCGAGTTGATCGACACCAGGATCACCGACTGGAAGATCGCGCTGTGCGACACCATCGCGGACAACGCGTCGTCGGCAGGCTTTGCACTGGGCGAAGCGCGGGTGTCGCCGGCCGATATCGACGTCAAGACGATCGATGCGGTACTGACCCGCAACGGCGAGGTGATCGCGGAGGGGCGCAGCGACGCCGTGCTGGGCAACCCGGTCACCGCGGTCGCGTGGCTGGCTCGCAAGGTCGAGAGTTTCGGAGTGCGCCTGCGGGCCGGTGACGTCGTGCTTCCCGGATCGTGTACTCGAGCTATCGACGCCCGCGCTGGTGACCACTTCGTCGCCGACTTCACGGGGCTGGGTTCAGTCCGTTTGTCGTTCGAATAGGCGCGGACTACTTTTGATTCAGTCTAAATTTCGGGAGCTTTAAAAGGAGCGACATGCCGTCTAAGGCGAGTGTGGCCATTGTCGGGTCGGGAAATATCAGTACCGACCTGCTCTACAAGCTGCTGCGATCGGACTGGCTGGAACCGCGTTGGATGGTCGGGATCGACCCCGAAAGCGAAGGCCTGGCGCGGGCCCGCAAGCTGGGGTTGGAGACCACTCATGAAGGGGTTGACTGGCTGCTGGCGCAGTCGGAGAAGCCTGACCTGGTGTTCGAGGCGACCAGCGCATACGTGCATCGGGACGCGGCGCCGAAGTATGCGGCCGCGGGCATCCGGGCCATCGATCTGACGCCGGCCGCGGTTGGGCCGGCGGTAATTCCGCCGGCGAACCTGCGCGCGCATCTGGATGCGCCGAACGTCAACATGATCACCTGCGGGGGACAGGCGACGATTCCGATCGTGTATGCGGTGTCGCGGGTCGTTGAAGTTCCTTACGCCGAGATTGTGGCGTCGGTGGCGTCCGTTTCCGCGGGTCCGGGCACCCGGGCAAACATCGACGAATTCACCAAGACCACGTCGCGCGGTGTGGAAACCATCGGTGGGGCCGCGCGCGGCAAGGCGATCATCATCCTGAACCCTGCCGACCCGCCGATGATCATGCGCGACACCATCTTCTGCGCGATCCCGGAGGACGCCGATCGTGACGCGATCGCCGCCTCCATCCGCGAAGTGGTGGCCGAGGTGCAGACCTATGTGCCCGGATATCGGCTGCTCAACGACCCGCAGTTCGACGAGCCGTCGATGCACTCCGGCGGCCAGGCCGTGGTCACCACGTTCGTCGAGGTTGAGGGGGCCGGGGATTACCTGCCGCCGTATGCGGGCAACCTCGACATCATGACTGCTGCTGCCACCAAGGTCGGCGAGGAGATCGCCAAAGAGACTCTTGCAGTCACGGGAGGTAAGCGATGACCGGCGCCGACGATGCAGAGCGTAGCGATGAGGAGGAGGCGGCGTCATGAGCACCGGCGTCGACGATGCAGAGCGTAGCGATGAGGAGGAGGCGGCGTCATGAGCAGTGAGGGCATTTGGGACGTCCGGATCACGGACACCTCGCTGCGCGACGGGTCACACCACAAGCGCCACCAATTCACCAAGGAAGAGGTCAGCGCGATCGTTGCGGCGCTGGATGCCGCCGGAGTGCCGGTGATCGAGGTGACCCACGGCGACGGTTTGGGTGGTTCCTCGTTCAACTACGGCTTTTCCAAGACCCCCGAACAGGAATTGATCAAGCTAGCCGCCGAGACCGCAAAAGACGCCAAAATCGCGTTTTTGATGCTGCCCGGCGTGGGCACCAAAGAGGACATCAAAGCGGCGCAGGACAATGGCGGCTCGATCTGTCGGATCGCCAC